>Ga0075366_10000979_pt1 | contig 13960 bp, 15 predicted proteins | sample EndMethybrTD3031_FD_72351 | JGI IMG/M metagenome (GOLD analysis project Ga0075366, IMG submission 72351) | Populus endosphere microbial communities from Tennessee, USA - Endosphere MetaG P. TD hybrid TD303-1 | ecosystem: Host-associated > Plants > Roots > Endosphere | place: USA: Tennessee...
GGCCGGCCGGGGCGCTGGAAAAGCTGGCTATAATTTGAGGCTGTTCCTCGATAGCTCAGTCGGTAGAGCGCCGGACTGTTAATCCGTAGGTCCCTGGTTCGAGCCCAGGTCGGGGAGCCATAAATGGCAAGGGGTAGCCGGTTAGCGCCGACTACCCCTTTTGCTTTCCTACCGCGTTGTGTAAGCGCGGGTGTAAGCGGATTCCGTCAATCGGCGCCTGCCAGCCAGCCGGGAGTTCTTCTTGCTCACCGAGGAACAAGCAGCAGAGTTGTTGCAGCGTTGCGAGCGAATCGCCGGCCGGAGCCTGCCGGGTCTTCGGGGACGGCTTAGGCGACATGAGGGCCGCTTGGCTGCCGTGTGGGAGATGCTGGTCGTGGACGCCGCCGCGCGACTGGGGGCTGTCGAATACGAATCTCCCACCGGAGGGCCAGACATTCGACTCAAGCTGCCCACTGCCCGATGGGTTTGGATTGAAGTCACGTTCCTTCAGGACGCGCAAATACGACCAGCGTCCCGGGGCATCAAGGCGGCACTTGAACGCCACGCAGTGTTTCGCAAGCTGCTTCGTAAGCGCCAGCAGCACAAAGTCGATGGTCCAAGGCTCGTGTGCATCGGGGGTGACACCAGCCCAGCCCTTTCACCTCTCGTCGCCCGGACCACTGTTAGTCATACGGACGCAGCATTCGCGGCATTCCGAAAGACCGGGGCACTCGCCGGTGCCCTTGTTGTTCGAATCACCCGGGAGCGCGCGGATGCCATGGCGTGCGTAAACGAGCGCGCTCGAAACCGGCTAACGAAAGAGGAGTGGGAACACCTTCTTCGCCTGGACTTCAATCGTTGGAGGTTCTTTGCTCGGTCACTCGCCGACCAAGAACGGATACCGGCAAGCAGAATCACGCAGGCCAGTGGCACCGTCAGCGCCCAACTTCCATCTCGCGGCAGCAGCAACATGAAGATTTCGATTCCAGGACCGCTACTGCTTGAAGCTCTTACCGAAGACAAAAGCCTGGCGAAGGTCTACGGCTCCGGCAAGGACGACCCCATTCCGAAGCTTCTCGCCGAAGGCCGGCGGGTAGTGGGCTGCACGTTCATTCCAGGGAGCATCGAGGAGGGCATTCCGAACGCGGTTGAGCTGGAGCTTGCTCCGGCACACGAGCCCGTGTTCTGGCCGCCGAAGAGCGGCGCAGGCTCACAGTAGCGCGTGCGCCCCCTTCGCCCCCTTGGCAGTCTGATGAGTAGCCAGCCGAGCAGAAGCAGTCGAGAATGCCGACGATTCTGCCGTGCCGGGTTCTCGGTTCGACTATGCCAACCACCGCTCCTGTGCCCATGAAAAATCTCCTGCTTCTGTGCGTTCTCGCGGCGAGCCACTGCGCATTTGCCGGCGATGTGTTTCCACGAGGCGACCCACGGCCTTTCAACCTAGCCGACGAACTCGAAGTCGACGCGACCATCGGCGGATACCCCATCTGGCATGGCGAGAAGAAGTGGCGTTTGTATGAGCTATCCCGCAGCGACTCGGGCGGAACCGCGCAATCTGTGCCACTGGGCCGCATGCGTGTGTTCCAGACAGAGAACAAGCGGCTAGTCGCAACAATGTTCGTGTCTGCGAACTTGGCTCAGGCGTATTCCAGCGACTGGACTGATGAGCCGTGCAAACGCGATGACATGCTGTTCAAGGCGAACCTCAGTGGGAGATTCAGAGATGTCAACTGCGTCACCATCAACCACCTTACGAATTACGGTCTAAATCCGACCGGGGCGCCGACCGAGAGTCTCTTCGCGCTGTTCAAGGAGCAGGGCGTCGACGTTCCCCCGACGATGCTGCAAATATCGTTCACGAGGTACTCCAGCAACCTGCGATGGCTGGTTGTCAGCTTGACCGTCAATCCGGAGCTGATGGGCTTCCCGCGCGAAGCCGAACCGAAATGGACTCAAAGTCCGTGGCACAAGTCGAAAGCCTTCGGCAATGCTGAAAAGAAGCGGTTCATCGACGCACTCGCTGCATGGTCACTTCAGTTCGCCAAGCAAATGGACGTGGCGTTCGACAAATCCCCACAGGCCTTCACTTCTATTTCGTCATGGCGCGCGATATCCGACTCCAAGCCTGGCACCACAGGCGCCACAGGCGAAAGGCCGAAGGTGAGTTTGGATTAACGCGGCAATGCGCCACACGCGCCCCGGCAGTGTCCCCGAATGACAATCGAAGCTTCTGGACTGTCGGGTGCAAGATGCAATCATTTCGCTCGCAGGCGCGTTTGTTATTGCTCGCACTCCTCGGCGTAGCTTCCCCCAGTCTCGTCTATGCCGAGCGATGGGTCACTTCGCATGTCGCCAGACCGAATCCGGCATATCCGATTGAGCACCAGGTCGATGCGGATTCACTGCAGCCTTCCGGTTCGTTCATAAAGTATCGCAAGCGCTCCCTGAGTCAGTACCCGAGCGAAGAGGTCCTGTTGGCAGACTGCGTGGAACTGCGTCGAGGGCAGTGGCGAGACGCGAGCATGTACCCCGTCTATCCGGGCACTATAGGGGGCGACGAGGTTGCGGTGGTTTGTCGCCTTGCTGCGGAGCGAGGGTTGACCACCACCGGGACCGTGACCGCGCAAACGGCCCCGACTCCGCGTCCCTCTCCTCCAGCCATCGATGAATGGACCGTGGTCTACACAGCCTCAGGCGAGACCAACGGCGTGCGCTGGATTGTCAGCCATTCGGTTAGCTTCGATTCGATTCGGCAGAGTGGCACGTCAGCCAGCTATTGGACACGGACAACAAACACGCACGGAATGTCCCGGCAAATGGTTGTTGCGGATTGCGCGGACGGCTCACGACGACTAGCTCAGGACCGACTCTCGTACCCGACGAGCGCAGGCACGCTTGAAGGCGACGAAGTTAAGGCCGTGTGCGTCTACCTCCAAGGAGCCGCGGTAGCGACGACTGCGCCTGCTGCACCAACCGAGACCCCCCGACCAGCATCGCGGGAGCCAGTGCGACCAGCAGCCAAGCCCACCCCCGCCGCCGAGCCTGAGGTCTCGCTAGGCAGTGGATTTGTCGTTGGCCCAGGCTTAGTGGTAACGAACTTTCACGTCATCGACGGTTGCTCATCCTTCCGTGTACGCAAGGACACAACCGTGTATCGCGCCGCCTTGCGCGCTACGGCAGAACGAAGCGACCTCGCACTGCTCACCGTCGAAGCCAACCTCAGCCCTGTCCCATCCGTTCGCCCTGGGGGAGCTGCACTGGGCGAAGACGTTGTGGTCGCCGGCCACCCCTTGCATGGCTTGCTGTCGTCCGACCTTGTCGTGACGAGCGGCCAAGTCAATTCGCTAGCCGGGATGGGCAACGACCCGACCTTGCTTCAGATTTCGGCGCCAGTGCAGCCAGGCAACAGCGGCGGTCCACTTATCGACAGGTCCGGAGCAATCGTTGGCGTAGTTGTCTCCAAACTAAACGTGCAGCGACTCGCAACGCTAACGGGCGACATCGCCCAAAACGTCAACTTCGCAATCAAGCCCGAGGTTCTTCGTCTCTTTCTGGATTCGAATCGAGTTCCGTTTCGAACAACCCAACCAAGCAAGCAGCTAAGCGGCGTTGAGATTGCTCAACGGGCCCGAGGATTTACGGTTCAGGTCATTTGCACAAAGTGACTTGGCGCGCGCCTGAGCGCACCAGTCTGCCCACCGGCCTTGCACCGCAGATAGCGGCGTCACAGGGTTTCCAACACCTCACGAAATTGGCAAACTGGTAACGCGTCAGGCGGCTTGACTTATGCGGCCTGTCGGGACAGGAGTCAGGAGGGGAGCGGCAATGAACGACGCACCGGCCGGGAAGACGTGGGAGGCAATCAGCGTCAAAGAGAGGCGCAAGGGTGCAGGCATCGCCCTTGGCCTGCTTGTCGCAGCCTGCGTGCTCATCTGGTGGAGCCTGTACGCCAACGGTCAACTCGCCGAGAGCTGGTGGTACGTGTGGCCCTTCCCTGTAGGTCTGCTTCCAATCGCGGCTATCTACTGGTTTCGCAAGCGCCGGCTAGTTCTCACGCCTCAGGCTGCAGCCGGGGAGGCAACCAAGAAGGCCGAGAGCGAGCGCAAGCAGAGGGAGATAGAAGACAAGTGGTGGTTCCGCTACCCAATGGCCGCGCTGACGGTTATTGGGGCTTGGTATTTGGTGGAGCGTAAGCCAGGCCTCTGGTGGTTGAGCCTCATCCTGGTACTGGCGGCCGCGGTCCATGCGCGAGAGTTGTCGCTCGTAGTCATCGGACTGGCTCTCTTGGGAGCAGTCCTCGGTGGCTTGGCGGCCCTGCCATTGCCTCTGGCAGTCGTCATCGCAGGCGCGCTCATCGCGTACGCGGTGTATCGCGGCAAGGACCCAAGCATCGACACGAGACTCCCGGTCATTGGCAAGTTCATTTTGCGCCGGCGAGAGCAAAAGGAAGCAGCCGCGCTGCTGAGCAACCCTTTCATCGCGACGCTGGATGCGTCGGTTCGCTTCTATTGGGTGGAGAGCGTTATCCAAAAGGAGGTAAACGCCGAGCTGCGCGAGGACATAAGGACAAAGTTGGTTGCGGAGGGCGCTCTCATCGCGAACAGCGAAAACCCTGTCATGGAACTGCGCAGGCGACTTGCCGACGCAGTGGGAGAAACAGCGCGCCTGCAGGTGCTGGTGATGCCGCCATCTCCCGAAGAAGACCGCACGGGCATCCGTGGGCAGTATGGAGTATCCGGCGAGCTGAAGGCGCATTTACTTGAACTCGCCACGAAAAGCACGGACCTGCGAGAGTGGCTGCACGGCTTCGGGCCCATGAATACATGGGATGACGTGTGGAACCCGGTACTGATGCGCTATTGGATAGTGCTATCTCGGGCCAACATTTTGGCGGCCCTGAGGGAGCCTCTTGACGACGCGCACCCCGTGAACTCAATGGACTGGTTCAAACCTTTCCTGGCGACACAGTGCGGCTACCACGAGCATGCTTATCGCGATGCGCTTGGCATGCCGTCAAATCTGGCTTCAGACCCCATCGACGCATCGCTTGAAGCCGTCAAGTTGACCATCTTCACGAATTGCGTCTTGCAGGGCGCAAGATACCCCGACTTGGAGTGGAAGGACCGAATGGCGAATGTCGGAAGGGACTGTGACGCCAATGTCGAAGACGATGACAAGTGACGGTCGCATTGCACCCCAAGGCACAGCGAGGAGGTAACACCATGCTCGAATTGCTCTACGAAATGGCGAAAGACGCAAAAGAGTACTTCGCCTGGAAAGAGAGAGACAAGGTGGTGACCATGGATTGGGTGCGAGCGTCGGGCTACGCCAACGAGGCGGAAAGAGCTGGCTACACCGCTACGCTGGTCGCAACCGGACCAAGTAGCCAGCCGTGAGCTGGACGGCTATGAAATTGTCTTCGAGCTTGACAGGGCTGAGCGCGTGCGATACCGCTTGACGACCCGCGACGGGCAAGTGCTGCTTGGCCTCAAACGCTAGTCGCTCTGTGGCCTTCCTGATTTCGGCCGTTTCTAAATCCGTCTACTTTGGACATGCCGCATCCGCCCGCTCTGGAACTCGCACCGGCTGAACTTACTCGCCAATGCTCTTTCGCGCTCGCTCGTATTGTCCGTCCGGGAATGCAACGGATGACTTGCCGGCCTTCAACATGGCCAACTCTGCGAGCAGAAAGCGATAGGAGTTCCTAAGCCGCACCTTGTTGCTGCAGCGCACCCATTCCCCGATAGCCGCCATCGTCTGGCTATCGCGCGGGGCCTCACGAATGTACTTGCCTGGGAACGGGTCCGGGTCGCGTCCGCAAGCCCTGTCCACGGTGTCAATGAATATCGGGCTATAGCGAACTGCCGCAGCGATTGTCGAGTCCGTCAGCGACTCATGGTCGATGCGGAACAGCCGTGACGCCGGAGTTTCGTTCATCTTATCGACCAGAACTCGCGGTATCCCTTGCTGCAACAGGTAGGCGCTGACGTCACTTGCAATCGGCGAGATTTGCGCTTTCGCCCTCTGAATGTCGAGCTGTAGTTCGCGCGTAGAAATGCGATGGACACCCAGCGTGCCAATTCCTATCAAGCTGCGGTCCACGCCACCGGCAAACATGATGAAGCAGGAGCTGTAGCACTTGACTGCCACACTGACTTTGATGAAGCCGCGGTCGAAGAGATTTGCGAACTTCATCGCTTCGACCACATCCCCGCCAGGCGATGTTAAGAGCACGAAGTTGAGGAAACTGTAGAGGTTGTCCGTGTTCAGGAGGAACTCCCGGAACTTGTTGAAGTCGCCGGGTTGAATCTCTCCTTCGATGTCCACGTAGCTGTTCATCTTGCTGCCGTTCGGCAACGTCGTGTCAGGCTCCACCCTGCGGAACTCCGCCCCGCAAGACAGTGAAGGGGTCAGCAACATAACCCCCGCGCACAGCAGTGCAGCCAATGGCTTCAACATTCCTGTGTCCCCTTGGTCTACCAGTCGCGCCGCTTGAATAGAAACGTCTTCACCTTCCCATCAGGGATGAGCCACCACAGAAATTTCATCACCCAGTAGACGACGCCTGCAAACAGCAGCAGGTACAGGAACGGCCTCAGCAAGACCACTAGAGCTAGTTCCATTTCGGTCACCCTTCTGCATACGGGCACGCTGCATGAATCACGGCCCATCCGGGTCTCGCGTGCCTTCTTTGCCTGTCGCGGGATTGACGTTTCCTTTGCTGGAGTAGTTATCGCGCTTGGTTCCGTTCGGGTTGGTGGCGCGGGTGGGCGCCACATACGTGCCGTCTTTCTTGACGTGTCCGCGAATCGCATGCGAGCCGCCAGAGTTCGCCTTTGTGCCGGAAGGCCCGGACTTGCCATGCCCTCCCTTGGCGTCGGCATCTGCTCCGGCGAGCACGAGGACAAGCACCAACATCACCGCGCCAAACATCGCGAGTTTCATAGCTTTCCTCCAGTGTCTCTAGATGCCGATTGAATATTGGCGCCACTGGGCTGTCAATCCGGTGCGTCGCTACGGCTATGGCACATGGACCCGCGCCTGCAACTACCTGTCGCGGCGCTGAAATTCGGGCTGACTGGTCAGACCATAGCAAGGGCCTCTGCCTGCTCCGATAGTGCTCGCGAGAGGTCTCTCAGCATGACGCGTGTTCCGCCCTTCCACGCATTGCGCGCGACCACTGCCTTACCTGCCGCGGTCTTCGGTCCCGTTGAGCGCTCCCACGGTCGCCACGTCTTGATGAGCTGCGCCTGCCGCGCCCGGCGCTCCGGTGTCCAGCCGTTCGACATCGCTTGCCTCCAATAGTTTGCTTGGCTCAGATTGCGCTTCTCCCGCGGGCGCGGACGCGCACGCGCGTACCGGGCGTATTGGTCTCGAAACCTCGCTCCCCGAGCCGTTGTTCACCTGCTGCTGTCCGCCGTTGTTGATGTTGGCCTGACGCGCAAACACAGTTGGCGGGTTCTTGATTGCGGCCAACGTCTCAAGAGTGGCCCTGCATTGCCCTTGAGCTTTGAGCGCCAGCCGCATGTATCGCTCGAAAGCGTCCGGGTACTCGCCCATATTGAGGCCGGCCCGCCGCGCAAGTTCGGCAAACATCGCATTGAGCGCACCGGCTTGGCTGAGGAGAATCGCGCCCAACGAGCGCAAGTCGCCGCGATTCACATCCGCGAGCGAGGCCCTCAGGGACTGGACGGCTTCGGTGATGCCGATTTCCCCCGCGATGTTTGTGCTGAAGGTCTTCAGCAGCGCTACATTGGTGAAGAGTCCTTCGGTCGTGAGGTCAGCCAATATGCGCTCGCGGCTCTCTGGCTCGCCATTGTCCTTGAGAGTCATAACGTTTCGGCCATTCGACGGCGCCGGCTCGGGCGCCTTGTTGCCGCGCTTCTTGGTGGGCTTGGCGACCTTCGTCACTGAGTGCCTCCCTCGCGTTGTTGCTCAGCGTTGCTCTCGGTTGACGGCGCGGCCATGTTGTCCAAGTTGTCCAAGGTCTGAACGTTGGACAAGTTGGACAAGTAGCCGGGTTTGGACAACCTGGGAAGGCTCCAGTAGTACCGGCCTTCAGCGCCTTTCTTCTTGCGGACATGCAGCGCGTCGGAGGCCCGGCGCATGGTTCGTTGTGCAATGCCGGCTTCCTTCGCTTCGGCTTCGACGGACTTCACCGGCACCACGTCATCGCCGAGAACTTCCCGCAGAAAGTTCATCGCCGATTCCAACGCGTTGCCCTCCTCGGTCTCCTCGGCGGGGTCCGTCAGTAGCTCACGCGCCGAGCCTTCGACTGCGGCTCCCCAATCGATGCGCGACGCCTGAATGCCCGGCAACGCCTCGACCTGTGCAATGGAGTATTCGAAGCCACCATTGTCGGGGCCTATGTTGGACTTGCCACGCGCCAAGATGCGCCGGTCCTGCCCGTCTTCACCCCTCACCTTAGCGGCCACCAGCACAACCCGCGCAACGGCCGTGAAGGCGATGGAGCCGACGACACGCGTTGCGGGGTCCTGCCCCTGCCCGCCCTTGCTGAAGTGCGAGATACCGACCAGCGCTGCGCCCATAGTCGATGCGAGGTCCACCAACGGCTGCAGCGCTCGCCGCACTTCCGTGTTCTTGTGGCTGTCGCCGGTCACGGCCGACACCACGGGGTCCACAACGATGAGCCGGACATTGCCAATGCGTGCAGCCTGCTCTGCCAACTGCACCATGTCGGTCGCTGGGTCGAACGGCTGCAGCTCACCGTCAGTGCGAGTGCCGGACACGAAGTGAACTCGAGACTTGTCGGCGCCGGCTGCAATCAGGCGCGGTAGCAGCGTGTCGGCCGGGTCGTCTTCGCCCGACCAGATGAGCGCATGTCCCCGTTCGCACCTTGAGCCATCAGGCCACCGTCCGCCGCTGGTGACGGTCGCGGCCATTGCAATGGCGAGGGTGGTTTTCCCCTGACCGGGTGCGCCCGCAAGAATGTGCAACTTCCCCAGCGCCAGCCAGTCACGCCACAGCCACGACACCGGCTGCGGCGTGAGTTCGGCGCCATTGAGAAGCACCACGCCATCCGAGAGCGGCGCCTTGGCAGCCTCAAGCAACACCTCCAGGGCATCGAAACCTTCGCGCTGGCCGTAGTCGTTCACGTCGGCGTTTTTCTCCCAGCCTGGAGGCATCGGCGCGCACGAACCGCGCACCTCGCGAGCGATGGTCTCGGCTTCTTCCTCCTTGCCAACGTCAGGCACAACCACCAGGCAGGCGGAGGGGTCGCGCTTCCGCAGCTCAGCCGCAACGGCGCGTATCCGGCCCGAGCCGAAGCACACCACCGCCGCGCGGCCGGTAGCCTTCCAGCACGCCCAGGCCTGCCCAATGCCCTCGCACAGGTGGAGCGTGCCTCCCTTTGCCATCTCGCCGACAACGAACACCCCGGACACGCTGGCGCCGGGCAGGTTCAGCTTCTTGCCCGCCCCGGGCGGCGGAATGAGTTGGAGCGTCGAGAGCGCGCCGTCGAGACTGCGCACCGGGACCGCCAGCGCGCCGGCCATACGCTGGCCGGCGATGGTCAACGGGTCGCCTTCCGGCACAACGCGCAGGCCGTCGGGAACGCCAGCCTTCGCCAGGATGTAGCCATGCGAGGCGGTGGCGGTCGTGCAGCGCCCCCACACCTCCGCGGCACTCAACCCAGGGCGTGCCGGTTTTGATGGCTCCACGGCCCGCGCAGTGGCCCTGACGGGCCTTGTGCGCGACTTGCGGCCCTCAGGGGCCCATCCGTTCTGTGCGGCAGCCTTGAAAAGCGTTCCGGGTCCGACGCCTTCGGTTCGCCGGATTGAGTTCCAAACGGCTCGCGCATCGCGTTCGCTGTAGTTGTCGGCCTGCGCGCTCCACGAGTCGAACGTATCGAGGTCGAGGCCGGCGGCCTTGGCGGCCATCGCGAGCCTGACCCATTCGTCGCGAGCGCACGCCGGGTCGCATGCAAGCAGGGCATCCCGAGCGCGGTCGAGGTCAGCCAGCATGGACCCTCCCGGTCATTAGCGCCAATGCCTGTGCCGTGAACTTGGCGGGCAGCTTGTAGAGCGCGATGGTGCGGCCCGGGTGCTCTTCGCTCGGGCTCGGGATTTCGAGCGTATCGACCGGCCAACCGAGCGTGCGCAGTTGAAACACCACTGCAGCGAGTCGCCACGAGCCGCAGGCGCCGATGAAGTCCGGATGGTCGAACATCTTGCCGTCAAGGAACATCTTCAACGCGCGGTCCGCGAGGCTGTTCCTCTTTGGCCAGGTCGGGCAGAATGGCGGCGGGTCGATGAACGAAAGTTGCTCACCCAAAGCCCCGTCAGCTTGGAAGGTCGTCGGGGCTTTCTTCATGCCGCAGCCGCTCCACTGAGCAGGCGCTCCAGGGCGGCGACCGGCCACATCAGACGGCCATTAATGCGCAACGGGCGGATGGGGCCGTTCTCGTAGGCGGCCCACTTGCGCAACGTCTGCGGCTGTCGGTTGAGATACTGCGCCGCGTCCTTGGTGGACAGGCCTTGCGGGAGAGGTTGGGAAGTCATGGCGGCACTCCGTTTACTTGGGTGCCTTCATGCTCGTTTTCGTTGACCGCTTCCCCTATGGTTCTCAGGAATGCAGGAACCTAGCCGGGAATTTGGGAAGCTAGGCGGGACTCCTGTTCTTCCGCCAGTCGCTGACTGCATTGGAGATGGTCTTCTTCTCGATGAGTTTCCTGTCCTCCATGCCAGTTCGCCAGAACAACTGGTCGGGGCCGCCTTCGGGCTCGATGCGATAGGCGGCCCCGTTCGCCTTCAGGTGCTTGATGACTTCGCGAACCTTCGCCGTTCTGCCGAGCTGCCGCTCCAAGCCAGGAAGCAATGCTTCCAGTCCGAGCTGCCACGTTGCGCGGGGCGCACCTACGGTCGTGATTGCATTCGACATCACCGCTTGCAACCCGGGCGCCGGCTCGGGAACCAGCTCGGGCCGAGGAGGAGGAGGAAAGCCATAGCCGGCACCAGACGCCTTCAACCAAGCATCAACGTCCGAAACCTTCACAAGGTCAAGAAAATCACGCGCCGTCTCTCGGGTTGACTTGAGAAGACGGCTGCCCGCAGCTCGAATTGGCAGCTTTCCCTGTGCATGCGCATCGCGCATCCGACGGACCATCTCACCTGGGTCGAGGCCGCGTGCGTCAGCGAGGACTTGTCCAGCCTCATCGACCGTGAAAAGACCCTCAGCCTGGCGCGACATGGTCTCCTCAATGCGTTCTCGATATTCACTAGCCTTGCATCGTCCCTTGCCGTCGCTCCCGATGCGGTCCTCAAAGGTGATGAATGCGCCCGGCTCGATGTCCAACAAGTCAGGAGGCACGCGTAGGGGGCGGACGCTCGTGACGAAGTGCTGGCTGTAGCGCACACCGACACCGCGTGGAGCAATGAAGGCCCGAAGAGCGCTAACGCTTATCAGTGCATCGTCCAGCGCTGAGCCGACGGCAAGCCGATGTCTGCCGAGCGTCAGGGGGTCCAATGCTTCAAGCTCTCCGTTCTTGACTGCTTCATGCAACTCAGCGTCTAGGTTGTCGCGTGCCGCCGCCTGTTTGAATCCTGCTTCGAATGCCTTTTGCTCTGAGGTCTCATCGTCGGGCCAGAGTGCCTCCGCAATCAACTTCGACACCGCACGAAACGGAACGTGAGGCTCCCCAGCAGCGACGTATGTCCAGCGCGTAATTTGAACCGGTTCGTCTTCTGACACTGCATCCCCCGACGCACCCCGAATGAAGGTGCCCCAGCGGGCCACGTCGGGGGACAGGGCTTTCGGCTCGCGTAGCCTAGCTGGGGCGTAACGTCGTCAGTGTGCATCGTTCGGCCGAAGGCCGTCAGACTGGCCGACCTATTTTGGGCTCGGTTCCGTCGCTTGCCTGATACCGTTAGGTGGCGGTACTACGACGCTCTGTCCAGATTTGGGCCATCTCGCCCGGGTCCGCTGGATGCCACGCATTGTCGACGAACACCTCGAGCAAGAGTTGGTCAAGCGGAACGGACTCGGCAATTGCGAACCATTGCGAGGGGTCGGCACCGCGCTTCTTGCCCGCCCGCTCCATCGCTCGGCGCTCGTCCCGTCCGGTGCCGGCGACCGTACATGCGGCCTTCCACGACATCAAGCGCGAGTCTGTGGCGGGGAGCCCGAAGCGAATGCATCCCCCGACAGCAAGTTGCTGCTTGAACGTCATCATGGCTATCTGGCCGGACGCCTTGCCGGCCGTGGGCTCCCATTGCTGGTTCGCCGAGAACCAAAGCATCGGCTTTTCATTGCTGGCACCGGAGTTACTTGGCACCAGTTGCCCCGCTTGGACCATGGCCGGCAGGTATGCCCAAGGTGCGTAGTGGAAGACGCTGCTCATGCTGCGCTCGCCGATGCGACTCTCAGGGCACTCGCCCGCGCATTGGTCGCGAGCAGCTTGATGCCGGCATGCTCCAAAATCCACGCCTCGATTCGTTCATGCCACATGCGCAGCAGGTCAATAGGCCGCACGCGGTAGTGCTTCTCAGCGATGGCGCTCGGCTTGTGGCCCTGGATTTGAGCCACCACCCCCACGGGGCATTCCACCCATTCGGAAAGCGTGCCGAAGGACCGGCGGAGGCCATGGAACGTGATGTGAGGCAGGCCCGCCGCAGCAATCGCGCGGTTGTGGCTGTCGCGCGGCTCCATCATCACACCCGCCTTGGCGGACGGGCTGCCAAACACCCATTGGTTGCGTTTCGGTAGCCACGAAAGCAGGTGCGCAACATAGGGCGTCAGTGGAATGACGCGCTCGTCTTCCACCTTGTCCCGAATGCGAAGTGTCTTCCATTGGAAGTCCACGTCTTCCCAGCGCAGATGCAATATCTCGTTGAGTCGTGCGCCCGTCAGTAGCAGGATTTGCATGAAGGCTGCCGATGCCGGGTTCGACTCCTTGCGCACCTGGACGAACCAAGCCTCCAACTGTTCGCGCTGCAGCGAGTCGCTCTTGACGTTCGGCTTGCCCAATTTTTCGCGCGCCTTCTTGTGTTTGCACGCATCTTCGTTCGCGATGGCCCGATAGTCAGGATGCTGACCGCACCAGCTCAAGAAGGTCCGCAGTAGCCGAAAACCATGCTGCGCGGCAGTGCGCCGTGTCTTGACTTCGCGAGTCACCCACGCGAGGAAGGCCTCCCCGTCGATGGCAGCAAGGGGCATCGAAAGCAGAGAATGAAGCGGCCCCGGCACGGTCGGTGCAAACGGCTTGCGCTTACTTTTCCCGGCAGGCTTGGCGAAAGACAGATGGTCAGCATGCGAGCGGGCGCTCCAACTCGCGCGCCGGTCCTCGCAATACACCGCCCACGCCTCCAGGCCTGTCACCTCCATGCGCAGACGGGCTGCCCGCCGAGTCTGACGCTCGGCCGCTTCCTTTGCGCTGTGCGCGGCCTTCTCAAGCCTCGGGTCGCGCCCCTGGTCCAACAGGCCCTGCAGTCTGCGCGCTTCGGCCTGCGCGTCAGCGATGGACCAAACGGCAGGGTCGCCGATGGTCAGCCGCACCGATTGCCCGCTAAGCCGGCTTTGAAAAACGTAGGCCCGTGCCCCGTTGCCCGTGACGCGCAGCGCCAGGCCGTGCGCCTTGGCGTCCCACAGGAACGCCTGGGACTTGTCGGCCGGGCATTGGAACTCTGCGACCCGGCCCGCTGTGAAGTTGACTCTCGCCATGCTTGCACCCCGGTGCTGCGGCCCCAGACACCATGTAAGCGGCCGTGTAAGCACATTCTATGCATAGCAATCAACGTTGCGCAACGCATCGGTTCGCCTGAAAGCGGCTTGAATGCTTGCTTTCCAGAGGTAGACGGTCAGCGAGTCAACAGACATGGATTCCTATCAACGCGGATTGGCTCTAACTGTTAATCCGTAGGTCCCTGGTTCGAGCCCAGGTCGGGGAGCCAAAGTTAGTGTTAAGAATCAAGGACTTAGACGTCTCGGCGTCTAGGTCCTTTTTCTTTGATGGGTCATGTAGCCA
>Ga0075366_10000980_pt1 | contig 13955 bp, 19 predicted proteins | sample EndMethybrTD3031_FD_72351 | JGI IMG/M metagenome (GOLD analysis project Ga0075366, IMG submission 72351) | Populus endosphere microbial communities from Tennessee, USA - Endosphere MetaG P. TD hybrid TD303-1 | ecosystem: Host-associated > Plants > Roots > Endosphere | place: USA: Tennessee...
CCCTGATTCTTCATGACAATGCCCGGGTCAGGGCACCGGATCATAGCCGTGCCCACCCCAGGGATGGCAGCGCATTAGCCGCTTCAATGCTAACCAGCCACCCTTAATCGCACCGTATTTTCCCAAGGCCAAAATTGCGTATTGCGAGCAGCTCGGCGCATAGCGGCAAGTGGGCGGAAGGATCCTTGAGGGACCGATCTGCCACAGGCGGGCGATCAGGATGAGCAGGTGTTTCATTTGCGGGGCCTGCGGGCTCCCCGCGGCGGATCGCCCTTGCCTGCCTTCGCCCGATCGAGTGCGGCGAGCATTTCGGCGCGCAATTTGCCAAAGTCGCGCTCGATGCCGCCCTCGCGGCCAATCAGCACGTGATCGGTATCGCTCATGCCATGTTCGGGCAGCAGTTCGCGCACCAGCGCGCGGAACCGGCGCTTCATGCGGTTGCGCACCACGGCATTGCCGATCTTTTTGGTAACAGTGATGCCGAAGCGCAGGCCCTGGCCATCATTCGGACGGGCCAGCAAAACAAAACCGGGCCGCGCAACGCGCAGCCCTTTGTTCGCGGCTAGGAAATCAGACCGCCGCGTGAGAATCGCGGGCTTGGCCGGAGTAATCAGGCAGACAGCTTCTTGCGGCCACGGGCGCGGCGGGCGCGCAGCACGTTGCGGCCGCCTACCGTCGCCATGCGGGCGCGGAAGCCGTGACGGCGGGCGCGGACGAGGTTGCTGGGCTGGAAAGTGCGCTTCATGGCTGTTCTCGATAGTCCTGAAAATGCAAAAGTCGTGGATAGAGCTGCGCCAAGGCAGCCGCTTCAAGGGGTGGGCCGTTAGTGGAGCGCTGGCCCTGAGTCAAGCCGCATGGCTATGTTCGGCTTGCGATTGGCGGCGCTTTCAAGCGGCACCCAGCGGCCCATTTCTTCCGCCGTCAGCCACTTCGCATCGGCATTGGGCACAGAATTGGTCATCGCATAGAAGGCGCGCGCCTGATCCTCGCTCATGCCCATTTGGCGGTAATAGTCGATGTAGAGGCGGTTTTCCGGGGCATTTGCGCCGTAGTCCTTGGGTTCCAGCCCGAATTCATCGGCCCAGCTGTGCACGGCGAATTCGGCGCCCGGATCGGCCATCCGCTGCGCGCCTGCCAGAAACAGTTCGACCGCGCCCGATCGCACCGAGCCGCCCTGCGGCACATGCGTCGCAAGGCCGCGCGCGTGAATCATCATGCCCAGGCGCAGATTGGCGCGGTCATCTTCGGTTCCCGGGCACTCGACCATCTCGAGCACCTTGATGCCGGGGTATGCGTGCATCATCGCGGTGAACTGACCGGGCGAACGCTCGTCCGTGACATCGACCAACGCGGCATGCGTGGCATCGATCACGCGGAAGGGTCCATAGGCGGCAATTCCGGCAGGTATCGTCGGCTCGGCCGCAACCACTTGCGGATGCGCCTCGACGAACCGCTCCGAGCCGGTCACCGGGACTTCGACAATTTCTTCCGTGACGATCTGATAGACAATCGCCTGCGCCCCCGCCGGCAGCGGAAGGAAGCCCATCAGGGCCATCAGGAAAGCGGCAAAGCGTCGCATGGTTGCGACAATGCCGCCAACAGCCTTGCGCGAATCCTCATGGGGCTGGTTAAGATCGGGTTTGCCATGTCGCCAGTCGTCCCGGACCAGCTCCGGGACCGCTGGCCGAATTGCCCTGCCTTGCCGCCACCGGTCCCGGATCAAGCACGGGACGACGAAATGCTCGACAGCCGCGCGCCTCTGCGGCATCAACCTGCGGGAATTGGGGGGGAATCTGCTTGGTCGCGTTGGTATCGACTGTCGCCTATCTGGGCCTGGAGGCGCGCAGTGTCGAAGTGCAGTGCCAGATCGCGCCGGGGCTGCCGCGCTTCAATGTCGTCGGCCTGCCCGACAAAGCGGTGAATGAAAGCCGCGAGCGGGTGATCGCTGCGCTCGCCGCCATGGGCCTGTCGTTCCCGCCCAAACGGATCACCATCAATCTTTCGCCTGCCGACTTGCCCAAAGAAGGCTCGCACTATGACTTGCCGATTGCGCTGGCCTTGCTCGCCGCGATGGGCGTCACTGATGCTGAACAACTGAATGACTATTTCGCCGTGGGCGAACTGGCACTCGATGGCCGGATTGCCGCGACGCCCGGGGTGCTGTTGGCTGCCATCCACGCGGCGGCCTCGAACAAGGGGCTGATCTGCCCGGCCGCGCAAGGCGCCGAGGCGCGCTGGGCCAGCGGGGCGAGCATTGTCGCGGCGCCTGATCTCGTCAGCCTGCTCAACCATCTCAAGGGCACGCAGGTGCTGCCCCTGCCTGAACCCGGCGAAGCGTCAGTGCCGCCGAAGGGACCGGATCTTGCGCAAGTGAAGGGACAGGAAACTGCCAAGCGCGCGCTCGAAATCGCGGCTGCAGGGGGGCACAACCTGCTGATGGTCGGTCCGCCCGGCGCGGGAAAATCGCTGCTGGCGAGCTGCCTGCCCGGCATCCTGCCCGATCTGTCGCCGGCCGAGGCACTCGGCATTATGTAGCAAACGCACCAATGCGTAGGCTTCTGTCATCCCTCGCGGTGGCGGCTGTCATCGTTTGCGGTGTGTTAGGTGTCGCGTCATGTGCCCGGTCAGGCATCAGGGATTTGAAATTCTCTGTGCATCAAGGTGGTTTGAAAGGGTTCAACGAATATGTCCGCGACACCGAGCTGGGGAGTGTTTTCCCGAATAAATGTCGTGGGCTGGTCGTTCATAGTCTTCTCACTCAGATACCAAGTGCGCCAACTTACCTGAAGGGTCTTTGGATCGGTTATCGTTCTATAAAGGACGGCTCCAAGGAACACTGGCTGCGACACCCGAACACCTTGCGGCGCAAAACTCCACCACTTGACTTTGTGCCCCTTTATCTCGCGTCGCACGGCATCCAATTCGACCGCAGTGGGAATGAGGTTAGAATCGGCGATCATGGTCGTTCCGGCCGCCCATTTGTCGATTTGCTTTTGGACCCTGTCAGCGAGGCTAGCGGTGCTCTCCCCTTGAGCAACAAAGAGAAATTCACATTCGTAGTCAAAATGGGTAGCAACCGTCTGGCCTATATTCTCCAAGAGGAAATCAACTTCAATCCGCAGTCCGTTTTTTGGCGCTTGCATTATGAGTTTTGGTTGAAGCCGCAGCGTGATCCATGCCCGGTGGGCATTGCGGGTAAGCTCATTGGCGGTTTTGGTGTGAGTGGCCGCATCGCGCGCGTAGATAGCGGCCCCTACCGCCGCCGCCAAGGTCAGGAAGCCACCGAGCGTTTGAAGCCAGGTGGACCAGAGTTGTTGACTGGCGATGTTCGCCTGCGCTTGAGCAGCATTCGCAGCGCGGGTCTGCTGTATCAAGTCATCGCTGGCTTGTCGGTATTCCTCGGCTTGGTTCTTGCAGTTGTCGGACTGGCGAAGGCGGACTTGAGCGTCAACGATCTTAGCCAGCGCCGATGGCTCGCACTCACTGCCGCCGGGGCGATAATTCTCATTGCGGGGGCTGTCATATCGAAACTGCTGCGTGACGGGTTGTGATGGGAATGTAAGCCAGCCGATTGCGATTGTCGCAACAGCGACTAGTCCAAGCGCAGAGAAGAGGAGCCGATTGCCTCTAAGCATTGGATCAAGAACACCGCTGTAAATTTACCCCGGCTCAGCTTGTTCCTGATATTCGGCTCAGAGTCCACAACCCCAATTGCCGCAAGCTTCTCAACAAGCTGGCCATAGGACACGTTGCGGCGCTTCAATTCGCCTTTCAGCAGCCCCTTGACCTTCGCTTCCCATTCCGTGTCAGCCACGATGTATCTCCAATGATGATATAATCATCATATACGATACGTTTGCCATTGACAACAGTGCCTCTTTGTCATTATATCCGGTGCATAAGCACTGGAAACGATGACATGCAACACTTTCTCCTCTCCGCCGCCGCCCGCACACTAAGCCTGAAGGCCGTGTTTCGCATGGGCGAAGATGTGGCTTACCAGACCTTCTGCCAGTTGCGCTGGCCAGAAACGGAAGGCGAGGCCGTGTGCCCGCGTTGCGGCTGCACTGAAAGCTACAGCATTGCCACCCGCCGCAAGTTCAAGTGCGTTGCTTGCCATCACCAGTTCAGCGTCACCAGCGGCACGATCTTTGCCTCGCGCAAGCTGTCCTTCACGGACCTGCTCGCCGCCATCGTCATCTTTGTGAACGGGGCCAAGGGCGTCTCTGCGCTGCAAGTCAGCCGCGACTTGGACGTTCAATACAAGACCGCGTTCGTCCTCTCACACAAGCTGCGCGAGGCGATGGCGCGCGAGCAAGAGGGCCGCGTTCTCAACGGTGTTGTCGAAATCGACGGCGGCTATTTCGGCGGGCATGTGAAGCCGGAAAACCGGAAAGAGGATCGCAAGGATCGCCGCCTGAAAGCCAACACTTCCGGCAAGCGCCAGTGCGTTGTCATCATGCGCGAGCGTGGCGGCAAGTCACTGCCCTTCATCGTCGCCAATGAAGGCGATGCCGTTCCCTATGTCCGCGATCACGTTGGCACCCTTGCCACCATCCATGCCGACGAAGGCAGCGGTTGGGATGCTCTCCACGCCGGTTGGGACACGAAGCGCGTCAATCACTCCGTCGCCTTCATGGACAAGGGCGTCTGCACCAATCAGGCCGAAAGCTACTTTTCCCGCCTTCGCCGCATGGAAGTCGGAACACACCACCATATCGCTGGGCCGTATCTCGCCAGCTATGCGCGCGAAGCGTCATGGCGCGAAGATAATCGCCGGGTGGCGAATGGCACACAGACAGCGATGGTCGGTGTTGCAGCTATGGCTTCGCGAGTGTCGCGCCAGTGGAAGGGATATTGGCAGCGTTAAGCTTCTAGCGCTCTCTTCGCCCTAGAGGTTTGCCCGGTAACCAACCACCAAACTATCTTCCACTTAGGAGGATGCTTCACTGGGTGCTTTTTGCGTTGCCAGCGGTTTGTAAGATCGTCGAACTCACAAAAATAAGCATCGTTTGAATATATTTCCCGAGTTTTTGCTACAAATGGGGATAGCTTTTCGTGATCCCGGATGACCTGGGAGAAAAACCAGCGCTTATAGAACCCTTCATTGAACACCCCCTTTTTAATCCCCAAGCTGATTAGCTCATAGCGGTTGAGCTGCCGCAAGATAATGTCTCTAGCCTCTTTGTTATCTGAGGTTTCTTGGGCATATTCAGAAATACATTGATTAAGGGATTCAATGTCAGTCATCAAACTCTTGAATTTCTCATATCGGTCACCCTCTTCACCAAATTGGGCGTCCACCATTTGTATGGTAGCTTCGCGGCGACTGATTAGTCCGTTATGAAAAATGACGAGGAACGCAGCGCCTGTGCCAGCAACGATGCATACAGTCTGCATCGCGGCAGAGTTCGTGTCGATCCAACTCCATATCGTGGCAAGCATCCTTAAGTCGCCCCTACATGCAAAACGCCCCGCCAGTTTAGTGACGGGGCGCTGGCTTTTGTCAAAGACGTTTTATAATTAGTGCCCGCCAAATCCTTCGCGAACCAACATTGTCATTCCCCTTGGTGTGGACCTCACTAGAGGTTTATGAGCTCAAAATAACAACCCTAGGTTAATTAAATCTGAACCTATCACATCGCATTTAGTTACAATTAGCAGCACCATTGATGGCATCAATAAGCCTACCGCAAATGCGTCATACTGGTCAACGAGCATCAACCTCGATTGTTTCCCAAAGTGGGAGCTTGTGGAAAAATCACAAGAGCTTGCAACCTTAGGCGCGCCCTAGCAGGCTGCACCGAGCGATCAAGTGGATTAAATAGCCATGCTCACCCGCCTCGAATTCGCTCTTCTCCTAGCCGGTTGGCTATTCACCTTCGCCAGTGCGCTGCGCCATGTCTTCTAACACCTGCGCACTGTGTCGCCACTGGAAGCCGGTGGATGATCAGGACGGCAATGACATAGGCCAGTGCCGTCGCTTCCCGCCAAGCTATGAGGGTTGGCCCATGACGACTGGCGAAGACTGGTGCGGCGAGTTCTCAGCGCGCAATCGTCCATAGCTGATAATTGCCCGGCCCTTCGGTCGATACCACCAGCCCCTTGTCCCGCTGGTGCCGCAGGGCGCTTCCTACGCGCCGAACCATAAGCGGAAGTAACTTCCGATCCCCTGCGTCCAGGCCGCGTTCTAGGATCATCTGTGCGGCAATCTCGCGCGTTGTCAGTGCATCATGCGACTGGCGCAGGATCGACAACACAAGGCGGCTCATCTGCCCCCGGTTGGCCCAATCGTCTGGCGGGCGGAACATCTTGGGCCGAATTGCCTCAACTTCCATATCTGGCGCGACAACGGCAAGGGCGGCATCAATCGCGGCCAGATCATGCACAAGCTTCGCAACACGTTCATGAGCGGCGGTGAGTTCTCCCGCTATCTCTGCCCTGCGCTTCGCAAGGCCCGTTACCATGTAGTCCGTCATATGGGGACATTACGCACTGCCTGCGGTTACATCTATACTCGGCTTGGTGCGTCTGCTACATAATGCCGGAGGCACTTGAAGTGTCGATGGTCGCCTCGGTCGCGGGCATGCTGGAGGAAGGCCGCATCAGCAAGGCGCGTCCGTTTCGCAGCCCGCATCATTCCGCCTCGATGGCGGCCCTGACCGGCGGAGGACTGAAAGTGCGCCCCGGCGAAGTCAGCCTGGCGCATCTCGGCGTGCTGTTTCTCGATGAATTGCCCGAATTCCAGCGCCCGGTGCTCGATTCGCTGCGTCAGCCGCTGGAGACCGGAGAAGTCAGCGTCGCGCGGGCCAATGCTCACGTCACTTTTCCGGCGCGGGTGCAGCTGGTTGCAGCGATGAACCCGTGCCGCTGCGGCTATCTTGGCGATGCGGCCATGGCCTGCAGCCGCGCGCCGCGCTGCGCGGCGGACTATCAGAGTAAGGTTTCCGGGCCGATGCTCGACCGCATCGACCTGCATGTCGAAGTCGAGGCCGTCAGCGCCGCCGACCTAACTTTGCCGCCGCCCGCCGAAGGCTCGGCCGAAGTCGCCGCCCGTGTCGCTGCTGCCCGCCGCCGGCAGACCGCGCGGCTCGAAGGCACGGGCATGCGTTCCAATGCCGAACTCGACGGCAAGGCGCTAGAAGAGCAGGCCACGCCTGACGAGGCAGGGCGCAAGCTGCTGGCCCAGGCGGCTGATGCCATGCGCTTGTCTGCGCGCGGATATACGCGCATGCTGCGTGTGGCGCGCACCATTGCCGATCTGGCCGGTGCGCAGACAGTGGGGCGGATTCACGTTGCCGAAGCGCTGAGCTACCGCCGCATCGCGCCAAGGGGGTAGGCCGCATGAAACGCCTTGTCATCGCATTGGCGCTGTTTTCCAGCCCGGTCTTCGCCGGAAGCAGCTTGACCGGGCGATACCGGCTTTCGGAAGGCCCCGATGTCGCCGGCGCGCTTGAGATCCTTCCCGACCACCGCTTTCGCTACATGCTGGCCGCCGGCGCGCTCGACGAGCGGTCGGAAGGCCGCTGGGTCCGGCAAGGCCCGCGGGTCTGTCTGTTCACCGAACCGCGCCCGGTGCCGCCGGTCTTCGCGCTATCGGCAACGCCTCCGGCGCAGCCCCAGGAAACCGGCCTGCTGGTCACCTGGCCCAATGGGCGCGGCATTGCCGGCGTTGATTTCGTGTTGGGCTTTGCCAGCGGCGAGCCATTGACCGGTTATACCCAGTCCTACGGCTGGTCGATGCCTGAGGGCGACCGGCGCAGGCCCACATGGGTCGAGCTGTCCGTGCCGATGCACAACCTGAAGAGCCCGCGCATTGCGCTGGACGGCAAGGCGCGGGTGCATGTTGTGCTGACGCCCAATGACCTCGGGTTGGTCGACTTTCAGGGCGAATGCCTTGAAATGCGGGGCAATGCCTTTTTCCTGCGGCGCGGGGGAGGGGAAATGCGCTTTATGCGGCAGAGGAATTAGAGTCGGTGCCGATTAGCCGCGTTTGTTAGGGGCGGCATGGAGCAAGGGGGAAGCCGATGAAAAAGTTGCTGATGGCACTGGCAGCTGGCCTGGTCTGCGCCGCGGCGGCGCCATCTTCGATGCCGATTACCAATAGCTGTAACGTCCATGTATGGGGCGCAGCGCGCAATACCGAAATCCGCGCGGCGCCTTCGCGCGATGCCCGGCTGCTGGGCACTTTTCGCCGCCGCGCCGCGGTGGAAGGCGCAACAGACATCAATGGCACTTTTCCCGAATTCCGCATAAATGCTGCGCGCGGCGGCTGGTTTCGCGTGGTGCACGCTGACTATGGCGATTACGGCGATCCCTTGCCGCGCTCGCGCTTTTACCGGGGCACTGGCTGGGTGCGCGGCGATCAGTTGGGCGGACAAGTGCTGGCGGGCCGCCTGTATGCAGGCCCCTCCGAACGCTCGACTTCGCGCGACTATGGCGAGCCAGCGGATATCGTGGAAATCCGGCGTCTGCTCGATTGCAGGGGCCGCTGGGTGAAAATCGAAGCTGATATCGGCACCGGGTGGGTCAATGGCATCTGTAACAACCAGGTGACAACCTGCAACTAGGGAGCGCCTGCGGCCTTCCTAATCGTCGAAATCGAGCTGCCGCAACACTTCATGGATCGACTGCGGATCAGCGGCGAATGCCAGGTGATTGCAGCGCACGGCCACGGCGCGGTCGCGCTCGTGCGGCCAGCCGGCAGCCGCGCGCGGCGCGACAACGCCGTCTTTCGGGCTCCACAAGGCAATGGTGGGCACTGGCGGCTTGGTCGAAAAATCGACTTCGATCGGCGGCGCGTCGACCGCGTGGCCGGTGATCAGATGATAGGCGCGCCAGGCATTGTTGGCATGCGGATCTCCCGAAAACGGCGTGCCCAGGGTAATGACCTTGCGCACGTGCTGCGGCTCGCGGCGCGCGATCTCGCGGGCGAACAGGCCGCCCAGGCTCCAGCCGACGAGCGCGATAGGTTGCCCTTCCTGCTGCGCCAGATCGGCGACGCGCCTGAGCAGGAAATCGAAATTTTCCGCCGTCGGGCCGAGATTGAAACCCAGGCCCCATTCGTGCGGTCGATGGCCCGCATCTTCCAGCGCGCGTTTCATTCGCCGCATGCGCAGGGGATGGGCACCAAAGCCGGGCAGCATCATCACGCCGTGCGGATTGGCTGAATTGTATGGCTCAAGCGCGCCCGCGCTTCGCCGACCGAGCACGCCCAGTTCGCCGAGCAGGCGGCGGAGCGGTGGTCCAGTAATTCCTTCAGGCGCGGGCAGACGGGCAAGCTCAGCGCGCCGGACCAGTTCGGCGCGCGCTTCCGCAGCACGAAGATTTGCACCGCGCCAGAAAGTTTCACCAGCCGTCATCGCGGCTTCTCGGAAGTGTTCGATTCGCATTGCCCCGCTTTTATGACCTCCGCTTTGACTACCCTTGCTGAACGGCAGCAGTCATGGAGATAACGGATCCGATCACTCTTCGGTTCCATTGCATTCGCCGACCCGCCGCGATGTGACCGCCATGGTGATGTTCATCGTCATGCCTTTGGCCATTTCGCCGGAGCCATTGATCTTGAGATCATAGAGATCAGCGCCGTAAGTGCCGTTCATCGCCATACGGGTTGGGCCTTTGCCCGGCTGGCAGTTCATCACGGCGTCGATCTTGCCGTCAGCCATAGTGAACTTCTCGTAAGTGCAGCCTTCGGCGGCTTTCTGGAAGAAGCGCGCATCGGGCTTGGCCGCCTGTTCAGGCGTGAGGCAAGTGAAATAGGTCTTTTCCTGCCCCATTGCCTTGTTCATGGCCTGCTGCGCCTGGGGCGGCATTCCGGGCATTTCCATCTTTTCCATCCGGAACGTGCCCTGCCAGCGGCCCGGGCGCGGGGTCATTCCGCTGGAGGCGACTTTCTCGGCAACCGTGGCGGGACTTTCGTTTTTCACATCGACTTTCTTGCTATCCCCGCAGCCGACCAGCAGCATTGTTACGGTAATGAGCAAGGCTGTGGGCAAAACGTGTCGCATGGCAAACTCCATCCAGGCAAACGGCGCGACTGCCGCGCTGTATCGATCCGCCCTTGCTAACACCGGGTCGTAGGCGGTGCCAGTGGGCTTCGGCGGGGTGCCACCAGCTACTGGATAGTGATGACCCCGTCGACCGCGCGCCATTCGGTCGGGCCGATCAGCCGGCTGTGTGCCACGCGGATCGAATGGAGCGGCGCCTCGATCTCGCGCCGCCAGTGGTCGAGAAACCGGGCGAGGGCGGGAAAGTGCGGCGCCATGTCGTAAGTCTGCCAGATGAACTGCTGCAGCAAGGACGGGTGGTCGGGCATGTAATAGTGGATTTCCACCGTGGCGAGGCTGTAGCCATCGAGTTGCCGTGCAAAATCGCGATCCATTGGAGAGTGTCCTCCCTGATTGCCAATGCTTGTGCCTTCGCAGCAATCTCTCCAGGGACGATCATTGCAAATCTGTCGTCGCGGTCAAGTCTAGCAGACAAGATTTAACCAATAATTGCAATAACTTCAGCACTCTCTAGGGGGGAGTGCCAATTGCCTGGGCCTCAGCGATGGCGTGCGAGGGGAACAGCGCGCCTGTCCGTTCGTTTTTGCAGCTTGGCCTTACCGCGAGCAAATTTAACCTGATGTACGAAACCCTGCTTGATCCCTATCGGCTGATCCAGGCGAAACTCACGGGATTCGCCAATCAGGCCGTCCTTTTGCTGCCCAATATCGTCGCCGCGCTGGCAATGCTCCTGGCTGCATGGGCATTTTCCCGCTGGCTGCGGCAGCGAGCGATACGCTTTGCTTCCAGCCGCAATCGCGCTGATCTGGGAGACTTGTTCGGATCGATCGCCGCACTGGCAGTGATGACGGCAGGCATCATGATCGCGGCTTCGATCGTCTTTCCCGGCATCACGCCAGGCAGCCTGTTTGCCTCACTGGGCATCGGCTCCGTGGCTATCGGTTTTGCTTTCCGCGATATCCTGCAAAATCTGTTCGCCGGGGTCCTGATTAGTGTCACCCGCCCGTTTCGCCGCGGCGACTATATCGCGACGGCCGGTTTCGAGGGGATTGTCGAAGATATCCAGAATCGCGCAACGCTGATCCGCCAGGCCGACAATCGCCTGGTGCTGCTGCCCAATTCAGTACTCTATGTCTCCCCGGTTGTCGTCGACAGCTCGGCCACATTCACGCGCGACGAAATGGCCTTCGACCTTCTGCCAAACGCCGATCCGCAGACAGATGAAGCTGAAACGATTGCTGCCGTGGCGGCAGTCGAAGGCGTGTTGCGGAAACCTGCGCCACGGCTGCTAGTCGAATTGTCGAAAGGCAAGGAGCTGAAAGGCCGGATCCGCTGGTTTACGCGGACCGCCGGGGCGGAGAAGGAATATGTCCGCTCACGGGTTGCCCGGGTGCTGTCGCAGCGCCGCCTTGCCGGAATTCACGCTGCAAAACGCAGGACATCCGCGCCGTAATTGCGCTCTTCCGGAAGAAACGTGCGAAATTCGCGGTGCAGGTGTTCGACGACCGGGGCATAGAGCGGTGAGGCAAATTCGATCCCCGCACAATTGCCGACGACCCAGCGCACTGTGCCGCACAAGCCTTCGAGCATTGACGGCGTGACGACGACGAGGTCGCCTGCGCGCACTGTCAGCGCCAGGCTCTCCACCTTGCAGCCGCCGGTTGTAATGTCGCGGATCATCAGCCGGTCGGCAAAGCCCGAACGCGTCCTGCAGCGGGCAGGAATTGTGACTTCAAGCCGTTCTTCGCGGCGAAACGAATGTGTGGCTGGCTGCATGGCCGATCTCCCCAAAACCCCGCCGCGAGACAGTCTCACCGCGCATTGAAGATAACGACCGAGCAGGCACCAGCGTTAAGGGCCGCTCGATCACGCGGTTGTGAAGATTAACCCTGCGGATGCAGGCGAAGGCAAAGCGCGCGGTGTTGACAGCCGTCTCAAATGGCCTCGCCTGCTGCTCTCGCGCTGGCCCAGGCCCACTGGAAATTGTAGCCGCCGAGCCAGCCCGTCACGTCCACTGCCTCGCCGATGGCGTAAAGACCCGGCACGCTGCGCGCTTCCATCGTGCGCGAAAATAGCTCGGCCGTGCTGATGCCGCCTGCGGTCACTTCGGCCTTGGCAAAACCTTCGCTGCCATTGGGCACGAAGCGCCAGGCAGCCAGACGGGCTTCGGCCGCTGCCAGATCGCGGTCGCCGACATTGCCGAGTTCGCGCTCGATCCCGATCAGTTCGGCCAGCCGGGCGGCCAGGCGTTCGGGAAGCACCTCGCCGAGTGCCTTGCGCAGGCCGGAGCGCGGCCTCGTGCGCTTGGCATCGCGCAGCCAGCCGACGGGATGGTCGGGAAGGAAATCGATCTCGATGGTGTCTCCGCGTTTCCAGTAAGACGATACCTGCAGCATTGCCGGTCCCGACAGGCCGCGATGGGTGAATAGCGCCGCCTCGCGAAAGGCCGCTTTGCCGCAGCGCGCGTTGACCGGCGCGGCCACGCCGGAAAGCTCGCGGAACAGAATGTCCTCGCCGCCCAGTGTCAGCGGCACAAGTGCAGGTCGCGGCTCGACCACCTTGAGCCCGAACTGGCGGGCAAGATCATAGGCAAAGCCGCTCGCGCCCATTTGCGGGATCGAGGGCCCGCCCGTGGCAATCACCAACGCGGGGGCGCTTGCAGTCTTACCGCCGCAGGCCATGTGAAACGCACCGTCGGTCGAGGCGACCTGGGTGATGGGGGCGCCGCAGCGCAGCTCCACACCGCCTTTGGCGCACTCCGCCAGCAGCATCTCGACGATCTGGCGGGCCGACCCGTCACAGAACAACTGGCCCAGAGTCTTTTCGTGCCAGGCAATGCCGTGGCTCTCGACCAATTCGACGAAATCTTGCGGGGTGTAGCGGCTCAGCGCCGAGCGCGCGAAATGGGGGTTTTGCGAAAGGAACCGCTCAGGCGCTGTGCCCAGATTGGTGAAATTGCAGCGCCCGCCGCCCGATATGAGGATTTTCTTTCCCGGCTTTTCGGCATGGTCGAGCAGCAGCACCCGGCGCCCGCGCTGGCCCGCCGTCGCCGCGCAGAAAAGGCCGGCCGCACCCGCGCCCAGGACTATCGCATCGTAGTGTGCGGTTGGTGTGTCTGTCGGGCTGGCCATTGGCCTGCGTCTGCCAGCGCACCGGCATCGGGGCAAGGCCGGGCCGCCGCAGAATTTCGCTGCGGCGCTTGCGGGATGGCGCTGGCCTCGCCATGACGGAATGATGACAGAGAGGGTGGACTAAAGCCGATGAGCGCACACGACGTCATCATTGTCGGTTCGGGTGCCGCGGGCCTCACGGCGGCACTGGCACTGGCGGAGCGCGCCAAAGTGCTGGTGCTGGCCAAAGGCGGGCTGGCCGAGGGTTCGACTGCTTGGGCGCAAGGCGGCATCGCTGCCGTGCTTGCATCGGGCGACACGTTCGAACAGCATATTTCCGACACGATGATTGCCGGGGCAGGGCTCAATCGGCGAGAGACAGTCGAATTCGTGGTCAGCCGCGCGCCGCATGCGATTGAGCGGCTGGTCGAACTTGGCGTGCCGTTCAACACCGCGGACGGCCAGCTTCACCTAACCCGCGAGGGCGGCCATTCGCAGCGGCGCATCGTCCATGTCGATGACGCCACGGGTTGGGCGGTGCAGCAGGCGCTGCTCAAGGCGGCCGCTGCGCATCCCAACATCACCATGCTGCCGGGGCGCACGTGCATCGACCTGATCACGGGCCGACACGAATTGCGTTACTCAGGCTCGGGGCGGGTCTGGGGCGTCTATGCGCTCGATGAGGCGACCGGCAAGGTCGAGGCGCACACAGCGCGGGCAACGATTCTCGCCACGGGCGGCGCAGGCCGCGTCTATCAGTTCAGCACCGCGCCGCGCGGCGCGGTGCTGAACTGATAGACGCGGCCTGCGCCGCCCGTGGCGAGAATCGTTGCCC
>Ga0075366_10000982_pt1 | contig 13939 bp, 10 predicted proteins | sample EndMethybrTD3031_FD_72351 | JGI IMG/M metagenome (GOLD analysis project Ga0075366, IMG submission 72351) | Populus endosphere microbial communities from Tennessee, USA - Endosphere MetaG P. TD hybrid TD303-1 | ecosystem: Host-associated > Plants > Roots > Endosphere | place: USA: Tennessee...
GCCGGCACCAGAGCGCATTGCAGTGCACTATACCGCCGCCGACAGGGCCAGCCTGACTGGCGTCGTCCCAGCCATTCAACTAGCCTAGCCTCCAAGCTGCGACGCCAGGGGCGGCGTCCGGAAGCGGGGCGATGCGTCATTCAGTCGGTTCTGCAAGTGTGTTGGTTGCCGTGCTGTGCGCGGCGGCAGCCAGCGGCGTCGATCAAGCCCGCGCGGCGGGCGCGGCCTATCAGGTCGACACCGCCGAAGTCTCCGAGCCCGGCTCGTGCAAGGTTGAATCCTGGGTGTCGTCGGCGGACAATCGCGATCTCATCGCCTCGGTCGCACCGGCCTGCGTCGTCAACGCGTTTCGCCCGATCGAGATCAGCGCGCAGTTCAGCCGCACGCGCTCGGATGACGAATGGGGGACCGGCGCCGCCCCGAAATTGAAAACCAATCTGATCCCGACCGCGCTCGGCTCCTGGGGTGTCGCCATCACGGCCATCTCTTCGTACGACCTCATCACCAAGGAAAACACCGCGTTCTCGGTGACGGTGCCGGCGACATTGCGGGTGTCGAACGTGGTGCGGATCAACCTCAACGCCGGCTGGCAGCGCGACCGCACCGTCAACCGCGACTATTTCACCTACGGCGCAGGCTTCGATTGGCGCACACCGGACAATATCTGGACGGTCACCGGCGAGGTGTTCGGCCAACTCGGCGCGGCCGAGGCTGAAGACCGCGGCAGCGTCGATCCGCGCTTTCAGCTCGGCCTGCGTTACCGGCCAATCGATGCGTTCAACGTCGACCTGATCTACGGGCGCAATCTCACGGGCGAACGCGCCAACTGGATCACGCTCGCCACCGTGATGCGTTTCAAGCCGCAAGAAAAGTAACGGCGGCTACATCGCACTGACACGGAATTCGCGGATTCCCGCGACGGTACGCTGCGGCGCAAGTTTCGGAGTCTCCGGCGAGCCTGCCGCATAGACGAACGTCGCCGCAGGCCGCGCCATGATGCGCCGGTACCAATCGTTGACGTTTGGATGCGTGGGCTTCGACAGCGTCTCCGGGAACAGCTCGATCAGCCGATGCACCAGGGACACCATGCTGATGTCGGCGAGCGAGAAGGTTTTGCCCGCAAGCCAGGGACCGTCGGCAGCAAGCTCCTCTTCCATCTGCGCCGCGATGAACCGGAAGTGCTCCATCGCGGTGTCCATCTCCTCCGGCGAATGGCCGCCAACCGCCTGCCGCGCCCAACGTTCGCGCCGCCCCGGCACCGGCATCCGCTCGAGCACCAGCGCGACGTCGTCCGGCGTCATGCCTTCGATCGCCGACTTGAGTCGCCGGTTGCGGGTGAGCCGCGCGCCCATCGGGTGGCTGTCGTCCGCGGTCCAGACCCAGCGCCGCATCCGGGCGCGGTCCTGGAGATCGGCCGGGCGCAATGGGGGATCGGGAAAGGCATCCTCGATGTATTCGTTGATGCAGGCCGAATTGGTGATGACCTTGCCGTCATGAACCAGTGTCGGCACCACGCCATTGGGATTGAGCTTGAGGTAGTCCGGGCTCAGGTGCTCGAAGCGCAGCAGATCGACGTAGCGGCTTTCGTAAGTCAGGCCCTTTTCACGCAGAGAGTGCCTGACCTGCTTGGAGCACGTGGTCAAACCGCTGTGGTAGAGCACCAGCATCGTCATCCTCCCGGCGTGGCAAGGCGCGGAAACACTCGTGCGCGACGGCATCCGAGGCCACGGCCAACGCGGGATCGATGGTACCCCGATGCAACTCTTTTGACAGTGGCGGCAACAGCGTTAAGCTTTCCAATCAAACGGGGCGAATGGTCATGACCGACACCACCGCGGAACGTGCGAAGGACGCGCAGGCGTCTGCAGAGCCGAGCCTTCAACGCGTCATGGGGCCTTGGCTGCTTCTGTTGTTCATTGTTGGCGACATCCTTGGCACCGGCATCTACGCGCTGACCGGCCAGGTGGCCAAGCAGGTCGGTGGCATGGTCTGGCTGCCGTTCCTGGTGGCCTTCGTGGTCGCGCTGATGACGGCATTCAGTTATCTCGAACTGGTGACCAAATATCCGCGCGCCGCGGGCGCGGCGCTCTACACGCACCGCGCCTTCGGCATCCATTTCGTGACCTTCATCGTCGCATTCGCCGTCATGTGCTCGGGCATCACATCGGCTTCGACGGCGTCGCGCGCCTTTGCGGCCAATATGTCGAACGCCTTCGGACTCAATCTCACCGGCGGCATCGGCATCACGCTGCTCGGTCTGGGCTTCATGGCGCTGGTCGCGATCGTCAACATCCGCGGCGTCGGCGAGAGCGTGAAGGCCAATGTCGTCCTCACTTGCGTTGAGTTGACCGGCCTTCTCATCGTCATCGGCATCGGGTTTTGGGCGATCGGAGCGGGCCAAGGCGATGTTTCGCGCGCATTTCAGTTCAAGGCGGGCGGCGACGGCCTGTTCATTTGGCCGGTGATTGCCGCAACGACGCTCGCGTTCTTCGCGATGGTGGGATTCGAGGATTCGGTCAACATGGCCGAAGAAACCAAGGACCCGGTTGGCACCTTCCCGAAGATCTTGCTGACCGGCCTGTTCATCACCGGGATCATCTACGTGCTGGTGTCAGTCTCGGCGATCACCCTGGTCTCGCCCGAGGAGCTTGGGCAAGGCGAAACACCCCTGCTCAAAGTGGTGCAGGCTGGCGCGCCGAACTTCCCGATCGAGATTTTTGGTTTCATCACCATGTTCGCGGTCGCCAACAGCGCGCTGATCAACATGCTGATGGCAAGCCGGCTGGTTTACGGCATGAGCCGTGAGCGGGTGCTGCCGGCGGTGCTCGGCAAGGTGCATGCAAAGCGACGGACACCGACCATCGCGATCGGCTTTACGACATTGCTCGCCTTTGCACTCATCACCTTCGTCGGTGAGGTGCCGGCGCTGGGCGGCACCACCGCGCTGCTGCTGCTTTGCGTCTTCACGGTGGTGAATGTCGCCGTGCTGGTGCTCCGCCGCGACCCCGTCAAGCACAAGCACTTCAAGACACCCACCGCGGTGGCGGTGGCCGGCGCGATCTGCTGCGCCTTCCTGGTCGGGCCGTGGACCGGACGCGATCCGGTTCAATACAAGATCGCCGGCATCCTGCTTGGGATCGGCGTGGCGCTGTGGGTCGTCACCGTGATCGTCAACCGCGCCACCGGCGTGGAGCCGCTGGAGCCGGCCGCGGAAGACATCGGCGGCACAGGCCCGGTGAACTGAGCATCACCATCACCCCGAAGGCTAACAGCGCGGGCTTTGAATGATTCAGGCTGTCCGCATTCATTCCCATGGCGGCCCGGAGGTCATGCGGCTGGAAGAGATTGAATTGCCGCCGCCCGGTCCCGGAGAGGCGCGCGTTCGCCACACTGCCATCGGTCTGAATTTTTCCGATATCAACGTCAGGCGCGGAGGCTTCTATCAGAAGGATCCACTGCCGATGCCGATCATCCTCGGCAATGAGGCCGCAGGCGTCGTGTTGGCCATCGGTGACAAGGTGGACGACGTGAAGGCCGGCGACCGTGTCGGCTATTGCGGCGTTGGATCAAACTTCTTTGTGAACACCGGCGCCTATGCACAAGAGCGAAATGTGCCGGCGTCACGCCTGGTGAAATTGCCCGACGGCATCACCGACATTCAGGCTGCTGCGCTGATGCTCAAAGGCCTCACAGCGGCGAGCATCGTAGACCGCGCCTTTCGACCCAAAGCCGGCGACACGATCCTGATCCACGCTGCCGCCAGCGGCGTCGGTCTCCTGCTTGTTCAATGGTCGAAACATTTCGGCGCGACGGTCATCGGCACGGTCGGCAATACCACGAAGCAGCAGGTCGCCCTGGACCACGGCTGCGATCACGCCATTCTTTATCGCGAGGTGGATTTCGTGTCCGCCACCAGGGGTATCGTGCCCGGTGGCGTCAGCGCCGTCTTCGACGGGGTCGGCAAGGATACGTTTGTGAAATCCTTCGATTGCACGGCGCCATTCGGCATGCTGGTGAACTACGGCAACGCATCCGGCCACGTGCCGCCGATCGACATTCTACAGCTCTCGCTCAAGGGATCCTTGTCCGTATGCCGGGTCGGGGTCAGCCAATATCTCGGCGATCCGGCGCGGTTCAGGGAGGCAGCTGGTCGATTGTTTGATCTGGTTGAACGCGGTGTGTTGAGGACCGCGGCGATCCGCACGCACCCGCTCGCAGACGCCGCAGCGGCGCACCGGCAGGCCGAAGCGGCATCCGATGCAGGGCCTGTGGTTCTATTGCCTTGATCTGACGACCGCCAAAGAACTCGGCATTTGCATATCCAGCGACTATGCTCAGCTTCATCGACGAGGTGATCGAATGAGGCAGCGGGATTTCATCACAACGCTTGGTGGCGCGGCGGCCTTGATCGCCGCGTGGCTGACGATGGCAGCGACACCAGGCTGGGCGGCCGAGGCGTCCATTGCGGACGGCAACACGCTGATCCTCGATAGCGTGACATACCGGCTTGAAGGTATCGACGCCCCGCAGACCGACCAGACATGCCTCGACGAAAAAGGCGCCGCATGGACATGCGGCGTCGCGGCCCGCGACCGCTTGCAAGAGCATGTCGGCAAACGTGACGTACGTTGCACCGATCGGGGAGCCGACAGCTTCTATCGCAAGAAGCGCATCGGCGAGTGCTTTGTCGCGGGCGAGGCGACCAGCTTGAACCAATGGATGGTGCAGCAAGGCTGGGCCCTGAATGCCGATCGCTCTGCAAAGGGCCGCTTCAAAGCCGACCGGGACAGTGCGAGCACCCAACGGAACGGACTCTGGAAGGGCTGCTTTGTATCGCCCGAGGATCTGCGAAGGTTCACGATCAGCACGTCGGCCATGCTGGGTGCCGCTTGCCCCGCGCCGAACAACTGGCGGATCCGTCAGATGCTGTTTCCGGAATTCCCCGCCATGCCGGCCGGATGCGAGATCAAAGGAAGGATCGCGCTCCGCTCACAGATGGCCGGCGATCGTGGCATCTATCATCTGCCAAGCTGCCGAAGCTATGCCCGTACAAGACAGGCGCAGCGTTGGTTTTGTTCGGAACAGGAAGCTCAAGCCGCGGGCTACCGCAAGTCGTACACCTGCTGAACGGGCCACGCTCGCCGCGGGATTCCGGGTTCGCGCCCATAGCGCGTCGAAGACGCGCTTTCAGAACTGCTCCGCCGGCAATTCCATCGTGCTCGCGGCACCTGCTGTGATCCGCGCAAGCTGCGCCGCGGTTTCCGGCAGCACACGCTCCATGAAGAAGCGGCCGGTGACGAGCTTTGCGTTCATGCGCGCTTCCGCGCCGTTGGCGCCGGCCTTCAGCTTGTCCTGTGCGGCCGCCACCATCCTGGCCCACATGTAGCCGAGCGCCACCAGCCCGAACATGTTCATGTAGTCGGTCGAGCCCGCGCCGGCATTGTCCGGCTTGCCGAGCGCGTTCGCCATGAACCACATCGTGGCCTGCTGCAGATGGCCGAGCGATTTTCCGAGCGGCTCCGCATACGGCTTCATCGCAGCGTCAGCCGACTTGTCCTTAATGAAGCCCTGCACCTCGGCGAAGAACGCCTGCAGCGCGCGGCCGCCGTCCTTCGGCAGCTTGCGGCCGACCAGATCAAGCGCCTGAATGCCGTTCGCGCCCTCGTACAGCATCGCGATTCGCGCATCGCGCACGAACTGCTCCATGCCGTGCTCGACGATATAGCCGTGGCCACCGAACATCTGTTGCGCCATCACGGTGTTGGCGAAACCCTGATCGGTCAGCACGCCTTTGATCACCGGCGTCAGCAAGCCCATGTGGTCGTCGGCGGTCTGGCGCGCCTTTTCGTCGTCGGAGCGGTGATGCAGATCGGAGGCAAGCGCGGTCCACAACACCAGGGCTCGCGCCGCCTCGTTGAACGATTTGATGGTCATCAGCGTGCGGCGCACGTCGGGATGCACGATGATCGGATCGGCCGGCTTGTCCTTCGCCTTGACGCCGCTGATCGCGCGGCCCTGCAGGCGTTCTTTGGCGTAGATCACGGCGTTCTGATAGGCAACCTCGGACTGCGCGAGGCCCTGAACGCCGACGCCAAGCCGCGCCTCGTTCATCATCGTGAACATCGCGGACAGGCCGCGATTTTCCTCGCCGAGCAGCCAGCCGGTGGCGCCGTCATAGTTCATCACGCAGGTGGAGTTGCCGTGAATGCCCATCTTCTCTTCGAGCGAGCCGCATGACAGCGCGTTGCGTGCGCCGAGCGAGCCGTCCGGCTTCGGCAGAAACTTCGGTGCAACGAACAGCGAGATGCCCTTGGTGCCTTCGGGTGCGCCTTCTATGCGCGCCAGCACGAGATGCACGATGTTGGGGGCGAGATCGTGCTCGCCGGCCGAGATGAAGATCTTGGTGCCGGTGATCTTGTAGCTGCCGTCGGCCTGCTTGGCGGCCTTGGTGCGCAGCAACCCCAAGTCCGTGCCGCAATGCGGCTCGGTGAGATTCATCGTTCCGGTCCACTCGCCGGCGATCATCTTGGGCAGATACGCAGCCTTCTGCTCCGCCGAGCCATGCGCGATCAGCGCCGCGATCGCACCCTGGGTGAGACCCGGATACATCGCAAACGCCATATTGGCCGAGCACAGGAATTCGTTGACGAGCTGTGTCATCAGCATCGGCAGGCCCTGGCCGCCGAATTCGGACGGCGCCGAGATGCCGATCCAGCCGCCGTCGACAATCTGCTTGAACGCGTCCTTGAAGCCGGTCGGCGTCGTCACGCTGCCGTCGGCTGAGCGTTTGCAGCCTTCCCGGTCGCCGACACGGTTGAGAGGCGTCAGCACGTCCTCGCAGAGCTTGGCGGCCTCGCCCAGGACCGCCTCGACCAGGTCCGGCGTCGCATCGGCAAAGCCCGGAAGATTGGAATAGCGCTCGATGTGGAAGACGTCGTTCAGCAGGAATTGGGCGTCCTCGACGGGCGCCTTGTAGGTCGGCATGGCTTGGTCCCCGGGCTTTCAGTGACCCGGAGCATGGCACGGCCGCATTGAGACGCCCTTAAGGCCCAAATTGAGCGCCGGGACGGCGTGCGGACTGACGGTTTTACAACCAGAAATATTCCTTTTGCCGAACCACACCCCAAATACGCATCCGCAGTCGGTGATTTGTTAGGAAAATCGGCCGTTAGACCAGCGGGTTAACCGGTTGTTTACCTTGATAAACAAGAGTCTGCGCCAGGTTTCGAGGACCGCATCGGGTCGCCTCATTCCGTAAGCGTTGCGGTTTCCAGGGGCTCACTCGGCTCCGGCGTGCTCCATCCAAACCGTTGAAGGAAGGCGTGCGGCAAAGACGCAGATCATATCGGGACACTGTCGACGACGAGGACGAGGACCTCGCGTCGGTTCATGACCGTCTCGACGACCTGACGCGGCAGCTCGAGCGCATGGCGCAGGCTGGCTTCGCGCAGCCGCAGCCTGTTGTGCAGAGCGCGCCGCCGCCGGTTTTCCAAAGCGCACCGCCACCGGTTTTTGTGCAAAGCGCGCCGCCACCGCCTGCGGTGCAGATGCCCGTTGCTGCGCCGGCCGCCGATCCGCGCGCGCCCGATCGCGTTGCCGACGCACTGGCGCGGCTCGATCGCCGGCTCGACCAGGTGATCGCCGAAGGCCGGGCCGCAGCCAACGAATACGCCCGCCAACCGCGCCACGCACCGCCGCCGCCGCAACGCCTGTCGGTTGCGTCGACGTTCGCAACCACGCCGCCGCCGCAGCCGCCCGCGCCGCCGCGCGGCCCTGCCAGTTGGGCGGAACAGATCTCTGCGCGGCAGCGCGCGCTCGACGGCGGTGCGGTGCAACCGGCCCGTGCTCACGCTCCGGTCATGCCGGCCGTCGCGCCAGCGCCGCAGCCCGCGCATTGGGGCACCAACCCCGATTTCACCGGCCTTGAGCAGCAGCTTCGCGAGATCAACTCGCAGATCTCAACGCTGCATCAGCCCTACGAACAGGGCTTCTCGGCGCTCCGCAACGATCTCGCCGAAATCGGCCGGGCGCTGACCGAAGCCATGCCGCGCCGGGCGATCGAAACCCTCGAATCCGAAGTGCGCTCGCTGTCCGAGCGCGTCGACCAGACCCGGCAGGCCGGGGCCGAAGGCGCGTCGCTGACCGCGCTCGAGCAAGAGCTCGCCGAAGTGCGCAAAGCGCTGCGCGGCCTGAAGCCCGCCGAGAGCCTGGTCGGGTTCGAGGATGCGGTGCGCGCACTGTCGCAGAAAATCGATCTCATCGCGCAGGGATCCGGCGCCTCGGGCGATCCGCTGGCGTTCAAGCAGCTCGAACAGGCCGTGGTGTCGTTGCGCAGCGTCGTCTCCAACGTCGCCTCCGACGGCGCACTGTCGCAGCTTGCCGCCGAGGTGCACGGCCTGTCGTCGCAGTTCGAGCGTGCCGCAGCCGAAAGCAGCTCCGAAGCGCTGACCCGGCTGGAATCGCGGATTGCGTCGCTGATGGAAAGCGGCCGCGCGGTGCCGCCGGAGCTCGAAGGTTCGATCCGCCAGTTGAGCGAGCGGCTGGAGCGCATGCAGCTCAGCCAGGGCGATCAGCTCGCGCTCGGCGCGCTCGAAGACCGCATCGCCAAGCTGTCCGAAAAGCTCGATGCCTCGGATCAGAGACTCGGACAACTCGACGCTGTCGAACGCGGTCTCGCCGATCTCCTGGTGCATCTCGAAGAGATGAAAAGCGGCGGGCGCAGCATGCGCGCCGCGCCACCGGCCGAACCGACCCAAGAGCCTGTGCCCGCGCCTACGCCCGCGCCTCGTCCGGCCCCGGTTGCGGCGCCTGCGCCGGTCCATGCGCAATCGCCGCTCGATCTAATTCCGGAATTGCCGGCGGCCGACGCGCCCGAACCGATGGCCGCGGCGGACGATGTACTGCAGCTCGAACCGGCGCAGATGGCCCTGGCGCCGCGAGCCGCTCCGATGCCGGTTGAGCAACCGCGCCCCAAGCCCATGCCGCGCGGTCCGAAGCTTCAGCCAATCGATCCGGACCTGCCGCCCAACACGCCGCTCGAGCCCGGCAGCGGCGTACCGCGCAGCCGGCCCGGCTCGGCCGCAGCCCGGATCGCGGCGTCCGAAGCCGCATTGAGCGGCTTCCGCGCCGCGGCGACTGATGCCGGCAACAAATCGTCAGCGATTGCCGCAGCCCGCAGCGCCGCCAAGTCCGCCTCTCTCGATACCCCGGTGCCGGTGTCGAAGCCGCGCGTCAAAAAGCAAGGCGGCTTCAGGTGGCCGTTCAGCAAAAAGGCCAAGGCTGGCGTTGAACCGCAATTCCCGTCGGCGCCGGTCCACCCGCCGATGCCGCCGCTGATGCCGGCGGCGAGGCCCGGTTCGATGCCTGGTTCGATGCCTGGCTCAATGCCGGCGCCCATGTCGGGGCCGATGCCAGGGCCTATGCACGCAGCGATGCCGGCAGACAACGATGCAGCGGACCGGACGGCGCCACACGGCTGGCGACTTGGGCTGCTCATCAAGAAGCTGCTGATCGCAGGCAGTGTCGCGGCCATCATCGTCGGTGGGGCGCTGCTGGCGATGGATATGTTGTCGCCCGACGTTCCGCCGATTCCGACCATCGATCTTCCGGACACACTGGAAGTACCCAAGAATGCACCCAGCAACGCACCCAGAGGCGCGCCCGGCACCACGCCGGTGCCCAGCCGGCCGATGCCGTCGCCGCAGGGCTCGCTGATGGTGCCGTCGGGAGCCGACCCCGAAGCCACCGGCCAGATCGGCGGCATGCCGTCGCTGTTCGATCCGGCCACGATGCTGTCGTCCAGGCAACAGAATAGCGATGTCACCGGATCGGTTGCGCGCAAGAACCCGCCGGCGCCACGCGCACCGGGCGCAAACGGAGCGACCGGGAATGCCGGCGTCGACGCGCTGCCGCCTTCGATCAGCCCGGTGATGCGGCACGCCTTGGCGTCAAGCGATCCGGCCGCCGAATACGAGCTCGGCCTTCGCTACGCCGAAGGCCGGGGCCTTACGCAAAGCACTCCGGAGGCCGTGCGCTGGCTGCAACGTGCCGCCGACGCGGGCTTCGCTCCGGCCCAATTCCGCCTGGCCGGCCTGAACGAGAAGGGCGACGGCATCAAAAAGGACGTGCAGACGGCGCGCAGGCTTTATCTCGCTGCCGCCGGCAAGGGACACGCCAAGGCCATGCACAATCTGGCGGTGCTCTATGCCGAGGGTGTCGACGGCAAGCCCGACTACAAGGCCGCGTCGGAATGGTTCCGCAAGGCGGCCAGCTACGGCGTCACCGACAGCCAATACAATCTCGCCATCCTTTTCGCCCGCGGCATCGGCGTGCAGGCCAACCTCGCGGAATCGTACCGCTGGTTCGCGCTGGCCGCGGCCGGCGGCGACACCGAGGCCGCCAAGAAGCGCGACGAAGTCGCGGCACGGCTCGATCAGAAGACGCTCGCCGCCGCCAAGGCCGCGGCGCAGAGCTTCGGCGCCGAGCGCGAGCCCGACGAGGCAACGAATTTGAGGGCCCCGCCGGGCGGTTGGGACAAGGCTCCAGCAACGGCGGCGCAAGCCAAGCCAAAGCGTTAGTCGGCGCAATCGAACGGCGCTGGAAACCAATTGCATAAAGAGTGGTGACGCGGTGTTAGATTTTGCGTGGACATCCGCGCAATCGGGCCTATAGGACAAGGGTCCGAGTTGCCGCGGCGGGCGTAGCGTGACGCCTCGGGCCTACCTCGCCATCAAGCCGGACCGCCTGCGTGCAAATTTACCTTCCGATCGCCGATCTCCCCGTCGATATTTTCCTGGTTTTGGCCATGGGGCTCGCGGTCGGCTTCATCTCGGGCATGTTCGGTATCGGCGGCGGCTTCCTGATGACGCCGCTTTTGATCTTTATCGGCATCTCGCCCGCGGTGGCGGTGGCCAGCGTCGCAAGCCACATCGCGGCGTCGTCGTGCTCCGGCGTGATCTCGTACTGGCGGCGGCGCTCGGTCGACCTCGCGCTCGGCCTGATGCTGCTCGCCGGCGGCATCCTGGGGACGGCGGTCGGCGTCTGGCTGTTCAGCGTGCTGCGCGCGATGGGCCAGCTCGACCTGACGATCGGCGTCTCCTACGTCGTGCTGCTAAGCAGCGTCGGCGGGTTGATGATCAACGAAAGCGTGCGCGCGATCGTGCGGGAGCAGAGCGGTAAGGCTGTGGTGTTCCGGCGCGGCGGCGCCCACACCTGGATCCACGGCCTGCCGCTGAAGATGCGCTTCAAGCGCTCCAAGATCTATGTCTCGGCGATTCCGGTCTGGGCGATCGGATTCATCATCGGCTTTATCGGTTCGGTGCTGGGCATCGGCGGCGGCTTCCTGCTGGTGCCGATGCTGATCTATTTTCTGCGCGTGCCGACCGCGACCGTGATCGGCACCTCGATGGTCCTGACCCTCATCACCATGGCGTCGGCGACCGTGATGCACGCCGCCACCAACCATCTGGTCGACGCCGTGCTGGCGCTGATCCTCATGGTCGGCGGCGTGATCGGGGCGCAATTCGGCGCGCGCGCCGGACAGAACATGCGCGGCGAGCGGCTGCGCCTCTTGCTCGGTCTGCTGGTGCTCGCGGTGGGCCTGCGGTTCGCCTATCAGCTCATGGTGCAGCCCGGCGACCTTTATTCGATCCGACAGCTGGGGGCCGAATGACCCACCGGTCCACCATCGCAGCCGCAGTGCTCGCCATCCTGCTCGCAGCAGGCGCGCCGGCGTACGCCGAGCGGCTGGTGGCGACGATGTCGCGCCATCAGGTGCTGGTGAATTCGAGCTTCACCGGAACGTCGATCGTGCTGTTCGGCACGATCGAGCCCGACACCCCCGCCTCGCGCCGCCGCACCACCGGCTACGACCTTGTCGTCACCGTCACCGGCCCGAAGCAGACCCTGGTGGCGCGCAAGAAGGAGCGCATGCTCGTCATCTGGACGAACATGGATTCACGGACCTTCGTCAATGTGCCGAGCTATCTCGCGGTGCTGTCGACGCAGCCGTTCGAGCAGTTCACCACCGCCGACATGATCCGGCAGCAGCAGCTCGGCATCGACAATTTCCTGCTGCCGCAGCAGATCGGGCCGGACATCGGCGACCCGGGCCGCAACGACCCGTTCCGCACGCAACTGGTGCGGCTGAAGACCGAGCATCAGTTTTATTCGCAGAAGACCAACGGCGTGACCTTGCTGACACCGACCGTGTTCCGCACCGAAGTCGCGCTGCCCGCCCAATCGCAGATCGGCAACTACGACGTCGACATCAAGGTGTTTGCCGACCGGCAGCTGATCACGCGCGGCGGCTCGGCCTTCGAGATCGTCAAGGTCGGCTTCGAGCAGTTCGTCGCCAACGCGGCGCGCGAGTACGGCTTTGTTTACGGCCTCGCTGCCGCGATGATGGCGATGGTCACGGGCTGGCTCGCCTCCGTGGTGTTCCGTCGCGACTAGATTCTAAACCGTCGCGTTTTCTACGGCGAACCGGTGCCCACTTCGCCGGAAAACGCTCCCTGCGCCATCAAGGCGGATCGAGGCCTTTGGCCTTGAGCACGGATGCGGCGTCTGCCGACGACAGAAACGCCACCAGTTCCTCAGACGCTTTGCGGTCGACCGGCGACGGCGACAGCCCGGCCGAGAACACGATGATGAGCTGCAATTCCGGCGGCAGCGGCGAAGAGTCGATGCCCGGCACGGCTTTCAGCTCCGGCATCTGCTGGGCGGCCATTTCGGCCTCACCCCGCGCCACAAGCTCCGCGACATAGCCGGTGCCGACCGGCATCGCCTTGGTCTTGGCCTTCATTTCCTCGGTGATGCCCAGGCGCTCGAACACCGCCAGCATGTGCTTGCCGCTTTCGGCGCCTTCGTTGCGGGCAAAGGTCTTGACCGCCAGCAGGCTGCGCTTCACGCCCTCGGCAGACGAGACATCGGGCTTCGGCGTGCCGGCACGCACGCCGAGACCGATGCTGGAGCGCGCGATGTCGGTGCGGCGGGCGACCTTGCCCTGCTTGACGAGGGCGTCGGTCGCTTCGGCGGTGAGAATCGAGACGTCGAAGGCCTCACCGCCGGTGATGCGCTCGATAATCATCCGCGACGGCGTGTGAACGATTGTGACCTTGTGCGGCGATTTGCGCTCAAACTGCTCGACCAGATCGACGATGGTGGTCCGCATCGGTGCCGGGCACATCAGCTTGATCTCGGCCGCGACCGCGTTCGCTGCCGGCAGCGCCGCGGCCAGTCCAAGACCGACAACAGTCAAAACTCTCAATATCGGATGCACTGAGTGGCCCCCTGCTGTGTCCGGCTGGATGATCTTAGCCGAGCCGCACGCTGAGGAAACCCGTGAAAAGATCAATCCGGCATGCAGTGCTTGGCCGCCACCGCATAGACGCGTTCCAGGCCCAGCATGTGCGCCGTGAAGGCGAGCGTCGCGAACACGTTGGCGAAGGCGCAGTCGCGGACGTTTAGCCCGCCCGTGTAGGCCCCGAAGGCCGGCATCACCAGCCGCGCGCCGTCGCTGGCAAAGCAGCGGCGACTGACCGTGCGGCCGCGCCGCGACACCCGCGCAACCGGGTGCAGGTGGCCGGCGATCTCGCCCAAGTCTTTGCCGCCGGGCTCGTGGCGAAACGTGAGCGGGCCGACTTTCAACACCGGCAGGAAGCGTCCGCCGATGTTCTCGGCCGGATCGGGATCGTGATTGCCGGCGATCCAGACCCAGTCGCGGCCGCGCTGCATCGCCTTCAGTGTGGCGCGGTCGATGTCGGCGAGCCGCGCCGGACCGCGGCCATCGTGGAAGCTGTCGCCCAGCGCCACAACAACGCGCGGCGCATAGCGGGCAATCAACAGGCCTAGCCGCGCCAAGGTTGCGGCGGTGTCGTAGGGCGGCAGCAACACGCCGCGCTCGGCAAAGCTCGAGCCCTTTTCCAGATGCAGGTCAGCG
>Ga0075366_10000983_pt1 | contig 13921 bp, 14 predicted proteins | sample EndMethybrTD3031_FD_72351 | JGI IMG/M metagenome (GOLD analysis project Ga0075366, IMG submission 72351) | Populus endosphere microbial communities from Tennessee, USA - Endosphere MetaG P. TD hybrid TD303-1 | ecosystem: Host-associated > Plants > Roots > Endosphere | place: USA: Tennessee...
AGCGACACAGCGCCAACAGCAGCAACAGACGGACCATCCCCACGTGCGTGGGGAGAACCTCTATTCAATGGTTAATGCGACTGGGGACACCGGACCATCCCCACGTGCGTGGGGAGAACGCGATCAATCCCGATCACAGCATGACTGTTGTCGGACCATCCCCACGTGCGTGGGGAGAACCAGTTAAATCTTCGACGACCAACCCATTCATTCGGACCATCCCCACGTGCGTGGGGAGAACCCTGAGGCAGTTGGTCCACGTCGATAAATAAGCGGACCATCCCCACGTGCGTGGGGAGAACGCCAACAATATTATCGACCCGCGACAGTTTGCCGGACCATCCCCACGTGCGTGGGGAGAACAGTAACTAGAATCTGGAACAAATTAACAACGTCGGACCATCCCCACGTGCGTGGGGAGAACAGTGTAGTTAATATCAAACTCTATCCTATGGTCGGACCATCCCCACGTGCGTGGGGAGAACTCAAATTCCAGCTGCTGTTCTGGGAGAGAATACGGACCATCCCCACGTGCGTGGGGAGAACCGAATGATGACTCCCTTTCCCTCCGGGATATCCGGACCATCCCCACGTGCGTGGGGAGAACTCTCCCGCAGAGTGGATCGACCATAGGATTGAAGGACCATCCCCACGTGCGTGGGGAGAACTGGTATCGGCCAGGACAACTTCGATCTTGATCTGGACCATCCCCACGTGCGTGGGGAGAACCCTGGATTATGAACCACTTACAACGTGAAAATCGATTGTCAAAGACCTTAGAAGGGAACGCTTTCCGCATTGACCCAACTCTCAGCAATCAATAACAAGCCAGAAATCTCGATTCCGCGGCGGTTGGTTTCGCCGAGATGTTCTATGCGAAAGCCTTGGCTGTTGTTGTCTGCCGAAATGATCAACATCCCCAATCCTGGCGCGTTTCGTTTAATGTACTTGAGTGTGTTCTCCCGTGTACGACGATTCAGAGTGCCGACGAATACATTTGGTTTTGGCTCGATAAACCAACGCTTGAGTAGGCCTCTAATGGTATCTGGCGTATCGTTGGCTATAATAACCGTCATATTGCTGCCGAGTCTTTACCCGTTTGGTCGGCGCTGACAGGAATAGCTAGCAGGATGGCTAAATCCTTCGGCATTCTGTGAAGAATACGTGCTTCTTCAATCCGTCGTTTAAGAAGCTTTCGAACAAGTTCTCCATCATCAGATGGGTTTTCCCGAATTGCTTGAAATGCCGCAGGAATACTGGTCAGATGTTTGTAGAGATCAGCCACATCATAGATGAATGGAAGCGTACCAGCATCGTGGATGAAACCCAGGCTGGGCAAATACCCAAGTGAGCAAACAACAGCTCCACACATTGCGTAGAGGCTGGCATTAGCAGCCGATAATGCACGGTTAATGTTATCTGCAAGCTCCCAATTGCTTTTGTTATAATTCCGGCCTTTCCAGGTCACGCCGAACTCCATGCCAAGCTGCGCGTACAGCATACGAACTCGCAGACCCTCCATTCCACGGAGTTCTCTGATCGACTTGCTTTCAACATTGATTTCAGAAAAACGCATTTTGAACATACGACGTGCGATGTCGGTACGTCGCCTCTTATCCGCCCAAACCGCAGCATGGAGACGAGGCATATCATTGGTATGGTTTGGTGCCAAACCGAATGCATAAAACCGCAAGCTGTCTTCACCGGTCCAACAAACTGGGGTATTTGCCTCGGCGCATGCTTTCATCGCGGCATGTGTTACGGTTGTTCCAGGTCCAAGTAGAATTGTTGAAAGTGTTGCCACGGGAAGACGGCAAAGCAATCCCTCCGCGCTGATCCATTTCACACTAGAATCGTCAACCTCTAACCGTCCATGTTCGAGATAAACTGGGGTCCAGCGGTCGCGAGCAGGAGCGAGAGTTTCTAGCGGCGGACGTTCAAAGATGGGCATGCTACCAAGGACGACTACGTTGTTGTGTTTGGTAGAATGTAACGGATACGCCGTATACCAAACTGACGTCCTTCGGGTCCACTCGAATTCTCAAACCCAAAGCTAATCGGTTGATCATTGATTGAATCCTGTCCCTCTTCGAACTGCACGACTTCTTCGACGACCATGAAATCCTTGGGAGAGGCCTCTCCAATCACTGCGCGCCAAGCTGATGCCTCGTCGCATGGTCCTGCACGAAAGATCGGTGCTGTGGGTATACAACATTTTCTCCCAAGCCAGACTCCCCAGACGGGATCACGTAGAGCATCACTGATTTCAAAAAGAATTTCCTGATGTCCGGCCAACAATACCCCGAAACAGGCATCGAACAGATATTGCCGATGGGTAACTACCGGGTGACTCTTCGTTCCGCCACTTGCTCGCCGAGTCCCAAGTACGGTGTGAAAATCTTCCAAACGCCGAATCGGTATATCTTCGCTTTCTTGATATCCTTGCATTCCGAATTGTCGGGAAATCGTGACGACCGTCATTCGCAAATCGGCCATTCTTGGCAGCCATTCCCGCTCAGCAGTCGAACCTTTCGGAATTCCAAGGGCGGCGCATATTAAGCCGATCAAACCACTTTTGGTCGGAATAAGTTCAGTCGTTCTTTGCTGAAAGCGACTCGCAAGTCCCCAGCTTTGCAAAGGGCCATCGAGCATCAAAGCAAGATGTTGCATAAGCTTCAAAGGTGACTGAGGAGTTCGGTACAAAACTCCTGAAGAGTTTTTCCAGGAATGCGGCACTCTAGTTCTGTGGTGATGCCCCACGTTTCCTTGAGTGTGTTATATTCGTTCTCTAGCGCGTCGATAGACACTTTGATCAGTCCGTCAGCCTTTGCACGCAGCGGGCTCTCAAAAGCATTTGCTAACTGGATCGGCTGGCCTTTAGCTTTCACAATGCCAAGGGCGTACGCTGGAACCGTGTGCGCGTTCATAGAGTTTTTGCGCGCTCCTGGAACAGCCAGCAGTGTGGCCCGAATAAAGGCATCAACCACTTGTCGCAGCTCATCAGAACTCAGCGCTCGGAGGTGGTTTTGCAACATGTCGAGGTTGAGTGCAGCATAACGGTAGTAACACGCTGAATTGAATTCTAGGGTGCCGGTCATGCCCGCGCCAGCCTCGCTCTTTGGTTGGAGATCATCCACAGCAGCGAAGAAATCAATTTCGTTGTCAGCGCGATGTGTCGATAGCGCGTGACTGAATAAGCCGGCGCCTTCCATCGTCAAACTTGCATCATTTGCGACCATACGACCGAAGATTGCAATATCCGCCGCGTCCTTCGGTTCTAGTCCCTTCAATACCTTTCCTGCAGCTTTACCAAGGTCTTTTGATTTTGGATCTTTCCTCAGCATTTCGGCCAACACTTCAGCAATTGTGAGGATCTCACTTGGTGACAGAAAGATTAGCGTCTTTACCTTTAAAGTACCTTTCTTCTCAGCCTCTTTATCAAAGGACGCGAGATAATTTGCTACCTCTTTGGCGGTCGTCTCAGCTTGCGATTCGTCAATACCCTGTTTAACCATTGCATCGCGCAGCGGTTCTATAATCAAGCGACTCCGCTGACCTTGAAACGGAGTTGGACACAACTCTTGAGCGTATTCACGGATGGCACGCTTGAGGCATTGGCTCGAGATACGCGCACGCGTAACACCGCCGAAAACAGCGGACTTAGGAGCGCCAACATCGTCGCGGTTGAGACAAGAGACAGGGAATGATTGTAGGATGTGTAGTTCTAGGAGTTTCATTTTTTGAGGAATGTGAAAGGAAGGATTTCCAGTTGAGGTTCAGCTTATCGGAGCAATCACGAGTAGCCCGAAGCCGAACGCCTTGGCGCTGCCGATACCCTTTTGAAGAGTTTGGTGAAATTTTTTCGGCTCAGTTACCTGTAGCGTTCCGCGAAAATCGACACTCGAATGTGTGCCACGCCGCCCGGTCTGAACGAAGTGCTGCGAACCCTCAGGAATGATTTGTAGGGTCTCCAACTCAATCCCAAAGCCGCCCCCACTTCCTTTACGTGCAAGCCAGGCTGCTAGTTCGGTAGGTTGTCCGATCGGAACGCGTCGCCCGTTTTTTTTAGGCACTCCGTTGGCATTTGCAACCTGTACTTTTTTTGTTGGATTTACCCGGAGCTGGAACGCGAAGTAGGTTCTGTCGAAGTAACCCGGAGGGATTGCAATGCTGTGCCACTCCGATTCTGTGCACCAATCGGGACGATCCGGTGGCTGCATGGAGAGGATGGTTAGCCGAAACCCAGAGGGGATGTAATCAAGTCGCGTCAGGAAATCGCGAGTCGCGTCGGGATGCCCCGGAAAACATTCCCAGACGGCTTGGTGCCAATCGTAAGCGTCCCATAGTTTGCGACGTGCAACAATCGCATGGTCCAACATCATACGCGTAACCCAACTCATGATTCGACCTCCGGCCTTTGTTCAGTAACAGCCGACTTACGATCTTGGTTGTCCCAGTAGGCTTGTGCCCAGCGAATACGAATCCAATCGTTTGTATCCCAGCCAAATAAGTTCCTTAAAAGCTCTTCATAACTTATAGGTATCTCTCTCGCCTTTGCTGTAAAAACCAGCGGTCGAAGCCGTAGACAAAGTTCTGCCTGGTTACAGCTGAGGAGCCGAATGAAGCGATGGTCGAATGTGCTTGTTCCATCTTCTCGCCTGGAGTTGGAGTGGTTGGCAATATGTCGGCACGTGACACCGAAATTACCTATTGACTCGTCAGCGGGGTGGAATGCGAAGAGTCCAGCAACTGTTTCGATAGCTCTATTATCGATGCATCCCATGCGGGCTAGTAATGGCCATGCCCGAAAACGTCTATTTGGCGCCAAAGCGCAGCGAAGATTCGCCATTGCACCGCGGTCTTCGCGCAGTGAACGCAGGTATGTAAGAATCTGACCCGCGCGATTTAAAGAAGATCTTTCTGTATTCATAGTATTCATATTTTGGGCTGGACGAAGAAAGATTAATATTTCGGCGATAGTTCACTCAGCCCTTTTACGAAGGCTTGGATTTGTCGGGCTGTTTCATGGGGGCAAACCGTTTGGTAAGCTTCGCGAGCGAAGCATCTGAGTGCTTGTCCCCAAGATGTTTCGACCCACTCACGCTGTTCCTGAAGAGGTTCTGAACTCTTTACAGCGTCTATTAACCGTGGCCACATCCGTTCAGCTTGAGTCCAATATTGGAAGGTAGCCTTATATTGGAGTGCTTGCCGGCGGTCGCGCATCTCGACTCGCTCCAAGTTGTCGCCGACCGCCTGACGATAGTTCGAGACCGCCTTTTTCAGCTGGATTTCTACAGCTTTGGCGAAGCGAATGCCTTGCTCATAACGCTGCTGGCCAATAGGGAGCAACATCGTTGCTGGAAGATGATAGACGCCCTCGACAGTGTCGAGTACCTTTGCTTTATCAACCACAAGAGCGCCAACCCATAAGTCAAACGCCTCGTTCTCCGAAAGATTATCCAGTGCAATTGGCCCGCCAATGCCCTTCATCCAAACGGTCTTCACCGTCAAGGCGTTCAATACCCGCCAAGGCGCTTCATATAGCGATGCTCTTAATAAATCTTGGTCAGGCTTACCTTTGATCTTACGTACTACAATGGTGGCACTTGCCTCGCGAATTTCTGGCCAAGATGGATAGTCCAATCCGTTTGCAAGGAGCAGATCCCCGTTGTCGGTCAATCTGATGGCTCGCGAAATTGGGACCAACCTTCCAAGATATGTCCGTGTGGCGTTAATAATAGCTGGCTCATCGTCAAGAGAGGTCGGCATCATCTCCCAGACTGGACGTCCCCAACGGATGTCGAGCTGCTTCTCGACTTCGCTGCATAGGTTTAGATGAATAGTTGAGACGAGATTTGACCTTCGCGGAAATGCATGAAGCATTCCGCCGGCGACACAAGGAGAATGATTGCTCTGACCAGGCGCTGGCTTTGGAAAACTTGTCCAGCCAAGAGTTGGTTTCCCCAACCACAGCGCCACTCCTATCGTTCCGCCAGGAGAAAAGCACTGGTACGTGAGCAACATCAGCGCGAGCCGGGCCGGGGGGAACTTGCGGTTAGACCCTCCGGAGTTGTCAAACAACGTGGAGTTGTTACCAGTCGCCAACGCCAAGTCAAGTTTGCTGACCGACCCTTTCTCATTAGCAGCATTTGTAGTGGCAAGGTCTTCGACCTGTAAAAATCTTGATCCCTTACCAAATAGCTCAAAATTAGATCGTTGCGCACTTAGATACAGTTTAGCCGCTTCGATTAATCGCGAGACACACACTCTGGTTTCTCGGTCTTCGGGTCTGTCCAGCGCCGCGTGAGCGATGCAAAGGAAAAGACGCATCAACGCTATCCGCTCATGTGGACGCACAATGAGATCTCGGATTGAGGGGCCACGCTCGAAAGCCTCTTCCAGGCTGACAGAGTCTACTGTCCCATCTTGCAGTACAACCGGAATCCAAGGATCACTCGAAAGATTCATAATCGTCGTATTCTCTACTTCCAATCAATTTCTCTAACTTCGGAATAACCACTCCCTCATCGAGGTGCCACGTCAGCCCGGATGGCTTTTCGCTACCTGACCAAAAAATATTGCCCGATCTCACAATCCCAAGCGCACAAGCCCCATAGACATATTGTTGAAGCCAAATGGGAGCTTTGATGCCCTCTCCTACAGCGTATCGCGGAACGCGAACCAAGTTTCGATGGATAGCCTTTGCAGTTTCGAAGCTCCATTTGTGTTCATGCAGTTCAATCACTTCTCCATTGAGTAATTGGATGCACCACAGGTGTGCGTCTTTCTGCACATCCTGAACCAGGACAAGTTCAACGGTTGGTCGAGTAGAGAGACGTGTCTGAACCCCCTCTTCATCTGGCAAGGGTGGCTGCGACCAAACTTTGGTTTTTCTCAGAGCGAGCTGCCTCAACTTCGCTTTTTGTTCTTCCAATTCGCCCCGCAGCTGCTGCCAGCCAGAAGCTTCTTGCTCTCGATTAGCATAGGTTGATTCTAAAAGAGCACGTATATCATTCGGGAGTAACAGGGTATCCCTTTGATACCATTGCTCTAGTGAGCGAACTAACACATAAGGTGTGTATACCTGCACACTTGGACCAAGAGCAGTTTTCAAGGTTTTGCCATCGGCATTCAACAAATTTGTCCAATCGAAGAATTCGGGGAGCGTAATCTGAAACTCTGCCCTAGCGCACGGACGAGCCGCTCGTTGATGGCGCCAGAGTCGGCCTACGCGCTGGAGAAGCATATCGGTCGGAGCCAAATCGGAAATGAGGTAGTCGGCATCGATATCGACACTCTGTTCAACAACTTGAGTTGCCACCAAAACACAACCTTTGGGACGCTCCGGAGAGTTCTTCCCAAGTCGTTTGAGCCACTTTGCTTCAAGCTGTTCTCGTCGAAAGAATGGGAAACGGGAGTGTAACAGTGCCAGTTCCGGCCCGTGTTCCCAATTTATGCTCCGAAGCAACCTAAACGTCTCCTGTGCTTCGCGCACAGTGTTTCGTACCCACAAGACGCATTCATCATGTCCAGCCCGCGCAAGCGCCTGTTCCGCAAGTTCGGAAAGCGCTCCAGCGGAAACTGACACATGTACTGTACGGCTAGAGCTCTCCGAGATGGCTATCTGGCGTAATTCTCCACTCGCAGAACTAATTGTCAGCAAAGGGTAGGCATCGCTAAGATCAAGAACTTTAGAACCCACTCTACTTAAGAGATCTCTGCGCCGCTCTTTTGTCAGCGTTGCGGAAAGGATGATTACAGTGCAGCGGAGCTCACGAAGCTGCTCAATGAGGATATCCAGCAGTGTTCCAGTGTACAGATCATACGTGTGCACCTCATCCAGAATCACGACCTTACCTGCCAACCCGAACCGGCGAACAAAGAAATGCTTGGCCGCGACTACACTCAGCAGAGCTTGGTCAATCGTTCCTACACCGTATGGCACAAGCAGCGCTCGTTTTGAGGAGATGAACCACGAACGTCCGACCTCGGTCGAATCTCCAGCGGGTTCTTTACCTTGCAAGGCACAACTCAGAGCCAAAGTCGGTTCATCTTCCTGCAACCATGAAGTGCTATGAGCTAAGCGTAATTGCCCAGTACTTGGCTCGGCGACTGCTCGATTTAAGAATGCTGCAACTCGTTCAAAAATGCGATTGCTGGTAATTTGAGTAGGCAGAGCAAAATAAAGTCCAGTTGCCTGTCCGGAACTGATTAAATGATAGGCAACAGCCAAAGCTGCTTCCGTTTTGCCAGCTCCCATAGGTGCTTCCAAAATGAACAGGCCGGAAGTACTTGCGTTATCCAGCATCGCAGTCTGAGCAGGAAGAGGCCGACTGCAGTCAGCGAAAAGTTGGTTAAACCCCTTATGTAAAAGGAAGTCTACTCGCTTCCAGCCGATACTATCGAGCGCAATACGTGCATTTGAAGTTGCAGGTTTCTCAGCATGCTGTCCATCGTTAAAAAATCTTTCGTCGGACCCAATCCAATCGGCAACGGTTATCAATCCAGCCACGAACCACAGCAGCGACTCGTCATGCGGAACCCGTTCTGGCAACGGTCCAAAGCAGTCCGTGAGGTATTTTATCAGATTCTGACGTGCTTCATCCCAAGAATCATCCCCAATCACCCCAACTTTAAACGGTGTTAGGTTGCACCCTTTTATCCGACCATGGTGCGCGCCAACGACTGCCGCCCACGGCTCCAGGTTCTTGTCGTTAAGGATCGTCTGAATGACCCATTGACTAATCAGTGCATGGTCCGATTGCTGGTTAACCCAATACTCCTTCCGCGCGATCTCGCCAAAACCCTGTTGAATCAGCCACATGGGACATTTCGATGCAAATCCGGGCGAGATTTTCCCAATGTCATGAAGCGCTGCGAGCGCTGCGATTCCAGAAGGGATCAAATCTCTGAGAACCCCCGGGAGATAAGCGATCATGATTTGTGCAACATAGCCGACGTTTAAGCAATGTTGCCTTACACTAGTAGTCGGATGCCCATCGGAACCGGTTTTTGCCCAGAAAAATTGATGGGGAGAAAGTTCAGCCATTTCTTAATGCGCAACACTCATACAAGATACTTAATGTTTAGTGCAAGATTAAATTTTTGCTCTATCAAGAGTTGACCTGCGCATCTCCCAAAGCGGGTCATCTGGTTGGCACTGACAAGAGTGTTGACTGTGTTCAGCCGCAAGTTCCAATTACAGAAAGAATATCAGCCATAACAGGTTCTCCTTGGCGTGGGCAAGTAAGTGGCATGCGCTTACTTTCTGCTTTTGACGATCTAATGATATCTAGAAGGTGGCCAGCGTGCTCTCCGCCTCTAAAATTGGCTGAAGCTCTTGCTGGATGTTCTGATTCTCATTTGAAGCGTCTGAAAGGGCTGCCTGACAACGGTGTACTCTCGAGCTTTAAAACAAAAACCGTTACACTGTGGCTAATTTTCTGTCCTTGCTCAAAATAGCGTTTAGAGTTTTTAGCAGAACGTTGTCCTATTTGCGATTCGCTTGGCTTTCATGTCAAAACCCTTGTTCAATTTATTAGAAAGAACTCCTTGCTGCTGTGCTTCATTTTGTCGATCTCACCTCTAGTGAAGATTATTGCCAATCGATTAGCCAACAAGATCATAACGAAGAAAAAGGTAATTTCACAGTTGCCGATACAAATATGGGTTAGTCAAGGATTGTTGGATACCAGTTTAGAGAGAAGCGGCTTGGTAAGAGTATTTCGAAAGCTTTTCGATCAGCTCTCAGAAGACATTGCTTTGGTTTTATTAGAACAGAGTGAATACGAAAGTTGCCTACCTATCTCCGAAAGATTATGTCAGCCAAGAAGACATCCTGGCCAGACATTTTCAATCAAACTAGGATCGATCTCTTGCAAAGAATGAGCTGGTTTTGATTATGCATGATATAATCGAATTCTCCGACCAGTAAGAGGATAAAGCCTCCATTGGACTTCGTTGTGTTCCTGACGAGTACAAAGTCCGATATCTACGGCGCCACGTAGTCTACAGAAAACGGCCTATGCAATGCCGATGCATTCCAGCTTAGCCATCATGACAGAAAAATTTCTTCCGGTTGAGGTGAGGAGAACCAGTACCCTGAACAGACTCTCACAATCCTCTATGCCTAGGAACGAGGACACCACAAGACCGAGGGAAGATAGATTGGGAATTGATCGCAGCACTGCCTGTAAGCTCGCACACATGTGCTATCAAAAAACTGGAATGGTATGCCTTAGGCTGGAAGATTGAAATGTTTCATAAAATCTGAAGCCTTGGCTACAAAGGCAGAGGAATCAAAACTCAGAACGATCGACCGGCTAGTGAACTTGAGATCGGTCTTTTGCATTCTCGCTTGGGAAATTTTCTGGATGAAAATGATAAATGGGTTCTCCAGAGTTGATATTGCCCCCCTATTGAAATCCATCTACTTGATTGACTCGTCGAAAATAAAGCCGAAGATTTCTAGCAAAAACAATCTTTAGCTCACTAACTAAGATTGCACAACTGGATTACTATCTGCCTGTGCCAACGATCCGCCTTTAGATAATAGGGAATATGGGAAGCATTCTTGTTTAGCTGACATCGAATTAAGATCCATACTCAGACAAAATTTATAGTTAATTGAGAGATTATGAAGGGTGACTTAGTAATTGATCAGTCGAAAAAATAATGAGCACATTTGAGAAACTATTTGCTATTGTAGACGATGAAGTCTTGGAGAAGCTTCGTCAGATCCTTACTAAAGAGCAAATTATGCTTGCCTTAGCTTGCATGCTCGCAAAAGAATCAGGTCTCACAATCAATCAAGTGAACGCCTGCAAGGCGGCCGTTGAATCTCGTACCACATTCCGGAGTAAGTTGTGGCGCATTCAGGACACTCTGAAAACTGGTCAATGAAAATTTTTCGGCGATTTTTGGCAATTCTCGACACGCTTCAACCAAACTTAATCAATTCCTGGCAGCTTTCGGCAGTAGTCAAAATTCACGAAAAACCCATGTGTATTCCTCTTGCGTCGCTCAAAGCGGCAAAACGACATGAACTACGACTAACAACCCCCAAGTAGACGTAAAGAATGTGTATTTGGAACCAGGAATAAAAATTCGCTTTCCATTTCGTTTCAAGAAAGTGCGAATAATGCCCTGTAATTATTTTACCCAGATGGTCACAGAGCTGGTCTTTACAACATGTGTAACCGCTGTGTGTTATATTCGGCAGATATACCATGCGACCGAAATATAATTCGAGCTATGTTGTCTCGCTTTGGATACCGTGAAGACTTTACTCCCGGATGAAGTATTATCTGAGGATAATAAAAAGCTCCTTAATAATCTAGATTGTTAGTGTTTTCAAAAGCGCTAAGAATAGGTTATCAATTAAGATTTCCTACATTTCTGATACACTCTTGTAACACTTTCAAAGCACTCTCACTACATTTCTTCGGTGAGAGCAAATCGCTGAAAGAGGGTGTATAAATAATTTTGGTATCACCCTTAAGTGTCTACCTTCGTTTCTGTGGCGACATCTTCTCCACTCATTACTCCAAGAAACTACACACTACATTTTTAGAAAATATAACCAACTTTAATGAAGACGAAGAAAATCCTGCAATCGATCTTGCTGCTCCTGCTACTCCTAGCCATAAGCTCTAATTTGCTGGCACGAGCTACTCCCGAACTGCCGGTGGCTCCTGGGATATTGGTCAGGCCATTGCTCTTGGGCTCGGTGGCGAAGCCTCGCAAACCGCGAAGAGCATCTACATGGAGCGCAAAAGCCTTGCCGTCCTTCTCAAGCAATTGAATAAAAATAAGTTGGCCGGGCCATTTCTACGTGGGGAAATCACCTTGCTGAGATGGATGGCGGGACCCATACAGAAATTCACGAATCAAATCGAACCTCTCGTGGAGAAAATAAGTAAACTTTGCAAAAGAAGGAACATCCTTGTGGGAGGCGCTACATTCTTCGAAGGCTTAGATCAGCTATTGGGTTTCAGCACGCCCAATTTCTTTCAGTTCTTACCTGATTCCTTGTGGTCAGGGGTCGATAACTTCCAGTTAGGATGGTCCAAGACTGTGGGTCTACGGTTGTACTACTTCACGTGGTGGTTATTAGGAACCCCGGGCGGCATGTTTGACGACGTAACCCTGTTCAATGAAAGAACCAATCCACAAAAGTTTGATCTAAGCGGCGATCGTACCCTTAACGGACTAAACGTGGTCGGCAACTCTTGGACTCTCTCCGGAGGCACCCTTACTTTTCGTCCACCAGCATTCAATGGCTATAGTGTTCTCAGATATAGCGGGACGCACCTTCACCTTTGAAACACCTCTGGATCTCCCACTGGGTCTGTGGACACGCGTCCCTGATCGAAAGGGGACTGTAAAACTTTTGGGCGAGGTCAATCTATGGAACACCCTTGTTTAAAACCGGGTACGGCACCCTTTTAATGGAGGCGTTTCTACACGTCCACAAAGGCTGGGGTGACGGTTTCTTTGACCCTCTAAATCGTTGGACCAAAAAAAGAAGTCCTCGCCTGGTCCTTGACGGAGGAACGATGGGTATTGCACCAACCAGCTTGACTTCTTCGTTAATGACGATTCAAGACTCTTCGCGCTCAATAGCGATATCCCCTGGAGGCTATGCGTCGACCGGAATGCCAACCTTGACGTCATTGGTAAAACGCCTCACAGCATTACTTTTTCGGGAGATAAATTTGGTAAAGGTACCATTAACCAACTCAGCCATGGTGATCTAATCTTTGAAGGGATGGATCATTTTGAAGGGACCATCAATACCTATGACGGATACGGTCGACTTGTCCTTAACGGCGAGACAAGTGCCAATATCCAAATGAATGGCGGCAGGATCGCAGGGAAAGGTGGAACCCGAGGCGATCTTACCGCTAGGAATGGAGCCATCATAAGCCCTGGCTACAATGGCAGCTTTGGGACTCTCACTTTTGGAAACTTGGATCTCGATTCAAATACAATCCTGAATTTTAAGCTTGGCCTGCCCTATGCGATTGGGCATGGAATCAATGACCTTATTCAGGTGAACGAGATCTCACCCTGGCAGGGAACTTAAACATATACGCAGCCCCTGGATCCGAAGACGGATTTATTGGCTGTTTAACTACACTGATGTCTTGACTGATAATGGTCTAATATCCTTTCTGTGCCCGACGGGTACGATGCTTCCAGATTCTACATGCAAGCCGCATACCCCGGACAAATAAACCCTGTCGTCGAAATGAGTGACCTCAAAAAAATAAGAGCTCTTAAAAAAACCTGCAAAGGAATCACTACATTATGGGTGGGAAAATACCCACTTCAATTCATAGAGGGTCAAGCTTCTGCAAAGTAGCGACCCGACAGGATGAGTAAGGAAGATTTTGAACTTCGAAATGATCAGCTGGTTCGTGTATGGATACATCGACGATGTTGCGTGGAAGCAAGCTACGAATGAGTTACGCAGAATAGTAAAGGGTTCATCTTACTGCTAAATCAAGAAAGCAGGCTTAGTTGATTACAATGTGAGAGTGAAGACGTATTGATACACTGAGAGCTCACAATGCTGTGTGCTGAAAGCGATTTTTTCTAAAGAGTTTGCGACATTTCAAAAACTGCAAGGAGCATGCACTGCTGGTAGAAAGTTGGTAACGATTTATCGCTCTTTGGAAATGCGGAAGGGAAACAAACGTGTTTCACGTGATGGAGTAATAGAGATCATATGTACGCAGAATTCATGAAAATGATAATTTTGGTAATATCGTGCGATCTTTCTTACATGAATCAGCTTCGTTTGCAAGGTATAGGCCCTGCTTGAACAGAATCAGGGGTAAAGGAGCGGGTTGATGCGCTTCGGCAGGACGAAGCTATGATCCAAAATCTTCAAAGTGAAATTGAACTACTGAAAAAG
>Ga0075366_10000984_pt1 | contig 13918 bp, 12 predicted proteins | sample EndMethybrTD3031_FD_72351 | JGI IMG/M metagenome (GOLD analysis project Ga0075366, IMG submission 72351) | Populus endosphere microbial communities from Tennessee, USA - Endosphere MetaG P. TD hybrid TD303-1 | ecosystem: Host-associated > Plants > Roots > Endosphere | place: USA: Tennessee...
CCATGGCCCTGCAACTACGCGCCGCCATGAAAAACCTGCAAACAGCCACCCAAAACGCTGCGGTAATGGCCGCCTCGCTAAATACGTTTAGCAATAAGCTAAACACCAAAGGCGGTTTAGCAGATAAAATGCTAACCGATACGGCCACCTTTAACCACATCCGTCTGGCCGTAAATCAGCTGCAGCAAGCCGCCAACAACGCCAGCACCCTTACCAACAACCTGAACAAAGCCAGCGACAAACTGAACCGTACCGACAACGCCCTTGGCGTACTACTAAACGACCCCAAAGCCGCCGTTAAAGTACAAAGCACCCTTGATAACCTGCAACAAAGCTCCATCAAACTCAATGACGACCTGGAAGCCGCCCAACACAACTTTTTCCTGAAAGGTTTTTTTAAGGATAGAGCCAAAAAGGCCAAGGAGGATAGTTTGAAGAAGGCGGGGCAATAGGAATGACATTGAAAAAGGACTATCATGGTGAGTTTGTCGAACCATAGCGGGCAAAGACCTCACCGAGGGGCTCAGGGGTGACAGGCCTACACGCATTGAATCACGTATATCGCATGTCGGCGACGACTCACCCCGACGAGGCTACGCCCGTCTGCCCCTCTCCGCTTCGCGCATAGAGGGGCGAAGAAATCTTTTTTATTTTCTCAACCCTCTTTGCGGCGTAAGCCGGAGGGAGGGTCGGCCAGCGCAGCGTAGCCGGGGTGAGTCGTAGCCCGCATTCAAAGCCAATGTTTGTATAAACTAAAATTGTCATGTGCCAGCTTCGATGTAGTACGAAGACAGTACCATGGTTTATATTTTCACAATTATTCAGTATTTTTGATTGAATAGCAATATCAAGATTAATGGAAGCCTTACTTCAAATGATAAAAGACAACCGCAAGGCTGCTCCCGTAATTTCTCCAAAAATTGATATCAGGGCATTAATTGATAATTCGCATAACCAATGGCTCGTAAAGCAGTTAAAAATATCAAATCAAAAGGCGAAAGATTAGGCTGGACACCACTTGATCAGGTGAAACCTGTTTCATTGCACGTAATCGTGGCAAAGGGAGAACGAATGATACGGGATAGTCAACAAAACACTCCAACTACTTATCTTATTCCCTGATATCCCAATCTCATTAATAATCATTAAAGTTGATAGAGCATCAACGCCGGAACATGATTAATGTATATTAATCATGTTTCCGTTATCTACTACTTCAACTCATTTAGCAAATCATCAGCATTACGGGCCTCTAATTGATCTCCCCCCGCTGTTCGAAGAGACTTCGAACGACTATATCTGTTTTTCTAACTACCTTGATACGCAGCTAAATCCGCGTAAACAAAAGTCAATACAAGCATCGGAATTCAGCGTTAACAGATTAATAATTACTGTTGTAGTATAATATGGTATGCAAATTGTATTACCTTTGCGTAGTACTTTAAATCCTACATGAATAAAGCAGAAGCTGTAACAGGTATATCATTAAGCCAATGGGAAGTTGTTAAACCTAACGACACTTCATTGTACTATGATTGTGATGCCATTATTGAAGCCTATTTTAAAGGTAAGGCCGATGGCCTTGCCCAGCAAGACAAGCTATCTTTACACCAATTTTCTGAAAATTTTGAATTAGCTCAAAAAAATATAATTGAAGCGCTAAATCAAGTTGAAAAAAATGGATTTATTCCTCTTGGCGCATATCTCAAATTCAGATCGTTATTTTCTTTTAAAGCCATCCTTTTAGTAAAAGAGGAAGATTTTATTAACGGGTTGTTTTTAAAAAACTACGATTTTTTGGCAAAATTTGAAAAAGAAATCCAATCAGATTTTTATACTTTAAAGTTTTCTTTTTTGAATGGTATCCCGGATGCTTTAGACGAAGATTTAATGAGCGATGGATTTAAGATAAAATTTACCCCGGTACATGAGGCTGAAGCACGCTGAACATAACGAAGAATTATGTTTAATCATAAACGCACTTCCAGGTAACAAATATAATGATTGGGTTGTAACCACAGCCTTTTACTCGTGTATACATCTTGTGGAACACAAGTTATTTCCACTTGAAGTAAATGGAAAAACGTACAAAAACTTCAACTCCTATTATCACGCTTTTTTTGTAAATACCAACAATTCATTAAGTAAGCATGAAGCAAAAATTGAATTGGTAGATGTTTACATCGCAACCGTTTCAAGTAATTACCGGTGGCTGTTTGATGCCTGCATGAATGCAAGGTATAAAAACTATATCGTAAGCGACATGATAGCTACTATCGCAATTCAAACTCTAACACTCATAAAAAAAGCTTGTATTTAGTATTCCGCTTTCATTAGCGCTACTCCCCCCTGTTGCGTGTTGTCACCAACAGGCCAATTATTGTTGATAAAGAATTGTTTGGATACCTTTTAGCGAATTTACTCCCCCGCTGTTCGAAGCCTCTGCCGAGCCACAGGGAACAAAAGTCACATCAGGCAACCCTATATTATCAAATTTTTCAAAACTCATAACTAAGTCCGCCCTGGAATATAAACGAATTCTGACGATAGGCTACATTGGCTACCCGATTGTTTAATTTGCCGAATCCGTCGAATGGTACTTTTTGATCAATATTAAATGTTTCCAGCCTTTGCGAAAAAGTATGACCGGCAACAAGGTTCAATTTCCATCGCCTGCTAAGTTTAAGGTCGTAAATGAGTCCCGCACTATTTTGCCGCAAATGTATATATTGGTCTTTCGCGTCGCCGTTCAGGCGGTACATGCTGCCGTTGAGCGAGGCTGTAACACCCAGTGATTGCATCGCCGACAGTTTATACTTTAAAGAAGCCCTGGCGGGTACAATGCCCGTGAGGCTTAGCCTGTTGCTGATCGTCCAGTCGATATCAGGTAATGGCAACAGAAACTTGCCCGAATAGTTGCTGGTATAAACAAGCGTGACGCCGTATTTGAAAGACTTGCCCTGGCGAAAGCCTACCCGCACACCGGCAGTGTACAGAATATCCTCGGCACCGATACTTCGCTTAAAGTCGGAACCAACAGTCGCCAAACCTACAAAACTGATATTGATAGTGCGCGAAAGCGAATAATTTACCAGCAAGGGAATGGTGATGGAATGAAATTGGTTGCCGCCTATATTTTGCCCACCCGAAAGAAAAAGGCCCTGGTAGCGGACGCCTGTTTTTATCAAAATAGGATGAGGTGCCGAAAAATCTTTATACACCGGGAAACCAACATCTACAATAGGTTGCTGTATGGTAAAGGTATTTGCGTCGGCATCAACCGGGGCTACACCATTGGTTATGGTGACACCGCCCAGCAGGGGTGCTGTAGTAGTTAATTTTTTGTGCATACTGCTGCTATCGGCGCTTTGGCAATAGCTGAGTACAGGCAATAACATGCCCATAAGAAAAAAATTTCTTTTCATTTTTTGTCTATATGTTTGTTGGATGAAAGGGGAGTTACGTTAACAAGGGGTAACTACACCAATTAATTTCAGCATTGTTTTGTCAAATTCTTTTCTTTCCTCTTCTATTAGTTCTGCAGATAGCACGGCGTCAAATTTCGTAAGGATATCGTCAGCTTGTTTTGCCACACTATCGCCGCTTGTCGTCAATTTTACATAGGTTTTGCGCTTATCAACGGTATCAGGGATTACCTCCACAAATTCTTTTTTTAGTAAAACTGATATCGTTCTGTTAACTGATGCCTTATCGCGCCCCAGGTCTGTACTGATCGTTTTTTGAGATGCCCCGCCAGAGTAATACAATACCATCAAAACCGGTACCTGGTCCATCTGAAGCGGAAAGTTGTGTCCACTGAAAATTTTGTCACATTCTTTATATATTCTATGATAAAGGGCGCCTATTTGTGCCACCAGCGAAGGCGGGGCAAGATGTTCAACTTTGCGATTCATGAAGCAAATGTATAAATATTGGTTGATATATCAACCAATATTAAAAAAACTTTCCACTACTTCGCTCCCTCCGTTGATATTGAAGGGCGAACATTTAAAATATCGAATGGGTCTTAATTCTTGATTCTTACATCTTGACTCTTTTCCTGCCGTTGCCTGCGGCCCGCGCTTTACACTCATACTACACAGGGCATTAGGCGCGGGCCGGTATCCGTTTCAATCGCTAACGGGACTGATGGGGAGAATTGAGGGTTAGGGTTTACAAACAAAATCGGGATTTGCATGTGGGGCACACGCGACAGGTGTGCTTCAGTTCTATGGGTCAATCCGGGCAAAAAACTCGCTTCAAATATGTAAACCACTTGCACCATTGAAGTAAAAAATAAGAAAAACAAAGTTTTTCTATGTATATTTGTTTGACACCAACAAATCAAGGCAATGATCGTAGAATTTGGCATTCAGAATTTTGGCTCTGTCAAGGAAAAGCAAATCTTATCTTTTGAAGCTACAAAATCCACAGACCTCGAACAACATTATGTTTTCGAAACAACCACTGGCATAAGACTCTTAAAAATGGCACTGATATATGGGGCCAATGCTTCAGGCAAAACGACGATATTGAAGGCGTTAGAATTTTTAAGAATCCTAATTGTCGACCCAGCCGAAAAAAAGACCGACGAACTAAATTTCAAACCTTTCTTGTTCGATATCCATACACCTGAACAAAATTCAATACTAAGTATTAGTTTTATCCAGAATGATGTTCGTTATGCTTACGAGGTAGAGTTTAATAAAAAAGCAATTGTAAGAGAGGAGCTAGACTTTTACCAGCCCAATAAGGCCAATATTTATAAGAGAACAACCGATCTTGAAAAACAATTTACAAACATTTCGTTTGGTAGCAAGATCAGAACAGATAAGACATTTGACAAAGTGTTAACAGCGAATACACTTTGGAATACAACTGTCCTTGGTGGATTTTTGAAAACCAATCTTGAAAATAATGAATTGAAGGAAGTGCAAGCATGGTTTACAGACTATCTAAAAAAAATCATATTGCCGCATTCGGACCTTGACGCATTTGTTACTTCTAGAATAAAAGATGGAGAAATTAGAAAAGACGAGGTGATTCAAATTCTAAGAAAAGCGGACTTTCGCATTTCGGACATTCTCGTCGAAGAAGAAGAACAGGACTTGCCGGACGGATTACTCGAATTCTTAGAAAAGCAAGTCAAGGCCCCAAAAGAACAAGTCCAAAAGTTAAGAGACAAAGGGAAAGTCACCACAATCGACTTAGGGTTTGAGCATAATGTGGGAGAAGGGCGGTATGTTCTTCCAATAGGTGCTGAATCCCAAGGCACGCAAAGATATTACGGACTTGCTGGAATTTTAACGATTATGATTAAAAATAAGGTTGCATTTTGTATCGACGAATTAGAATCTTCGTTACATCCGGACCTGTTCGTTCATTTTATACTTACATATCTGCTCAATGTCAAAAAATCACAATTGTTATGCACAACTCACAATCGTGAGATTTTGAATAATCGGGATATCTTTAGAAATGACGTCATTTGGTTTGCGAATAAAAATGATAATTGTGCAACTACACTTTATTCGTTGGCTGACTTTGACAGTAAAGTGATAAGGGATACCAGCAACGTCCACAATGCGTATAAAATAGGAAAACTAGGTGGTGTACCTAATCTTGGTGATTACTATATTGATACTGCCGATGAGAGCAACTAAAGCGATTCCATTTAAAGGGAAAAAAAAATATGCAGTCCTGGTTGACGGAGAGTGCGAGTTTTGGTACTTCCAGATGATTAAAAGAAATAAGCGTGATCTTCAAATAGATCTCAAGCCAGAAATTCCGCAGAAAAAAAAGCTAGGCGATCAATATAAGAAGGTTTGTGAATATGCTAAAGATTACGACAAAGTGATCTGGATACTTGACCTTGACGTAATTTCGGATGAAACCCGTAAAGTTAAGAAAGGGGCTAAAACCGCTATGCAGGAATTTAAAGAATATCATAATGCTTTGGAAAAACACAAAAATGTTATGGTAATAGTTAATAATCCATGCCTCGAATTCTGGTTTCTCTTACATTTTGAAGCCACTAGCAAATTCTTTAATGATTGTAAAGGCGCTGCAAAGAAACTCAATAAGTATTTAATAGGATACGAAAAGACTGAAACCTATTATACTAAAAAAGATAACGATATTTTTTTAAAACTCGAGCCTTACCTCAAAACAGCTATTGCGAATGCCGGAAAGTTTAATAAGTTCTCCTTTGACAACACACAGACAGGACTTGCAGAGATGCACACTTTATTTGAGCTAGAAGAACTTAAAAGTATCACGGATAAAAATGATTTGAAAATTAAATGAGTTGAAGTTTTCATCCGTGAGATTTTCAAAATCTCAGCTTGGGTATCCGTGGCTACTCAATTCTGTTTCGTTTATGAATTTTAAAAAGCCTTTACCAAAATCGGTTATTGCCATCTTATCAAAGGGTTTCGTATCTATTGCTCCTACACCCTCGTCCAACATTAAACCCTTGGCATACAAATCTTGTATTAGGAACAAGTAATCTCCACTTTCAACCCCATAATATGCCGGTTTCCTCACTACGCTATCAAGCTCAATTTCCTTTTCAACATTTTTCAGCCGGTGGCCTGTTGATGTTATTGAACTGGTAATATCATAATGATCGCGTATTGTGTCTCCATTTAGGCCGCCTCCGGTTTCAAGTTTATCATTTAGCTTCAGGATTTCTTCTCTCAAACCATCACGTTGCTTAAGCAGCGACCAAACATCATTCTTTATCTGGACATGTGCCTTGAGGATTTTTATTTGAGTTCCGTTGATCCGTTCAATGATGTCCAGATAAGTATCGCGGTAGTCGATTTTCACAGGATTGGCTATATAATCAGTAACAACACTCCGGAACCGACAGATCCTTTCAGCTGAATTAGTTTGTATAACTCTTCTAATGACAGACTCGAATAAATCGCCAAAATCTTCCGATTCTTGAATTTCTGTTGAAATCGCCTCTATATTATTCCTTTTTAAATAATCAATTATTCCTTCAATAAAAGAATTTAAGCGATCTTGCTTAACCCTGCTACGATAGTCAAAAAAAACTTCACTTAACAATTGGCTACCAAAAGGCACCAAACTAAAAAGTGTTTTTGCCCCAGATTCAATTAACGCTTTACTTTTCATGACTAACGATTACTACACCTGTATTCCCTCCTAAGTTAGTAAATATATGAACCCAAATGCTGGCTCGTGCGTAATTTTCCAACGGCGTTGCGTCCACCCGCTGTTCGATTTTCTGACTTCGAATTACTATGCCAGTAGTCTCCAGACTACTGGGTGTGTAAAACAAACTATCAAATGTGATTGATTATACCCAGGTAAACCAGATCAGTCTTTACAGGGTTACTGCTTTGTAAACCACAAACATAAGGGTTCAAAGTCGGAGGATTCCAGTTGGTCTTTCGAAGACCCGGTGTTACATAGATTTGCAACTAAAGCATATGTAAAATACAAGCTTTGGCTGGTGCGGTGATAACACCGACCAGAAACTAAACCGGGCTATTCAATTGGTATGGGCGGCCACTAAGGGCAAAGAGACGATTAAAGTGCCGTACTATTTTTTTTGAGCTTCTTTTAAAAAGAAATCTGTCATTTTATTAAAAGTATTTTCATTGAATGTAATCGGTCCGTGCTGACCTTGAGGAACAGAAATAAACTCAGTTAATATTCCCCGTTCCTTCAATGCTTTGGCAAAAAGCTCACTTTGGCAATAGGGTACAACATGATCAGCATCGCCATGAATGACTATAAAATGAGGATCCGTTTTGCCCAGAAAGGTGATGGGGTTGAGCAGGGCTATCATATCAAGATTATCAGCCGGATTGCCCCTGATAAGTGCCCCTTCGGGAGAGTCTGCTCCTTTAGGTTTCTTACACCCATCCATGAGGGCCATGTCGATAGGGCCAAACCAATCAACTACCGCATTCACAGAACTGCTGGCTGCGGTATAATTTCCTACATTTCCTTCTATATCAAGCTTCACTTTCCCCACTGTAAATTGTTTAACAGAATTTGATGTTCCGGCGAGCGCGGCAAGATGTCCACCTGATGAATAGCCTGTAATGCCAATAAATGAAGCATCAATTTGATATTTACCAGCATTTGCTCTTATATATCGTACCGCAGCTTTCACATCATTGATTTGGGCTGGGTAAGGAGCATCGCCGCTTGACCTGTGGTTAATGGCTATAACCGCAAAACCGCTGTCAAGCAATGGTTTTCCAAGAGCATCAAACGCAGCTTGTTTCAAATTATTGCCATACCATGCGCTACCGTATATTACAATAATTGCCTTATAGGTGGGTTTTGCCACGTTAGGCAAATGGATGTCGAGGTTATGATACGCTTTGCCATCATCGGCATAATTCAAATCGAGCCATTGCTTAACCGGAATAATTACGCTATCTTTTTTAGTGGTTTCTTTTGTTAGTTTCTCATTTTTTTTTGCAGTTAAAAAAAGTATAACAAGAACTGAAAAGGCTAATTTTAAAGTGGTCATTTAGTATGATTTAGATCAAACATAATACTATTATTCCGTACGCTCGGGCTTCACCCAAAATAAAATACCCCCTGTTGTTCGTAGAGTTCCGCAGTTCTAGTCCCCGCCTTCGTTGGTGTTCCCCACCGCCATTGTTGGAGTTCTCCATAGCCGCATAACGATAACCCCGTTAAATAATAAACCAAAATACAGTTCCATTTGCCCCATTATCCGTTACACCAATTTGCCCGCCATGTGCTGCTATAATTTGGGAAGAAATATATAAGCCCAATCCAATGCCTGAGTAATGTTGGGATGTGTTTTCAACCCTGAAAAATCTGTCGAAAATATATTCTTTTTTATCGTCCGGGATTCCAATTCCCAGGTCGGCTACACTTAATTTGATCTTTCCATTATCCTGGGGGCTGACGTTTACTTCTACTAAAGTATCCTCTGGGGAGTATTTAAAAGCATTTATCAGGAAGTTACATAACACCTGGTCAATCCGATTGTAATCTGCAAAAACCGTCAGGTTTTCGTCTCCCTGTATAGTAACCTGGTGCATACCATCCACCGATTGGCATTGCTCAACACATTCGGCAGCCATTTTCATGACGTTGAAGTCCTCTTTGTGTAATTGCAACTGTCCGGCCTGTATACGGGTTACATCAAGCAATTCATTAACCAAACTGGTAAGCTTATTAATTTGTTTGGATGAACGGTGTACAAAAGGCGCAATAACTGCCAGTTCATCATTTTGATCCAGAATTCGCTCCAACACCTGCAAAGATGCTTTTACAGTAGTGATCGGTGTTTTTAGTTCATGGCTTGCTATGCTCATAAATTCATCTTTTTTTGCCATCAAATCTTCTGCGGCCTTTGTCAGTACCTGCTGGTGACGGCTTTCTTCTTCGGCCTTTTTCCGTTCTTCAATTTCGGCCTCCAACTGGTCGAGTGTTCTTAAGCGGTAAATCAGCGGCAGCAATCTGTATAATGCAAAAACCGTAAACAAGGATATTATAGCAGTAAATAACCTGATCAAGGCACTAAGACGGTAAGCCGGCCACCAAAATATAATAGCATCTATAAAATGGGTAGCGCCACATAACAGGATGAAACCGATAAAAAGCCAAAGTATTTTAGGAAAGGGAATATCCTTCCGTTTACTGATAATCCGGAAAAGCAGGAAGGGGATTGCGAAGTATGCCGCCCAGATGGCCATGTCTGACAAGATATATAACCATCCATGAAAATCTGACCAGCTGCCGCAATGCCATCTTGCGGGCCAATCGGCAGTATCAAAAAGCTTTGCAAAAAAACTTTTTACCTGGCTAATAAATCCGCCTTTGGCAAGATCAGGCTGTATTCGGTGAGCATAACATGATGGGCCACACTTTACGGGCACTTTATTTACCAGGCTTACTTTATCTGTCATATCGAAGAAATTCTCTTTTTATAAAACTAAAGATAGTGTTCTTGCCGATTTTTCCGATAGCTGTTAGAAGTCTCCGACGAATTACTGTGCCTGTAGTCTCCAGGCTACAAGGGTGCCTAAAACAAACAATCAATACCCGCGTAATTTAGATGTACCCGGATGGTATGCTATCGTCAGCACAGTTCAGAGACTTCGAACAGCGATCAGATTTTTCAAAACTCATAACTGAGCCCGCCTGGAATATAAATGATTCTGGCGATAGGCGACATTAGCTACCCGGTGGTAGCCTTGGGAATCATTCTTAAAGTCCACTGCGGCGATCTTCGTCAAGTCGCTGATTTTAAATGACTTAAATAATTGATATTCAAAGCAAATAGCTCGTGATCAGACGTTTAACTTATAAAGTTTTCGACATATTTCGACCGTTGATTCGCATTACTACTTGATACTAAAAGAAAGTTCTTTATCAATTTTCCTGTTCCACTCCTCTTGTGCGCTCACATTTATTCCGTGGTTTGTTTCATCGTCATACTGTTTTTGCAGGTCGTTCATTTCCCTGAACGAATCCAGATAGGCCACGTTAATGGGGCCGTCATAATTGTCAACTGTAAATGTTTCCTTCAGCAGGTGTTGTTTAAAATGTTCCATCACCAGCTTTACAATATCAAAGTGCCGTTGCTCATGGTTTAAATTATAAGGGGTGCGGGCACCACTTTTTACCCAGCAAGCACTTTTAGGCAAATACGGTTTCAGGCTTATGCGCACATAAATTATTCCTTTAACAACCTCCACATGCTCGCCATACGCTATACTCGGAAAAACTTGTGCTTCAAATTTGCTGGTTGGTGGTTTCTGCCTAAAATCATCCCATGTTAAAGGCCGTTTAGCCGAGTAGTAAATGGTATCGCCTTCGGGCTGCTCGGTGTAATCACTAAAAATCAGTTTTACACCTGTGGCCAGTTTAATATTGCTGCCCGCTTGCTTAATTACCCAACTGTTAAAATAAACAAGCCCTGCCTGTAAGGCATTACCTAACAAACCGCCCACGTCCATTTGCTGTCCGGTACTCCTAATATAGCTCGTGCCTCCGCGGTAATCAATCAGTCGCAGGTCGTCATCATCCTTTTTTAACCAATACGATAAAACAATACCCAATTTACCTTCAACCTTACCTCCGGGTTGCAAGGTTTCGTCTACCCTTAATTTCTTGATGTGGATAATTACAGGCCGCAATGATTTATCGTGCGGTATACTTTTGCCCAAGTATTGCTTTACCGCCGATGGCGTGCCCCCTTCCAAATCCAGTGTATATTTGGGGCTGGCTGGGGTTGGTTGTGCAGCAGGCAAAAGCCAGGCAACAGCGCTACGGTCGTCCCGGTCATCTACAACCCCTGCAATGTAAAACTCGTTGGCGGGCAACAAAATTTGCTGTCCGCTTAAAACAATTGGGTCCTTTATTTTTTGTGCATTACAAATCAACGGAAAAAACAAAATGGCCAACAGGTTAACCTTTTTACTCACCAACCGATACATCACAACCGGTACAAAAATCAAACAACATATACACGCGAACATATTATTCAACACGTTTAAAATTTAAAAAAATTGCGGCTACTTATGCTAATTGATTAGTTTTGACCCCAACATCAGTGCCTGTGGATCAATCAACAATTTTAAAGTTTTCCACACACATATCATCTTTAGTATTACCTTCGTTTTATAAACGTGTTTTCCACATTTGTTAACTACTTATGTTAATTAGCCATTTTCGTTTCGCTAATTTAGCACCATCGTTAGTATGCGCTTTATGATCAAAAAAAGATACATCCCCCTGCTAATCCCTGTTTTTATAGCTTCAACCGCTCTGGCACAGCAAAATCCATCTACCCAGGTTTACCGCACTTACCATACCGCCATCGACCTGATGAGTAAAGGAAAATACGCATCTGCCGCCGAGCAATTCCGGCTGTTAGAAGCCACGCGGCTTAAAACTACCAATCAGCCTAAGTTTGAGTCGGATTTATCGCTGGTAAAAGAAAATAGCCAGTATTACGAAGCCTTTTGCGCCCTTAACCTTAATAATGATGATGCCGAAAGCATGTTTCAGCGTTTCATCAAAGAGCATCCCGAAAACCCGCTTACCAAGCTAGCTTATTTCCAGATAGGGAAATCATACTTTAAACAGGGCAATTACGAAAAATCCATCGAATGGTTTGATAAAGTACAGGCTGGCGACCTTAACGGCCATGATAACACCGAGTACAAATTCCGCAAAGGTTATGCTTACTTTTCATTAGGTAATTATAAAGAAGCCCAACTGCTTTTTGCCGAAGTAAAAGCTAAAAAAACCGAATTTACCGAGGACGCGACTTATTATTTTGCCTACATAGCCTACCTCAATAAAGATTATCACCTGGCATTGGTAAACTTTGAGCGGTTAAAAAACTCAAAGAAATACGAAAACAGCTACCCTTATTATATATCGGCCGTTTACTTTTTAGATAAACGCTATAATGATGTAATTAGCTACGCGGTACCAATTGTTAACAACAGTCACCAGCAAAACGAAACCGAAATGCTGCGCATTATTGCCGCATCATACTTTGCCAAGGCCGATTTTGATAATGCCGTTAAATACTACGGCCGTTTCCAGGACCGCGACCAGGGCCGTACCCAAAACACGCAGGACAGTTACCAGATAGGTTATACCCTTTACAAAGTAGGTAACTATGGCCAGGCCGCAAGCGAGCTTGAAAAACTGGTAGAGCAAAAGGATGTATACAGCCAAAGCGGTAACTACACCTTAGGCGATGTTTTCCTGAAAATGAATAACAAGCAAAGCGCCCGCAACGCTTTCCTTAATGCTTCAAAGCTTAATTACGATAAGCAGCTACAGGAAGATGCCTTGTACGAGTACGCCAAGCTATCCTACGAACTCGATTTTAATACCGAGGCACTTGCAGCCACCCGTTTGTACCTTAAAAACTATCCACGCTCGCGCCGTATCGACGAGATGAAGGTTTTATTGGGCGAAGAGTTGTTAAACTCCCGCAACTACAAAGAGGCAGTCGAAATATTGGAGCCTATTCCTAATAAATCGCAAAGCGCGCAAATAGCTTATCAAAAAGTAACCTATTACCGTGGGTTGGAATTTTATAACGAGCGCGCTTTTGAAAACGCTATTGGCATTTTCCTGCGTTCGCTTAAAAACCCTATCGACCCGAAAACGGCCGCCCTTACTACTTATTGGATGGCCGAGGCTATGTACGAAGTACGCAAATATGCTGAGTCGGTTGAAACCTTTGAGCGGTTTTTAGATATGCCCGAGGCCAAAGAAACCGAAGTAGCCAATTATGCCAACTACGCCGTTGGTTATGCCGCTTTTTATGGCGAACAATATAAAAAAGCCGCTAACTATTTTGAAAAGTTTTTAGCAGGCGATGTAAAAGACGAAAGCACCCAAAACGATGCGGTAACCCGTATTGGCGATAGCTATTTTGTGCTTAAAAGCTATGGCAAAGCGCTTGATTACTACAATCGTATTATTGCCAGGCATAACCAGGGCGAGGACTACGCCTTGTTTCAGCGCGGTATGATCCAGGGTTTGCAGGGTTCATTAGATACCAAAATAAGCACGCTCAATGATGTGCTGAACAAATTCCCTAATTCTGACTATGCCGATGACGCTTCATTCGAGATAGCTTATACCTATTTCCTGAAAACAAACGGGGATAAAGCGAAGACAGATTTGCAGGCCATGATCCAGAAATACCCGCGCAGCAGCTATATTCCGCGGGCGCTGGTTACCATTGGCTTAATTGATTACAATGCCGGTAATGATGACCTGGCGGTTGAATCGTTTAAAAAAGTGATCCAGGATTATTCATCAACCGATGAGGCTAAACAGGCGCTCAAGCAAATAGAAAAAATTTATACGGATAAAGGCGATGCCCAAACATTTATTAACTATGCCACTACCACGCCAA
>Ga0075366_10000985_pt1 | contig 13916 bp, 10 predicted proteins | sample EndMethybrTD3031_FD_72351 | JGI IMG/M metagenome (GOLD analysis project Ga0075366, IMG submission 72351) | Populus endosphere microbial communities from Tennessee, USA - Endosphere MetaG P. TD hybrid TD303-1 | ecosystem: Host-associated > Plants > Roots > Endosphere | place: USA: Tennessee...
TGCGACCACTACGGAAGTATTCAATAACTACGCGGTGCGGCTTGTTGGCGGTAGTTTCGGTAAAGGTGCCGCTGCGGCTGCGGGCGCCGGCTTCGGCCCAGTCGTTAATAACCAGCTGGTCGTCGATCCACATGCGCGCACCGCCATCGCTGTAAATGCGGAAGTTATAAGCGCCGGTTTGTGGCAAGCGCATTTTACCGCTCATGCGCATACCCCATAGGCCGCTGTAGCCGCTCACCGGTGAGGCGGTGCCGTAGTCGCGGATAATGGTGCCGTCGCTGGCAATGTTAGTGGTGTGCTGCAGTGGTGCGCCGGTTAGGTTAACACTATAGGTTACCGGGCCGTTGGCACCGGTGTTAGTGGCCCATTTAACCGCGCCGGTGTTGCTGTACATAACCAGGTTGCCGTCGTTTTGCAGTACCAGCTTAGGGCTGCCACCACCGCCGGTGTTGCTAGCCCAATGCACACTTGGCGAACCGTTGCCGTACAGTACTAAGTTGCCGTCGCACTGCATTACAAAGTTGTTAGTATTGCCTAAGGTGCCAGTTGACCACAATGCGCCATTCGGCCCGTACAATACAACATTACCGTCGTTTTGGTGGTTCAGCTGAAAACGTCGGTCGGGCGAGTACATTATCTGGCCCTTGGGCAGGTACTGGTCGCAGGTAAGAATGTTATTAACGGTTTTGGTACTGGCAGCCGAGTAACTTACCGACAGGCCATTAATGCCTCCGTCGTAGCCCACATCGGTGCGGGCAATTTGGCTAGCGTAGCCAGACAGCGGTGTTTGCTGCTTGGGATTTGCCGAGCTAAACCATTCTTTTGGCGCAGCGCCGTAGCTGCTAACCGGACGATCTTCGTCGTCGTATACGGTAGTGCTCTTGAGGCCTTGCGGGTTGGTGGTGCTATATACCAGATCTTTTTCGGGATCCCATTCAGTCGTGGTGCTCTGGTTGGCAAGGTCGGTATCTTCGATAGTTCTAAACAGATTGTCATACTTAATGCGGCGACTAAAGCCGTTGGGCTCGCTCATGCCTACCACGTGCTCTTTGGTCATACCCGTGTAGCCAGGAATGGTCACACCGTTAGAGTCTACGTAGCTTTTGGCGCCAGGCAGGTACTCAATGGTGTTTTGCACGCGGGCAGCACCGGCTGTTGGGGCTGGCTGCGTTACGCTGGTGGCGCGGCCCAATACGTCGTAGGCAATTTGGCTATTTACCGTGTTGTCGTCGGCGCGCTTACCAGCAGCTACGGCGTCCATAGCAAGGCCACCACGAATGGCATTCATGCGGTAGCCCACCAGACTGCCTGCAGCATTATTAACTTGCTCGTAGCGGTAGTCTGTCATTTGGTTGCCCGGTGCCTGTACGCGGGCGAGTTGGCCAGCTATATAAAAGAAGCTCGTTACGCGGCCATCGTTGGTAGCCATAGCACACAGCATGCCCGATGGTGCCGTGGCGTCAAAACCAGTTGGAGCTACCGTACAGTTGGTGTCACCACTGTAGTACAGGGTGGCAGTACGGCTGGTGTCTACGCCGTCTTTAATTTTGGTTAGGCGGGCAGGGCCGCCGCCCGGACTCGAATATTCGTACTGCAAAGCAGCTGGCTTACGATCGTCGACGGCGCTGGTTACCGAGGCGAGCGTACCGTCTATGTTAAATACATAGGTTTGGCCATCGGCATCTTGAAGCGTAAAGGTACCGTCGGCGTTACGCGCTAACACGCCATCTTCGCCAGTTGGTGGGGCATAGCCCGAACCGGTCCATTTATATTCGTGCGTTGCACCGCTCGCGTCGCTTAAGATAGCACTGTTTTGGCTAGCCATCATGTGGTCGTAGCTAACACTGCCACCGGCACTCATGCCTAGGCTCCAGCCGTCAGGCAATACCTGCGCACTTGGAGATAGCCAGCTGGTTGGCACAATTTGCTCGGCTACGCTGGAACTTTTAATCCAAAACTCAAAGTTGCTGGCGCCACCAAGGTCAAAGTATTCAATGGTTACCGGCACCGGCACGCCTGCTGTTAGGTTATAGGTAGTGCTGCCCCAGGTTGGAGTAGCTGGCTGACCATGTTCGACCCAGTCATTCTGCGCGACGGTGTTGTTAGTGCCGACTGTAATTTTAGTGCCGTCGTCGCTACGAGCTCCAAAGGTATAGGTACCAGTGGTTGGAGCGGTAACATAGCCCGTCCAGCGCACTAAAAAGTCTTCGGGGCCACCGGCTACTGGTGCACCCAAACCCCAGTTAAAGCTAAGATAGGGGTCAACGCGCCTCATAACCTGTGGGTTACCAGCAGAGAAGGTATTGGTACCATCTTGGCGAGCAAAATAATTACCAGTTAAACCATGCTGGTTGCTAATAGGGCGCACGCCGGTTTGCAGCCATTCCGAGGGCACCACCATGCCGTCGGTGCTTACAACGCCCTTAACTTTTAGCTGGGCAATTGCTAAGCCAGTGCGTTCCTTAAAGTCCATGCGAATCGGTACGATTTGACCGGCGTTAAGCGTCATGCTGGTGCCATAGCGATTATCGCCGCACCAGTCCCAGTCATCTAAAACAAGCTGGTTGTCGACCCAAATTTTACAATCGTCGTCGGCGGTAGTACCAAACTGATAGGTACCAGTTTGCGGCGCTACAAAATAGCCCTCCCAGCGCACCGTAAAGTTATTGATGGCAATCGTGCCACGTAGCGGGGAACCGGTTGCCCAGTCAAAATCGATGTTCTGATCAACACGGGTCAGCACTGGATTGCCAGTGTAGCTGTCGTTATTCCAATATTGGCCGACCAAACCATTGCGAGAACGGAGTGGGGAATTATAGCTCAGATTAACGCCGAGCGATCCACCCAAAGCAGCCGAAGAGTGCGACTCAGCGCCGGTACCAACATTACCGGTAGCCAGATCAACGCTAGCCGCGCCAAGGTTGGTGTAGCTCTGGGAGCTGTCTTTGCCGGTACGCATATCAATCTTGAACGGAACCGACGTGCCCCAACTACTGTATGAATCGGTAATTGAGTCGTAACTGCGCGCCTGCACGTAGTAGGTGCCGCCATCTTGTAAAATGCCGTCGGGAATTGTCCACTGAGTAGCATTATTTTTGCCCGACGTTACCAATGCACCGGTGGCACCAGGCGCAGTGCTGACCAAAATTTCGTATTGTAAAGCTGTAGAGCCGTTAGGGTTAGAAACGCTATTTACGTTAAAGGATGGCTGCGGATCTACATATACTTGGTTGTCGACCGGCTTAATAATGTTTGGTGCCGCTGGCGGGCCACCATAGGTGAAGGATACATAGCTACCAGAAGTGCCGCCGGTACCAGGATCGAAGTTTTTAAAGGAGTGATTAGTACCGTCTTCGCCGCCCAGCATTAACCACGCGCCAAAGTCACCACGGCTAATCATGGCTTGGTAAATATTGGTAACATTAATGTCGCCCGACATGCCTAAGCTGCCAGAAGCATTAAAAGCACCGCCCTCTAAACAGTTAAAACCATCGCGGCAAACTGCATGACCCACCTGAAAATTGTGCGTGTCGTAGTCGCCAGTCCAAAAACCAGCATTGTTACGCTGCTGCAAGTGCAGGGTAGCGTTGGTTAGGATTTTATTAGTATCACGGAATTGATCGTACGAGGTAAATACCGCACTGCGCCAGTAACGAAGTACGTTGTTGGTATCGTACAAGGCACCTGCGTAGGGGTTACAAACATTGGAGTAGCACACGTAGCCATCACTTTTGAGAGATACATAGTTACCGCCATCGCGCGTGCCAAAGTTACCCGAAAAAGTGCTGGGGTCGATAACCGCCGGGAAAGCGTTGGCGGGTAGCTTTTGCAAATACTGCTTATTAATACCAATGGTCAGTTGACCATCTTTGTAATCTTGGCTTAAAACATTTTCGGTCACAAAACCAAAGTTATTCAAGATAAGGTTAGGGTTAGCAATGGTGAATGCATCGCCCAAGGCGCCCTTAACAGCAAAGCCATCTTTATTTTTTTGCAGGGTTGCACCTACTACTTTAAATGCCACGCTACTGCTGGCATTTTTGTTTTTAAGTACAATGTTTTCTTTAACAGCGTCTGAAGTAACAATATATTCAACGTTTACACCAGGCCATAGGTCGTAGTAGTGCACCGTTTGTTTACCATCTTTGGTAGTAATAACAGGGGCGACCTTTTTAGCGTTAACCGGCACATAGCCTAATTGGCTGTCGCCCTTTTTAATACGCACCATACCATGGTTTGAGTCACTTGGCGAAAAGCGTGCCTGCCAGTCGTTGTGCTGAGTAGTAAAGTCAGTGGGTGAAGTAACTGCCGATTGCAGCTTACCAAAAGCCTTAGCTATGACGTTACCGGCATCGCCGGCGTTAGTATCCTCTGACAGGGTGGTATCAATGTCAACCCATTTGCCATCTTTTTGGTAATACTGCGATTCAAAGAAGCGCTTTTCGGTAATTGAGCCGTCTTTATTAATTTGTGACGAAGTATGTGAAGTGCGCCTGTCGGTAAGCTCGCGGGCCTCAATTTTTGGCGTCTTTTCGATGCCCTTGAGCGCTTCGCCGCTAGGTGCTTGCGCTGCCGATTTTCCCAGCTGGCTTACCAAACTGTCTGAGCCACTGCTGGCTGCGCCCGCATCGCGTGCCGCTACAATGTTCGAAGTGGTTGGCTGCATACCCTTAGGTGCGGCAAAGGTATGTTCAGCCGTAGTTGTCGCCTGATCAAACGGCTTAACATGGTCATCTTTAGACGTATTTTTAGTGTGATCACGCTGCTCGACCGCAAAAGCAGTTATTGGCGGTGCAATAACCGTAAATATAAATAGCAGCGCAAAGAAGGCGGGCATTACGCGCCGCTTTGCCACCCTAGTACTAATTTTGACCATATCAAACACACGTCGCCTACTCACGATATCCCCTTAGCCCTCAATATTGGCATAATCATATCGTATGCATACGTACATGTGCAAATCATTTTCTTAAGATTACCTGAAGCACATATTATTGCACTTTTGGCGACTTAAATGTATTACATCTCCGCTGTAAAATATATCACTTTCACCTCTGTAAATATCACAGTAACGGCATCATTTTTTGCGCAGTATTTCACCACAGTTTAATGTCCGAAAATGGTGAGTTTCGGCAGCACATTGCGCTATACTACCTAGCATGATGACGCCAAATGAGCAGTACTATCAAGCGTTTATGAATAACGATCGCCGCTTTGACGGGCGGGTGTATGTTGGTGTAAAAAGCACCGGCATTTACTGCAGGCCTATTTGCACTGCTAAGGCGCCACTTTTAAAGAATTGTAGTTTTTATACATCAGCCGCCCAAGCTGAGCAAGCCGGTTTTAGACCGTGCTTAAAATGTCGGCCAGAACTCGCCCCCGGCAGCAAAGGTATACCGGCCGAAAACAGTCAGCTGCTGGCCGTCCGCGCAGCCGAAGCTATTAACAGCGAGTACCTGCAAAATAGTAGCCTGTCGCAACTCGCCAGTGATTTAGGCGCAACCGACCGTCACTTACGGCGAGTATTCCAAGAATATTGGCATGTTACACCTGTGGCTTATGCGCAAACACATCGACTATTATTCGCTAAGCAGCTGCTTACCGAAACGCAGCTACCCATAACTCATATAGCCTATGCCGCTGGATTTGACAGTATTAGTCGTTTTAACAGCCTGTTTAAGCAACAGTATCAGCTGGCACCACGAAACTTCAGGGCGCGCAAGCCACTGGCCGACACTAAAACGATTCAACTCACTGTTAGTTACCGGCCACCTTTTGACTGGCAGGCACTTATAGCTTTTTTGCAGGGCCGGCAAATTACAACTATCGAGAGCATTTCGGAGCACAGCTACCGTCGGAGTGCCGCCATTGTCCGCGGCGATCAACAGTATGCTGGCTGGCTAGAAGTACGTAATGATGCTCCGCATAACCGACTCGTCATTACGCTGTCATCTTCACTCATTCCGGTATCGGCCCACATATTAAGTCGGTTACGCGCCTTATTCGACACCAACTGCCAGCCAGCCTTAATTGCTCAGGCACTCAACAATTTGCCGCAATATCAGCCAGGGTTGCGAGTACCAGGCGCCTTTGATGGCTTTGAAATGGCCGTGCGAGCAATTGTAGGCCAGCAAATTAGCGTGGCCGCCGCCGCCAAAATTGCCGGGCGAATTGCCGAAAAATTTGGCACTGCTGTATCGACGCCTTATGCCGAAGTCAGCCAACTTTTTCCGAGCGCCCAAGTTATTGCGAGGGCACCGCTGGAAGAAATAATTACTTGTGGCCTATACAGCAAGCGAGCGCAAGCCATTAAAGCCCTGGCGCAAGCCTGCGTTGATGGTTTGCAACTTACACCAACCAGTAATGTTGCGGTGACGATAGAGAATTTGCAGAAGTTACCTGGCATTGGCGCCTGGACAGCTGGCTACATTGCCATGCGAGCCCTGAGCTGGCCCGATGCCTTTTTAGACACCGACCATGCCATTAAAAAAGTACTTGCTAAGCAGGGCAATATATTGCAATATGCCGAAGCTTGGCACCCGTGGCGGGCCTATGCCACCATGGCTATTTGGCAATCATTAGCTAAGCAGGAGACCATTTAGATGTTTTACACTTTATACAATTCGCCGCTGGGTATTATTACGCTTGCGAGCGATCAGCAGGGGTTGCGTGAGCTACATTTTGAAGAAGATCGCCACTTTGCAGGCGTGCAAGATACATGGGTTAAGGATGCTGAGCAGGCTATTTTAGTACAAACCTGTCGGCAACTCGATGAGTATTTTGCCGGCAAGCGGCAAATGTTTGACATTCCCATAAGTCACCAAGGCACAGCGTTTCAACAACAAGTTTGGCAATATTTGCAAAATATCCCCATGGGTTCAACAGTTAGTTACGCCGATATTGCTTCCGCACTCGGGCGACCTGCCGCGATGCGTGCCGTGGGCACTGCTGTTGGCCGTAATCGCATGAGCATTGTGGTGCCATGTCACCGCGTACTGGGAAGTAATAAGCGACTTGCGGGCTATGTAGCCGGCTTGCCGCGCAAAAAGTTCTTGCTCGATTTAGAACACGCTGCCTACAAAGAGTAGAGCTGCGATATACTATATGGTATGTCACAAATCCATACGCGGCGCCAATCGTCGCACCCCTTAATCGAAACAGTGTGGACCACGCAAAATGTCGAAGACGGCGTATATGCCGCTACGCCCGACGGTTCGTGGGATTTGATTGTGCTCATCCAAGCAGATGGCACCAAAAATATGATGCTCACCGGCCAGGCTACCAAGACAATGGACGTACCATATACCAAAGGCACTCGTTCGGTTGTTATTTCGTTTGTACAAGGTGCTTATATGCCAGCGTATGCCGATAATCGGTTGGTTGATTCATTCGAGATATTACCAAATAGCGATGCCAACCACTTTATATTGTCGGGCCATACCTTTGCTTTTCCTACATTTGAGACAGCCGAAGACTTGGTAGAGCAGCTTATTGCTGCCAAATTGTTAATTGCCGATCCAGTGGTATATGCAGCCTTTAGCGGCAAACCCCAGGCAACCTCACCACGCTCCAGCCAACGCCATTTTACGCAGAGCACTGGTTTAACTCAAAAGTCTTTTGAGCAAATCAAGCGCGCCCAAGAAGCAGTACGCCAACTAAAAACAGGCAAAAAACCCAGTGATGTAGCCGCCGATACAGGCTATACCGACCAGCCTCATTTAGCCCGATCACTCAAAAAAATCATGGGTGTTAAGCCATCCGACGTCGGCGATATTCATAAATTATAGGCCGGCCATAATAAAAAGTTGGCGTTTTTATACAAAACCGAGCGGATTATTCTTGATTAAATAGGCGTATAACAAACCTAAAGCCAAGGAACAAAACCATGGAAATGAAATTAGAATTAGTACCCGTACCCGTAAGTGATGTAGACCGCGCTATCAAGTTTTACACCGAACAAGTCGGCTTTAACCTAGACCACGACCACCGCGTAAGCGATAATCTGCGCTTTGTTCAGCTTACTCCACAAGGCTCTGCCTGCTCAATAACCATTGGTGAAGGCATTACCCAGATGCAGCCTGGTTCACAAAAGAACCTGCAGGTTGTAGTAAAAGACACCGCTGCTGTACGCGACATGCTGATTAAGAATGGAGTAGAGGTTAGTGAGATTCAGGATATGCCATGGGGAATTTTTGTATACTTTAGCGATCCAGATGGTAATAGCTGGGCGGTACAACAGGTTAAGCAGCCTACTGCCTAAGTCCTGACGTAACAAAGTACCACCAAGTGCACGCTGCAAATCTTGGAAAGGCGGGGTAACGCCTTTCAGATTTCAGGTGCACTTTTTGGTTGGCATACGTTCGTAGTAAAACAAGGTCATGTGGCAAAGCAGTGTCATAAGGGATAAAGTCTCCTACATTCTGAGCAAGCATATTGATGATAAGTACATGGGCTTAAGTTGGGATTAAAATCTGTAAGAATATTTACCGCATATGCCGAGAGCTAGTCATACAATCAAGAGGTCATAAAAACATAAGGAGAACGTATGATTAAGCAGTTCCGTTCGTTTCGAAAAGGCCTTTTACTACTAGCCGGCATTACCGCTCTGGCGTTTGGTGGCCTCAGTGCTGTACAGGCACAGCCGCAAAATGATCAACACGAATATAAAGGCAAGCCAGCGTGGGAAGAGGTAAACCGCGAGATAAAACTCAATCCCGACAATCCAGCGCCTAAAGAGGTCACCGATCAGTTAGTATCGCTCAAAGTAACTTACCGCGACTTTAACGACCGCCAAAAGCAAGGCATTATTGAAGTAAATCGCGACCGCAAAGACGACACTATTGCATTCGTTAAGTATGCCTACTATTTAAACTTCCCGATTAACGAAGTGGGCGTATCCAGTGACTCGCGCTTTAAATGGGATGACAATAAAATCATGGCCGCCGACGTAACCACCGGCTTTAACTACCGCACCATTGCAGGCAGCAACACGCCATCGCAACATGGCTTGGGCCGAGCCTTCGATGTTAATCCTCGCGAAAACCCATACATTACCCTAGACGATGCAGGCAATCCAGTTACCGCACCAAAGGGAGCCTCATGGCAAAGCGGCGCGCCTGGCACGCTACATGGCGATCACCCATTAGTGCAGCTTATGGAATCCCGCGGCTGGGCATGGGGCGGCCGATGGACCCTGCAAGATACTGATGGCGCCGTAATTGACTATCAACACTTCCAAAAGCGAGCCGCAACAACTTCAGCCACGACTAATGCCGCACCTTTGAGTACGCAAAAAGTCGAACGCCAATAGTGAAATACAAGAGTAGCCACAAGGCTCATATGCCATGCTCAAACAAGTTGCCTTTGGCAACAACTGCGCATGACAAATGGCCTTGCGGCTACGCGGGCGGCACAGGTTCTTGTTTTACCACAGAGCTATCGCCGGCAAAGAGCATATCCTGCAAATCTGAAAAGCGTTATCCCGCTTTTTTAAGATTTGCAGGCATAGGGTATTTACTTGAATAACGTGAAGACATGTGTCACGCGCAGTTCCGTAGCAAAGCTACGGGTGTTTGAGCATGACGCATGTCTTCACGTTATTCTTACGTAGGACTTTAATCGTGTGGCTATTCGCCTTGGTAAGCAGCCTGCAAAGCAGCTAAATCAATCTTTTTCATCTGCAAAAAAGCCTGTGTAACACGTGCAACCTGTTCCGGCGTGCCTTGCATCATTTTGTCCATATCCGCTGGTGATACTTGCCAAGCAACGCCATATTTGTCTTTGAGCCAACCGCATTGTTCGGCCTCGGGCACGGCACTCAGTTTTTCCCAATAGTAGTCAATATCTTCTTGGGTGTCACAATTAATAAGCAGTGAAACGGCTTCATTAAAGGTGAATGGCTGGTCAACGCCAGAGTCCATTGCTGCAAACCACTGCTTTTCGAGCATAAAGTCGGCGAACATAAGTGAACCCTGATTAGCCGGACCGGTAGCCTCTGGGTAACGCGCCACTGTGCCTTGTTTGGTGTCTTTAAAAACTGACAGGTAAAACTGCAGTGCTTCTTCGGCCTTGTTGGTATTTTCGCCCGAAAACATAAGTGAAGGCGTAATGAATGGCCGCGGCTCACCTTCGGGGTTGGTTAGCATCAGCTGCCAGGTTACGCCGTATTTGTCTTGCGTCCAGCCATACATTTTGGCAAAAGGATATTCCTGCAAAGGCATCAGCGTTTTGCCGCCATCGTTAAGCTTGGTCCACATTTCTTGTATATGATCTTGCGCTTGGTCGTCTTGTGAGGGGTCAAAATTAAGAATAAAAGAAATCGACGGATTAATAGTAAAGTACGGGCCCGCGCTGATAGCCATAAAGTCTTGACCACTCAGTGTAAAGCTCAGCACGTCACAGTCGCCACTGGGCGTACCGTGCAGCACGGTACTGCTGGTAATTTTAGAGTCGGGGAATACCGAACAGTAAAATTCGGCTGCTTCTTTTGCTTGTGTATCAAACCATAGGTGCGGAACAATTTTTTGCATGATGTTTCTCTTTTAACATTCCTTATTGTTCGGGAATCTACCTATTTTAGCAAGCTAAAAAGTAGGGAGTGAACAACCAGTTACTCGGCTGGTCTACAGAGGTCATGCTATAACTATCAGATAGACTAAGGTGTTTGCTTAGCTAAAAATTCCAACGGCCAGCTGGACCCATACAAGCAATAGGGCACCGATAATAACTACCGCAGCAGCTAAGCGTTGGGCAGGCTGGGTAAACCGCGCTAGCGCCCATTGCAGTAATAGGGCAGTGCCAAAAAGCAGAACTCCCATAATGGCAAAGTCGGCCACGCCCCATTGCACATCATCAGCAAACAGCATTGCGGCCGCTGGAATTAGCAAAATGATAATTGTTGCCGCCAAACTACGTAGTAAACTTTGTGATTTCATAGTACCTATGAGTATACAACATAACAGAGGTGGCCAAGATGGGCAACGGAGGCGTAAATCTGTTATAATAAGCACATTATGCAAAAAATAGTTCAAGCCCTCCAAGATGTCATTCAAGAATCATTCAGTATAACTGTGGTGCCTGAACTTTCACGTCCAGACGAACAGTTTGGCGATTTTGCCACAAACATTGCGCTGCAAATCACCAAACAGGTCGGTCAAAATCCACGATCTATTGCCGAAAAAATTGCCAGCGATCTTAAAGCCAATCTTGGCGATAACGTAAAAGATGTCACCATAGCGGGCCCTGGATTTATTAACATTACTGTGGCCGACGACAAGCTATGGGATTCTATTCAGACAATTACACAGCAAAAGCCACAAACATATGCCAGCCAAACTGTTATTACCGAATACTCCGATCCTAACCCATTTAAAGTGCTGCATGCAGGTCACTTTTACACCAGCGTAGTAGGCGACAGTATTAGTCGTCTGATTAAGGCTGCCGGCGGCAATGTACACGCCGTTAACTTTGGCGGTGATGTTGGCTTGCACGTGGGCAAAACCATGTGGGCCATTTTAAAAGAATTGGATGGTGAACATCCTGAAAAACTTACCGATATTGCCGTAGAAGGTCGCTCAGAATGGATGGCCAAACAGTACGTGCGGGGCACCCAGGCCTACGAAGAAAACGAACAGGCTAAGCAAGAAATTATTACTATCAACAAAAAGGTCTATCAACTTCATACCGACAACGACCATGAGTCACCATTTGCTCAAATCTACTGGACGTGTCGCGAGTGGAGTTACACTTATTTTGACGCTTTTTACGACCGCATTGGCACACCTTTTGAAAAGTATTACCCCGAAAGTCAAACCGCACCGCTTGGCTTGCAAACCGTAAAAGAGCAGCTGGCTAAAGGTGTATTTGAAGAGAGCAATGGCGCTGTTGTATTTGACGGCGAAAAATATGGTCTGCACACCCGCGTGTTCATTAACTCGCACGGCCTGCCAACGTACGAGGCTAAAGATGTTGGTCTGAGCATGGCAAAATGGAATGACTATCATTTTGATACGTCAGTTATCATTACCGGCAATGATATTACCGAATATATGAAGGTGGTTCTTAAAAGTATTGAGCAGTTTGCGCCGCAGCTGGCCGAGCGCACCAAACACATCACCCACGGCAATGTAAAGCTCGCTGGCGGTGTAAAAATGAGCTCCCGTAAGGGCAACTTCTTGCGAGCTATCGATGTGCTCGAAGTAGCACAAGAGGCTAATAAGCAAGCCACGGGTCGAGACAATGAGCAAGCCGTATTGGGCGCAATTAAGTACTCCTTTTTAAAGCAGCGTATTGGTGCTGACATTATTTATGTGCCCGAGGAATCAGTAAGCCTCGAGGGCAATAGCGGCCCTTACTTGCAGTACGCCCATGCTCGTGCCCGCAGTGTTTTGGCTAAGGTCCAGCAGCAGTCGCACCAAACACAAAGCCAACCAGTGTTAGACGCCGCCGAGCGCAGCTTAGCTCGCAAATTAAGCGAATACCCCGAAGTACTCGGCAAGGCAGTTACCGAGCTCATGCCGCATCATGTTTGTACCTATTTGTACGAACTGGCACAAACCTTTAACCGTTTTTATGAGCAGAGTCGTGTTGTAGGCGACCAACGTCAAGCAGTACGTGCCCAGCTGGTTAGTATCTACGCCGATGTACTCAAGGATGGCCTAGAAATTTTGGGCATTCACGCTCCCGACAAAATGTAGCCCACAAAGGCCTGCTACAGTCCAGCAATAAATTCTTGAGGCTACGACGCCGAGGAGTAAGAAAGCTAGGGTAACGAAACTCTTTCTCACGTGCTACCTTTAAGGGCGCAGCGCGCTATCTATCAAGCGCAATAACTCTCCGCTACGGCCACCGCCTGCAGGAGCATTTGGATAAGAGGCCAGCACCGTGCGCACAGTCGCGGGCGCATGATCGATAGTCCATTGGCAGAATTGAGCGGCAATTTCTGGGTCGTCACCTGCTTGCAGTTCAGCTGCCCGCGCGGCATGCGAGGCGGCGCCCAAAATGTGCTCTACCTGATGCGCCTTGGCTATAGGGTGCAAGTATGCTGCTCCTACCGCCTGAGTGGCGGCCTTGGCGGCTTCTTTAGCAGCTGGATTCAAAGCACTGCCTGACGCTTTAAAAGCAGCCAAACCTGCCATGCGCAAGGCGTTAGAGCGGCTGCCGCTAGCCGCAAAAACCGTAGCTGCCTGGATGGCCTGGCGAGGCCTAAGATCATCGGGCATGTGCTGTTCATAAATAGGCAACACTTTTTGAGCACAGGCTACCGCAAAGCTCACCAATTGACGAAGATCATCGGTAGTTAGTTCAATTTCGTCAGAAAAATCTGGCGTAGACGGTGATAGATGCTGGGCATTTGACATACTCATAAGTATACCATTTGCGTTGTTTTGCATGGCACGAGCGTTAGTGTCGCCACAACTTAAATACGTTTTTTAGATCCTGTTATAATCAAAAGCATTATGCAAGAAGATCAAGACGTATATAAAAAGGCTTCGAAGGGACAAGTAAGAGATTGGATTAAAGAGGCCAATATTATCTATGGTGGTTTGGGTGGTTTAGGCTTGATTATGATTCAGCCCTTTATGTATCAGGGTGAATTTACAGGGTTGGCTGCTAAGATTTGCGTGATTTCATTTGCCATTAGTACGCCGATTTTTGCTGCACTTTTAGTGCTTAACCACGAAGAGGACTTTAAAGCTCATTTGAGCAAATCAACCATTGTTATGTTAAGTAGGGGCATAGCCCAAGTTGCCGCAGTATCAGGTTTTGTAGCAGGTTTTTGGCATATAAATCCACTGGCTGGCAAAGTGGCAATTGCCAGCTGCATTCTGGCTCTTTGTGCACATACAGCCGGTTATGCGCAGCTATATATGCTTAAAAATAAAAAGTAGCAATTTAGTCAAAAATATGGATAGGAT
>Ga0075366_10000987_pt1 | contig 13907 bp, 10 predicted proteins | sample EndMethybrTD3031_FD_72351 | JGI IMG/M metagenome (GOLD analysis project Ga0075366, IMG submission 72351) | Populus endosphere microbial communities from Tennessee, USA - Endosphere MetaG P. TD hybrid TD303-1 | ecosystem: Host-associated > Plants > Roots > Endosphere | place: USA: Tennessee...
GCGCTGTTCGCACCCAGGTATTGGGTACAAGTTTCAATATAAAGGCCTATCCCGAAGATCATTTTGTGAAGGTAGATGTGCTGAGCGGTAAGGTTGGCGTAATAGCCGCGGGCAATAATGCTAAAAAATCGCAAACCATTTTTTTAACCCCCGCCCAGGAAGTAATATTTAATAAGGACGATAACCTGGCCGTTAAAACCGAAATGGTTGACGTTGATGTATTGGTTAGATGGAAAAGCGGCGACCTGGTATTTAAACGGATGCCACTACCCGAGGTGATAAATACGATTGAGCATCGCTTCAATGTTAAAGTTGATGTGGATATCAACCTCGTTAGATGTTCCATTACAGCCGATTTGACCAACAAATCATTAGAAACCGTGATGAAAGTTTTAGCAAAGATAGTTAAGGGCAAAGCCATACAGGAGAAAAGCGGTTACCGCCTTAAAGGCAAAGGTTGTTAAACTGTAAACCAAATTCAAAAAAGCAAAAACCAATTATTAATTAACCTAAAAAAAGGAGTATGGCAACATAAATACAATAAAAAAAACCCTGATCAAAGGGATTTGAACAGGGTACTTAAAATGCAGCGTATTAATAAGTGCAACGTTTCGAGGTCCAATTCAGAACAAAGCACTCAATTTCAAACACTTTAATTATCTCAAATCTATGAATATATCTCTATTTTCAAATGGAGTAGTTCGTTATGTATTAATATTAATGAAATTTACCTCGCTCGCCTGCTTTGTTGTTTGTTTCATGTGCCTTTCGGCAGTAGCAAATGATTCATTTGGCCAGAGATTCCTGGAGAGTTCCGTTACGCTTAAGCTTAAAAATGCAAAGCTTACCGATGCGCTCGATAAAATCTCGGCCGACAAACATATTAAATTCGCTTATGCGGATAATGTGCTGAAGCCGGATTTCAGGGTGACATTGAACGCCAAAAATCAAAGCATCAAAAAAGTGCTTAACGAGGTGTTAACTCCATTTAACCTCAGCTATAAAATTATTGATGATGTAATTGTTATTGATGAAAAAACTGAGGTAGAAAGCAGCACGGGCGGCATTCAGCAAGCGCCCCCGGTACCTATAAAAGTTACAGGTAAGGTAACCGACGAAACAGGTTTGCCTTTTCCCGGTGTGGGTGTTAAAATAAAAGGAACTACCACCGGCACCATTACCAATGGAGACGGATCATTCACTTTGGCTAATGTTGGCAGTGATGATGTACTGGTATTTAGCTTTATTGGTTACTCGCCTAAGGAAGTCCCTGTAAATAACCAAACCACTATTAATGTACAGCTATCACCGGAACGTACATCTTTAAATGAAGTGGTTGTAGTAGGTTATGGCACACAAAAGCGCGCCAATATTATCGGTGCCGTCGACCAGATCTCATCAAAAGCTATTGAAGGAAAGCCATCTGTCAATTTAACACAGGCTTTGCAGGGTACATCGCCAAACCTTATTATCCAACAAACTAACTCCGAGCCTGGTGCTTATCAAAACATTAACATTCGCGGCGTAAGCACGTTGGGCGATAACAGCCCGCTGGTGGTTATTGACGGTATTACCGGCGGCGACATCAATTTGCTTAATCCGCAGGATATTGAAAGTGTTTCTGTTTTGAAAGATGCAGGCAGCGCCGCCATTTACGGATCAAGATCAGCAAATGGCGTAATATTGGTCACCACAAAAAAGGGAAAGAAAAACTCCAATACCCAACTCACTTACAACGGGCAGGGCGGTGTACAGGAACCACATGTGGGTTATAAGCCTGTTCATAGCTATGAAAATGCAATCCTTAGGAACGAGGCTGTGGTAAACGCGGGCTTACAGCCAATTTATAGTCCGCAGGATATCCGTAATTTTCAGCAAGCAGGCGATCAGCAATGGTTTTTAGACGCCATTTTGAAAAATGCGGTATTGCAAAATCATAACCTGGCGTTAACAGGTGGCAATTCATCATCATCGTACCTGGTATCGGCAGGGGTTACAGATCAGCGAAGTAATTTGGTTGGCCCCAATTATGGTTTGCGCCGTTATAATTACCGCATGAATTTAAGTACCGAATATGGCAAATTAAAGCTAACCAGCATCTTGTCATATTCCCGTACCGAAATTAAAGAACATTCCTACAGCACGGGAACCCTGATTGTAGATGCGGGCAGAACACCAACTTATTACAAGATAAAAGACGACCAGGGCCGGTACCTCACCAATGATGTATTAACAGAGTTTAACCCGCTTGGAATATTGGAGGCTGGTGGCTACCGCAAACGCGATAATGATAACATATTCGGTAATTTAAATGCCGAGCTGGCTATCACCAAAGATTTTAAATTGAAGGGTGTTTTTGGTGGTACGCTGCTATCAAACCATATGTTTGGCAGGGTGATAGAGGTTGACTATTTCCCTAAAGGAACTTATGGCGCCGACAGGAATACCAATGATGAAAACAACAAAAACCTGTTTTTAAATACCCAGGTAATTGCACAATACACCAAAACATTCAACAAATCGCATAATGTTGATGTGCTTATTGGTGTGGCTAATGAATCAACTACCAACCAGGGAAATAGTCTTTATTTAAAATACACCGATCCGGAATTGGGTACCCCTGTTACCGGCACCATAATCGACCCTGCATCTTCAAACACCAATAACAACACTACCGAAACAAGTTTGAATTCGGCTTTCGGTCGCGCCAGTTATAACTATCAGAATAAAATTTATGGCGAGTTCGATTTCAGGATAGATGCTTCATCAAAATTTAATACAAAAAATCGTAACGCTTTCTTCCCATCAGGATCATTAGGATACCGGATTACCGAAGAAAATTTCATGCAAAGCTATCGCGATAATCTGGGTGACCTGAAGGTGCGGGCTTCATACGGTATTCTGGGTAACCAGAATGTTGGCGACTACCAATATCAACGCACTTACGGTCCGTTTCAAAATGCTTATGGCTTTAATAACGCAGGTGTTGGCGGTGCGGCCATCTCATTTGCCAATCCGGACATTCGCTGGGAGCGCGCGGCTACATTTAACGCAGGTATCGATGCCGGTTTCCTGAAAAATACGCTGACCGTATCTGCCGATTATTTTAACAAGGTAACAAAAGACATTTTGCTGCCACCGATTGTACCCGGGGTATTTGGCGCAGGCCTGCCCGATTATAATGCGGGCAAAGTTCAAAACCGCGGATGGGAACTCACCGTTAACTATCGTTTATCCGGCAAAAACTTTAACCACTCATTTTCATTTAACGTAGCCGATACCAAAAATAAAGTATTACATCTTGAAGGTGGCGATCAGATTAAAAGCTATGACGAATCGCAGCTGATTAATAGAGTTGGTTTGCCAATTGGCTCATATGTGGGTTTAAAACGCGATGGGTATTTCCAAAACCTGAATGATATTCTTAACGGGCCTAAACCGGCTGGATTAACAGTTTCGCCGGGCGATAACCGTTATGTGGATGTTAATAAAGACGGGGTTATTGATGATAACGACAGGTTTGTTTTAGGAAATGGTTTCCCGCGTTTAACATTTGGATTTACCTATAATGTAACGTACAAAAACTTTGATTTTAACCTGTTTATGCAGGGCGTAGGCAAACGCAGCATGTTTGTACGTGGCGAACAGGTGGAGCCTTTTCACGTTAACTACTCGCAGGTTATCTATCAGCATCAGCTGGATTTTTGGACACCCGAAAATCCGGATGCCCGTTACCCTCGCCTTGCAGCTGCCGGCAGCCAGTCAAATACCAATAACTTCAGGCGGGGATCTGATATGTACATTTTCGATGGTTCCTATCTGCGAGTTAAAAACGTAACCCTGGGGTATTCGTTACCGCAAAGTGTAGCCAAGGCCATCGGTACGCGCAAAGTTAGGGCTTATGTGTCTGGCCAAAATATGCTCACTTTCTCGGGCATGAAGTTCCTTGACCCCGAATCGACAGAACTTAACGGTAATGTAAAGGCGAATGGCGCTAACAGCGGCAGGTCTTATCCAACGCCGATATATTATGGGTTTGGTATTGATGTAACATTATAATTTATTATACATGAAGAGATTAACAATATATAGAACCTTGTTTTTTATCGCCCTGTTAACTGTTATGGTTTCAGCCTGTAAAAAACTCGATCTGGCACCGGTAAATAAGTTTACCGATATCAACTTCTGGACAACTACCGAAAAAGCGAACAGTGTTTTAAATACCGCGTATTCGCAAATGTTCCGCTCAGATTATTTCTTTTACAATGAAGGAGCATCCGATAACGCATACAATGGCCGCGGTGATGCCAACGGCGTGGCTTCGCTTGCAGCCGGAACGTACGATCCTTCATTGGGGCGTATTAAAGAGGAATGGCAATATCATTACTCAGGCATTAAAACTTGCAACATATTTTTAGAGAATGTAGATAGGGTAACATCAATGGATGCTACCCTTAAAAGCAGGATGAAGGCCGAGGCCAGATTTATCCGTGCCTATCACTATTTTCAACTGGCAACCTGGTTTGGTGATGTGCCTTTGTTTGATAAGGATATTTCGATAGCCGATGCCAAAACCATTGCCCGTACACCAAAAGCGCAGGTAATTGATTTTGTGCTGAAAGAATTGGATGCCGCCGCCGCCGCGCTACCGGTTAATACCGCATATGCCGCTGCCGACAGGGGGCGTATTACTAAAGGAGCGGCCATAGCGCTTAAAGCAAGGGTTTACCTTTATGACAGCCGCTGGCAGGATGTAGCAACCACTTGCGAAAAATTGATTAACGATAACAGCAATGGTACCTATAGCCTGTTCCCGTCTTACGAAGGCGTGTTTTTACCTCAAAACGAGTACAACAGCGAAGTGATACTCGACCTGGAATTTGTACCGCTTATTAAAACTTACAGCCAGTTTTTTGATTTTGCGCCGCTTGCAGTTAGCGCCCGCCTGAACGCCCTTGCACCAACACAGGAATTGGTTGACAGTTACCTGATGACTAACGGCAAAAAGATAACCGATGCAGGGTCTGGTTATGATGAGAACAACCCATACGTAAACCGCGATCCGCGGATGAGCAATACTGTTGTTTACAATTTGTATAAATGGAAAAAACCGGATGGCAGTACGCAAACTATTTATACTAAACCAGGATCTGATCCGGGTACTGATAAATTAGATGAATACGCACCCGGTAAGGTGAGTTCGCCAACAGGTTACTACATCCGCAAATATTATGACCCTGCATCTGCCGTAAATTTCCAGTCGGGTTTAAACTTAATCCTTATTCGTTATGCCGACGTGCTGTTGATGTATGCCGAAGCTAAAAATGAATTGGGCCAGTTGGATGGGGGAGTTTGGGACAAAACCATTAAAGCTTTAAGAAGCCGTGCCGGTTTTACTGATCCTGCGGCGCTTACTTTCAGTGGCGCTGCCCAGGCCGATCTGCGTACCATTGTTCGAAACGAGCGTCGTACCGAGCTGGCTATGGAAGGCTTACGCATATTTGATATCCGCAGGTGGAAAACGGCCGAGGTGGTATTGAATGGCTGGGCTCATGGGGCTCAATTTGGACCGGCATCCGTAGATAACGGATACATCAGGGCCAATTTGCGCAGCTTCGATAAAAGCAAGGCGTATTTGTGGCCGGTTCCGAGGGATGAACGTGCTGTTGATCCAAATCTTACCCAAAATCCAGGTTGGTAGTTCAGTAATTATTTATAAAATATTATAATCAATTAAGATCATGAAAAAAATTACTTTCTGCCTTATGGCAGGCATATTGGCTTTAATAATTGTTTCCGGTTGTAAAAAAGATAAAACCCTTAATCATACACAGGTATCGGCAGTAAAAAACTTTTTTGCCCCTGTTGATAACAAATTTATAAAACTTGAACCGGCTTCGGGTTCAGCATCATTTGAGTGGGAGCAGGCACAGGCCGAAGATAATGGCCTGGTGATGTATGAAGTTGCCTTTGATAAAACAACCGGCGATTTTTCGAAGCCTCTATATACCATGCCATCTGATGGCAACGGCTTGTACAATAAGCTGACTATCTCTTTTAAAGACCTTAATAAAATTGCCGATCTGGCCGGCATCCAACCACAGCAAACAGGTAAATTGAAGTGGACGGTAATGTCGTCAAAAGGCATTAACGTACAAAAAAGCACCTTGTCGCGCACCATTGAGGTGCAGCGCGCGCCAGGGTTCAGCGAAATTCCGGCCGATTTGTATCTTACAGGAACGGCTACCGAAGGCGGTGACGACCTGAGCAAAGCCGTGCATTTAAAACAAATATCAACCGGTGTTTTTGAGGCATATACTTCATTAAAAGCAGGAACACTTCATTTTGCCGAACGCAACACAGGTACCCCGGCAACTTATTCAATTGATGGTGTTAAATTATTGAAAGATGGTAATACTACCATTACCGGCGCTACCAAAGTTGAGCGGGTAGTGGTTGACTTTACTACCGCGTCGGCTGCAATGACAGAAGTTGTATCGGTAGGTTTATGGTTTGCTGCCGATAACAAAATCTGGTTTAACCTGCCATATGTTGGCGGCAGTAGTTGGGAAATTGACAATGCATCCATCGTGTTCCACCAGGAATCATGGGGTAGGGACGAGCGTTATAAATTCATGTTTACGCTTAAAGATGCCACAGGTACAACATCAACGCAGTACTATGGCAGTACCAATTCAGATAACAGTCCGGCTACTGCAACAACTGCGGCATCCTATTATTTCATGGTGCCGGTTAACAATTCGCAGTATGATTACTGTTTTAAATTTGATCACCGTGCCGATAATGGCAAAGCCGATATCAAAATTATCTGGAGCGCGGATGTACCCGCGTATACGCATGTTGTTACCGTTAAGTAATCAATAGCTTATCAATTCTGTGCCGGTAAACATTTTATCGGCACAGAATTTAAAACACAATTTATGAAGATTATAACTCAATATATACAGAAAGGTGCATTTGCAGCATTGATACCGTTTATGCTTACTTCATGCTTAAAGGATAAACCTTTTCCGCTTTATCCTAACAATAAGACAGCAACGGTTGATTATAAATATTCTGCCACCGCCGACTCGTTACAGGAAAAAACCTACAGCACCTACCTATCGGCCAATGGTAACTATTTTATCCAAAATAACGCAGGCAATACCAACTACAACTACTGGCCCCAGGCACATACGCTTGATATTTTTACCGATGCTTTTTTGCGTACCAAAAACGAGGTTTACAAACAACGGATGAAATCATTGCTGAACGGCACACGTATTACCAACGGCAACAAATATCAAAATGAATATTATGACGATATGGAATGGCTGGCCCTGGCAAGCCTGCGTGCTTACAATGCCACCAATGATAGTGACTATCTGGATGCTGCAAACATACTTTGGACCGATATTAAAACCGGCCAAAACAGCAACCAGGGAGGAGGGATAGCGTGGCGCAAATCGCAGCTGGATTATAAGAATACCCCTGCCAACGCACCTGCCATTATATTTGCCTGTCGTTTGTATGCGTTAAAAAAGAATGATGCAGACCTTACCCTGGCCAAAAGTCTTTATACCTGGCTGAGCACTACATTGGTTGATCCGTCAAGCGGCATCATTTGGGATGGTATTAATGGCGATCACGACGGACAGATCAGCAAAAACAAATTCACCTATAACCAGGGTGTTTATATGGGTGCCGCGCTCGAGCTGTATCATGTAACCAACAATGCCGATTACCTTGCCGACGCGGTACGCAATGCCAAAGCAACCATTAACGATACCGACATTTCGCCGGGTGGTTTGCTAAAATCAGAAGGACAGGGCGATGGCGGGTTGTTTAAAGGTATTTTGGTGAGGTACCTTACCCTGCTGATAGAAGAGCCTGCCGTAGGCCCGGCAGATCGTGATGCATTTATTAAGTTTTTGAAATTTAACGCCCAAACCTTATATACCAAGGGCATCAGCCGGCCCGCGCTTTTTGTAAGTCCCGACTGGAAAAGCCTGCCATCCGGAACTACCGATTTAACCACACAATTAAGTGGTGTAATGATGATAGAAGCCGCGGCAGTCTTAAAAGCCGACGGTAAGTTTTAATTTTGAAAACACCTTCCGGAATTAATGCCGGAAGGTGTTCTCTTTGACCCTGCATATACCTATGAAAAACATCCTGTTAACTATTGGCTTTTGCCTGGCAATTATGTTGAGCGCTACCGCTCAACATACATCTGGTTACAAAAACCGTATCGCTATTATCAATAAAAACATTTATGATAAGTTTTATGATGCCAAAGCCAATTTGTACTTCGAAACCAATAATAGCGCCGCCAATAAAGGCAACCATTCTTTTTTGTGGCCTTTATGCGCGCTGGTGCAGGCCGCTAACGAAATGGAGGCCGGCAGCCCCTCAAAAGGCTACATAGCCCCGGTTATGAAGGCTATTGATCAATACTACTCTGCCAGGCCGCCGGTGCCTGGTTTCCAGGCCATGGTAGTTAAAGAAAAAGTCGATTCGCGTTTTTATGATGATAACGAATGGATTGCCATTGCATTGATGGATGCTTATGCCCGTAACCACAAAAAACAATACCTGGAAACTTCTCAAATGATTTACCGTTTCCTGTTGTCGGGCCATGATATGGTTGGTGGCGGAGGCTTTTATTGGGTAGAGGGCGATAAGAAAGGGAAAAATACCTGCTCCAATGGTCCGGCTATATTGGTGGCCCTGCAGCTATACCAGGCTACCCATCAAAAAGCTTATTTGGATACCGCTATTGTTACTTATAAGTGGGCAAAAAAATATTTGTTATCACCCAATGGCGTTTATTACGATGCTGTGAGGGTACCATCGATGAAAGTGGATTCGGCTTATTATACTTATAACGCGGGGACAATGCTGCAGTCAGGCGTAATGTTATATAATATTACCAAAGACAAAACGTACCTCAACGATGCACAAAATGTGGCTAAGGCTGCCGAAAAACATTTTTACTGGAACGGCCGTTTACCGGGCAACTACTGGTTTAATGCCGTGCTGCTGAGGGGATACATCGAACTGTATAAAGTGGACAAAAACAAAGCTCAATTGCAGTTCATGATAGACGATGCCAACCGTACCTGGGCGCAGGAAAAAGATGATCAAAACCTTTTAGGTCCCAAAAAAGTAAAATCATTGATCGACCAGGCCGCTATGCTCGAGATTTATTCGCGGCTGGATAATCTAAAATTATAGTTACAGCCCACTATGTTTAACACATGTTCATTTTTATTAAAAAAATGGACATGTGTTTATTTTGTGTCCACTTCATGGTCACGATTTTTTGTTGTCTTTCAGTTCCCTTACTTCTTGCTGCAAGATAGCCACTTCTCCCTCGAGAACTTTAAGGCGTATTTCATTAACCCGGTTTTGAGTTTCCTGGGTTGATCGTACATCCCGTATATCTCCCTTTAGTTGAAAGTAAGTCGTCATCACAGAAACAACAATACTAATCGTGCTGATGATAGTAACGGTGATATTTTTGAGGGTGATCCCCCTTATTTCACGTTGATCGAGTGTTGTCATAACTGGTTGAATTAATTATTTTCCGAAGCGGTGGCATCGGGTTCGGGTTGTTTTACTGCAAGCTGGGCAATGGCCCCCATAGTGGTGCCCACTGCAGCTATTATGCCTGTAACCGCAACCGGAACAAGGCCAACTCCTGTAAGCGAAACCGAAATAGCCACAAGGCCAGCGCCTAAAATTTGAACTTTTTTAAAAAATGAGGGCGTATCACTGGTGATACGTTCCCAGAACGAATATTTTTTTTCCATGATTAGTTAATTAAAATAGCCCCCGGGTTTTAATGGACTATATGTTGATTAGTGTCCGATCTGAGCTTGTTAGAAAGAATGTTTTAAGGGCGATTTTAAACCGCACGCCCTAATGTGGCTTGAAGCGCTTGCACAATAGAATAATGTGCTGCCTCTTCGTCGGTAGTTAAGCCGTATCCAATGGCCGCATAGGCACAGTTACGAGCCGATGGATATTCATTGACACCTGTAAACCTCTCACCTCCCAACAACATGCTTTGATCTTGCTGGCCTTCCATCGTATCACCACTTATTATATCGGCGATCAGCACGCCATTTCTGTAAAGGCTGCGCTTTGTAAGACTGTTAGTCCTGGTCGTTGTATATAATCCTAAATTATTATATGACACGGCGAAACCAGCACTAGCAACGTTGTTAACCTCGGCATAACAATTACCACCAAAATTAATCGCCAATCTTACCTTTTCCGTGGCGCCCATGTCAATACCTGCAGGAGTTGCTAGCGCAGTGCGTGAATAATAGTGCATGGACAATTTACCATACGTAAATTTTGAACCTACATTTTGAGTAAATTTGGTATCACCTTTCGCGCCAGACGCCCAAAATACACCGTCAGTATTATGTACAGGCGATTCGGTAAAGGTCATGCGGTATGCTATATCTAAATCCCTGGCATCCCGTAAATTATATTTGTGCGTTTCATCTGTACCACCCACGAATGGATAGATCGCCCTCAACTTCCACCACAAGCCCGCTGTTTTCAAATCAGCTACCATTGTATTGATGGCAGCTACTATTGTTGAATCTGTAATTCCGGTGGCAGCAATAAACGTAGCGGCCTCATCTGGCGGTGTATTTATTAATGGGGGAGTAGCTGCTAATGTGGCTATTGTATTGGCCAGACATGTGGCAATAATATCTACACCAACGTCTGTTGGATGCACACCGCTTAACCCATCGCTATCGGGGCGATTAAAGTATATAGTATTACTGCAAGCATCGTCGGCCCACATTTCGGGATGCTCGCTCACGTCGACTATTGCATCGGCTATTGTAAGGCCGTTTGATGCAAGCCAACTATTAAACGTTGTTCGGCGGATGTGAAAATTAACATTTGAAAAGCTATCGTTTCTATCCAACACAGGTACGATCACAACTTTTGCCCCAGCCGCTTTAAGTGCAGTACAGGTAGTTGTTAGGTTGATTTGAAAATCTGTTGCATTCGTGTCCAATAAATCATTAGCACCAAAGAATAAAACGCAATATATATCCGTGTAATTGATATAATCAAATAATTGTATAGCATCATTGAGGGCATTGGTATTAAACCATGCGGCGGTTTGACCAGGAAACGGCATCACACTTTGGTCAACAGTTAATCCGCTATTGACAAGTGCTTCCGTTGTTTTGGTTGGGTAATCATTGCCTTTGTTAAAGTCACCACTACTTGCCACCCCAGTACCCGTTGTACCAATACCCCCAGTGATGCTATCCCCAATATACAAGATTTGATACTTTCTTATTATCGACGCATTAAATGCCACTGAATTCAACAACTCGGCGCTTGCCGGATTAACGTCCAGAGCTTTTACCCGCACTTTTAGCTGGCCTATGGGAATGTCAATGTCTAAGCCATCGGTGATAGTGTAAGTGCCGTCGCTGTGATCGGTACAGTTAGATGTGGTGCAGCCTATCCATTCGCCGCCATTTATTTGATATTCGTGATCTGTAAGTGGTCGTTTCATTATGCTTCGCCTCCTGTGTATGTGAATGTGTTTACCGCATCATCAACAGTGCCGCCTGTTGGCGCATTGGGAGTAACGGTGTCAGGTAATTTGTATCTTAATTCGCCGGTTGGTGTTTTGTAAAATGTATAGGGTGACAATCCTCCCGTGAAGGCTGCCTCCTCGGTGGCGTAGGTTGGTGCGGCAGCTATGTAAGCCGTCATATCAAATGTGCCGCCCGCAAGCGCATTTATCTGCCCTTGCAACTCCTCATCCGCTGCACTTCTCAACTCTGCCTCATCAGCTATCGCTTCGGCATCTGTGTTGTCCAGCGAAAAGCCTGTTGGCCAAACGCCGGCTGCTTTTGGGCCGAAGAAGGTGTAGGTTGCAGTATTGATGTAATAATCGCCATTGGTACCGGTATACAAATTGGATGGGTTTGTGGTTCCGCTTAAAATGGTTTTGCCATTGGCACCGGCCGGGCCGGTTGCGCCTTGCGGACCGGCAGCCCCGGCGGGGCCTGTTTGCATGGAAAATACCTGCGCCCAGGCGCCGGCCAATTTTTTGTAGAAGATGCCGGTTAGCGTGTTTATATAGGTATCCCCATTTTTGCCGGTACCGGTTGCCGGGGTGCTGGTGCCGTATAAAACGGTACCGTCGGCTGCATTTTCAGTGGGGAATGTGTACACCACTGCCCAGGTGCCGGCTATTTTTTGAGCCATGGTACCCGTGGTGGTGTTAATAAAAACATCGCCATTTTTGCCTAATATGTTGGCCGGCAGGGTAGTGCCGAAGGAGATGGCCGCGCCTGCGGTTAATCCGGTGCCGATAAACTCCAGCAGGGCACTAAAGGCAAATTGGTAATCGGTACCGTTTTTTACCAGGATGGAACTGTCGGATGCGGCGATGGCGGATGCTAACGGCAGGTCGGTTATTTTTTTATCGGTTGCCATCAGTTTAAAAATTCGGTAATGGTTAAATTGTAGTTGTTGTAATTGCCCGGATAGTTGAAGTCGGTTTTGTCCACACCCCTTATGCGCGGACCAGCCTGCCTGCTGCTTTTGTTTTTGGCATTATATCGCCAAAGCGGGAAATCGGCTTTATTATCCCACAAAAACTTTTCAATATCGTTGGCGTAGGCGTTGGCAATGCTGCGTTGTTGTTGCACCAGCTTTACTACTTCGGGCGATGAAAGGGCATCGCCGTTTTCATGCCGTTTAATTACCGGGCCGGTGGCTGTATAGTGCACCGCATCGTTTTCAATAAAACGGGCGAAGGCGAAATAAACCATAGTAGGGGCCAGGCCTTCGTACAATACAATATGGCCGTAGTCGTCAAGGTACTCGCTGCCATTCAGCAGGTCTTTGTAGGCTTGCGGGGCATCGTCCTGCAAGGTGCCATCTTCATTAAAATGGCTTAAAAAATCATAGTACAAGGCATGCCCCAAAAAGGGTTTTAAATCCAGCTCCTGCGCTTTTTTGATGAATACCTTCAGGCGTTCGGGTTTTATGTTTACAGTAATATCCTCGTATTGCTGAAAAGTGGTTTGGTTGATGAGATAGATCATAAGGAAGTCGCTAAGCCCCCTCTAAATCTCCCCCGGTAGGGGAGACTTTGGGATGGTCGGTTAATAATTAGTTTAAAAGGAGCATAAGCCCCCTCTAAATCTCCCTGGTTTGAGAGACTTTTGGTCGATGAATTAATAATTGCTTTTAAGTCCTCCCTTCCGGGGAGGATTTAGGAGGGGCTTGCTGCTATTTACACATGGCTTCCGCCTCGGCCTGTTTAAAGCCGTACGCATAAACCAGGGCAGCTATTTTATTTTGCAACGGGATGGCTGATGAAAGCAGGTTATTGATCGCACTACCCGCTTTAATACCCGGGCTGTCATCGGCGGCTATGGCTGGTACCGCCACAATGTTCCAGTTATCACCGGGGTTAATATTGGTATAAAAGTGACTGAATACTTCGGACAGGGTTTCTGCAAGCTCCTGCCTGTCGGGCGCGGTATTGTCGTTAAATTCAATGATGGCCTGTTTCTTTTCGCCGCCGTTGCTTAAGCCGGATGATTTTTCGGGATTAACCAGTTCTTTCGGGACAGAAAAGCCTTTAATGATGCGTGCTTCAACAGATCGTTCGGTTGTTTCAAAAAGCTTATCGTTATTCTGGATGGGGTAGGCCTTAAACTCGGGTTTTGAATTTTCGTCCTCGTATTCTATAACAATAATTTTTTGCGCGCTTTTTGTTCCCTGGAAAGCACCTAAATCCTGTTCCAGTTGCGAGGGGGTATTTATTCCCGCCAATTCATCTGCGCCAGGCCTGCTGTTATCGGCCTCTTCGCGGCGCGATTTCATGAACAGCATGGTTG
>Ga0075366_10000988_pt1 | contig 13905 bp, 2 predicted proteins | sample EndMethybrTD3031_FD_72351 | JGI IMG/M metagenome (GOLD analysis project Ga0075366, IMG submission 72351) | Populus endosphere microbial communities from Tennessee, USA - Endosphere MetaG P. TD hybrid TD303-1 | ecosystem: Host-associated > Plants > Roots > Endosphere | place: USA: Tennessee...
ATGGGCAAGTTGTACGCGCTCACGCACCAGTGCAGTGGCCTCACCGGCGGGGGCAGACTGCAGCGCATCGGCGTCCAGCGAACCTACTTCCAGCGTCAGGTCGATGCGATCGAGTAGCGGGCCGGAGAGTTTGCCGCGATTGCCCATCGTCAAAGTTACGCGCATGCGAACTAACCAAATAAATAGCGGCTTGTGACCCGAGCACCGAACTCATGCAGAGGCAATTTCGCCAGAGTAAAAGAAAATATTGATCGTACGCAACGACTGCCTCGACGCAGAGTAAGTTTTACGAGGCGTTCCGGAGCGTGCACGTGCAGTGAGCACGCCCTCACCTCATGAGGCGAAGTGCTGGATGCGGAGTGGGCAGACCTACGAACGGTGGGCCCGCTCCCTTGACGCCGCCGCACCGCCATCACTAGCATCCAAGTTGAAAATCAAAGACACCTCGGCAAGGAGCTGTGGCGCGGTCATCTCAAGCAAACTTAGCCATGCAGAACGACGTACCCGTGCCCAAAAGGGTACAGAGGCGCTCGGCCGCCGAGCCAGTATGCATATCAGGCATACTGGCTATTCGGGAAGGAAAAAATTCAAGCCGAATTCGCAAATGCCGATAACCACTGGCCGATAAAGTCTTGTGCGATCACACGAAAGGACCGCCGCATGAACCGATCAGTAACTGTTCGAATGCTGCATAGTGGAAAACGAAGTTTGTGTTACGCATCCAGACATTTAGCCGCACTGCTACTTGCTTGTATTTCCATCAGTCTCATAGGCTGTGGAAATAAGTCAGAACAAGAAAAAATTGATGAATACAACAAGAAGCTCGGCCCCCAGGGTCAGTACGCAGATCATCAGCTCATCATACATTGGCCAACCAGCGGATTCTTTCCAAAGGACGACTCCGTTTCACTAAAAATTCCTTCGGAGTTTCTTGATCGCACTCCTATTGAGAAAGACAAAAAAGGTATCAGCCGGATCTATTTTGCATTTCCATATCCCAGCCCTCTTTTCCGGCCAGCCCCTAAAGCAGCAGCAAGCGTAGCTGAAGCAATAGGTCCTCGGGCGCGTGTATTTGTAGTTCTGGGCAGGGATACATGGTATGGACAAGCTCGGAGTGACACATATCGTGAGCAGGGCCAAAACCGCGACCGTTACCATCGTGACGCAGACATTGCTGGGCTAGAACGATATTCCCGCTTGTATTGCTTCCGTCCTGATGAACTAGAACAACCAGCCGTTCGCCAAACCATGGCAGCAAAAGAAGCCGACGACCCCTCGCCTCCCCACTGCCGTATTAATCGGCATCAAGCAATTCTCACAACGCCGCCTCAAGCTTCGCATGACAGTGAAAGCGTATCAATAGTCTGTGAATCAACGGGCTGTACGGCCTACTTTCTCGCCGGTCAGCGACTGGGGGAAACCGGCTTAACTTTCGACGAACTTCCGAAATGGAAAGAAATTATTCAGCCTGTTCAGAAAAAAATTGACAGTTTTATTATTTCAAAGCCTGCCAATTAACTTAGCAATGCATGGTGTCGCAAGGAGCAATCAATGAGTTTTGACGTCAAGAATCCGAAGGGGCTAGTCACGCAAGACGGAAAGATAAAGTTCACCGTCGCAGAGCTCGATTATCTGCAGAGCTATTTAGATCGCGGGGATCGCTGCGGCTACTACATAGCGGTCTACAACATGACGGGTGATACTCAAGCCCTAGAGCAAGCGCAAGTGGCCTCCTTTAGCGAAGGTCTTGGCGGAACGGCATTTTTTGCCAACATCATGCTGCAGACCAAGCTCGCCGTCGGTCAATACCCGGGACTCTATTACATTTCGCAAAAGGTGGCAGAGGAAAGTCTAATCTCGACGCGAGACAAACTTAACTCAAATACTGCCAGTAGCAATTATGAAACCGGTTACATCAGTAACGAAGAAATGTTTTCCTCCGCCGCTACTGCATGGAGAAAGCTAGGGCGCGAGCAGTTTTTCCCAGGAAATCTGCTCGGGTCCGAGTTAGTAAATTGGTTGTCCGATGATTTGCATCTTCCGGACGTTGTTCCTAGTACAGATTTAACGATTGAGAAGATAGTCGAGGCTTACAACGCTTTGGTTCGTGACGGGAATCTCAATTCCGTAGAGTTTACGAATCGACTGATATCAGATGGCGCGCTAGCTGCTGTTGTTGGCGTGTTAGGAGGGCCTGTAATGGGTAAGCGCCTTTCTGATTACTCTTCGTTACCATTGCTATATGAAATTCAAGATCTTCCCGATTCTACCTATTCGATAGCGATTAATAGAGAAAACAAAAAGGTTGTCGGAGTATTTAGCAACGCATTTTTGCCCATTACTCTGACGGATTTCTTTAATAAGATATCGAGCAATTGGCCGAGTTTGCTCGCCACTATTCCTGGCGGAATTGTTGCCGGCGTCACCGCAGCAGCTGTCACTTCTTTTCTAAATTCCTATCTTGACGAATTTCATAGATCTCTAAGTGAAGGACATTCGGGCTTTAATGGAGATATAAACCCGCAAAATACCAACAGCTTTACGGGTAGTACCGATTACCTCATCAGCGAGAGCCCAACACCAGGTAACGATACCCGCTGGGGAACCGGTGGAGCAATCAGCTTCCTGTATGGAGATGTTCTGTATGGCGGAGGTGGAAATGACCGCATGTTTGGGGGCGACGGGGGGGATGAGCTCCACGGAGGGGTCGGAAAAGACATCATTTATGGCCAAACAGGCAACGACGCACTTTTTGGCGATGAAGAGGATGATTTATTGCGCGGAGGTCAAGGAGCTGACACGCTGAACGGCGGGTCAGGGAATGACACTCTGGATGGTTCAGACGTAACCCCAACGGACGACAATGCCGCTGATGAATTGAATGGTGGAGCAGGAAACGATTTATTAAGCGGAGGCGGCGGCGCTGACACGTTAGACGGAGGAGAGGGCACTGACACGTTAATTGGAGGGAATGGTTTCGATACCTATCTGGTAACAGGAAATCGGGCAACCATCATTGACAGCGACGCAAGCGGGTCGGTAGAGCTTGGTACAGAGCTCTTGTCGCTTGCCAAATTGGCTTCTCCCGGGGTTTGGAGAAGTCTTAGTGGGAACATGACATTCTTCAAGCTCGAATTACCATCAATTCGTGGGAAACTTTTTGTAGGCGGTCCTACTGGTTCGGTAGAAATACAAGATTTCAAAAATGGCGACCTCGGCATCAGGCTCCAAGAGGATGGAGATGGCATAGATTGGGATGATCTATTCGATAGATCACGGGCGGCAGCCGCGCAACAACCGGCATCGCCATTGGTTCTGGATCTAGATGGCAATGGAATCCACTCTATTGATAAGTCGGCAGGCATCCATTTTGATTTGGATAGCAATCGATTTGCGGAAACTGTCGGTTGGGTGAGCGCCACGGACGGCTTGCTTGCGCGAGACCTAAATGAAAATGGAAGTATTGATGATGGCGGTGAGCTTTTTGGAAATTACACCACACGAAACAACGGTCGCAGTGCCGCGAATGGATTTCAAGCGCTATCGGAATTAGATAGCAATGGCGATGGAGTCATAAATGCTGCGGATTTGGATTTTAACTCTTTGCTTGTGTGGAGAGATGCAAACAGTAACGGGGTGTCTGATAGTGGAGAGCTCCTTGGACTTGCAGCAGCAGGGATCAGTCAAATATCTACGTCATATTGGCGCGATGATCATTTTGATGAATCCGGAAATGAGCACCGACAGATAGGATCTTTCTTAAGGACGGATGGCATACAAGGTTCCGTGGCAGACGTTTGGTTTGATGTCGATAGCCGCATGAGCATTGAGCTGGATGTGCTTCCAATCCCTGCCGATATTGCTGACCTTCCCGATTTGCCGGGAAATGGCAACGTAAGGAGCTTGCAACAGGCGATCGTACGCGATGGCACCGGCCACCTTCAGTCTTTAGTCGAGCTGTATCTCGCGGAGAAAAATCAGGCCAGCCGGCTCGCCATCGTGATTGACCTTATCTACGCATGGGCTGGTGTCGAGGATGTTGATCCCCTGAGTAGATCATTCCCCTTTTCGGGCAGTGCCCCTATTTTTCCGAACAACGCAATAGGTGACTCCCGAAAACTCGCTGCGCTAGAAGCATTTATGGGCGAGCACTGGACGTGGGACGCTTATCCTGGCCGCCCTCTGAATGATCCAGGCGACGAGCCGAGCTATCTGCTCCAACAAGCCTTCGATAGCTTGGTAAACTATTATGACAAATTGCTAACAGCCACTGAGCTAAAGCCAGTCATTAATGCTATCGATGCATCTTGGAATGAAGCAACCTCTCAGTTTGATATCGAGGCTGCTGGCGTTGCGGACCTACTACGCACTGAATTTCAGAAGAACTCTATTGCGGGTTTAGAGCTGCTCGGGCGCGCGGCGAGGCATTTTGGTCAACTAGGGGTAGTCGGCGCTGAAATAATTGAAGATCTGCGATCCATCGGGTCTGGTGGCGCTGATCGATTTAGCCAAATTCTGTCGTCGATTAGTGGAGATATAGCGACAGTTGTCGCAGTCTCGGGAGCACAAGTCGTGCAGTCGGGCCTTGAGAGCAACATTCTCGTGGGCTCGGAAGGCAACGACGAGTTCTTCTTATCGACTGGTTTAGATATTGTTGCGGGCGGCGCGGGAAATGACACAACGGTTACCGGGGGCGGCACTGCAATTTACCTATTTGATCGCGATTGCGGTCGCGACAGGGTCATCAGCTGCGGTGGGCAATTGGCGATTTATACGGCAGACGATATTTCAGCGAGCGAGGTATTGATTCGGCGTGAGATAAATTCTTTGGTGTTGAGTATCAGAGGAACTGAAGACAGTGTCCGGTTTGAAGGTTTTTTCTCGTCAGACCCATCGGTATTTCTGCCGCTCTCAATAACTCTTAATTTTTCCGGCGGAGAAAGTTGGAATAACGATCGTCTGATTGCGGAATCGCTTCTGGGCACAAATAATGCCGATGTAATAGTCGGCACATCATCCAACGACGTCATTGATGGTCTCGTAGGAGACGATCAGTTGTTCGGCGCAGAAGGAGATGACACGCTGACTGGCGGAGGGGGTGAAGACGTATTGAGTGGAGGGTCGGGTCGCAACACTTACGTCATTAATAGCGGGGATGGCAACGACGCAATCTCGTTGAGTACAGACGAAACCGCAGAAATTTCGTTCGGAAGCGGCGTGCTCCCCGAAAACGTTGCGTATTGGCGAGATGCTAATGATCTCTTGCACATCGAAGCTTCCTACACGTCTGGCTCGGTGAGCTCTCTTGTCGTCAGCGGCTATCAATGGTCGCTGCAGCCTAGCGCGCTCACGCTCTCCTTTAGCAACGGCGCCAGCGTGAGTGGAGCAACATTGGCGGCCGCGCCTTTGCTTGGCACGGTGATTGGGGATGTTCTGGCAGCACCCTCTGATGCCGCCGTGCTAAAAGGCTTAACCGGAAACGACACCTTAGTCGCGAGTCAAAGTGGGACAACGCTCATTGGTGGCTTGGACGATGACGAGTTATGGGGAGGCTCCGGCAACGACGTCTTCATCTTTACTCGCGGCGATGGCCATGACGTCCTGATGGAGAGTGAGCTAACTGGTAACGACGTTCTAAGATTTGGACCTGGTATCGGCCTGTCCGAGGTGACGCTGAGAAGAAATGAGAGCGGAGACCTCGTCCTCGAAGTGATTGGCAGTGCGGATAGTTTTGTCATAAAGAACTACTTTGACAATTTGCGCGCCAATCCGCTCGAAGTGGAGTTCGCAAATGGCGATCGATTGAACACTGCCGCACTCTGGCAAGCGGCATTCTTGAATACGGCTAGCGGGTCTTGGAATACAGGTTCGAATGGAGCTGATGCGATCAGCGTCGGCAGTGGCATGGGAGCGTACGGTGACGCTGGTGCTGATACGATAACGGGTAGTGCAGGCGCAGATGTCCTATACGGCGGGATAGGGGACGACTCGCTCGTTGGAGCTGCGGGAGATGATGTTCTTCGCGGGGGCGAGGGCGCTGACCTCTTGTGGGGAGGTGTGGGTGCAGACGCTCTTTACGGCGGAACTGGCAACGATACCTACACGTTCTCACGCGGTGACGGAATTGATCTGATTGTTGAGTCAGACGCCACGTTAGGCAACGTAGACACAATCAAATTCGATAACACGATCCTTCCTGCCGACGTCTCGTTGTGGCGAGACACGAACAGCGCACTCCATATAGATATCGCGGGAGGGGCCGATTCAATAATCGTGAGCGACTTTTTCGCCGGCACAGCGAACAGGGTCGAAAGAATTGAGTTTTCCAATGGCGTAGTTTGGACTGATCTGCTTCAGCGTGGAAACACGTTGTTGAACGGAACCGAGTTGTCGGAAGGAATAGCAGGGGATGCTTCAAGCCAGAAGATTCTTGGCCTTGGCGGCAATGACAACTTGAGCGGAGGCGCCGGTAATGACACCTTGGTCGGCGGCGCTGGAAATGATTACCTAGAAGGGGGCGACGGCAGTGACCTGTATCTATTCAGCAGGGGGGATGGGCATGACATTATCAATCCCACTAGCTCTACGACTACCAGTGTCGACGTCATCCGTTTCGGTCCTGGTATTCACGCTGCTGACGTAACTGTAGCGCTTGGTGAAAACGGGACTGTTGTCCTCAAGCTAGATGGCGGTTCTGATAGCGTCACCATAGAGAGCTTTGAAGAGTTTTCGACTCATGGGCTGCAGCGCATTGAGTTCGATGATGGAGATGTTTGGCTAGATCTGCAGCAGCGCGCAGCCGCCCTTGTACTAACAGGTACTACGGGTGACGACGTCCTTACCGCAGGTCCCCAAAGCAGATTGATTTCTGGTTTGGGCGGCAGCGACGAATTGACCGGCGGCTCGGGCAGCGACACGTTGGTTGGCGGTGCAGGCAACGATACATTGGATGGTCAAGGCGGAAATGATGTCTATGTTTTCAACTTGGGAGACGGATACGACTCAATTGAAGATACGGGGACCGGCGACGTCGACACTATTCGATTTGGAGCGGAGATCTCCGCAAGTGATATCTCGATACACACCGATGCGCAGGGAAATGCACTGCTAGAGGTTGCACAGGGCGGCGGTATCACGATTGCGTGCTCTCCTTTTACGGAGACTTTGGTTGTTCAACGCGTAGAGTTTGCCAACGGTGACGTATGGACAAACCTGGCTGAGCGGGCTGCTGCGTTAGTTGCTGGCACTACCGATGGCGACTTCATATCGAGCGGCGGTTGGAACTCTCGAATCGAAGGATTGAGCGGGGATGACTACGTCTCGGCAGGAGCCGGCAACGACACTTTGGTAGGCGGAATAGGCAATGACCACTTATTTGGGGAGGATGGCTCCGATCTGTACATATTTAATCGAGGCGACGGCCGAGATGTTATTGCCGATTCAGGTAGTGCTAGCGATGTTGACGTGATTCGCTTTGGGGCAAGTATTGTTCCAGGAGATGTGACTCTATACAGGGGGGCAGACAATGCTCTGCACATTGAGCTTAGCGGCGGCACTGATCAAATTGTAGTTTCTGGATTTTATGCGTCGCCTACAAATCAGATCGAACGAATCGAATTCTCGAACGGAACAGTTTGGTCCGATCTTGCCTCGCGAGGAGGAAAGACTGTCATCGGCTCTGAGTACGTTAGCCAAATCGTCATAGATACTCCGTGGAATTCAGAAATCTTCGGATCGGACGGCGACGAGAACATTCAGGCTGGGGCGGGAAATGACACCATACACGGCGGTAAGGGCATTGATGCGCTCGATGGTGGCGGAGGCGGCGATCTGTACATATTCAATCGAGGAGATGGGAACGACACGCTCTATGACTCGGGACTAAGTGGCAGCGATGTACTGCGGTTTGGTCCTGGCATTACCGCTGCCGACCTTTCGGTCGAAGTTGCGAACAATGGGGCTAGCATTCTTGGAGCCCGGTACACCGTGCACGATGGAGGTGGCTCCATCACGCTTGGCAACATCGATCAAATCGAAAGGATCGAGTTCTTCGACGGCACGCAGTTGACCACCCTGAATGACAATGTAATCACTGGCACCGAATATGCTGATTTGAAGATTGGCGTTGACGGCAACGACAGTATGCTCGGTCTTGGAGGGGTTGATTACCTAATTGGCAACGACGGAGCAGACACGCTCGTTGGAGGCAAAGGTGACGATTTCTTTGATGGCGGTCTTGGCGATGATGTCTATCTCTATGATTTTGGTGATGGCTTTGATGGACTGCAGGATTTGGGGGGCACGGATCGCATTGTTTTCTCTTCCGGCATTGCGCCCGAAGATGTGGAGGCTTGGCGGGATTTGGCAGGCAATCTGCAGCTAAGCATTGATGGTCACCGCAATGAAGGCATCACCGTATATGGGTTTTTTCTGAATACACGGAACGAGATCGAAAGCATCGAGTTCGCAGACGGTACCCACTGGAGCGCTGCAACTTTGAGGGGGCTGCCTGCGCAGGCAACGAGCGGGGATGACTACTTCGTCGGTAACGCCAGTGGCTCTCGGATCGATGCCTTGGGCGGGAACGATACGCTTGTGGGCCAGGATTCTGACGACACGCTGGTAGGCGGAAGTGGGAACGATTTCTTGCAAGGTGGCGACGGCTCAGATGTGTATCTTTTCCGCCCTCGCGAAGGCGATGACGTAATTGCGGATTACGGTCCTAGCGGCATTGATGTGGTTCGTTTTGCTGAGGGTATTCGTCCAACGGATGTAGTTGTGTGGCGAGATATCCAAGGCACTCTACATTTAGACGTAGGGGCAGGATCGTCCAGCGTTTCAATTTCCGATTTCTTTTCCAGCTCCACTCAGCAAGAAATTGAGCGCGTCGAATTTGCAGATTCAACCGTCTGGGATTCAGATTACCTGCACGCAGCTCATTTTATTGGCACGAGTGAATCAGACAGCATGACCGGTAGCGGTCGAGCAAACTGGATAGATGGAGGCGCTGGGGATGACACCATTTCTGGCGACGCAGGCAACGACACGTTGACGGGTGGTCTAGGCGATGACGTGCTCATGGGTGGGGCAGGAAATGACGTTTACCTGTTCAACCGAGGAGACGGCCAGGACACTATCCTCAAAGCGGACTACACGGCCGGCGATCTAGATGTTATCCGGTTTGGTACAGGAATTAGTCCGGCTGACGTCTCCTTGACGCGCGACTTGGACGGCGCATTGCATCTTGCCATCGCCAATACGTCCGACAAGATCACCATTCCCGGTTTCTTTAGCGACTTGGACTACCCTGTCACCGCCGTTGAGTTCGTGAACGGTGAGTCTTGGGGCCTCTCAATGCTCCAGTCGGCTGGGCTGTTAGGGACAGACAGCAGTGAGGCACTCTACGGAGGCATCGGAAATGATCGGATAGACGGGCTGGGTGGCGATGACAACCTATTCGGTGATGCCGGGGACGACAGCTTGAGCGGAGGCTCAGGCAACGACACAATTTCCGGGGGTGACGGCAAAGATACGCTTACAGGAGGGACGGGTGATGATGCTTTGTCCGGTGAGCTTGGGAACGACGTTTACGTTTTCAACCGTGGGGACGGCCATGATTCAATCGTCGAAGGAGATGGAACGTTAGGCAATATCGATACTATCCGCTTTGGCGCTGGTATCAATCTCACTGATGTTTCGCTGTGGCGTGATGCCAACTCATTGCACCTGCGCGTAGCCGGTGCAGACGACGAAATTTTGGTGTCCGGCTTCTTCGATAGTGCGGAAGCTGAAATCGAGCGCGTTGAATTCGCTGATGGATCGTCTTGGAATGTCACGACGCTTCGGGCCGCAAAATTCATGGGGACAGAAGGCGCGGACTCAATTGTTGGAAGCCTCGGTAATGATGTTATGGAGGGGCTAGGCGGCGACGACTATATCTCGGGCGATGCAGGCAATGACAGCCTGAACGGAGGGAGCGGCAATGACTCCTTGTCTGGGGATGATGGCGCCGATACCTTAGAGGGAGCCCAAGGCAACGACAGTTTGACGGGTGGCGCTGGTAACGACTTGTATGTCTTCAATCGTGGAGATGGTCAAGACACGATTACTGAAACCTCTGGTACAGACATCGTCCGTTTTGACTCAAGCATCACGCAAGCAAATGTCATGGTGTCACGTGATGACTATAACTACTACTTTAACGTCTTGGGTACAAGTGACCGTATAACTGTAACGGACTGGTTTTCCGCGGCCGCCAATCGCGTTGAGAAATTGGAGTTCGGCGATGGTACGTCTTGGGACAGTACAACGCTCAATAACAAGACCACGACGGCATCCGTTTACGCTGACTTTTTCTGGGGTACCGCAAGTGCCAATACATACAATGGATTAGCTGGCGACGATCAGATCTTTGGCTTCGGTGGAAACGATAATCTGACTGGCGGCAGTGGCAATGACTTCATTGACGGTGGCATTGGCAACGATGTGATGATTGGAGGTACGGGAAACGATACCTTCGTAGTCGATAGCGCAACCGACACTCTCACCGAGGCCGCAGGCGAAGGTACGGATACGGTTCAGACGACGGTTTCTTACACGCTGAGCGCCAATGTGGAGAATCTAGTCTTGCTCGATGTTGCTGGCCCAATTAACGGCACAGGGAACGCGGCAGACAACATCATTTTGGGCAATACATACGACAATGTTCTTATTGGTGGCGGTGGTAACGATCAGCTATCTGGTGACGCAGGCAACGACCAACTTGATGGTGGTTTAGGTGCAGATACGCTAGTCGGGGGCGTCGGTGATGATCTCTACATCGTGGATAACGTCGGTGACGTAGTCAACGAAGCTTTGGGGGAAGGCTACGACGCTGTTCAAGCCACCGTTACCTACGCGTTAGGTGCAAATGTTGAACAGCTTGTTCTTACAGGCAACTCTGCCATCGATGGAGTCGGCAATGCTTTGGACAACGCATTGACCGGGAATGCGGCCGTCAATACTTTGTCTGGTGGCCAGGGCAATGACACTTTAAGTGGGGGTGGCGGCGCCGATACTCTAATCGGTGGCGTTGGCGATGATTCTTACATTATCGACGACGTGGGCGTGGTGATAACTGAACTCGCCTCAGAAGGTATTGACACCGTAAATAGTTCGATCTCATACGCTTTAGGTAGCGCACTGGAGAATCTCACATTGACTGGCGGGAATGATATTACGGCGACAGGCAATTCAGCCGACAACGTTCTCGTTGGTAACACTGGAAACAACACGCTGACTGGTCTCGGAGGGAATGACCGTCTTGACGGTGGAGGTGGCTCTGACTCCTTGGTCGGCGGCACAGGAAACGATACATACGTCGTTGATGACCTGAGCGATGTTGTCACCGAAGCGTTAAACGAGGGTACCGATACTATTGAGTCCATGGTGGCCTTGACGCTTGCGGCTAACGTTGAAAACTTGACACTGCTTGAAGCGGCGGGAGCTATCAACGGAACTGGGAATGCCCTAGCCAACGTTATCCTTGGCAACTCCGCTATCAATACCCTCAACGGGGGCGCTGGCGCCGATACTTTGGCAGGTGGCGCAGGTGATGATATCTATGTGGTCGATAGTCTCGACTCAGTCATGGAGAATATCGCTGAAGGCATTGACACTGTCCAAGCGGGATTCAGTTACACTCTAGCCGCTAACGTCGAAAAACTTACCTTGACTGGCACCTCGGCCATCAATGGCACGGGTAATTCTCAAGACAATACGTTGACGGGCAATACGGCAGGCAACGTTCTGACCGGCATGGACGGCAACGATACGCTCGACGGAAAGGCTGGTGCCGATACGATGGTCGGGGGTATGGGCGATGACGTATACGTTGTCGACAACGCTGGTGACGTCATAACGGAAAGCGCGACCGAAGGTATCGATACTGTCCAGTCGAGTATCACTTATACGTTGGGCGCGAACGTCGAAAAACTCACCTTGACTGGTACGACTGCAATCAATGGCACAGGCAATACGCTGGACAACACTTTGATTGGCACGTCCGGCATTAACGTGCTGACTGGTTTGGCGGGCAACGACGTGCTCGACGGTAAGGCAGGCGCAGACACAATGATCGGTGGCAGCGGCGATGACACCTATGTCGTCGACAATGCAGGCGATGTCATCACCGAAAACGCCAGCGAAGGCACAGATACGGTTCAATCGAGCATTGCCTACTCCCTTGGTGCAAACCTTGAGAATCTGACTCTGACAGGCAGCGCTGCAATCAGTGGCACTGGAAATGCGCTGAACAATTCTCTGGTCGGCAATAGTGGCGCCAATACGCTCACTGGTGCCGCGGGCGATGACACACTCAACGGTGGTACTGGGGCAGATACCTTGATTGGCGGGGTTGGAAGCGATACTTATGTCGTAGACAACGTCGGTGACGTGGTAACGGAAAATGCTGGAGAGGGTACAGACACTGTCCAGTCGAGTATTACCTATACGTTGGGCAGCAATGTCGAAAACTTAAGCCTGGCAGGGACGGCCGCGATCAACGGAACAGGCAATGCATTGAGCAATTCACTTATCGGCAATAGCGGCGCCAATACTCTGGATGGCGGAGTTGGTGCTGACAGCATGAGCGGCGGCGCCGGAAATGACACTTACATTGTTGACGACGCAGGTGACAGCATCACAGAGAATGCCAACGAAGGCACTGACACCGTTAAAACCGGTATGACCTATTCGCTCGGCACCAACCTTGAGAATCTGACCTTGACGGGTAGTTCCGCGGTCAATGCAACAGGTAACTCTCTAGCGAACGTCCTGACTGGCAATACGGCAGCAAATACCTTGGATGGGGGCGTAGGCATCGACACTATGATTGGCGGTGCCGGAGATGACATTTACATCGTTGATGACAGCAATGACGTGGTTACGGAGCTTGCGAGCCAAGGCACAGACACAGTCCAGTCGAGTGCCGCTACCTATACGTTGAGCAGTAACGTCGAAAATCTCGTACTTACCGGCGCGGCCGCTATCAACGGTACTGGCAATACATTGGCCAATGCCCTGACTGGCAATGCAGCGAATAACACGTTGGACGGTGGCACAGGCGCGGATAGTTTGGTTGGAGGTGCTGGTGACGACATCTATGTTGTAGATAACGCTGGCGACGTCGTAACCGAGAATGCCAGCGAAGGTGTTGATACGGTGCAGTCACGTGTCACTTGGACACTTGGAAGCAATGTCGAAAATCTCACCCTCACAGCCGCCTCCGCTATTAACGGAACAGGCAATACGCTGGACAACGTACTGACCGGCAATAGCGCGGCCAATACTTTAACGGGGGGCTCGGGCAACGACACATTGGACGGAACTGCTGGTACAGACTCGCTTGTTGGTGGCATCGGTGACGATACCTACCGCCTCGGTCTGGGCTATGGTGCCGACACCGTTAGCGAAAACGACAGCACATCTGGAAACACAGACATTCTGTCGTTTGGCGCCGACATCGCGATAGACCAGATATGGTTGCGCCACGTTGGCAATAATCTTGAACTGAGCATCATCGGTACGAGCGACAAAGCAACCATTAGCAACTGGTACTTGGGCAGCCAGTATCACGTCGAGCAGTTCAAAACTGTGGACGGCAAGACACTGCTGGACAGCCAGGTCGCCAATCTTGTTAGCGCCATGGCCGCGTTTGCTCCTCCTTCGGCGGGACAAACATCGTTGCCCGCGGACTATCAGACGGCACTAGCGCCAGTGATAGCGGCTAATTGGCAGTAGTGTCTGATAGGTGTGCAGCAGACTAGCGGCTTGGCAGCCCGCGACGATACTGCACGGCCTCGGCTACCTGTGCGCTGCCGATGACCTCAAGCCCGGCCAAGTCGGCAATGGTGCGCGCCACCTTGA
>Ga0075366_10000989_pt1 | contig 13901 bp, 9 predicted proteins | sample EndMethybrTD3031_FD_72351 | JGI IMG/M metagenome (GOLD analysis project Ga0075366, IMG submission 72351) | Populus endosphere microbial communities from Tennessee, USA - Endosphere MetaG P. TD hybrid TD303-1 | ecosystem: Host-associated > Plants > Roots > Endosphere | place: USA: Tennessee...
GGATGGATGAAAGGAAAAGAAGTTGCCGGCTATCGCGAAGAGCCAAAGGTTAATCCCGAATCAAATACCGAAACTTTTGCCGCCATCAAATTTTTTATAGATAACTGGCGCTGGCAGGGTGTTCCGTTTTATTTGCGCACCGGTAAAAGAATGCACCAATCATCATCGGTTATCACTATTCAGTTTAAGGATGTTCCGCATTTGATATTCCCTACCGAGGCAGCAGAAAGCTGGCAGCAAAACAGGCTCATCATCAGCATTCAGCCCGAGATGAGCATCCGTTTACAGGTGCAGGCCAAGCGCCCCGGAATCGATATGGTATTAAACGTGGTTGATATGGTGTTTGACTATAAAGGCACTTATACCAACCAGGCGCCCGAGGCTTATGAAACCCTGATACTGGATACCATGCTGGGCGATCAAACCCTGTTTATGCGTGGCGACCAGGTAGAAGAGGCATGGGCATTGGTTATGCCGATATTAAGCACCTGGCAACATAAAAAGAGCCTGAACTTCCCTAACTATTCTGCCGATTCATGGGGCCCCGAAGCCGCCGAAGCATTAATTGCACGCGATGGCTTTAACTGGTTTACATTACCGGTAAATGGGAAGAAGAATTAATTGACGGTTCGGGTTGCGTGGTGCGGGGTTCGGGTGCTTGGTTTATGAATAGGTAGATTCTTTTCCCGAACCACGCAACACGACCCTCGTAACTGGTACCCCACAACCCGACCCTCGCAACTGGAACCTCGAACCTGAAAAAATATGAATTTAAATATCTTTAATACAGCCGATGAAGTGCTGATAGCGCTGGCAGATTATTTTGTTAAAATAGCCGATGCATCCATCGCCGCAAGGGGCAAATTTACGGTAGCATTATCTGGCGGCAGTTCGCCTAAAAAATTGTATGAGCTGCTGGCGTCAACCAGCTACGCCGACCAGGTTGATTGGACAAAAGTTTACTTCTTTTTTGGCGACGAGCGCAATGTGCCCCAAACCCACAAGGACAGTAATTACCTGATGGCCAAAACCGCGTTGTTTGATCCCTTGCTGATAAGCCCGGCCAACGTATTTGCGGTTGATACCACATTTGAGCCGGCCGATGCGGCTGCAAGGTATTGGGACATGATCGCTACTTTTTTTGATGAAGACGAGCTAAGCTTCGACCTGGTGCTTTTAGGCTTAGGCGATAACTCGCATACCGCCTCGCTATTCCCGCACACCCCGGTGTTGCACGATACCACGCCGGGTGTAAAAGAAGTATGGCTGGAAGATCAGCAGGTATGGCGCATTACGCTGAACGCCCCGCTGATTAATGATGCCCGCTACATCGCGTTCCTGGTTTATGGCGAAGGCAAAGCCATTGCTGTACACCATGTACTGGAAGATGACGAAGATATTGAAGAATACCCTGCGCAACTGATAGACTCGATAGTTGGCGAAACGGAGTGGTTTTTAGATGAGCCCGCCGCGGCGAATTTGCAAGAACTGGAGTAGGTAGATTTTTTCAATCAGAATTTATAAGGCCGATAGACTAACCATCTACCGGCCTTTTTTATGCTTGAGAATTGATTGCTTGTTTAAAGCAACTAGCTTAACCAACCGCAATAGTATCACTTAGTGTATTATGAAAAAATCAAAAATGTAATATTATAGGATATTTTACAGAATTTATCTCGTAGTTATTATTAACTTTTGATTAATCACACGTATATCAGCAGATATTTTATGTTAATGTCAACAAAGCAATTTCAAAACACTTTATTTTAACAAAAAGATAAAATAATTAACGACACTAAGTCGTAAATGCTGATTTTATTACCGGAAAGACAATATCATGTTAAATCATTCGCAATAAAAGCGAGCTTTTGCGAAATTTAATTTACTTTAAGGCACGATATTATTTTATTTATTTGAATTAAACCCGCCAAAAAATATAAATCACACAATAAACGTGCAAAATTCGGTCGCCATTTTACTTCATTGCTAAAAATCAGTCGCTGATTTGTATTGCAGATGCTACAAGCTATCTTGTTAGTTAACAACTATTAACTATTTAACTGATTTAAGTATGAAAAAAAGTTTTCTCAAAAACTTGACGGGAATGCTATTGGCCTTATTTTGCCAATTTGCTTATGCCCAAAATCGGACTGTTACCGGTACTGTAACCAGTAAAGACGATGGCTTACCCGTGCCAGGGGTAAGCGTTATTATTAAAGGTACCCGCATTGGCACCCAAACATCCGGCAACGGCAAGTTTTCTATCAGTGTGCCGACAAAAGGTGCCACCTTAGTTTTCACCTTTATTGGATTCGCAAAAACCGAGGTACCTATTGGCAGCGGTGATGTGATGAATGTTGCTTTAGCCAACGACTACAAACAATTAAACGAAGTAGTAGTAACGGGATCCGGCGTAGCAACAAGCAAAGCCCGCCTGGGAATTGCGGTTGAATCTATTTCAGGTAAAAATCTGCCACCATCGCCGCAAGCCTCCATTGAGCAGGCCCTTGTAGGGAAAATTGCCGGTGCACAAATCTCCTCTGTCGACGGTACTCCCGGCGCTCGCACGAATATCGTTCTGCGCGGTATCAATACGATACAGGGTGGCACATCGCCAATGATTTTGATAGATGGAGTCGAGGCCAGGTCGACCGACATCAGTTTGATTGATCAGTCAACTGTCGATCATATCGAGGTTGTGCAGGGCGCAGCGGCATCAACCATATATGGCGCGCAGGGTGCAAACGGTGTAATCCAGGTTTTTACAAAAAAAGGCGCGCTGGGAAAAGTAAAGATCGATCTGTCGAGCAGTGTTGCCGCGGGTAGTTATATCAATAACGGGGATGTTCACCAGGCCAAATTAAGCAGTTTTAAAACTGATGCCAACGGCAATTTTATTGATGGCAGCGGTAACATTATTAAACTGGACGAAGATGGTACTTTCCCTGGTATTACATGGGCTTTTCCTTCGGGAAATGGCAATCCCACGGCAATGTCCAACCCATTAAATACTGCACATCAGCAATATGGCACCAACCTTAAATATTATGATCACCTTAAACAATTATTCCGCACTGCCTACACACGCAATAACAGTGTAGCTATATCCGGCGGATCGGAAAAAAGTGATTACGCTTTAACTGTATCCAATAACCACCAGGAAAGCAATATTGTTAGAAATGGCTATAATGACCGAACAAATTTAACTGCAAATATTGGCACCGAATTGTTTAAGGGATTTACAATCAGATCAACCACACAGTTAATATATACAAAAAACACCCTAAATCCATCTTTCGGCACAGGCGGAAACGCCATATTTAACGCGCTTAATGCCTCTCCGTTTTACGATTTCAATCAAAAATTACCTGACGGAAATTACCCCTATTCATTAAACTCGGGCACGGTGAGCGTTAACGGAAATAATCCTTTTTATAATTTACAATATGCTAATAAAAAGGACAACCGAATGGACATTATTGAAAACATCCAGGCCGATTATAAGATCAATAAGTTTATTGAACTGAGCGCCAAATATGGGATAAACAATACACACCAGGATATAAATTACATTTATCAAAACCAATCAGGTAACGCCAACTCAAATGATACGGAAAGTTGGGTATCACTAAATAATAATGCCGACAACACCGGCGAGGTTGATAAGCAAAGTAACAATACAACTTTCCAAAACTTTAACGGATCGGCTACTATCAGAACCGACTTTGAGAAAGATTTCCACTTAAACGTGCCTATAACAACCAGTACGTTATTACAATACGACTATAGGAAAAACCACCTTAATCAGTATTTTTCTTATGGTTACAGCTTACCCAGCTATCCAATATACAACTTCCAGCAAACGCAAACACAACAGGTGCTACAGGATTACACCGAGCCTTTTGTAACCTATGGCTATGTTGTTAATCAAAAAATTGATATCGGGGAATATGGCGGTATAGGCGGAGGTTTTAGAAGTGACTATTCATCTGCATTTGGCCAGGGATCAAAGCCATTTACATTTCCTAATGCAAACGCCTATTTGAGGCCCTCATCATTTGACTTTTGGAGAAACAGCAGCCTTGGTAATCGTGTACCGGAGTTTAAATTAAGAGCAGCGTACGGTAAAGCAGGGATACAGCCCGGCGCTTTCGACAGATATCCCACATTAGATCCTAAAAACGTTGGCAGCGCTTTAACATTTGCCTTGCTAAATGCTCAAAAAAACCCAAATCTGGATGTTGAGGTATCAAGGGAGTTTGAAGCAGGTACCGATATCGGGATTAAAGGCTTTGATGGGAGTTGGCTAAGCGACATTAATTTAAGTGTAACCTACTGGAACCGTAAAGGCAGCAATATCATTTATGACGTAAGTGTTGCGCCGTCAACGGGCCCGCTTACGTTAAAAACCAACGCCATTGATATGTCATCAAATGGTATCCAGGCGTCGTTAAATATTAATGTATTGAAGGCGAAAGATTTTAACTGGAATGTAACCACCAATTTTAGTCACCAAACATCAAAAATTGATAAGATAAACGGCCCGCCAATTATCTTAACCTCGGCTGCCGGCAGCACCCAGGAAGTTTTGATTGCAGGCGCAAAAATCGGGCAGATTTATGGTTATAAAGCATTAACAAGCCTTGATCAAAAAAACCAGGAGGGTGTTGCGTATATCCAACCGGCAGATTATAACCAATATGAAATTGTAGAAGGCAGGGTAGTAAACAAAGCCACAAAAGGCGTTCAGTTTACCAACGAGGTTTACGCCCTTGGCGATCCCAACCCTAAGTTCAACATGTCGTTTATAAATAATTTTAACTATAAGCAGCTTTCATTCAGTTTTCAGTTTGATTGGGTTCATGGGAGTCATTTATATAACCAAACCAAAGAATGGATGTATAGGGATGGTATAAGCAGCGATTATGATAAACCTGTAACCATAGATGGCCAAACAGCCGCCTATACAGCCTATTACCGAAGCGTATATGCCGATTATTTTGGAGCAAGAAACGGCCCGGCCCGTAACGGTACTAAAGATTATTTTTATGAAGATGCATCGTTTGTGAGGCTAAGAAACCTTTCGGTAGGCTACGATTTCACTTCGCTGATAGCCAGTAAAGTTTTCAGAAGGGTAGTATTAACGTTTGCAGCCCGTAATATTTTAACGTTTACCAAGTACACCGGCTTTGATCCTGAAATAAGCTCGGGTACTTCAAATTCATCATTTGACAGAGGGATAGATCATAATTCAACTCCGAATAATAAATCATATCAATTAGGATTAAGTCTTGGGTTTTAATTGACTTATTAAATTAAAAACATGAAAAAACATAAATATTTATCGATTGGTTTTGCAGCGGCTATTTTATTGGCTGCACCATCATGCAAAAAGGAATTGGACGTAAAAAACCCCAATTCGCCAACAATTGAGCAGGCGAAGGACGAACCCGGAATAATTTCGTTATCAACCGCCGCTGTTTACATCAACGGATTTAATGGAAACAACCCTTCTATTATAGCCAACCAAAACTGGTTAGGCGATAGTTATTTTTCATTGGGAATTGGCTTTCATGAGTTATTGGGCGATAACATATCGGCCGAAGCATCTAATCAAAACATTAACGTAGTTAACCTGCCCGATTATGTGATACTTGATAATGGTAGTAAAATCACCAATACATCCCCCTCAAAAAGTGTAATAAGGATAAGCAATGCCCGCGATAAAAAGCCGGCCAATATGTTTTTTTACGAGTGGGCGTATATGTATTCATTAAATAATGCCTGCAACCAGGTATTGTCATTAGTTGATAATATAAAATTCACGGGCGATGCCGAGACAAAAAAGAATACCATAAAAGCCTGGGCTTATTGGTGGAAAGGATTTGCTTATTCAAAAATAGGATCTGTTTACTACGCCGGTATTATCGATAACACCGTTGGTATTGGTAATACATCTGCCCTGGTATCAACTTACGTTACAAGCGCCGCTATGATTACCGAGGCAAATAAAAATTTTGACCAGGCAAGCGCTTTACTAAGCGGAATTAAAAGCGCGTCAGATTACAGCACAGTTCTGGGTAAATTATTACCGGGTTTTGTGCAAACCGGCAAAGGTGGCGTGCTTACTACAGATATGTGGATCAGGAACATCAATACCATGAAAGCGCGCAACTTATTGGTGAATAAAAGATTAACTGCAATGACCGCAACTGATTGGAACGCTGTTTTAACATTGATAAATGCAGGCATCAAATCGGACGATTTTGTTTTTACCGGCCGCACAACGGCTACAAACGGTTTTTTCTCGGCAAGTGGCGGCTCTGTTGCTGCCATGACAACAGGTTTACCCAAATCAACCACCTTTAAAGTTAGTGAAAGGCTGATCCAGGAATATAAAACCGGTGATAAAAGGCTTTCTACAAATTTTTCAACAAATCAGTACATCAACCAGGTGGGCGGATTTACCTTTAGTACCAGGTGGCAGTTATTGGATGCCAATGGTGTTGACAAAGGCGGCGTAGCGGTGCTAAGCGATAAAACCCCGGGTAACTATGAATTATATATAGGCGGAAGCTATGAAGAGAATGAGTTGATGAAAGCCGAAGCCCTGATAAATACTGGCAGCATTGCTACCGGCGTATCAGCCATTAATAATGTCAGGACTTACCAGGGTGCAGGACTTACCACTTTAAGTGCCGCATTAAGCTTAAGCGATGCAAAAGAAGAGTTGAGACGCGAGCGCAGGGTTGCCCTGGTATTCAGGGGCCTCGCCTTTTACGATGCCCGCCGATGGGGTGTGATAGACGACATATCTAAAGGAGGAGGACGCACCAACGCCGTAGTGCTGGGATCCGACGGGGTGCTCAATACACACGCCACTATCAATTACGATTTTCTCGACTATTGGGACGTGCCGGCAGACGAATATGTTATTAACCCACCCGCCGCGGGAAGCGCTCCAATCAAAAACCCGAATTGATTTGTATCGTTCTTTATATAATATCAGTTAATACTGTTAAGGTCGCGCAAACAAATGCGCGGCCTTTTATAGTCTAAAAAAGAGCTGATTTATATCTCCACTACCCCATCAAATACCTGCACTGCGGGCCCTTCTAAAAATATATCGGTGAACACCTCGCCATCGTAATTAAATCGGATATTAAGGTTGCCACCCAATACTTTTATGGGCGTATCAATGTGCCCGGTTTGCTGGTTATGGCTGGCCATGGCAAGCGCTACAGCTGTAACTCCTGTTCCGCAGGCAAATGTTTCGTCCTCCACACCGCGTTCAAAGGTGCGCACAAAGTAACCGTCACCGGTTGGTTCAACAAAATTTACGTTGATCCCTTTGTCGCGATAGGTAGCATTGTTACGGATGGTTTTCCCTTCATGAAATACATCGCGGTGGGCCAGATCGTCAACCAATTTTACATAATGTGGCGATCCGGTGTTGAGCACATAGGCATCCAAATCTGTTTTCAACTCCTTTACGTCGATCATTTGCAGGCTTACCCAATTGCCTTCCGCTGAAATTTTGGCATGGTGCGGTCCGTCAACCGCCAAAAATTCAGTTTCTGTATCTATCACACCCAAAAATTTTGCAAAGGCAACAATACACCTGCCGCCATTGCCACACATGCTGCTGGGCTGGCCATCGGCGTTATAGTAAACCATCTCAAAATCAAAGCCTTCCTTGTTTTGTAAAAACATCATACCATCGCCGCCAACGCCAAAACGGCGGTCGCACAGGCCTGCAATCAGCTTGGGATTGCTGTGGTCAACTATGTTTTTGCGGTTATCAACCAATATAAAATCGTTGCCGGCGCCCTGGTATTTATAAAATTGTAGTTTCACAATAATGTTGTTTAGTATCAATTACTTAGCAGAAACAAATCCTGACGGTATCGGTTATAGCTAATAGGATCATTTAACAAATTTTAACAAAAAACCTGATAACTTATCGTTGCTTATGTCGTCTATATGGTATTAAATTTGATTTGTTACTTGTAAACAAGATTTTTTAAGTATAAACAAAATAAAGAAAGGCAAATATAAAAATGAAAAAGATTGGTTTAACATTATTAACCGCTTTTGTTGGAGGAGCCATGGCTTTAGGCACTTACAAGGTTATCGAAAACAAATATTCTGACAACCTGAGCTTCGAAGACAAACAAAAGGTCTATTTTACCAGTAACCCGCAGGCGCCGGTAGTATCATCAACCGGTTCGCTCGATTTTACTGAAGCTGCAGCGGCAGTAACGCCTGCAGTGGTTTATATCCGCACCTCGTACAGTTCGTCGGGCAGTAGCGGGCAGGATCAGTTTGAGCAATTTTTTGGCGATATGTTCGGCCAGCGCCTTCGCCCTCAAGGTCCGCAAATGGCATCTGGTTCGGGTGTGATCATCTCAAATGATGGTTATATTGTAACCAACAACCACGTAGTTGAAAAAGCCGACAAAATTACCGTTGCTACCAACGATCACCGCACCTTCCAGGCCAAAGTGATTGGTACCGACCCAAGCACCGACCTAGCCCTGATCAAAATCAGCGCTACCGACCTGCCTATTGTTAAGTTAGGTAACTCCGACGATGCACGCGTTGGCGAATGGGTATTGGCCGTTGGTAACCCGTTCAACCTTAATTCGACTGTAACTGCCGGTATCATCAGCGCCAAAGGTCGTAACATAGGTATCATTGGCAGCCAGGACAACCAGGACCAGGACAATCCCTTTGGCCGCACCCGTAACCAGCAAAGCGGCCCTAAGCTGAACAAGGCTATCGAATCGTTTATCCAAACAGATGCGGCTATTAACCCTGGTAACAGCGGAGGCGCCCTTGTAAACACCAAAGGCGAACTAATAGGCATCAATGCCGCGATAGCGTCGCATACGGGCTCATATGAAGGCTACGGCTTTGCTATCCCGGTTAACCTGGCCAAGAAAGTACTAAACGATATCAAAAAGTTTGGTTCGGTTAAACGTGGTTATGTAGGTGTAAACTTTGTAGAGCTTAATAACGACAACGCATCTAAATTGGGCGTAACAAACACTACGGGTTTGTATGTAAACGACCTGGTTGAAGGTGGCGGCGCAGAACAGGCCGGTATCAAAAAAGGTGATATTATCACCAAGGTTGAAGGCACGCCTATTTACGAATCATCAGACCTGCAGGAACATGTAGGCCGCATGCAGCCGGGCGATAAAATTAACCTGACCGTACTGCGCGATGGCAAAGAGAAAACATTTTCTGTAACGCTTAAAACCGATGCTACGTTGAGTAACCGTACGGCAGCCGTATCAAAATCGGCCGAGGAATTGTTTAACAAGCTGGGCGCAAGCTTTCAGCCGCTAACCCCGGCCCAAAAAGCCAAGTTCCATGTAAACTCGGGCGTTGTAGTAACCCAGGTGCGCGAAGGGAGGGTGTTTGATAGCTTTGAAATCCCTGTGGGCTCTATCATTACCAGCATCAACAAATCGCCAATTAACAGCGTGGCTGATATTGATAAAGTGATCACCAACCTGCGTAATGGCAACCTGGTAATTTCAGGCTATTACCCTGACGGAACAAACTTCAATAACATGTTCCAGGTGCAGTAAGCATCTTGATGTGCAGATATGCAGATTTCAGATGTGCAGATTTTTAGCTGCACCTCATAAAATGAAAGCCCGGTGATTGCCGGGCTTTTGTTGTTTAAGGTGAATGACCTTATAATCACCCTGTCATGGTGAAATTTCGCGAAATTTTGAAGGCGAATGACCTGTTAAAATATAAGACTGTCATTCTGAGTGGTAAATTTCGCGAAACTCTGAAGGGCGAAATGACATACAATAAGAGAACTGTCATCCTGAACGTAGTGAAGGATCTATTCGCGAACTTTTCCGTCGGTTATGCCTGTCGGTTAACAGATTTTTCACTTCGTTCAAGAAATAGTTCTTCACTCCGTTCAGAATGACAAAAGGTTATTTATTCAACATGTCATGGGTAGGTACGAAGAATCTATTCGCGAACTTTTCTATCGGTCATGCAGAGCTGATAGATCCTTCGTACCTCAGGATGACAGGGAATTGTAAGGTATTGATTATCAAGTTTATTTTTTTTAATTTTCCGATGTAGAGACGCATAATTGCGTCTTCCGCATGCAAATCACACATGCAAATCGGCCTTGCAAATTCTGAATATCCTGTGGTAGACGCAATTATGCGTCTCCACAACAGCCCCCATGTCAATTACTGTTTTTCCAGCTTAGCTGGCGGATACTCAGGATGACAGGAAATTGTATATGTCATGGGTAGGCACGAAGCATCTATGCACGAACTTTTATGGGCGGTGACGCTTGTCGGTTAATAGATCCTTCCTTCGTCAGGATGACAGGAGGGATTTTACTTTAATCGAGCACAAATGTTCCATCGGAACGCTGGAGCACCCGGAACGCTTTGGAACGCATTGCATCTGATAGTCAACAATTTGCGCTTTATCGCAAACGCGGCGTGGAACACCATCTTCACTGACTATCAGACACTTAATCATTTGACAAAATATAATGTGTAAACTTTTTTCAGGACGAGACAGCGTTTGCTTTCTGCCTTCCGCTTTTGGCCTTAAGCTTTCCCTCAATCTGCCGAATTATCAATCACCAGCTTACTCCAACCCTTTGAGCCGGCATTTTTGATTTCCTTTTTCTGGGCTTCCATCGCTTTTTTAATGCGGGTGCTGTAGGCCCAGCAGGTGCTTTGGCGGATGGATAGAATTTCCGATAATTTATGTGACGAGATTTTTCCTTTTGTAGAGTACATCAAAAAGATCATATAGAAAGCTTTATTGATAGGGATGCGGGTATTTTGTAAAATGGTATAGGCTATCACCGATTCTTCGTAACCGCACTTGGAGCAGCGGCGGCTGTAGGGCAAATGCCCGCCACCGTAATGGGTACCGTTACACTTGCGGCAGGCATAGCCGTTTTCCCACTTCAGGTCGCTTAGGAATTTAAAACAGGTTTCCCGGTCGGGATAGATCCTGCTGAACTCCTCAAAATCAACCTCGGCCGACATCACCCTATCGTGTGTTACCTTTTCAATATCGTTATGCAGCGTAACATTATCCTTCTCCAGCAGCACGTTCATACGCGAAATTTCTTCGGCCTGCTGTTGCAGTAACTCGTTTACAGAGCGTAGCTCCTCGTTCTGGTCGGCTATCATCGATGATTTTTCGACTAACTCCTTGGTGCGTTCCTGCACCTGTTCTTCCAGTTTTTTGTTTAGCACATCCTTCAGTTCCTCGTTCTGCTTCATCTGCTTAATGATGGCTACCTGGGCATCATCCTTTTCTTTTTTCAGGATGCGTACCTTGTCGCCTATGGCAAAAGAGATGAACAGCATTTCGGTAATAAAACAAACGCTCAGGCTGTAATAATCAAACTCGGTGACCGGCAGCCACCACATGTTTAAGGCGATACAGCTTTTGATGATAAAACCCGTGAGCAAAAACAAATACCCGATCACAAAAAAACGGGCCGGCTTATACCCTTTGGCCCAGGTATAGCAGCCTGCATAAAATGCCAGCAGCAGCGGAATAAACTCAATGATCTTGTAATTAAACCAGCTGTTGTTTATGGTGATGCAGGCCATAAAAAACAGGCAGCGCAGGGCGATAACCCAACTTGTAGCTTTATATAAACGGGGTGCGTTTACTTTTAAATTGAGCAGGCTTTGGGTAAACAGCACCGCGAATATGCTGGCGGCAAACAAAGCAATGCCGTAAGCATACTGGTTCCAGCCGGGGTTGTTGGGCCAAATGTATTGGTAGGCAATACCATCGGCACACATTTCGTAAAGACCAATGCTGATGTTGTAGGCAATGTAATACAGGTATTGCACCTTGCGCATGGCAATAAACATCATGAGGTTATACAGGCCGAACACCAGGATCATCCCATAAAAAACACCAAAAAAGAAATACTCGTCCAGCGCGTAACTGATAAACCAGCTCACGGTACGCAACACCATAATTACGTTAACCGAATGGTGCGACCTGATGCGGACGTAATAAACCGCCTCACCCACTCCCGGGTTATTTAAATTAAGGCTGAAGTTTTTATGGTGATAAAACCGTTCAGAAAACGGGCGGCTGCTCCCCAAAAGCACAGGTGCATATTTATTAGCACCAATAGGCGAATAAACCGTAATACTATCAATAGTCTGGTCAAAAAACTCCAGCAGCCAGCTGTTTTTGGTAGCGGGGTTACCGCCAATTTTAATGCGGTACCAATAGGAAGAATTTACGTTCCGGGTAACCGGGGTTGGCTCGGAGTTTACTTTAAAACGGTTATCAAAAGCGGGCAGGCCATTGCCCATAAACTGCAGGCGGCCGGTGGTATCTTCAAAATAATAAACCTGATTGTATTCAAATATATGCTGCTTAACATGGTCATCCAATTTCACCGCGGTTTGGGCAAAAACAGGGGCAATGAAATAAAAAAACAAAAGTATAACGGCAGGAAAAAATCTCGTTAAAAGTTTATACATACGCAGGTAAAAGGGAGAAGTATCTTTCGTACCCGCAGCTTGGTTTTGCGGGCACGAAAGCTGTTTTAATTTGGTTAGCGTCAGGCCGGGCACAATGATAATATATTTCTTTTTATAATCCTATTAAAGGTATATAATACAGTTATTTAATATGATTTTTATCGGGTTTAAACGCCTTTTTTATCCATCTTTTTATAGTTTTTTATAAAGTAAACAAACTTACCATACATATGCAAAAACCACCCCTGCTGTAACCGTATTACCCGGTAATTTTCCTTCCGCGTGGCATTAATCATTTAACCGCGTAACCAGCTTATATTTGCAGTGCCGGGCAATTGATGCAACGCGTTTAAACTATCAAAAAAACGTTAATTTTAATTGACCGTTAAACAAATAGAACACCATCCAATGAAGCGCGGGCGAGATAAAAAACGGTTATTCAAATTTATTTTAACAGGCGTTTGCTTCATTATGCAATTACCTGCTTTTGCGCAAAATGTGAGGGTTGCGGCGGCTGCCAACCTGCAATCGGTTATTGAAGTATTGCAAAAGGATTTTAAACAAAAAACGGGGATAAGCATCGAGCCCATCGTTGGTTCATCAGGTAAACTGGTAGCGCAGATTAGCAATGGAGCCCCCTTTGATGTGTTCCTTTCTGCAGATATGAGCTTCCCCGAAACGCTATTTAAGAGAGGCTTTGCTACCAAACAACCGGTGGTATATGCAAGTGGCAGCCTTATTATTTGTAGTTCGCAAAACATTGGGTTCGAGAATTGGGAGCGGCTGCTATTAACTGCGCGGGTGAAGAAAATAGCCATAGCCAACCCGGCCATTGCCCCCTACGGTAAAGCCGCCGAAGAGGTTTTAAAATATAAAGGCATTTTAGATGAAGTAAAATCAAAAACCGTTTATGGTGAAAGCATATCGCAGGTTAACACTTATATTACCACAGGCGTGGCCGATGTTGGTTTTACAACCCAATCATTGGTAAAGGATATAGGCCCTAAAACGGCACTTTACTACATAGTGATAGCGCCTAAATACTATAAACCTATTTTGCAGGGTATGGTGTTGCTGAAGCATGGCGCAGGCAACCCCAATGCCGAAAAATTTTACTGGTATATATTAAGCCCGGCGGCCAAAAGTATTTTTGCAAGCTATGGCTACCGTATGCAATAACCACTATTTTTGTTGATGGATTTATCCCCAATATGGCTTACTTTAAAACTGGCAGGTATTACCACTGCGCTGTTGTTTATTGTGGGTGTGCCTTTTGCCTGGTGGCTATCCAGGGGGCGGTCGTTTTTTAAGATAGTTGTGGAAGCTATTATTACCATGCCACTGGTGTTGCCGCCATCGGTATTGGGGTTTTATTTG
>Ga0075366_10000990_pt1 | contig 13898 bp, 8 predicted proteins | sample EndMethybrTD3031_FD_72351 | JGI IMG/M metagenome (GOLD analysis project Ga0075366, IMG submission 72351) | Populus endosphere microbial communities from Tennessee, USA - Endosphere MetaG P. TD hybrid TD303-1 | ecosystem: Host-associated > Plants > Roots > Endosphere | place: USA: Tennessee...
TCGATAACCTGGCCGACGAAGCCCCTGAATGGTTTGATCGTGCAAAAAAATATGGCGAGCTTACTTTAGAGCAAATAGCCGTACGGGCGCAAAACTTTAGGGATAATACGCGGCAATGAGTTGTGGGCCGATACCACTCGCCGGTAATTAATAATTAAGTAATATTTTTGTTTGCGTTGCAGTTAAATGGATGCCGTTTATTATAATTGGCAATTATATCAATGTGTTAAAAATACACATATCCGTTACAACCAATTAAATGAAAAAAACACTTACTTTATTTGTATTGCTTATACTTTGTATGATAGTAAAAGCACAAACTATTGCCAACCTATCGGGCACGATAACCGACGAAAAAAGCCAGGGAATTGCCGGCGCTACGGTTTACTTATTGAATACCAATTACCGTACTATTGCCGACAAAGACGGTAAATTCTCATTAAAAGATGTTACCTCGGGAAGTTATATCCTGCACATCAGCGCTGTTGGCTATGCAGCAAAAAGCCAATCGATTGTTTTAAGCGGCACCATGCGCCCCATCAGTATTCAATTGAAGGATGCCAATAAACAGCTGGATGAAGTTACCGTAACCGCTCAAAAATATGAGGAGGATGCCCAGAAGGTACCCTTTAGTGTTACTACCTTATCGGCCAGGCAAATAAAAGATTACCGGCTTTGGGATTTGAAAGATTTGACAGCCATAGCCCCCAATTTAAACTCGGGCAACTCGGGCGATGGCCGCAATGTTAGCGGTATCAGGGGGATAGTTACCACATCATATGACCCTGCCGTAGCTACTTATGTTGATGGTGTAAACCAATACGGCCTGGATACCTACATTCCACAATTGTTGGATGTGGATAGGATAGAGGTATTGCGTGGCCCGCAAGGAACGCTGTACGGACGTAATGCTACAGGTGGCGTTATCAATATCATTACCAAACAGCCTAACAACACGGTAAGCGGTTTTGCCGGGCTCGATTTTGGCAACTATGGCCAACAGCGTTTTACCCTGGGCATAAAAGCACCGCTGATAAAAGATAAACTATTTTTAGGAGTTGCCGGTGTTTACTCGGGCTTTAATGGTTTTTATACCAACACGTTTGATAACAGCCACTTTGATAAGCAACACTTTTTTTTAGGTAACTATTACCTTAAATTCCTGGCTACATCAAAACTGGCATTTACATTGAATGTTAAAAACTATAATAACCGTAATAACGGCGCTTTTACATTAGCTGGTTCGCCGGATGATGCGTTAAGCAACCCTTACCAGGTAAATCAGAACGCCACTACCAAAATGATTGATAACACCTTCCATACGTCGCTGGCTATCAATTACTCGGGCAGCGATTTTAACTTTACCTCGCAGTCATCATACCAGGTAAATAACCGTTATTACACCAAACCTATTGACGGCGATTTTTCGCCTATCGACGCGGTATCGGTAGTAAACAACTATGGCGGCGATTGGAATAAGGTACGTACAGGCATCCAGGAGTTTAGGTTTACTTCGCCGGCTTCATCAACCTCAAAACTAAAATGGACTGCAGGCGCCTACGGTTTTTACCACTACGCGCCCAACAAGCAGGGTACTTATTTTGGCGCCGATGCCGCGGCGGTAGGCTCGCCGATAACCAACTTTACCAGCATCAATACCAATACCGGCAGGAATTTTGGTGTAGCCGTTTACGGGCAGGTAACTTATATTGTTAGTCCGCAATTTGATATTACCGCAGGTTTGCGTTACGATCATGAACATAAAAAAGAAAGTGTAAAAGGAGAGTTTCAGCCAGATGGCGCCGATGCTATGGTTACCCGCTCGGATACCTCTTCATCAGCCAATTTTAAAGCATTTTCGCCAAAGCTTAACCTGGCTTATCATTTATCGGCCAATAATAACCTGTATGCAACTTACAGCCGCGGTTTTAGGGCAGGCGGTATTACCGAACTGGGATCAGACCCGTCATCGCCACCGCTGTATACTTTTAAACCTGAGTACAGCAATAACTTCGAGGTTGGATCAAAAAATAACTTTTTTGATAATAAACTGCGTGCAAATGTGGCTTTGTTTTACACCCGCGTTACCGATGCACAGGTGCCAACCTTAATATTGCCTGATGCTATTACCGTAACCAAAAACGCGGGCAAGCTAAGCAGTAAAGGAGTTGAAGTAGAGTTAAGCGCTACCCCGTTAAAAGGCCTGGTAATTGAAAATAATTTTGGCTACACCCATGCCCGCTACACCGACCTGGCTGTTGGCAGCAATGGCGAAATAGTTGATTTAAAAGGAAACAAACAAATTTACACGCCTAAGTTTACCAATATGCTGGCACTGCAATATGGCTACGCGCTTGGCGGCCAGCAAAAAGCAAGATTAGTAGCCCGTGGCGAATGGCGCTACCTTGGCGACCAGTACTTTGACCTTGCCAACAATATTGAGCAAAAAGGCTACAGCAAATTCAACGCTAAAATTGGTGTCGATACCAAAAACTTTAGTTTGTTTTTGTGGGAAAGCAACATAGGCAACAAAAAAGCTATTGACTACGCATACGATTTTGGCGCTACCCACTTAGGTAACCCAAGGGTTTACGGTGTATCGGTAGCCGCTAATTTTTAGTATATACCTTGCCTTTATAATGATGAATAGTTGGGTAAGGGATAGCCTGTTCATGTATCAGGCCATGATATCGCACCAGCAAATTTCATCATGAAAACATCGGGGCCGCCGGGAACTTACCTTCCTGGCGGCTTTCGTTTTAATTGGTATTTTGATAATAGCTAAATAAATATTAGCTATGTATCTTTAACCTGTAATAACAACGTGTTTCCTACTTATGAAAAAACTTATCGCAATTATAACAGCTGCCGTGCTATTAGGTACTGTTACCACTAAACTTACCGCACAAACAAAAAATACCGGAAAATCGCTAAAAGTATGGCTGTTGGATGGGGTAAACTTAAAAAGCGGCCCTGCCGACAAGAGCAAAACCCTCGCGAATATTCCTTATGGAACTATTGTAAAGCCCGTTAAATCAGACGGGGAACCTAAGGCCTTTACAGTAGATTTTAATACCGACGCTTTAAAAGAACCTTACCGGCTGAAGGGTAAATGGATAAAGGTAGAATTTAAAGGTAAACAAGGGTACTTGTTTGATAGCTATCTATCTGCCATGCCCGCTTTAGAAATAGATGATCATGGCTTCGCCGAAACAGAAGACGCTTACCTGAAGCGCAACTACGGGGTTTTAAAAATCACAAAAAGGATACCTAAAAAAGGGGCCAAAGAAACAAGCATTTATTACAAAAATGGAACTGTAACTACCGAGACCTCTTATGATGGATGCACCGACCACAAACTGCTTTTAAAGAACATTAGCCTGGACGAAGCAATGCTTTTTGAAAAGGTGTTATATAAAAATGCAGATGCCGCGCAAAATATTAAAGTTGAAAAACAGAAGACCGGCGGGGTAAAAATATCATCATATGATTGTGATTGATATTGTTTAAATTCGATTTTATTTAAACCTTTCTAAATCGCTACTGCTCATGAAAAAATTAGCCCTGCTATTCCTGCTGTTATGCTTTGCCATGGTGCAATTTGTAGCTGCCCAGGTTGTAACCAAATATGGCGACAATGTGAGTACCCTTGATGGTATCATGAAAGCCTATTATGATGTAGTTACCGTAAAAAAAGGCGAAAAGGTAAGCTACGAGCGCGATAGCCTGCTGCATATTGCCAATGCCCATGTAGGCTCGGGATATATTGACAAGCAGGGTAAGCAAAAGTTTAGTTATATGACCTTGAAAGAGTACCACCGCCGGTCGGACGATATGCTTTCACGCGATGGTTTTGACGAAAAGGAGATCTTCCGTAAAGTAGAACACTTCGGCAGTATATACCACGTTTTTAGCACTTACGAATCGCGCAATGTTGCAGGTGGCCCGGTGATAGAGCGGGGCATCAACAGCATCGAACTATTTAACGACGGCACCCGCTTCTGGATCCTGGCCTGGTTTTTTGACGGCGAACGGAAAGACAACCCCATACCGAAGGAGTATTTGAAATAGTGGCAAAGTAGTTAGTATCAGGATTGGAAAAGCTGATGGCTGAATAGGAATAATTTAAATCCCAAAAGCCGGTAAGTTTTTTATGTTCCGCTCTTAAACTACCGTCGGGTACTTACCAGCCTGCTGCAAAAACGCTAATGACATCATCGTAACCTATATTCTTGTAGAAACGCAAAATATTTTGTCTCCCACATGCAAATCCAAGCAAACTTTAAAACTGGCAAGATTAAGAATATTTAGGCCTCCTGCTTGTATGGAAAATAGAAGATATAAAGATTTTACGGTCGATATCGTCAACCCAATAAATTATCAGAAATGGAAACTTGTTTAAAGATGCAGCCCGCAGTTCCGATTTGTATTTAATAGGGAAATGGAATGGGTCTTTAGATATCCGGGATAAATAATGGTCAACTTCTTTGAAAAACTTCTTTCCTAAAGCAGGGAGCTGTTCTTCATACCAATCATAAGCTTCAGACAGTTCGTCCTCGGCCTGTAAAAGCAACTCTATTTCAAACACCTTCGTATTTTCTCCTGATTTCGCTCCACGGTCGGGAGGTGGTTTTACCAGCTAAAAAATCTTCTTTACGCTTAACCATTTCTTTTTCCTGGTCATCGGTTAACTGGTAATCATGGTCGGTATGATATTGATAGTTTAAGCTATCTAAAAAAGCCAGGAGTACTTTTTTTTCCTGTTCATTTTGAATGTCAATTGTTAGCGTCTCCATAATCAAATTTAATCTTTATTTAGCAATGTTCAAAAAGATAGTTTTTGAGTTGGGAGAGTTGGGAAGTCCGAAAGTCGGAAAAGTTGTTGCAGGGCGCTAATCCTCTTCAGCTTCCCCCACTTTTCTAACTTTCGGACTTTCCCGACTTTCGGACTTCCCGACTAATAACTACATTTGCACACTATGACAGCTACCGAAATACGCCAGGCTTTTCTTGATTTTTTTGTTTCAAAGGGACACGTTATCGTTCCTTCGGCACCAATTGTAATAAAAAACGACCCTACCCTGATGTTCACCAACGCGGGGATGAACCAGTTTAAAGATATATTTTTGGGCGAAGCAGCAGCCAAGGCAACCCGTGTAGCCGACACCCAACGCTGTCTGCGCGTAAGCGGCAAGCATAACGATTTGGAAGAAGTAGGTATTGATACCTATCACCATACTATGTTTGAGATGCTGGGCAACTGGAGCTTTGGCGATTACTTTAAAAAAGAAGCCATAGCCTGGAGTTGGGAACTGTTAACCGAAGTTTATAAATTACCAAAAGACCGCCTGTACGTTACCTATTTTGAAGGCGACGAAAAAGAAGGCCTCGAAAAAGATACCGAAACGTACGACCTGTGGAAGCAGTTTGTAGATGAAGCCCACATACTGCCCGGCAACAAAAAAGACAACTTTTGGGAAATGGGCGAAACTGGTCCGTGTGGCCCGTGCTCGGAGATCCACTATGATAGCAGGGAAGAAGGTGAAAGGTTAAAGGTGAAAGGCCAAAGTCTTGTAAATGCTGATCATGACCAGGTTATAGAGATCTGGAATAACGTGTTCATGCAGTTTAACCGCTTAAAAGGTGGCGCATTGCAGCCATTGCCTGCCAAACATGTAGATACAGGCATGGGATTTGAGCGTTTGGTGCGCGTGTTGCAAGGCAAAACATCCAACTACGATAGCGACATTTTTCAGCCGATGATCCAGTTTATTGCGGAGAAAAGTGGTAAAAAATACAATAGCGCCGCCAAACCCGGCGATGCCGACTGGAACGAAGCCGTTGCCATGCGAGTACTGGCCGATCATATCCGCGCCATTAGTTTTGCCATTGCCGATGGACAGTTACCTGCAAGCAATAAAGCAGGTTATGTGATCCGCAGGATCCTGCGCCGTGCTGTGCGTTACAGCTACCAGACTTTAGGCTTTAAAGAACCTTGCTTTAACCAGTTGGTGCCTTTATTGGCGGAGCAGTTTAAAGGTGTGTTTGATAATCTTTACAGTCAGAAAGATTTTGTGCAGAAGGTAGTTTTGGAGGAGGAGGTTTCTTTTTTGAGGACGTTACAAAGTGGGATATTCAGATTTGATCAATTTGTTAATTCTTCAATTCCATTTACTGGCGCCAAAAGTTTAGAAGATGTAAGCGATAAATGGGAGGAAACGGAAAGCCTTTTTAAAAACAAGATTATCTCTGGTGGATTTGCATTTGAATTGTCAGATACATTTGGCTTTCCTTTGGATTTAACAGAGCTAATGGCCCGTGAAAAAGGTTGGACGGTAGATATAGCAGGCTTTGAAGCTGCGCTTCAAGAACAAAAAACACGCTCCCGCTCCGCTGGTGCCATTGACACCGGCGATTGGATCACCCTAAGAGATGACGAAACCTCCATCTTCACTGGTTACGATGAAACCGAAACCATTTCCCACATTGTAAAATACCGCAAGGTAACAGCCAAAGGCAAAGAACAATTCCAGATCGTGCTGGATAAAACACCTTTTTACGCTGAAAGCGGTGGCCAGGTAGGGGATAAAGGCGAATTGGTTTTCCCGGATGGTACCATTATTTTGGTTACCGATACCAAAAAAGAAAACGGTTTAACCGTTCACTATGTAGATAACCTACCCGAAGATATTGAGGATGCTTTAACCGCCATTGTCGATCCGGCTTTGCGCGGGCAAACCAATGCCAACCACTCGGCTACGCACTTGTTGCATGCCGCAATGAAACAGGTATTGGGCGGCCACGTAAACCAAAAAGGATCATTGGTAAACAGCGATTACCTGAGGTTCGATTTTTCGCACTTCGCCAAAGTTACCGATGAGGAACTGGCGCAGATAGAAGCCATTGTAAACCAAAAAGTACGCCAGAATATCCCGCTGAAGGAAGAGCGCAGCGTACTGTACGCCGAAGCCATCAGCAGTGGTGTAACCGCCCTGTTTGGCGAAAAATATGGCGAGTATGTACGCGTAATCACTTTCGAAGATGAGTTTAGCAAGGAACTTTGCGGTGGTACCCACGTACAGGCTACCGGCCAGATAGGTTTCTTTAAAATAACAAGTGAAAGCGCCGTAGCTGCTGGCGTACGCCGCATTGAGGCCATAACAGGTGTTGCCGCCGAGGTGTTTATCACCAACCAAAGCCGCATGGTTGACCAGCTTAAAGATTTGCTTAAAAATCCTAAAGACCTGCCCAAAAGTATAGAAAGCCTGCTGGACGAAAACAGCAAGCTGAAAAAAGAAATTGAGAAAGCCATCCTCGAAAAATCATCAGGCTTAAAAAACGAACTGGCACAAAAAGCCGAGGCTGTTAACGGTATCAACTTCATTGCCCAAAAAGTAGCCCTGCCCAATGCCGAAGCCATTAAAAACCTGGCCTACCAGTTAAAAGATATCGTGCCCAACCTGTTCCTGGTGCTCGCCGCCGATTTTGACGGCAAACCCAGCCTAACGGTTATGATAGCCGAAAACCTGGTAAAAGAAAAAGGCCTGCACGCTGGCAACATCGTCAAAGAGCTTGCCAAAGAAGTAAAAGGCGGCGGCGGCGGCCAGCCATTTTTTGCAACCGCGGGCGGCAGCGATGTAAGCGGGCTGGATAATGCATTAGCAAAGGCGAAGAGTTTTGTAGGGTAGTTTATAACCCCAAATGCTTTTCGTCTGAACTCGGATTAAGCGGATTCTTCAGATTTTTTGGATTTGATTTGCAGGAGGATGAATGGTCAAAATTCCTAAAATCTGTGTAATCTGAAAAATCTGTTTAATCCAGGTTCAGGCAATCCCTTAGCCAGGCAAAAAATCGTGAAATTCGAATCAATTCGCACCATCCGTGTTAAAAAAATCATCTGCACATCAGTATGCGACAATAATTTTCAAATTTTCAAATCCTCAAATTTTCAAATTATCTCCAACCTGCACATCGGCATTATTTTTTATCTTTACCCATCCAAAAGTTTTTAGCGAATAATGAGTGAAGATCTGAATCAAAACGAGATACCTGGCAATAACGACGATAAATTACATAACGTTACCTCACTCGACGGGTTATACGAAAACTGGTTTCTTGATTATGCCTCCTACGTTATCCTTGACCGGGCCGTACCACACATCAACGATGGGTTAAAGCCCGTGCAGCGCCGTATCCTGCACTCCCTAAAGGAAATGGACGACGGGCGCTTTAACAAGGCCGCCAACGTAATTGGTAATACCATGAAGTATCACCCCCACGGAGATGCATCCATAGGCGATGCCATGGTGCAGATAGGGCAAAAAAACCTGCTGATTGACTGCCAGGGCAACTGGGGCGACCCGGTAACCGGCGATTCGGCTGCGGCCCCGCGTTATATCGAGGCCCGTTTATCCAAATTCGCACTTGATGTTGTTTTTAATGCCGATACCACCATTTGGCAGGCCAGCTATGATGGCCGTAATAAGGAGCCCATTACGCTGCCTGTAAAGTTCCCTTTGCTGCTTGCACAGGGCGCCGAGGGTATCGCGGTAGGTTTGGCGACTAAAATTTTACCACATAATTTTATCGAACTGATTGATGCATCCATAGCAGCCCTCAAAGGTATCCGGCCCAATTTGCTGCCCGATTTCCCTACGGGAGGTATGGCCGATGCATCTGCCTATAACGAAGGCCAGCGCGGCGGCAAGGTAAGGGTACGCGCCCGTATTGCCGAAAAGGATAAGAAAACACTCGTTATATCCGAGATTCCGTTTAGTACCACCACCGGTGGCCTGATGGAAAGTATTGTGAATGCCAACGAAAAAGGCAAGATCAAAATTAAAAAGATTGAAGATAATACATCAAAAGACGTAGAGATTGTAGTGCACCTGGCGCCGGGCATATCACCCGATGTAACTATTGACGCGCTTTACGCCTTTACCGATTGCGAAGTATCTATATCGCCTAATACCTGCGTAATCCAATCAGATAAGCCGCGCTTTATGAGCGTGAACGATATGCTTACCGAAAGCACATTTTTCACCAAAGAACTGCTTAAGCAGGAACTGGAGATCAGGCTGAAGGAACTGATGGAGAAGATCTTCTTCAGCTCATTGCTTAAAATATTTATACAGGAGGGGATGTATAAACACCCCGACTATGAAACATCGGGCAACTTTGAAACTGTACTGGAGGTGCTGAGTCGCTTGTTTGAACCCTTCTTCCCGCAGTTTTACCGTACCATAGTGGCCGAGGATTACAAAAAGCTGATAGATAAACCTATGAGCAGCATCACCCGCTTTGACGTTAAAAAAGCGGATGAGCAGATGAAGGCCCTGGAAAACGAAATAAAGCAGGTAAAACATCACTTAAGAAACCTTACCGATTATACCATTGCCTGGTTTGAAAAACTGCGCGAAAAATATGGGAAGGACAGGGGCCGTAAAACCGAGCTGCGTACCTTTGATAAGGTAGAGGCCGCGCAGGTAGCCCTGGCCAATATCAAACTATATGTAAACAAAAATGACGGCTTTGTTGGTTCCGGTTTAAAAAGGGATGACTCAGTTGAGTACGTTGGCGATTGTTCGGATATCGACGAAATTATCGTTTTCCGTGCCGATGGCCGATGCCTGATCACCAAAGTGCAGGACAAGGTGTTTGTGGGTAAAGATATTATCCACGTTGCCGTATTTAAAAAGAACGACGAGCGTACCGTTTACAACATGATATACAAGGATGGCGAAAGCGGCATAGCGTATATCAAACGTTTCTCGGTTGTGGGGGTAACCCGCGATAAGGAGTACGACCTTACCAAAGGTACAAAAGGTACCAAAGTGCTGTATTTTACAGCCAACTCCAACGGCGAGGCCGAGATAGTAAACGTGCAGCTTAAACCACACTCAAAACTGAAGAAGCTGCAGTTTGATGAAGACTTTGCCTCGATAGCTATTAAAGGCCGTGGATCGATGGGTAACATCATCACCAAATACCCGGTTAAAAAAATTGTGTTGAAATCAAAAGGCGTATCAACCTTAGCCGGCAGAAAGATTTGGTACGATGAGATCCTGAAACGCCTTAATGCCGATGGCCGGGGCAAATACCTGGGCGAGTTTGATGGCGACGACCGGATCCTGAACGTACTAAGTACAGGTGTTTATGAGCTTACCAATTTTGATCTGAACAATCATTTTGATGATAAAATGATCCTGATTGAAAAGTATGATCCTAAAAAAGTTTTCTCGGCAATCCACCTGGATGGAAAATCGAAAAACTATATGGTAAAACGCTTCATGTTCGAGGCAATAGCTATTGGCAAACAAGTGAGCATCATCAGCGATGAACCGGGATCAAAACTTATTTATATTGCCAAAGCAAACCAATTGGTAAAAATTGTGCAGCTAAAAGGTAAAGAGCAAACGCCCGAAACTATCGAGGTAAACCTTGCCGACCTGATAGATGTAAAAGGCATGAAAGCTATGGGCAACCGCCTGTCGCAATTACCTATAAAATCTGTTGAGCTGATAGCTACTGAGGAGGTTTTCGATGAACCGGTTGTCGAAGAACCGGAGAGCGGAACAGAAGAATCAGATGAACCAGTAATAGAGGTTGACGAAACTGAACCTGAGCCGCAAATTCCATCGGCGAAGCCGGAAGTTGCGCCCCTGCAATCATCCCCAAAAGAAGCATCACCCAAAATAGAATCAGTGAAACCACAGGAAGCTGAAACCGGGAAAGCGTCTGATGAACCGGTAGAACCATCACCAAAACCGGCGCAAACTCAAACAAAAAAGATTGATTTTGAGATAACCAACCCGGATGATATTGATATAGACGACAAGGGGCAGTTGGGGCTGTTTTAAATAATTAAGCCACCAAGTGTTTGCGTTGAGAATTATTTAATCGATGCAAAACTGGTGGTTTTATTACAATTACTGTAGCGTTGCGCAACAGGTGAAACAGAGAAAAATGTCAATTATCTAAAAATCAACAAATTAAGAATTGTCATAAAGTGCAAATCGCAACAAGACCGCAACAGTGTGCAAACAAACAAATGTGTACGCACGGTAATTTAAGGGGGACATTATCACCTGCCTTTAGCGGCAACAAAAAAGCCAACGGGATACCGTTGGCTTTTAATTTTAATATGTTTTTTTAAGGTTGATTAACCTAAATACGACTTCAAAATTTTGCTCCTTGATGTATGGCGTAAACGTTGCAGGGCTTTATCCTTTATCTGGCGAACGCGTTCGCGGGTAAGGTTAAACTTTTCGCCAATTTCTTCTAACGAAAGCGGATGATTGGTGCCTAAACCAAAGAATAGTACGATGATTTCGCGTTCGCGCTCTGTTAAGGTTGACAGGGAGCGTTTAATCTCTTCGGATAACGACTCATTGATCAGGATAGAATCGGTATTAGGCTCCTGGTTTTCAAGTACATCCAGTAGTGTGTTTTCTTCGCCCTGCACAAATGGGGCATCCATAGATACATGGCGGCCAGAATTGCTTAGCGTATCGGAAATTTTATCAACAGTGGTTTCCAAAATATCGGCAAGCTCTTCGGGTGATGGCTCACGCTCATATTCCTGCTCCAGTTTGGAAAATGCTTTACTTATTTTACTTAACGAGCCTACCTGGTTTAACGGTAAACGTACAATACGCGATTGTTCGGCAATAGCCTGTAATATGGATTGGCGAATCCACCAAACGGCGTAGGATATGAATTTGAAACCTTTTGTTTCATCAAAGCGTTTGGCAGCTTTAATTAAACCAAGGTTGCCCTCGTTAATTAAATCGCCCAGTGTAAGGCCTTGGTTTTGGTATTGTTTGGCTACAGATACAACAAAGCGCAGGTTGGTTTTGGTTAAACGCTCCAAAGCCGCCTGGTCGCCCTCACGGATTTTTTGGGCTAATATTACTTCTTCTTCGGCTGTTATCAGATCAACTTTACCAATCTCGTGGAGATACTTGTCAAGCGATTGCGACTCGCGATTGGTTATGGATTGCGTTATTTTGAGTTGTCTCATCTATATAAACCTCTCTGTACTTTTTATTTACTACAGAACGACCAAAGTTATAAAATTGTTGTAAAAAATTACAATTGTACAGTGTATTTTCAAAAAAAATAAGCTATAAGTAAATTTTTCAATACGTTGATTTTCAATTAATTAAAAAATTAGTATCGATGATATATTCAATATTTATATAAAAAATGCAGAAACAGGCAAGCGGTATGGTTTTTGTGGTGTTCGTAAAACACTATCCGGATTTAGCAGGAAAAGATTAGTATCAAGTAGCTAGTATCAAGTATCAAGACTGCTACATTAGGGGTACTAATTAGAGTTGATAGCTATGTCAAAAAAGACGCATTATGGTATCAAGTAGTTAGTATCAAGTATCAAGAACTTTTGATTAGTAGCTTGGATTTGGCAGCAGTACAATATTAAAAAAAAGCAAATAATTTTAGGCCTTAAAGGCGTAGCTGTCTTGATACTTGATACCAGCTACTTGATACCATATCTATATCTCACTCAACTTAAATGTATCCCTCACCCTAATCCCTTTTTCTGTTTGTTGCAGGGTGCAGCACTCGTTTACCGGGTCATGTTCAAAATAAAGTACATAATCCTGCTCCAGGGCCTCTGTAAGGAATAGTTTTTTCTCTTTAAGGGTAGTGAGCGGAAACATGTCATAAGCCATTACATAGGGCAGGGGAAGGTGCCCCACGGAAGGCAACAGATCGGCCATGTAAAGTATTTTTTTGCCTTTGTAATTAATGAGCGGCAGCATCATGGCCTCGGTATGGCCGGATACAAAACGGATATCAAAACCTTCGGCAAAGTTGATACCATCCTGTGCATCTATAAGTTGCAGCTGGCCACTTTCCTGTATGGGTAATATATTCTCTTTTAAAAACGAGGCTTTTTCGCGGTCGTTAGGGTTTGTAGCCCAGTCCCAGTGTTTGGGGTTGCTCCAGTACCTGGCGTTCCTGAAGGTTGGCAGCAGCTTTTCGCCGTCGCGTACTACTGCCCCGCCTACGTGGTCAAAATGCAGGTGGGTTAAAAATACATCGGTAATATCATCGCGGTGAAAACCGAGGGCGGCAAGTGAACTATCCAGCGTGGCATCGCCATGTAAATAATAATGGCTTAAAAATTTCGCGTCCTGCTTATTGCCAATACCGGTATCTATCAATATTAAACGGCCGCCGTCTTCAACCAGCAGGCAGCGCATGGCCCAGGTGCATAAATTATTATTATCGGCAGGGTTGGTCTTGTTCCAGATGGTTTTTGGCACCACCCCAAACATAGCCCCGCCATCTAATTTAAAAAAACCGGTATCGATAGTGTGGAGTTTCATAGTGGTGAGTGGTGTGCGGAATGATCGTTATGGATTTAGTTTTAAATAAAAATGAGTTTTGACCTGCCTCAAATCAGCAAATCAAAACTCATTACTCAAAACTCATTACTTAAAACTTTTATAAGTGGATTACTTCATCATAAGCGGCGGCGGCAGCTTCCATTACGGCTTCGCTCATGGTTGGGTGCGGGTGTACCGATTTGATGATCTCGTGACCGGTAGCTTCCAGTTTGCGGGCGGTAACTACTTCGGCAATCATTTCGGTAACGTTGTAGCCCAGCATATGCGCGCCCAGGAATTCGCCGTATTTGGCATCAAATATCAGTTTTACAAAACCATCTTTAGCGCCGGCAGCACTTGCCTTGCCCGATGCCGAGAATGGAAATTTACCAACTTTAATTTCGTAGCCGGCTTCTTTAGCTGCTTTTTCGGTATAACCTACAGAAGCAACCTCTGGCGAGCAGTAGGTACAGCCTGGAATATTATTGTAGTTGATAGGTTCAACATGTAAACCAGCTATCTTCTCCACGCAAGTAATGCCTT
>Ga0075366_10000991_pt1 | contig 13896 bp, 16 predicted proteins | sample EndMethybrTD3031_FD_72351 | JGI IMG/M metagenome (GOLD analysis project Ga0075366, IMG submission 72351) | Populus endosphere microbial communities from Tennessee, USA - Endosphere MetaG P. TD hybrid TD303-1 | ecosystem: Host-associated > Plants > Roots > Endosphere | place: USA: Tennessee...
GCTATACAGTAAGTCGGAACCAATTAATCAAAATGAGCGGGATTGAAATCCAACTTTCAAATTCATCATCAAAACATTTCCCTGCTTTTTTGTTTAGATTGTAGAAGAAATTTTTTACTGCCGCATAATGTCCGTTTTTACCTATAAACAGCGTAATAACATTACCCTGATCAGCATTGTTGTGCTGGGCTGTTTATTGTTTTATGCGCTTACCGATATTTTCAGCGCTATACTGGGCGCTATAGTTTTATACACTATTTTCCGTCCCTTGTATTTATACCTTGTGGAAGGCAGGAGCTGGAATAGATCGCTGGTGGCGGTTATCATTATCCTAATCTCTGTTATCGTAATAGTTATTCCCTTCCTTACCCTAAGTTTTATGATGATAAATAAAATATCATCGTTAAACCGGAACACCTTTCCTATCGAAGAATGGCTGGGTAAACTGGATCATTTCGCCGGCTCCAATTTTAAACAACCCCATTTTGCCGATAGTATTATGCTAAAGGTGGGTACGCTGGCTACCGACTTGTTCCCATCCATATTAGGCAGTGCAGCCAGTTTTATCATATCGCTGCTGGTAATGTATTTCCTGATGTATTTTATGTTTGTGCAAATGCGCGAGTTTGAAGCGGGCTTGTTACGCTATGCTCCTTTTCGCGAGCAACATGCTATGAAGTTTGCTGTTGCGTTGCGGAATGCTACCTATTCAAACGTATTGGGCCAAGGGATCATATCGGTTGTGCAGGGGATATTGCTGGCCAATGGCTTTTGGCTTGTTGGCATCCCAGACCCGGTATTTTGGGGGGTGATAGGTGCTTTTATTTCATTTTTGCCGATAGTGGGCGCGCCAACATTGTGTATCCCCGCAGCCGTTATTTTAATGATAGACGGGCATACCCTAAAAGGCGTATTGCTGCTGGCTTATGGGCTATTGTTTATTGGCAATGTAGATAATGTGCTGCGGATGATCATTAACAAGCGTTTGGCCAACACGCATCCCATTATTTCTATTATAGGGGTATTTATTGGTATCCCATTGTTTGGTATATTAGGGCTGGTTTTTGGGCCGGTGCTGTTATCCTATTTTTTGCTGCTGGTAGAAATTTATGAAACAAACACCCTGGCCGCTGAAAGGCTGGAGCGCATAAAAACGGGTCCGGATATTTAAAATTAAAAGGCGATATTGTATTTGCCCCTAAATAATTACCATACTTTGACAGCGGCCTTAACGTTTAAGAAACAGATAAAAGCCATATTTGAAAAAAACCAATAGTAAAAACAATTGTTCAACTTAAAAATTATAATACTATGAATGATAACTCGAAGGTAGTTGTTGCATTGCTGGCCGGATTAGCAGCAGGAGCAGCGTTAGGTATATTATTTGCGCCTGATAAGGGAACTGAAACCCGCGATAAACTTAGCGAATCGTTAAAAAACCTGGGCGATTCTATCAAAGAAACAGCTGCCGCTGAAATTGACAACCTGGTTGGCCTTAAAGACAAAGTGGTAGAAAGCATTAAGAACAAAGTAAAGGGCGCCGAAGAAGAATATCAGGACGACTTAGAACACGCCTGAATATAAAATATTAATATCCCGTACCTGGCAAAACCAGGACGGGATAATTATAAACAATCACCCGTATGGAAGATAAAGACAAAAAGGAACAGCCGCCTATTGCCGACCAGGTAAAAGAATACTTGGAAACCTATATAAAGCTAACACGTTTAAAAGCGATAGAACGGGGCACATCCATATTTGCCAGTATTGCAACCGATCTGTTTATTATACTGGGCCTTGCCATGACCATTTTGTTTGCCAGTATTACGTTGGCATTATTCCTGGGTAGCGTGTTTCACTCTTACTGGCAGGGCTTTGGGTGCGTGGCATTCATCTACATTGTCATCATTATATTCGTCATGATGTTCCGCAAAAGCTTGCATCGCCCTATTGTGGATGCATTGATAAAAAAACTATTTAAATATTAACGCGATATGGATATGCGAATCAGAAATATTGATGACCTGCGCAGCGAGATATCGCGGCTTAAAGAGGCCGAGCAACAACAAAAAGCCGCCATTGGCGAGCGCTTTAATGGCCCTGGTGCTATATTTTCAACCGTTATGTCGTTGTTCCCCAAAACTGCCGCAACCGAGGCTTTTAAAGGTCAGGATATGTTAGGCCTTATCTCGCGTGTGGCTTTACCTTTTGCTTTAAACAAAACGGTGTTCCGTAACTCTAATCTTTTAATAAAGGCAATAGTTGGTATAGCCTCACAAAAAGCCTCACACTTTATCAGTGAAGATTCGGTGGGTGGTTTGTTTAATACAGCCAAATCACTGCTTAGCAAAATTGGTATTGGCAAAAAAGAAAAGGATACCAAAGCAAAGAACCTGCAGGGCTTTGGTATTCCGCCAATGTAAAGTGGGGCTTATGCTTATCTCCATGGTTTGTCTCCCCACAAACAACCACAGGTTCGATGGCATGCAGTGCCTGTGAGGACACAGGCACTGGGAACGAATCTTCCTATGCTATTCTCCCGTTGTTTGTGTCCCCACAAACAACCATATCATTGCCTGTACCCTCACAGGCAATGGGGGCGAATCATTTATTGCATTATTTGTCTCCCCACAAACAATTATCATCCAATTACAGCGCAGCAATTAGTGTGCTTCTAACCAGTTTAAACCTGTACCTATTTCAACCATTATTGGCACTTCGGTTTTAATGGCATTCTTCATATGGTGCTCTATTATCGGTTTTATTTTTTCTACCTCGTTATGCGGCACATCAAAAACCAACTCATCATGCACCTGCATGGTCATGCGGGCATCCATTTTTTGAGTTTTTAATTCGCGGTGGATATTGATCATCGCAATTTTGATCATATCTGCAGCCGACCCTTGTATAGGCGCGTTAATGGCATTTCGTTCGGCAAAACCACGTACCGTTTGGTTAGCCGAATTAATATCGCGCAGGTAACGCCGGCGGCCCATAAGGGTACACACATAACCGTTTTCACGGGCAAAATTCATGGTATCGGCCATGTAATTTTTAATACCGGGGAACTGAACAAAATATTGTTCAATAATATCGGCAGCCTCCTTGCGGGGGATACCCAAACTTTGCGATAAGCCAAACGCCGACTGACCGTAGATGATTCCAAAGTTTACGGCTTTAGCATTCCGGCGCATGGTGCCATCTACCTGGTCAAGCGGTACGCCATATACGTTGGCGGCCGTAGCAGTGTGAATGTCCAGGTTTTGAGTGAAGGCGGCGCGCATGTTCTCGTCCTTGCTTATTTCGGCAATAATGCGCAATTCTATCTGCGAATAATCCGCCGATACCAGGATGTGGTTCTCATCGCGCGGAATAAATGCTTTGCGCACCTCGCGTCCGCGTTCGGTACGGATAGGGATATTTTGCAGGTTGGGGTTGTTGGAACTTAGCCTCCCGGTTGCAGCCACCGCCTGGTTGTAGGAAGTATGCACACGCCCGGTTTTTTTATTGATCATTAGCGGCAACGCATCCACATAAGTAGATTTCAGCTTTTGCAACTGGCGGAAATCCAAAATATCGCGCACAATATCGCTCTTGTTAGCAAGGGCCAGTAATACATCTTCACCAGTTTGATACTGACCGGTTTTTGTTTTTTTAGCTTTGGGGTCAAGCATCAGTTTTTCGAACAACACCTCGCCCAGTTGTTTTGGCGATGCGATATTGAACCGTACGCCGGCTTTCTCATACACCGTTTTTTCAAGCACGATAATGTCAGTCTCCAGTGTTTTTGAGAAATCTTTCAACGCATTCTGGTCTATCCTAACGCCCTCATATTCCATGTCGGCTAATACATATATCAACGGGTGTTCTATCTCATGGATCAGCTTTTCAGCTTCAGCTTCTTTTATTTTGCCTTCAAAAACCGATTTTAATTGCAAGGTAATGTCCGCATCCTCGGCAGCATATTCTTTTATCTTTTCGGGGTCAACATCGCGCATGCTGCCCTGGTTTTTCCCTTTGGGGCCAATCAGTTCGGTAATAGAGACTGGTTTGTAGCCCAGGTAGTTTTCAGCCAGGATATCCATATTATGGCGGGTATCCGGATCAATAATATAGTGGGCCATCATGGTATCAAACAGGTCACCTTTAACTTCCACGTTGTACCATTTCAGTATCATAATATCGTACTTGATGTTTTGACCCGTTTTGGCAATGCCCGGATTTTCAAGGACGGCTTTAAACTCGTTGACCACGCTTTGGCAATCCTCCTGCACAGCAGAAACAGGCACGTACCATCCCTGCCCTGGTTTAATGGCGAATGACAGCCCAACTAATTCGCAGTTATTGGCATCGGTGCCTGTGGTTTCCGTATCAAAACAAATATGTGTTTGCTGACTTAACAAAGTCACCAGTTCGGCACGCTTTTCGGGGGTATCGGCCAAATGATATTCATGTTCAACATTGCTGATGTTTTTAGATGCCTGCACCGGGCTTTCGGCAATGTCGGTTACATCAACCTGCATTGTGGTACGCCCTTCGGCAACCGGCGCGCCAAACAGATCTATCTGCGTACCGGCGGCACGCGTTTCAATAATGCTGAAATCGTCGCCAAACACCCGGCGGCCCAGTGTACGGAATTCCAGTTCGGCAAATAGCGGCTCTAATAACTCTTTGCTTGGGGCGCACATTTCCAGCCCGGCTTCGTCCAGTTCCACCGGTACGTTCAGGTTAATGGTGGCCAGTTTTTTAGATAGCAGTCCCTGTTCGGCAAAGTTTTCTACATTCTCGCGCTGCTTGCCTTTTAACTCGTGGCTGTTGGCAATAATGTTCTCCATCGAGCCGTATTGCTTGATCAGCGCTTTAGCCGTTTTCTCACCAATGCCGGGGATACCGGGGATATTATCTACCGCATCGCCCCATAGGCCCAAAATATCAATAACCTGTTCAACTTTTTCAATCTCCCATTTCGCCAGCACTTCTTTCACCCCTAAAATCTCCATATCGTTACCCATGCGGGCCGGTTTGTATATGAAAATGTTATCGGATACCAGCTGGGCAAAATCCTTGTCGGGCGTCATACAATATACCTGGTAACCTTTCTGCTCGGCTTTCTTAGCCAGGGTACCGATAATGTCATCGGCTTCGTAACCATCGGATGTAATTAAAGGGATATTAAAGCCCAGCACTACTTTAAAAATATAAGGCAGGGCTTTGGATAAATCTTCGGGCATAGCCTCGCGATGGGCTTTATAGGCTTCAAAATCGGTGTGGCGCTCGGTTGGGGCATCGGTATCAAAAACCACAGCCATGTGGGTTGGCTTTTCTTTCTTCAGCACATCCAGCAAGGTATTGGTAAAACCCATTACAGCCGATGTATTTAACCCGCCCGATGTAAAGCGCGGTGTTTTACTTAATGCAAAATGAGCCCGGTATATTAAGGCCATACCATCCAACAAAAACAATTTTTTCATAACCCGAATTTGATATTTATTTAGGTAAGGTTATCGTATATAGTGACGGTGAGGACACCGTCACCGGGAATTCTCCCCGGGTAGTGTCTTCGCCACCCGTTTATTGACAACCAAGCCCCTGTTACTGCAATTATAAAGCAAAGATTTGTTAAAAATATAAGTTTATCAATGTACTATTTGCTTAGTTGAAGATTTATACTAATCTTCATGGAATTATTTTTATGAAGACCGCGAAACTATTGATCCTGATTGTGCTTTTGGCTGGTGTTGTTAAAGCACAACGTCCTGTAACCAAACCTAAGCAAGAAGCTGCTAAACCGGCCGCAACCACAGCCGATGCACCGCCAACCGGCGTGCCAACCGACGAGCTTTTTGAGCATTATGTATTAAAACATGCCGATGGCGCCGCGCCCGAAGGCTATGGTATGAAACCCGATATGCTGATCCCTGTAGGAGCGTATGTAGAGGACATGACCAATCAAACAAAGATTACCGCTCAGCTAAACCGGTTTTTAAAAACCTACTTATGGGCCGACGGATCGCCGTTGGTATATATAGGCCGTACAAGCAAAATGATAGACGGGGTTAATGTAGACGCTTTTACAATAACCAAAACAGGTGGCAAGGATACCGTTACACTATATACCGATCTGTATAAAACAGCCCCGGTTTACCTGCCCAAGGGCTTTAAATTTCTTACTAAAGAACAGCTTGCAGTCGAATTTGTGCCTGTATTGGCACAATTGAAAGCCTACCACGCCATGCCTGATAAATATGCCGACCCAAAGGCGACAGCCGCCAGTTTTCAGTTGCTGAGTTTCATGCAATCGTATGTAGGGTTGGATTACCTGATGGATAACGACTATATTGGCCAGTTGCTTAACGATGTTGGTGTTGACTATGACCTGAAAGCCTTTTTAGTGCGATCATTTATTTTTCACCGGCTGGAATATGAAGTTACGGGGCAACCCAATGCCAAAGTAAAAGCGTATAATGCCATGGTTGATGATTACCAAACGGCCATTAAAGCCCATGATATTATGCTGAAAGGTACGTTGGCTACTTTTATGGTGAAGAAGTAGTGTCTTACTGTTCAGGCGTAAACTGCGGAGGTGTTTGTTTGGGCAATGTTATTTTTCCTTTTACTTCGGGGTATAATTTGTAAAGCGCGTCATCCGTCATGCTGCCCGAGTTTACGAAATACCAGTTTTTCCCATTATCGGTACTTACGGCCAGCAAGGTAGATTGTGCTGTGTAAACCCCTTTGGGCGTCATGTTATTTGCCGGTACGGCCATAGCTACGGTTTCGGGCACGGCGCAAAAGCGTTTGTTGCCTGCCTGCAAAACCGGACCGGGTTCACCCACCGAAGCACTTCTGATACTCATACCACTCTTTTTTAGTTGTGCAAACATGTTGGTTACCACTTTTAACATGGCATCGGCACCGCCGGCTTTTTTTATTGTTTCAGGGTCGGTATGGGCTATTACTGTTTTAAAATCGCCCTTCATGGTGGCTGTGGCCATTTGCTGGGCCACCGCTTTAATTTTCGCCTGCTGGGCAAATAGGTTGGTACTGGCAAGCACCAGTAATAAAATAACAAGCGTACGTTTCATAGGTGTAATATCTATCTAAAATCGCAATCTTCCAAATGGTCATTTACCATGCCGGTGGCTTGCATGTGGGCATAGCAAATAGTGATACCAAAAAACTTGAAGCCGCGCTTCTTCATATCCTTACTTATGGCATCAGATATATCGGTACTGGCCGGTATGCCGCCTGGCTTGGGTTTGTTATCTACGGGTTTACCGCCGGGCATAAAGCTGTACAGGTATTTATCAAACGAGCCAAACTCTTGTTGAACGTCAATAAACAACTTCGCATTGTTAATAGCCGCCAGTATTTTTAACCGGTTACGGATAATGCCTTCATCCTGCATTAACCGCTCCACGTCATGTTCATTAAACTCGGCTACTTTCTTTACATCAAAATCGGCGAAGGCCTTACGATAACCTTCGCGCCGGCGCAGAATAGTGATCCAGCTCAGCCCCGCCTGTGCCGATTCCAGCACCAGGAACTCGAACAGCGTTTTATCATCGTGCACCGGTTTGCCCCATTCTTCATCATGATATTTCATATAAAGCGGGTCGGTTCCGCACCAGCTGCAACGTTTTAAGTCTTTATTCATGTTCTGCAAATGTTAACACATAACCATTATTATCTAAAATGGAAAACTCGGTCGCGCCATAAAAGGTAGTTTCCAGTCCTTTAAGTATGGTTGCTTTTCCCTGAAGCTCCTCAAAAAAAGCTTTAATATTTTTAAGATTGATGTATAGCAAAAGCGAGCCCCCATTGGTACGCGATATTTCAGGCAGATCATTGGCCAGGCTTTCAAAGGTTTGGAACATCATGGTAACGCTGCCATTGGTCATCATAGCCCAAACAAGATCGTCGCCGGTTTCGGGGACAGACATCGTTATTTTAAAACCCAATAATTGGTAGAAAGCAACCGTTGCTTTCATATCCTTTACAAAAATGTTCGGTGATAATGTTTCCATGGTAATTCTTGATTGAAATTGCTAATATTTTTCGCAAAATAGGTATAAATAATAAATTCCAATAATTTTTAACGAAAATTGTAGCAGGACTTATTATTCAGTAATTCAGTTCCTCAATAATTAATACACCATGGGAGAATTAATAGACAATTTCGAAAGCTACCGCACCCGCATGAACGACCGTATTATGGAAACGGCCAATACCAATATTAAGCGCTTTTTTGCGCTGGATACCACTACCTATGCAGATGGCGCGCTGGATGTGAAGACCAAGGAAATGCTGGGACTGGTAGCATCCATGGTGCTGCGTTGCGACGATTGTATTAAGTATCACCTGGGCAAATGCCACGAGGCGGGCGTTAACCACGATGAAATGAACGAGGTGTTTATGATAGCCAACCTGGTGGGTGGGTCGATTGTAATACCGCACTATCGCCGCGCGGTAGAGTATTGGGATGAGTTGAACAGTTAAATGTACAGATGAGAAGATGTGCAGATATGCAAATGAAAAATTGCATGGATCCCTTTCCATTTGCACATCTGCATATACGCACATTTGCACATTCAAAAAGATGATTTCATTTAAACGCATAGACCATATCCATATTTGTGTCCCTCCGGAAAGGCTGGAAGAGGCGCGTACTTTTTATGCCGATATTATTGGCTTAACAGAGAAATACCGCCCCGATGTTTTTGGGCGCCCCGGCCATTGGTTTGATGTGGGCGGGATTGAACTGCATATTGGCGTAGAGGCCCCCTTGCCCCGAAGCATCCGCCATAGCGCGTTTGAGGTAGCTGATGTAAAGGCCGCCAAAGCCTACCTGGAAAGCAAGGGGCTTGAAATTGTATACGAGCCTGTGATCCCCGGAAGGGAGCGTTTTAGCTTTATCGATCCGTTTGGGAACCGGATGGAATTGCTGGAGTTTGAAGGATAAACTTTATATTTAGATATGGAACCTATTATTATCCCTATAAGCAAGCGCAAAATAACACTGCTATTTTTTGGCTCGGTGCTGTTTGTAATAGCGGGCATTTACTTTTTAATGGAGCCGGGAAAATTTGTTAGCCCGGTGATGCAGAATAAACCCTTCATTTTTATAGTTGGGGTAGCTGCAGTGATATTTTTTGGTATATGCGCCGTGTTTTCCTTCATTAAGTTTTTTGATAAACGCCCAGGGTTAATTATCGATGAAAAGGGGATTACCGATAATTCGTCGGGGGTAAGCGGTGGACTTATCAGCTGGAAAGAAATTATAGGCTTTAGTACCGCCCAGGTGCAAAACCAGCGCTTTATATTAATTATGGTGAATGATCCTGAAAAGCGCATCGAAGCCGAAACAGGTAGTTTTAAAAAGCGGATGATGAAACTTAACTACCGCATGTATAAAACGCCGGTGTGCTTAACGCCTAATGGTTTGCAATGCAATTTTGATGAGTTGTATCAATTGATTAGCGACAGCTACGCGAAGCATAGAAATAGCCCAATGGCAGATTCTTCACTACGGTCAGAATAACAAGTATTATAAGGCCAGTTCTACTGATGGATCCCAGAACAACTCTTTAAAATTGACGATCTTATCGTCTTCAACCATTACACCCTCGCTGGCCAATAATTGCTCCATCGTATTGCCGCCAAAATGGAATTTACCGGTAAGCAAACCCTGGCGGTTAACTACCCGGTGCGCCGGTACCTGCGGTGACACTTTACCGGCATCGTTCATGGCATAGCCCACCATGCGCGACGAACCCTTGGTACCCAAATAAGTAGCAATTGCACCGTATGATGTTACCCTGCCTTTGGGGATAAGGCGTACTACCTGGTATACCTGGTCATAAAAATCGGCGCGTTGCATAGGCTATTATTCAAATGAGAACTTAAGGTAGTTAATGTTTTTGTTATGCTGCAAATACTTTTTCTCGTAATAGGTTTTTATAGACAATACCTCATCCGCATGGGACGAGTGGTAAAGATCTTCGGTACGGACGTGCAGCTTAAGTTTTAATTCATCAATCTTTTCGGCTGTGTAGGTATGCAGCCCATCGTTATCGGTTTTCAGGTTTACAAAGCCACCAGGTTTAAGCAATACCTTGTACATATCTAAAAACCGCGACGATGTCAACCGTTTCTTTTCGCGGCTTAGCTGTGGTTGCGGGTCGGGAAAGGTGATCCATATTTCGTCAATCTCGCCCGGGGCAAAATATTCGATAAGGTTTTCTATTTGGATGCGTAAGAAACCAACGTTATTTATCCCATCTTCCAGCGCGGTTTTAGCGCCGCGCCAAATGCGGTTACCTTTATAATCAACACCAATAAAATTTTTATCGGGGAACAAGGTCGCCAGGTTTACCGTGTATTCGCCTTTGCCGCAGGCCAGTTCAAGCACTACAGGGTTGCCGTTTCCAAAAAAACCTTTGCCCCAATTACCTTTAAAGGATTTGCCGGCATCCATTTGCACTACATTTTTAAAAGTGTCTATCTCGGCAAAGCGCCTTAACTTGTCTTTTCCCACGCGTAAAAAAATTAAGCTGCAAAGGTACGGTTTATGTTAAAACAGGGAAATGCCTAGGAGGATTTTTAGAAGAGATAAATGATGTTTAAGCAACGTGTGAAAGGCATCGCGCGATTTCCCATAGTCTATTAGATAGTAAGGGTAGCCCCTGCCGGGGCATAGTCGACCGTATAACTATTTTCTACAAACAGGTAGTCCCTCTGGGACATAAAAAGCAGGGTGTCATGGTGAGCAGGGTCGAACCATGGCGGGTGGGCCTACACACCATCCTTCGACTGGCTCAGGATACAATGTCATTAAGTTAAGCGATTACCGTGCTCCGATAGGAGCAATATGTCGGTAGAAAATATATGATGAAATAGTTTTGCGTGCCGTAGGTACGCTACCTATAAGTTCCGTACCTACGGCACGGGACTATCTGAATTGAACTTCTCTACCGACATTTAACCCCGATGGGGTTGAACAACCTCTTTTGTCCCCGCAGGGTCTCTCGGAGAGGACCCTGCGTCCGCATGAAGGGGGGGACACGGCGACGAGCCAAACCCACAGCCACGCAGGGTCCTCTCCGAGAGACCCTGCGAAAACTTGACGCACATCACAACTCAAACCTCTACCGATGCCCCAATCTCTGACATGTTGCTGTGAAATACAACTCCCAGCTTTTCAAAATGGCGATTATAGTTTTCGTACCGCTGTTTTAAAAAAAAGGGCTTGGCAAATCCATCATGCACGGGCAATACCTGCCTGGGCTTTATTTTATCGGCAAAGGCGGCTACAATAAGCTCGGTAGTAAAAGGCGCCATCACCGGCAATATTAATAATTCAATACCGGTATAGCTTAGTAGTTTATCGTCGAATGAATCAACCGGGTGCAACACTTTACCGTCAATCACCATAGCCACCATCTCGGGCAGCGGGTTATCTAAAAGGCCTTCGTGCATTACCGGGATCAGCTCCAGCTGAAAAGGGCCAATCACCGTTGGTATGGGTTCGGTATCGATACCTGCTTTTTTCAATTCATCGCTCACCTGCTTAACGGTGTAAACTTTGGCATTGCTTAGTTCAATAATTTTGGCCAGGTTCTCTTTATCCAGGTGATCGGCATGGATATGGGTGATGATAACGGCATCAACATCGTTAAATTCATCGGCTGTTATAAACCCTTCAATAAAAGAATAGATACCGGGATCTACCAATAATTTAAAGTTGTCTTTTTCAAACACAAGGCACGAGTGCAGATATTTTGTAATTTTCATAACCGCTGTTTTATGAATAACCTTATTCTGTTTTTTGTGTTCATTTTATTTTTATTTAAGGCGTGGGTTGGGATAAAAAGCTTCGTTAGCGGTCTGTTAGCCTCACCTAAACGGCAAGACCTCATGAAATAATTCTCTTCAAAAGGTAATAGCCCATCAAAAGACAGTAGCATGTAAAATTTACCATTTTACATGCCACCCCGATGGGGTTCTATCTCAATTTCACTTTTGGCTACTAACATATCGCACCTACGGCGCTGGTATAAATCAAATCCCGGAGGGATGACATGTTAGTAGTAAATTGCAAGAAATAAAGAGCTCCATAGGAGCGGCATGTTCATCCTGTCTTCAGATGGGTTATTACTCTCCAAAGGAGAGGACTTCGCTGTATTTTAAGGCTTAAAAAACTTTTTAAGCCCCCTCTACTGGAGAGGGGGTTGGGATGAGGCTTTAAAAAGCAACCTTTTTATATAACCTTACGTATTAAGTATGTCTGCATTATAACTTTATCTTATAATGTGTGTTATATTTGTGAACAGCTAAACTTAAGTAATGATCTCTTTCGCCCACCGTGTTTTTATGGAAGTTGCCGCCAATATGAGCTTCTCAAAAGCAGCACAAGTATTATTTGTAACGCAACCAGCCATTAGCAAGCACATTAAGGGGCTGGAAGACCAATACAAAGTAGCTTTTTTTGAACGCAAAGGAAATAGCATACTACTAACCGAGCCTGGCAAAAAGCTGAACGAATATCTTTTACAGGCTACCGAGATTGAGCGTAAAATAGAATATGACCTGTCGATATTCAGCAACCTTAGCAATGCGGCCGGGCATTTGCGCCTGGGGGCCAGCACCACCATTGCATTATACATTTTACCATCCATTTTATCGGGTTTCCAAAAGGAGTATACCAATGTAGATGTGCAACTGGTAAACCGAAATTCGGAATACATACTGAACGCCTTACTTAACCACGAGGTTGATATTGGCATTATTGAAGTGGATAACAAATTAACTACCGTTAGTTACAAGCCTTTTATGAGCGACGAGGTGATCCCGGTGTGCTCGGCAAAAAGCCCGCTGGCAGGTAAATCGCTTACGCTGAAACAACTGGTAAAAACCCCGGTAGCCCTGCGCGAACGCGGATCGGGCACGCTGAACGCCTTGTTGAAAGCTTTATCGGTGCACCATGTTAAACCTGCCGACCTATCGGTAAAAATACGCCTGGGTGGTACCGAAGCTTTAAAAAACTTCCTGCTGGCCGATCAGTGCCTGGGCTTTATGCCGCGCCCGTCTATTGTGCGCCAACTGGCCGAAGGCGATTTGGTTGAAGTACCCATTGAAGGCCTAAAAATCACCCGCGATTTCTTTTTCATCCGCCGTAAAGGCACCGAAGATTACGGTTTAACCAGTAATTTTATTAACCACGCGCTTAAGTACGTGTAGTGCTGGGCTACACCCACCACGTCATTGCGAGGTACGAAGCAATCTCCCAATAGGCAGAGCCGTCATGACATCACCACTACAAAGTTACTAACCCTGCAAATAAGTAATGGTGGCGCAAGCCTGTCATTAATCTTTAGCTAAGCCGCCGGTTTTGACAAAAGTTCATTTGTGCTTTGAGCAATCTGTTGACATACAATCTATTAAATCTAAAAATCGCTAAAAATGCGTAAGTCTGCCTAAAAACGGAAAAGCCGGGGTAAAAAACCAGGATAATGCCTAAAAACGGCAAAATTTACACAGGTTGTTTTAATACGATAAAAGACCCAAAAAATAGCCGCAAAACTTTGTGAAACCGGTGAAATAGTGGTGTCGCGATACTGTCAGCGTTTTTATCCGTGATTTTTTGTAAACAATTATCAAATCTGCAAAATCGGCAACGCTCGGTTTCCCTGCAAAAATTTCAATATCGGCACACTATGTCCGCTAAATTTTTACCATTAGCGGAACTATATTTTAAAAACCATAATAATGCTCAGGGGTTTCTCTTTTAGCAATCTTTGCTTAAATTGAGCCAATAAAACCTGGAATGAAAATTTATCACCTCGCTGCCGAATGTTATCCTATTGCCAAAGTTGGCGGCCTTGCAGATGTTGTTGG
>Ga0075366_10000992_pt1 | contig 13893 bp, 9 predicted proteins | sample EndMethybrTD3031_FD_72351 | JGI IMG/M metagenome (GOLD analysis project Ga0075366, IMG submission 72351) | Populus endosphere microbial communities from Tennessee, USA - Endosphere MetaG P. TD hybrid TD303-1 | ecosystem: Host-associated > Plants > Roots > Endosphere | place: USA: Tennessee...
AAGGGCACCGACGGCAAGCTGACCGCCGTCGGCCGCCTCAAGCTCGTCACGCCCGAAGCACCGCTGACCCGTGGCGCCGACGGCCTGTTCCGTGCGCCCGACGGCGATCTGCCGGCGGACACCAATGCCCGCGTTCAGGACGGCGCGCTCGAAGGCTCGAACGTGAGCCCGGTCGAGACCATGGTCGCGATGATCTCCGCTGCACGCCAGTTCGAGGCGCAGATGAAGATGCTCACCACCGCCGAAGGCAACGAGAAGGCTGCTGCGCAGTTGCTGGCACCGGGCTGATCCGGCGGCTTGCTCTTCAGCGTCCTCAGCGCTGCCGCTTGAAGACGAACAGGCCTTCCTCCATCGTTCCTATCAGCAACTCGCCCTTCGACGGGCTGTCGACGAGGCGGCGTGCGCTGGCCGGGACCCCATCGACGGGCCCGAAGAGTGCTTCGAATCGCCGCTCGCTGTCGAGCAGAACGATCTGCCCGCTCGAAAAGAGGATCGTCCAGCGCCCGCGCGCATCGATTGTCAGATCGATCGGGTGACCAACAGGTCCGTGCATCGCCTCGTAGCGAGCAGGAATGGCGAAGCGCACGGGCTCGAATCGATCGCCCGTCCAGCGTTCGATGCTGGCGCCGACGACGCCGACGAGTGCCGGGTTGTCGCCGCTGCGAAACAGCGCCTGTGCGCGGCTTCTCGAAAGACGCGTGACCGTGCCGCTCGGGTCAACGCGCAGAACGCCGGCGCGCGAGGCGACCCACACCGAGCCGTCCGGCCACGGCAGCAGCGCACCGCTCGGCTCGGTCATGGCGCTCGTCAGGCGCACGTCGATCGGCCTGTCGGTGTCGGCGCGCGGGTACCAGCGCACACCGCCGGTGTCGGCCGCGGGTGTCGAGCCGAGTGCAGCCCAGATGCCTCGTCCATGGTCGACGGCGTGCCCGAGCACGTGCGGGTGTGAGCTCACTGCCTTGCGGTCTAGCCAGCGAGACTCGCTGTCGCTGACGACGAAGACGCCCTGCGATCGAACGAGAACCGCGATCTCGTCGCCATCCGCATAGCGAGCTTCGCCGTACACGCCTGCAGGAAGCCGCTCAGCCGCGGGCCAAGTGCGAGTGATGCGCCAGGTCTGCCCACCGCGCTCCAGCTCGAGCACGCCTTGCTTAGGCGCGGCAAGCAGCGCACGCTGGCCGTCGCTCGACAGATCCGTGGGCCATGCGTTGGGGGCAAGCACCGCGCCCTGTGCCACGAGCAATGCTTTCGATTTCCACGGCAGCGCATCGTTCTCGGTGGAAGACGCCTGCAGGTCGAAAAGCCCGGTGTCGGTGCCGACGAGCAGGCGACGCGGGTCGTTCGTGTCGATGGCAAGTGCGGTGGCCCAGCGAAGCTCGGGCCCGCTGACGAGCTGTGGGCGGCGCTCCTGCGCCCGGCACTCGACCAGTTCGATGCCCTCGCCGTACACGGCGACCGTGAGCCGTCCACGCGCCTTGTCGGAGAGAAGCCCCGTGACTTCGGCGGCGAACTCGGCGTTCGAGCAGTGTCGGCGCAATGTTCCGTCCGGTGCGAGTTCGAGCAGCGAATAGCGCAGCGCAGACGGCGTGCGCATCTCGCCGCGCACGACCGCGAGCACCGGCCGCGCGGAAACCGGGTCGAGCGCCACCGCAGACACGCCGATCGCATCGCGCCAATCCTTGAGGTCGATCGTCACGTGGCGCGACTGCGCATCGTTTGCGCACAGGCTCGCAAACCAGAGCTGGGCGACAAACGCCTGCGTCGTCGTTCCCGCCACCAAAAGGCAATCACCTTGTGGATCGGCGCCGGTCGTCGTGATCGTGGCGGACTTCGGCAACTCGATCGTCCGGGGCGCCGCGCCTAGTTCGGCGCGCCATTGGGTCGATGTCGAAGGGCTTCCGGTCGCCAGGCGCGACTGCATGAGCGGACGCTTGTCGACCGGCGACACGCGGATGAAGTCGACCGGCCTTCGCTCGACCAGTTGCTGATCCGTGCCGGACGGCTTCAGCGAGCGCGCGCTCATGGTCGACAGATCGACCTGGACCGCGCCCTGCGAGGTACCGATCAGCAGCGAATCTCCCAGCGGCTGAACCTGCCATGTCACGGCCGATGGAAGAGGACGCCCGACGTCCAGGTGCAGGACGCTGCCGGGCTTCACGCCGAACACGCCCGCGTTTCGGGTGGCGACCCAGATGGTCTCGCCCGCGCTCGCGATGTCCATGACGCGCAACGGGGGCGTGCCGATGCGCTGGATGTCCGGCTTCGCCGGATCCCGCGGCCACAGGGTGTGCGAGGCGTCTTGTGCGGCCGCTCCCGCGGCGAGCAAAGCAGCCGCTGCCACGATCGCGGCTCGTCGTGCGGCAGCGGCTGCGTTCATCGAGAGCGGAGGCTGATTCGACATGAAGCCGTTCCTGCGTTGCGAGCTACGGTTGGCCGGAGAGGTTGATCACCGCGAAGGGCGCGGGAATGTTGATTCCGGCGGTCGGCTGCAGCGAGGATCTTTCGTTGCCGTTGCTCGCGTCGCGCGTCGTCACGCGGTAGAAGAACTTCACGGTCTGCCTGCCGATCACGGGCGCGCGCAGGGCCGCCCATTGCGCGTCGCTCAACTCCCACTGGGCATAACACGCCGATGCCGGATTCGAAGACGCATCGGTCCCGACGCTCAGCCATCCGCTGTCCAACGACACCGAGCCCGTGGCGAAGTCGGGCGTCGACGACAGCTCGATCTTGAAACTCGAGTTGCAAGGTGCCTGCGCAGCCAACGGGCGCGCACTGCCGGCAGAGTCGAATCGGAACCGTGGACCTGTCCAGACATGGAACAGCGGGTTCGGGCCATCGCGGCGGATGTAGTCGCGCGCGCCGATCTCGTCGGTCGGATCGTTGTCGTCGACTTCGATGACGGCCGCGCCGCAGTTCGAGCCTGAATCGGCGCAGTTCGAATCGATGGGGAAGACGCCCACCTTGGCGAAGCTGCCCATGATCTTGGTCGCCGAAGGCGTCCCGCTCGTGTCGAGATTGGATTGCAGCAGCAACTGTTGCTGGAAGTCAGACAGGCGGGCGAAGATGCCGCTGTCGGTCGTTCCCGGATCCGTGCCGAGGGCTCCGCTCGTGCGCACCGCTGCGAACAGCAGCTGCCGGTACCGGTCCCTTCCAGTGCTTCCCGGGGTGGCGAGCATTGCCTCGCGCAAGAGCCACAGCGCGGTCGATGCGATCTGCATGTCCCGGTACTCGGAGGGGGTAGTGCCCGCTGCGCTGCGATGCTCGGGGAAGTGATTGCCGGGGAGATTCGGATCGAAGGGGAACGACACCTCGAGCAAGCGTGGCAGATCGTCGCCCTTGCCGTGCCCACGCGAACCGGTGCAGTTGTTGCTCGCGTCGACGCCGCCCACGTTCTTGGCGACCCATCCGGCGATGCAACTGGTGTTCTCGAGGTCGGCAGCCCAGGCGTCGGCGAGGTCATGCAGCGATGACCAGCCGACCGGGCAGGGAACGCCAGGGGACCTGACGCAGACGTCCCAGAGGTTGTTCGTCGCGGCGTGACCGAACTCGTGAGCGATCGCCGTGCTGTCGTGGGCGAAGTTCATGCGGTTCTGCTCGCCGTCGGTCTCGTCGGAGTAGTCGGGGCAAGCGTCGTCGTAGTAGCCGCGACAAGCGCCGAACAGCATGTTGGCTTCCGCGCTGCAGAAGTTCATCTCGAGCCTTGGGCTCCAGGTGCCGGCGGGGATGGGGGTGGGGGGCTCGCCGACGCCGTAAGTCTTCATCTGCTCGCGGTACGCATACACCTGCGCGAACACGCTGGCTTGCTGGTACTTGCGGTTCCCCCACTTCCTGCACAGCGCACTCGCCGCGTCGTTGATCGGCGCCTGGTCGAAGTTCGCGAGAGTCGAATTGATTGCGGGAATCGAGACTGTGCAGCTGTTGGGCGCGCTCACGTTGTTGGTGGTGGCCGTGCAGTCGCTGTGCATCACCTGCGGCGGCGCCGCGAACTGGCTGAGCGTGAGCTCGAACTTGCCTGCTGACTCCGCGTCGACGCTGAAGCCGATGGAGCGCGATGCGCCCGTCCCCGGATCGCGCCGCCAGACGCTTGCCGACGCGGCGACCTCGGCATACAGCGGTATGAGCTTCAGCAGTTCGCTCGATTCCGCGTCCATCCAGGCCACGAACGGAACCTGCGTGTCGGCGATGCGGCCGCTCAGCGGCAGGCGCCATGCGTAGCGCAATGCAATCGTCGACGCGTCTGCGTTGCCGTACGGCAGCAGCACGAGCTGGGGTTTTGGCGCACGTTCCTCGCGATTGTCGCGAGCCACGCCGGTTTGCTTCGCGAGCGAGCGATACGCGATGTCCGGCACGTTCGACACGTTGGTCAGCAGGCGCCGATTGGTGATGCGCCACTGACGAATCAAGACACCGCGGATCGTTCTGACGGACTCGCCCTGAACTCCCGCAACGACGAGCCCGACGTGCTCGACCGGAACGCCGGCATGCGTTTGCCGGATCGCGATGGTGACGCGCGGCCGGTCGGGTTCGAGCCGCATCTTCTCCAGCGTGCGCGCGTCGACGGCGACACTCAACGCCATGCGGCGGTCGCTGAAGGCAAGACTCTGGTTCAGCGGCGTGACGATCTCCTGGGTGACAGCCTTGACCGTTAGCGCAATCTTCGGACTCGCCGGCACGACGGCGGCGACGGGGGTCATGTCGCGAGCGGGCAAAGCGAGCCACGGCTTCTTGGTCCCCGTGGTCGTGTCCAGCAAGCGCAGCGTGACGCCACTGGGCAGGACGGCCGGTGTGATCGGTGGTGATGCAATCGCCGGTGGCGCCGGCGCATGCGTGGTGGTTGCCGGGCGCAACACCTGCGCGCCCGCAGGTCCAGCCACGAGGCCGACGGCGAGCGTCATCGTCACGAGTGCGAAAGGCGCGTTCATTGCGATGCAATCATGCGAGCGCCTCCGGCGATTGGGCGAAGGATGACAGCGTGCCGCCGGACTGCATCCCTAAGCTTGGGGATGCGCGTGCAGGAGGCAAGCCTCAAGCTGCTGCGGCGCGCGAAGTGCGTGCGACAGAAAGGCAATCATGCGTGCAACCCTTGCAAGCCTCGGTGTGTGGCTGGTGTGGGCGCTCGTCGGTTGTGCGAGCTCGGCGCCATCTTCCTCTACGGCACCGCGAACGTCGCCTTCGCCAACTCCAGTCGCGGGGGTTCTGGCTCCGCCGCCGCAGGCCTGCGGCGCCAAGGTCACGTCGCTGACCTGCACCAGCTCCAAGTTCTGTCCCGTCGTCGTCTTCAAGGGCCCCGGCGAGAAGTGGAACGTGTTCCCATACAACCTGAAGGTCGCCAACCCGAACGCGACGATCATCTGGATCCTGCTGGACGGCTCGAGCTTCGACAGCAACCCCTCGAAGATGCACGGCATCCGGCTCAAACTGAACGGTGGCGGGCAGTTCAGCGACGGCAGCGCGACTGACGAACTGAACAATGCACCCGCACCGCGGCCACGAGGGCCGCACTATCGCGTGAAGTTCGCGAACACGGGCGCGTCGAGCAAGGACATCGAGTACCTCCTCGCGTTCGAAGACTCCTCGGGCAATCAGGTCGTCTGCGATCCGTTGATCAACAACTCAGGTCTCGACTGAGTCTGCCTTGCGCGGCGCGGCGTCCAGCGCGCTGCGCACGCGCGCGATCGCCTGCCCGAGTTCCGAGTCGGGCTGCGCACCAGCCTCCGCCTGCAACGCGACGGCGCGGGCGAGTGTCTTCTCGGAGAGCAGGCTGTTGCCGGTGAGCAGTTGCGCCTCGGCCTTGCTGCACAGCAGGATGCCGAGGTTCAGCTTGTCTGCCACCTCGGTGAGCAGCCGCTCTCCAAGGTTCAGGCACTCGCCGGCGTCGCCGAAGCGCAGCTGGCGTGCGTGCAGCAGTCCAAGGTAGTTGAGGAACTGGCCCTGCGAGCGCCGGTCGTTCAGGTCGCGCGCGATCGCGAGGGCCGACTCGAACTGCGCGAGCGCTTCGTCCGCCTCGCCGAGCGCCTCGCACACGATGCCGAGGTTGCACATCACGAAGGCGCCAAGGCGCACGTAGCCCGTTTCCTTCGCTACTTCGAGCGCCGCGTCGAGCGTCTCGCGGGAGTCCTGCAGCCGCCCCTGCATCTGGTGCAGCAGTCCGAGGTTGCACAGCGTGTTGCCTTCCCACTGTCGATCCCCGAGCTCACGCGCGACGGCGAGGGCAGCCTCGTAGTGCACCTTCGCTTCCGACAGATGGCCCTGCGTCGTGCAGAGCAGGCCGAGGTTGCCGAGACTGCCCCCTTCCCAGCGCCGCTCACCGTGCCGGCGTGCGAGCGCCAGTGCCTGCTCGTAGTGGCTGCGCGCCTGCGCCAGGTTGCCCTGGTGTTCGAGCAAGTTGCCGAACTCGCACAGCACCTCGCACTCCACGCTCGTGTCGTTCGCTTCGCGTGATTGCTTCAGTGCCGCGTCGAGATGGGTGCGGGCGTCGTCCATGCGCCCGACGTTGACGCACCAGGCGCCGAGGTGGCTGAGAACGCGCCGCTCCGTGGTTCGATCGCCCGCGTCGAGCGCAGCCGACAGTGCTGCGTCGAAGCAGGCTCCCGCATCGGTCATATGGCCGCTCTGGCGCAGCGCCCAGCCCCGCACGCGGTCGACGCGCGCCGACGCGCCGCGCGAGAGCGCCGGCATCCGCCGCACCGAGTCGGCCAGTTCGACGCCTAGCCTGAACGGACCGCGCAAGCGCAGTGCCACCCACGCGCCTTCCAGTGCACCGACGGCACGACCGCAGTCCGAGAAGGAAACGGCATGTCGGCAGGCGGCGATCAGGTTGCCGAGATCGGCGCACGAGTCGGCGAGTGCGTCGGCTTCCGACAGCGCGGCGAAGAATTCGCAGTGCCGCCGACGCGCACCTTCGGCAATCTCGGTGCCTTGCGCGTTCAACCGTTCGGCGGCGTACTCGCGCACGCTCAGGAGCAAGTCAAAGCGGCGGGTGGACCGCTGCCTGATGAGCGACTTCTCGAGCAACGACTGCACCAGGTCGAGCACCGGTGGCAGGTTTTCGCCGCTCAGCCCGACGATGCTCTCGGCGGCCGCCAGAGTGAAGGGCCCTTCGAGCACCGACAGCTGGGCGAATGCGGATCGTTCGGGCTCCGACAGCAGGTCCCACGACCAGTCGAAGGTTGCCCGCAGCGTCGTCTGGCGTGAACCGCGCGTGCCGCGCGAGGTGAGCAGATCGAAGCGTGCGTGCATGCGCTGCAAAAGCGCGTGCGGCGACATCATGCGAACGCGTGCCGCAGCGAGTTCGATGGCCAGGGGGAGGCCGTCGAGCAACTCGACGAGCCGCGCGATCGCGCTGTCGTCCGCCGGCCCGGGCTCGAAGCTCTGCAGCCCGGCCTTCGCGCGCCGCACGAACAGCTTGCTCGCATCGTCGATCGCCAAGGGCTGCACCGGGAACACCTCCTCGCCGGAAAGATTCAGCACTTCTCGCGACGTTGCCAGGAAGCGCGTGTGCGGTGCGCGCGCGAGCCACTGGCCGAGGGTCGACTCGCCGAGCGCAACGATCTGCTCGAAGTTGTCGAGGATCACGAGGCACGCCGCGCGACCGGCGAGCGCGTTCCCGAGTTGCGCAATGGGGTCGCCACCGCCCAGCGGCACGCCGAGGCCTTGCGCGACGGCTTGCAGCACGCTGTCGAGGTCGCGCGCTTGCGCCAGGTCGCAGAACCACACTCCGCCCGGATACTCGCCGAGGTGGGTCCAGCCGTAGCGCAGGGCGAGGCGGGTCTTGCCGATTCCGCCGATTCCGCTGAGCGTCACCAGGCGCGCGCCTGCATCGAAGCGCGCCGACAGCGCGCGCATCGCGCCGCGCCGGCCCACGAAGGCGTCGCGCTCGGCCGGCAGGCTGTGCCGGACCCCGCGAGCCGGAACCCACACGCCGTCCTGCAGCAGCACGCGGTAGGCCTTGTCCGAGTCCGGCGGCACGCCGCGAGCCCATTCGCCCTCGCCGATGTCGTGCAGTTCCACGGGCTCATCGATGCCCTTAAGCCGCCAATGGCCGCAGCGCTCGATGCGTTGCGGGCGCTCGGGGAGCGCATTGAGCACCTCCGAGGTGACGAGCGTCTGCCCGCTCTGTGCGAGCGCCATCACACGTGCAGCCACGACCTTGCCGACGCCGTCGACCTCCACGGGCTTGGCGCCGCGCATCACGTCGGCGGCATCGTTGTGCCGCAGCGTGACCGGGCAAACGTGCAGGCCCGCGCGTGCGGACAGCGGCACGGCAAGCCGGCTCAGGCTGCGATGGTAGGCGCGCGAGAACTCCAGTGCATCGGATGCGCTCGCGAAGAGAAGCAGGAAGCCGTCGCTCTTGTCGATCTCGCGCCCGCGCCACTGCGCCAACAGGTCGCGCGCGACACGATCATGCGCATTCCACAGCTCGGACATCGCCAGGTCGCCGAGCCGGCTGGACAGCGCTGTGCTATCGACAATGTCAGTCAGCAACAAGGCGCTTGGCATACCGAGGGGCCGGCGGGGGAGGAGATCCACTCTACACAATACTCGCGCGCGCGAACAGCCGCGCGCGAGGCCCCCCGTGCCGCCCCTTACGGCCCGTTGTTGATCATCGGGTCATGCCGCAGCAGCTCGCCGGTGGAGACCTTCTTCACCGTCACCGTGTACCTGAAGTCGCCGGCGCAGGTGTTGCGGTCGAAGAGCGTCGCCTTCATGCTGTCCGGCGGCAGCGTCTTCGAGGGCTCCGGGAATTCGACTCCGGGAGTGGCCACCACCACTGCGGCGTCCTGCGGGAAGACATATCCATCGGTCTTCAACACGAACTTCAGCTGGACGGCGCGGCCGTCCACCTGCAGCGGGTTGGGATCGCAGGCGACTGTTCCGCTCGCGTCGACCGTGACGGTCACGTGGTTGGGTTTCTTGGTGTTGTCTTCCATTGGGTGTGTCCGTGGTTCATGGATGGACTGGTGCCGTCCCCGCTGCGGCGGCCAGTCGTTGGTGGAGATCGGCGTAGCTGGGGTGCCGATAAGGGGAAGCTTCGATGCGTTTGGCCAGCGCCCGCGCGTCGTCGATCGCGCCCAGCCGCAGGCGCGCCTGGGCCAGCAGCGTCATCGCCGGCAGATCGCCGGCGTTCGCCGATGCCTGCAGGCGCGATGCCGCAGCCTGCCAGTGGTCGCGCGATGCTGCGGCGTCGGGCTTGCGCGCCAGCGAGTCGCCCAGTGCGAGTTCGACGGCCGAGGCGACGCGGATCTGCTCGTCGTCCAGCGGCTTGCCGCCGGCCTGCGCGCCCGTCACGGCCGACAGGAAGGCTGCGAGTTCGTCGCTCGGCGAGGCCCCCGTGTCGGCGAGCGCGAGCCTGCTCAACAGCAACCTGCCGGTCAGCGCGATGTTCCACTTGTTGCGCGTGGCGTCGGTCGACAGCAGCCGCGCCGTGTCGACCGCCGTGCGCTCGACCTGCGCGCGCGCGGCGTCGCGCTCGCCGAGCGCGATCTCGATCTCGGCGAGGCTCGCCCGTGCGAACGTCTGGTGCACCAGCCACTCGGTGTTGGTGGCGTCGGTCGCGACGAGCGCCTCGAATCGGGAGAGTCCGTCCAGGGCCGATTTCCGGGCATCGGCATGACGGCCGAGCGCCAGCTGAAGCCGGCCCACTTCGTAGGCTGCATTGGCGAGCAGCTGATGCACATCGCGGTTGGTATCGGCGTCGGGCATCTTCGTCAGTTCGGTCACCTTCGTGCGCTGCGCGTCGATCGCACCGTCGAAGTCGCCCAGCGCTTCGCGGGCCTTGGCGATCCAGCCCCATGTCTTTGCCAGTTCGAGCTTGTGTTCGGGCCGTGCACCGACGATGTCGGACCACGCATCGCGCGTTTCGATGAAGGCCTGCAGGGCCTGCGCCGAATGCAGCCTTTCGAGGTAGACGACGCCGAGATTCGCGCCTGCATAGGCTGCCTCGATGCGCCAGTCGAGGTGGGTCGGATCCAGTCGCGTCAGCTGCTGCGCCAGCGCCTGGTATCTGCGGAACGACGCTTCGGCTTCGTCCGCCTGGCCGCGCTGCCGCGCGATGTAGCCGACCCAGTACACGCTCTGCGCGTGGTCGAAGATGCGTTGCCCGTCGCTCGGGTAGCGCGCCATCAGTTCGCCGGTGCTGTCGGCCGCCTGCTTGAACACGCGCAGCGCGTCGTCCAGGCTGCCGCGCCGCTCGGCGATCTCGCCAATCAGGTGCAGCGCGCGGGCGCGGCGGCCGAGCGAGTCGGCGTCCAGGCGGCCGGCGTCCTGTGCCGCGTAGTAGGCGAGGGCCTGCGTGCCGACGGCGTCGAGCGCATCGAGACGGCCTACCGGCTGCAGCTTCTTGCGCAGGTCGCCGAGCATGAACTCGATCAGCCCTTCGGCCTGCACGCGCTGGCGCCGCGCCTCGTTCGCTTCCATCAGAGCGACGCCGATACCGATCGCCAGCGCCGATGCCACGAACACTCCCGCTGCCACGCCCAGGCGGTGCCGCCGCACGAACTTGGCGAGCACATAGGCCCTCGCGTCGGGGCGCGCGGCCACGGGCTCGTCGTTCAGGTAACGGCGCAGGTCGTCGGCCAGCAGCGAGGCATTGGCGTAGCGCTCGGCGGGCGATTTCTTCAGCGCCCGCGCGACGATGTTGTCGAGGTCGCCGCGCAGTGCGCGCGCGAGGCGGGCCGCGGAAGACTTGTCGACGCCGCGGCGCAGCACGGAGTCCGAGAGGCGCCGTGGCTCGGTCTCGACCACCGCGCGCATCTGCTCCAGCGGTGCGGTGGTGCCGTCGGCGGTGGGGTGCGCGCCGCCGAGCAGCACGTACAGAAGCACGCCCAGGGCGTAGACGTCGGTGGCAGTCGTGACGTCGCCGCCTTGCAACTGCTCCGGCGCGGCGTACTGGAGCGTGAATGCGCGGCCCGCGGCTTGGGTGAGCTCGGTGGCGGCGCCCGCGGCGTTGGCATCGTCGAGCAGCTTCGCGATGCCGAAGTCGAGCAGCTTCACCTCGCCGGCAGCCGTCACCAGGATGTTCGAAGGTTTCAGGTCGCGGTGCAGGATCAAGCGGTTGTGGGCGTGCGTCACTGCCGCCAGCACGTCGAGAAAGAGCCGCACGCGGGCCGAGAGGTCGAGCGCCTGGTCCTCGCAGTGGCGATCGATCGGAACGCCGTCGATGTACTCGAGCACCAGATACGGGCGCGTTCCGGCGCTGGCTACCCCGGCGTCGAGCAGCCTCGCGATGTTCGGGTGCGCCAGCCGAGCGAGGATGCTCCCTTCGCGCGCGAAGCGCTCGGAGCCGCCGCTTGCCATCAACCCCGCGTTGAGGAACTTGATCGCGACGTGCCCTTCGAAGCGGCCGTCGGTGCGGCGCGCGAGCCACACGCTGCCCATGCCGCCCTGGCCGAGCTCTCGCTCTATCGTGTAGGGACCGACGGCCTGCCCGAGCAGGCTCGCCTCGCGCAGCAGCGCCGGGCGCTCGAGGAAGGCGTCGCGATCGTTGTCGGCCAGGCGGCCGAGCAGTGCGTCGATCTCGTCGGCGAGTGCCGGGTCGTCCGTGCGCAATGCCGCCACACGGCTCGCGCGGTCGGCCTCGTCGTCGCAGTCGAGGATTTCGTCGAGAAGCGGGCTCAGGCGCAGCCAGCGGGCGGCGATGTCCATCGGTTGCATCGTGAGTGGTATCGGCGGTTCAGTCCGTGATCTGTAGAACGGGTTTCGAAGGCGAAACCCGACACCGTCGCGCTTACTGTCCGCGAAGCGCCATCGAAAGGAACAGTCGCGCCTTCTGCCAGTCGCGCTGCACGGTGCGCTCGGTCAGGCCCAGGCACTCGGCGATCTCGGCCTCGGTCAGTCCGCCGAAATAGCGCATCTCGACGACCTGCGCCAGCCGCTGCTCCACGCTCGCAAGCTCTTCCAGGGCTTCGTGCACGCGCAGGACTTCCTCGTCCTCGAGCGAAACCGCTTCGCCGATCGAGGTGTCCAGCGCAACGTGCTCGGCCCCGCCTCCACGCCGCTCGGCCTGGCGGGCGCGCGCGATGTCGATCACGATGGTGCGCATCGCCTTGGCGGCGTAGGCGAGGAAGTGCTTGCGGTCGGCGAACTCCGGCGTCGCCGCCTGCTGGATGCGCAGATAAGACTCGTGCACCAGAGCCGTCGTGTCGAGCAGCGTCAGCTCGCCTGCACGACGCAACCGGCTGCGTGCCAGGCGGCGCAGTTCGTCGTAGAGCAGGGCGACGACCTGGTCGGCTGCCCGGCTGTCGCCGGAGTTCAGGGCCTGCAGCAGCGTCGTGATCTGGGTCATCGGATCAATTGTTTCGGTGCGGATGTCGGGTTCCGCCGTCGCATTGCGTATTTCAGCAGTGGAGGGAGGGACCGCGGCGTCGGGACACCGGCTGGCGGCCTCTTCGGCTTCGACCCAAGAGCAACAACCAGTGGACGACACGCCATGCCCGATCACGCCTTTCAAGTCAGCACACTGACTGTAGCGCCTCGGACCTCGCTCGAAACCGGCTCCGTGCCGGTGGGAGGGCTGCCGAAGTGCGAGTTCCTCGGTCCGATCGTCGAGCGACAGCTGGCGGCGTGCCGCCGCAACGGGACGTCGCTGGCGGTGATCGCGATCTGCCTCGAGGGGCTGGACGCCATCGAGCCGCACTACCGCCATGCCGTGGAGAACCAGATTCTGTACGCGGCATGGAATCGGCTGAAGAGCCGGCTGCGCGCAACCGATGTCCCGGTGCGCACGGGGCCGACGGAATTCGCGGCCATCCTTCTCGACATCGCAGAGCAGACCACGGGCATCGTCGGCGCCAGGCTGGCGGACGCGCTGTCGCAGCCCTACGGCATCGGTGCGCTGGAAGTCGTGATGTCTGCACGCTCCGGGTTCGCCGTGCATCCCCACGCCGGCACCAGCGGCGAGGCGCTGGCGAGCGCCGCCCGCCAGGCGATGCTTGCGAAGGCAACAAGGCACAAAGCGGTCTAGCGCTGGCAACATCGGCCTTCCCGGCTTTGCCTGCCTTTGGAGTGCCGCATGCAGTCCGATCCACCTCCCACGCTGAACTCCGTCAAGGCCGTTCGCCCGAGCCGCGAAATCGCCACCAGCCAGCGGCTGCCGTATTTCGTCGGCATCTCGGGCGAGAGCGTCGGCGCGCTCGGGCTCTCGATGCATCTGGTGGTGATCCCGCCCGGTGCGCGTTCCGAGCCGCACCTGCACCTTGGGCACGAGACGGGCATCTACGTGCTGCAAGGCCGCGTCGAGACCCTGTACGGCCCCGGCCTGGTGAACTCGGTGATCAGCGAGGCGGGCGACTTCCTCTTCATTCCACCCGACGTGCCGCATGTCGCGGTCAACCTGAGCAGTACCGAACCGGCGCGCGCCATCGTCTCGCGCAACGACCCCGCCGAGCAGGACAAGGTCCGGCCGTACCCGCTCCCTTAGGTGCAAAGCTCAGCGGCCCGCCGCGCTTCGCTGCATCGAGCACCACCTGGGTCGTGAAGCTGCGTACGTTCTCGTCGTGCAGCGGGAATGCATCTCGCATTCAGTGCACCCTCACGCGCGCGGGTGGCTGCGGTGCATGAAGCGGCGCTGTCTGCGCTGGCTGCTTCGGGGGGAATGTTCACGGATCTGGACGGTCACAGGATCGAAGTGAAGACCGACGAGCCCTGAAGGTCTGCAAAAGGAGGCGGTTCTCCGGCCTTTTCAGGTCATTGTGCGGCCGGTGTTTCTTCATCATCGGCGGCAACGACCGGAGCACCCGCCATGATGCGTTCCCTGTGGATTTCGAAAACCGGCATGGAAGCCCAGCAGACCCAGCTGGACGCCATCTCGAACAACCTCGCCAATGCCTCGACGAACGGCTACAAGCGTTCGCACGCGGTGTTCGAGGACCTGATGTACCAGAACCTGCGCCAGGC
>Ga0075366_10000993_pt1 | contig 13883 bp, 15 predicted proteins | sample EndMethybrTD3031_FD_72351 | JGI IMG/M metagenome (GOLD analysis project Ga0075366, IMG submission 72351) | Populus endosphere microbial communities from Tennessee, USA - Endosphere MetaG P. TD hybrid TD303-1 | ecosystem: Host-associated > Plants > Roots > Endosphere | place: USA: Tennessee...
ACCCTGGAGGCCGTGAAAGCCGAGCTGGCCGGCAAAACCACGCTGGTGCTGGGCCCGTCCGGCGCGGGCAAAAGCACACTGACCAACCATCTGGTGCCGGGTGCACTGGCCGCGACGCGCGAGATTTCGCAAGCGCTGAACACCGGCAAGCACACCACCACCAGCACCACCTGGTACTGGGTGGACAAAGAGGCAAAAACCGCGCTGATCGACTCGCCCGGCTTCCAGGAATTCGGCCTGCACCACATCGACGCCCGGCATCTCTCGGGACTGATGCCGGACATCAAGCCCTTTGTGGAACGCTGCAAGTTTTACAACTGCACCCACTTGCACGAACCCGGCTGCGGCGTTATGGCAGCAGTCAAAAGCGACGGCAGCGCAGGCAGTATCAGCGACAGGCGCTACAAAATATATAGTGACCTGTTCGCCGAGCTGAACGCCCCGAAGTTTTAGCCCAGGATTTCTGCGAGCGCCTGTACCAAGGCATCGCACTGCGCCGGCGTGCCGATGCTGATGCGCAGGTACTGGGCGATGCGCTCTTGCTTGAAGTGGCGCACCAGCACCGCGCGTTGGCGCAACTCCGCGGCTAGTCTGGCCGCATCGTGCTTGAGGTGGCGGACAAAAACAAAGTTGGCCTGCGATGGCAAGACCTCGAAGCCCACGTCTTCCAGCTGCAGCGTCAGGCCTTCGCGGCTGTGCACCACGGCGGCACAGGTCTGCTCGAAGTAGGCCTGGTCTTCAAACGCGGCCAAGGCACCGGCCTGCGCCAGGCGGCCCAGGGGGTAGGAGTTAAAGCTGTTCTTCACCCGCTCCAGCGCCTCGATCAGATGCCGCTGGCCACAGGCCAGGCCGACCCGCAAACCGGCCAACGAACGCGATTTGGACAGAGTCTGGGTCACCAGCAGATTTGGATAGCGGTCAATCAGGCCCACGGCAGACACACCGCCAAAATCCACATAGGCCTCGTCCACCAGCACCACGCGCTGTGGATGCAGCTGCAGCAAGTGCTCAATCTGATCCAGCGGCAGGCCGATGCCGGTGGGCGCATTCGGATTTGCCAGCACCACGCCAGCCACCTCGCCGGGGCCGACCAGGGCGTCCACATTGACGCGCAGCCCTTCGTCCAGCGGCACCACATGCATAGGGATGCCGTACAGGCCGCAATACACCTGGTAGAAGCTGTAGGTCACATCCGGCACCACCAGCGGCGCATCACCATGCTGGAACAGCGCAAAAAAGGCATGGGCCAGCACCTCGTCCGAGCTATTACCCACGAACACCTGCTCGGGCTGCAGACCGTATTGCTGGGCGATGCGGCCGCGCAGCAGCGTGGATTCGGGGTCGGGATACAGCTGCAAGCCCTGCTGCGCCGCGGCCTGGATGGCGGCCAGCACCTTGGGGGACGGCGGGTAAGGGTTCTCGTTGGTGTTGAGCTTGGTCAGGTTCTGCAGCTTGGGCTGCTCGCCCGGCACATAAGGTACCAACCCGGCAACAACCGGGCTCCAGAAAGACGGTGGAGAAGAAGTCAAAATGCTACTACTTTCATAGCTGCCAGCGCAGGCATTACCTGCGCCAGAGCCCGATTTTTTATAAACACTAACCCAGCAGATTGGCCAGGGTCAGCAGGGCCAGCAAGCCCATCCAGAGGACAACAGTGCGCCACACCAGGCCCACCACGCTACGCAGATGACCCAGCTCGGGATCGCGGCCGGGGGTGGATTCGGTATCCACATCCATCTCCAGCGGCAGGCCGTGGCCGGACTGCGGGGGTTCGGTGGTCTTCAAGGCCTCGCCGCCCAGGCGCACATTCAAGGCGCCCGAGGTAGCGGCCAGCACTACGCCGTCGTTGTCGTTGGGAAAGCGCTGGGCGTAATTGCGCCAGCCGTCGATGGCATCTTCAAAGCTGCCCACCACGGCAAAACCAAACGCCGTGATGCGCGCGGGCAGCCAGTCGATCAAAGTCCAGGCGCCATTAGCCACCTGCTGCAGCGCAGGGCTGGCCAGTTGTTGTGGGTCCTTGTAGCGCCAGTAACGCGATACAAATTCACCCAGGCGGTAGAACACCGCACCAGCCGGGCCCAGGCCCAACGCTGCGCCGATGGAATACCAGGCCAGCACGCCAAACACGTGGCGGTGCGCGGCCAGCACCGAATACTCGATCACATGGCGCACGATTTCACTACGCGGCAGCTCGGTAGCATCGACCTGCTGCCACCGCGCGAGCAGCTGGCGCGCCAAGGGCTCGTCGCCGCTTTCCAACGCATCGCGGATCTCAGTGAAGTGGTGGCTGAACTGGCGAAAACCCAGAGTGACATAAAGCACGACCACGTTCCACACCACCGCGAATGGCCAGCCCGCGAACCAGGCCAGAACCCAATGCAAGCCCAAGGTCACCAGGCTGGGCAGGCCTACCGCCAACAACCAGGTCAACCAGCCATGCTGGGCGGAGCCCGTATCGAAATTACGGCTACAGCCGCGCACCCAGGCGCGCAGCATGCCGTGGATCGGGTTGTCTCGGGCCAGGGGGCGGACCTGCTCCAGCAGCAGCGCAAACATGATCGCGAAAAAGCTCATCCCACGATCATAACGACCTGCGGCGACGCGCTTTCAGGCCGATAGGAAACGGTAGAAGTTTCGCAGCATTCCGGCAGTGGCGCCCCAGATGAAGCGCTCTCCATGGGCATCCTGGTAGGGCATGGAAAACCATTCGCGCTGCCCGCCCTCCCAGTCAAAATGGTGACGCCGGTGGTTGGCCGGGTCCATCAAAAATGCCAAGGGCACTTCAAACACATCGGCCACCTCCTCAGGCTGGTGCACCAGGGCGAAGCCAGGCTGCACCAGGGCCACCACCGGCGTAACGATGAAGGCTGTACCGGTCAGATAGACCGGCAGCTCACCTATCACCTGCACATAGGCCCGGGGCAGGCCCACCTCCTCCCAAGCCTCGCGCAAGGCCGTGGCGACAGCATCTGCATCGGTGGCATCGGCCTTGCCACCCGGAAAGGCAATCTGACCAGAATGGTTGGACATGCGGGTGGTGCGCTGAGTCAACAGCACGCTAGGGCCGCCCCGCTCCCAGGGGTGCAGCACGATGGGGATCAACACGGAGGCATGCACCGGCGCGCGCTCGGTAAAGCGCGGCTCAGCCCGTACTTCAGGCTGCCAGGACGGCGGGAACAGGAAACGCTGGCGCAAGGCATCCGGCTGCAAGGCCGTGGCGGTGACCGCCGGCAAATGCGCGTCGCTACCCACCACCGGCACCTGGCGCGGATCGAAGTTGGGCAGCTTGGACAAAGGAATGGGGGAAGGCTGGGTCACAGCAGCAGATGGTACGCCCCAAGAAAAAACCGCCGCAAGCTTGACGCTTGGGCGGTTTTTCCAAGGAGAACAGTGCGAATTAAGCGGCTGTTGCTGCTGCGGCCACTTTGACACGGTTAGGCAGCTTTTCCTTGATACGAGCCGACTTGCCGCTACGGTCACGCAGGTAGTACAGCTTGGCACGGCGGACATCACCGCGGCGCTTGACTTCAATACCAGCGATCAGCGGGCTGTAGGTTTGGAACGTACGTTCCACGCCTTCGCCGCTGGAGATCTTACGTACGGTGAAGCCGCTGTTCAGGCCGCGATTGCGCTTGGCAATCACAACGCCTTCATAGGCCTGCACGCGCTTGCGCGAACCTTCAACCACATTGACGCTGACGATCACCGTGTCGCCGGGGGCGAAAGCGGGGATGGTCTTGCCAAGACGGGCAATTTCTTCTTGCTCTAGGATTTCGATTAAGTTCATGGTTTTCCTCTAGTGATCATGCATGCGCCTAAAAAATGCTTTTACCGGGATGGCAAAGCGGCCAGGCAGAGGATCGAAAAGCCTTTGATTATAGCATTTCGCCCCAACGACGCCATTCAGCTACGGGACGCAGCCTTCAAGGCAGCTTCGTCCTGCCGGCTGATGCGACCCGCAGCCCGCGCCGCCTCCAGCAAATCCGGGCGCCGCTGCGCCGTCAATTGCAGGCGCTGGTCTCGGCGCCAGCGCTCGATCTGCGCATGGTGGCCGGACATCAACGCATCCGGCACCGGGTGCTCTTCCCATATTTCAGGCCGGGTGTAGTGCGGGCAGTCCAGCAACCCATCAAGGGCGGGGTTGAAGCTATCCAATTGGTGGCTGCCCTCGTCATTCAACACACCGGGCTGTAACCGCGCCACCGCATCAAGCAAAGCCAGGGCCGCAATTTCGCCGCCGGACAGGACAAAGTCACCCAGACTGATCTGGTGGGTCACAAATTGATCAATGAAGCGCTGATCGATGCCCTCGTAACGCCCACACACCAGCACAGCACCAGCGCTGGCGGACCAGGCCTCAACCGCTGTGTGATTCAGGGCCCGCCCAAGGGGAGAAAAAAGTACCACAGGCGTCGGCGAGGCATCGGCACGATCCGCCTGGATTGCACGCAGACAGCGCGCCAGGGGCTCCGCCATCATCACCATGCCCGGACCGCCGCCAAACGGACGGTCATCGACGCGGCGGTAGTTGCCGTCAGCAAAATCACGGGGATTCCAGATTTGGACTTGTACCAGGCCAGATTCAAACGCACGCCGTGCCACGCCGCTGGTCAAAAACGGCGAAAACATCTCGGGAAACAGACTGATGACGTCGAACCGCATACGCAGCGCCTTACAGCCTAGTAGTCCGACTGCCAGTCCACGGTGATACAGCGCGTGGGCAAATCCACCTTGTCCACATAGGCCGCTACAAACGGGATCATGCGCTCGAGCGTCTGCGCAACGCCCGCGGCATCCAGGGCCTCGTAAGCCACCACCAGCACGGTTTGCGCACCGGTAGACATCAGCTCCTTGACCTGCCCCAAGGCCACACCTTCGCGGTTCAGCACATCCAGGCCGATCAGATCGACCCAATAGTATTCATCGGTCGCAGCGCTTGGAAAGTTGGCACGCGCAATAAAAATACGAGAGCCACGCAAAGCCTCAGCGGCATCGCGCCCCACGACTTCATGCGCCTGGGCCACCACGCCGCCGGAATGTTCCTTGGCTTCAGCCACGCGCAACAGGCGAGCACCTTCAAAGTGCTTGGCGCCACGCTCGGTGGGGAGCAAATACCAACGTTTGGAAGAAAAAAGCGCCTCGGGTGCGGCGCTATGGGAGACGACTTTGAACCAGCCTTTGACTCCCCATGCATCACCGATGCGCCCCACTTCGACGGCATCCGCCGGCAATTCAGCGGTATCTAAAAGAGGCATCATGGGATTTTGCGGGGCAGGCATGGCCGCATTAGCGACCCGGCTCTGCCCAAATACATTTAATTAAGCAGCAGGAGCAGCTTTTTTGGCCGCTTGTGCAATCAGGCGTTCCACCGTGGGGGAAGCTTGTGCACCAACGCCGCGCCAGTAGGTCAAGCGATCCTGGGCAATGCGGATGCTTTCTTCATTGGCGGTAGCGATCGGGTTGTAAAAACCGATGCGCTCAATGAAACGACCGTCGCGGCGAGTGCGCTTGTCGGTCACAACAATATTGAAAAACGGGCGTGCTTTTGCACCGCCACGGGCGAGTCGAATAACGACCATGATTTATCCTTCGGGATGGTTGAACCATTTCAACCGATGTACCAGGCCCAACTTGATGTAGGGACCTAGCGATATATTCCAGCGTTGAGACACGCAACTGACCACCTAGCCAGTGACACGCTGAAAAGCCCTCCATTATAACGTCCTTCTACATGCCAACCATACGCCCCGCCCACGACAAAGATATTCCCGCCATCACCGCCATCTATGCCCACCACGTCCTGCACGGCACCGGCACCTTTGAAACCACCCCTCCCAGCGCCGAAGACATGGCCAGCCGCAGAGCCGACGTACTCGCCAAAGGCCTGCCTTATCTGGTGCTAGAGAACGCAGACCAGGTGTTGGGCTTTGCCTACTGCAACTGGTTCAAACCACGCCCCGCGTACCGATTTTCCGCCGAAGACTCCATCTACATGGCCCCAAATATTGGAGGCAAAGGCCTGGGACGCTTGTTGTTGACCGAGCTGGCCACGCAGGCCGAAAGAGTTGGTGTACGCAAGCTGATCGCCGTCATCGGAGACTCGGCCAACGCGGGCTCCATCGGCGTGCACCGCAACCTGGGCTTCACCCAGGTGGGCATACTCAAGTCTTGCGGCTGGAAATTTGGTCGCTGGCTGGACGTGGTGCTGATGGAAAAAGCCATCGGCGCGGGCGACGCCCATTCACCCGAATAGACCCACACATGAAAAATAAAACACTCGCGGCCTGGCTAGCCTTTCTGGGCGGCCCACTGGGTCTGCACCGCTTTTACCTACGCGGCATGGGCGATATCTGGGGCTGGCTGTACCCCCTTCCCTCGGCACTAGGCTTGTATGGCGTCATTCGCGCACAGCAGATGGGTCAGGACGACCATTGGAGTTGGGTATTAATTCCGCTGCTTGGGCTGACCATTAGCGCAGGCGCGCTGTCTGCTTTGGTCTACGGACTCAAGACGCCAGAGAAATGGAATGCGGCCTACAACCCCACTACAGACGCCGAGGCGGCGCCTGGCCAATCCAACTGGCTGACAGTAGGCGCACTGGTCTGCGCCCTACTGGTCGGCACCGGCACCCTGATGGCCAGCCTGGCTTTCAGCTTTCAGCGTTACTTCGAATACCAAATTGAAGTAACGCCCAAAAGCACTCCATGATCAGAAAATCTGCAGGCTGAACCAGTAGGCCACGGCAGCCACAAAAGCGCTGGCGGGAATGGTGAAAATCCAGGCCCAGATGATGGTTCCAGCCACCCCCCAACGCACCGCGCTGGCACGCTGGGTTGAACCCACACCCACAATGGCACCAGTGATGGTGTGCGTGGTGGAGACAGGAATGCCCAAGGCCGTTGCCAAAAACAAGGTCAATGCACCGCCAGTTTCAGCGCAAAAACCACCCACAGGCTTGAGCTTGGTGATCTTTTGACCCATGGTCTTCACGATGCGCCAGCCACCAAACATGGTTCCACCAGCAATCGCCGTGTAACAACTCACGATGGCCCACGTCGGCGGAGAGGCGTCGGTCGCAGCCGCATGGCCGGTCGCGATCAGCAACATCCAGATGATGCCGATCGTCTTCTGCGCATCATTGCCGCCATGGCCCAAACTATAAGCCCCCGCAGATAACAATTGCAGCCGCCTGAACCAGCGATCCACCTTGGATGGCGTTGCTCGGCGACAAATCCAGGCCACCGCCACCATCATCAGCGACCCCAAAAAGAAGCCCAGAATCGGGGACACAAAAATAAATGCTACGGTCTTCAAAATGCCGCTAGCCACCAGCGCCCCCGAACCCGCCTTACCCACTACCGCCCCCACAATGCCGCCAATCAGCGCATGCGAGGAGCTGCTGGGAATCCCGTAGTACCACGTCACCAGATTCCAGAAAATCGCCCCCATCAGCGCACCAAACACCACGTGAACGTCAATCACACCCGGGTCGGCAATCCCCTTGCCTACCGTCGCCGCAACGCTTAAATGGAAAATAAACAAGGCGACGAAATTGAACAGCGCAGCAAACACCACCGCCTGCACTGGCTTCAGCACCCCCGTGGACACCACCGTCGCAATTGAATTCGCCGCATCGTGGAAACCGTTCATGAAATCAAACAACAGTGCCATGACGACCAGCACTACCACCACCCACAAGCCCACCTGCACCGTAGCCATCTAAAGCCCCGACTCAGGAGTTCTCGAGGACAACGCCCTCGATCAAATTGGCAACATCCTCACATTTGTCGGTGATGGTTTCCAGCAATTCGTAAATAGCTTTGAGCTTGATAAGCTCGCGCACATCGGGCTCCTCGCGGAACAGCTTGCTCATGGCGGAGCGCATGACCCGATCTGCATCCGACTCCAGTTGGTCGATCTCTTCACATGTTTTCAGGGCGGCCTCTGCAACCTTGGGCTCGGCAATCTTGGCCAGCATATAAACCGCATCCTTCAGGCGCTCACAGCACTTGAGACTCAACTCCGTCAAGCGGGACATATCCTCCGTCATATGGCGCACGTCATACAAAGACATGGTCTCCGCAGAATCCTGGATCACGTCCGCCACATCATCCATGGTGTTGATCAACTGGTGGATCTGCTCCCGGTCAATCGGCGTGATGAAAGTTTTGTGCAACATCTTGTTGACTTCGCGCGTGACGCGGTCGGCCGCATGCTCGGCTGTATCCACCTCACGGGTATAGCGCTCGCGCAACTGCGGGTCACCATAGTTCGCCACCAGCAAGGAAAAAGCCCGCGCCGCCTCCACAATGCGATCCGCATGCTGGTTGAACATTTCAAAAAAATTGCCTTCACGCGGCAACAACTTGCCAAACAGCATGGCGAGACTCCTAAGGGGGATTGCGTCAGAAATATGACGAGAAAATGACAGCGCGGAGTTTAACCGCCTCACACCCCCCACCCAGGCCCAAAGCCTCAGGCTCTAAACCACACAAGAGCGAGAAACACAAACAAACGCTGATGGTCACGGGGCACGCCCAACCCTCCCAAGTTACACCAGGCAAACACGACAGAAGACATGCGCCACGTCACCTGGCACAAAACATGCTCTTCTAGATGATAAAACCCCACAATGGAAACGATGTGCAATCCAACAACTAGTTCGACTGCAGTTCCAATTAAATCTGCACCGAATGACGAACCAGAGGGCGGAACTGTAGCGTTCGCTTACGAAATTTCACGTCCAAGCTAGGCTTCGTGTCAAATTTCTAAGACATACTTGGGGTAAACACGGGGATGAGTCACAAAGCGAACCAAACATAAGTTTATAAACCCGCAAAAAGACCGCCCAACACCAAAGGTGCCGAAAGCTCAATTGACATAAATTTTCACCCCGAAAAAACTGTCATTTAATGAAATTAGTATTGCGATAATTTATCGCCATATAAATGAAGTATTTCAGCAGGTAAAAAAGCTGCCGTACATTGGCAGCGCCCCTTTATAGCGCCATCGCCAATTTTCCAAACGATTTTTTACGAAATATAGCAAAAAATCAAAAGAAGATTAACACCGTTAGCAATTAGACATGCCTCAATTGCAAAAATATTCAGTGGTATTTTTAAAAATACACTAGATACATGTACAACCCGAGGACAGCGACCTCAATGGAATCTCAATCTCTTCTAAACCCCGCCCCAATTGCCCCAGGCAATGACAGCTCCGGCACGCTCGGCAGAGACAATCTACTGAGCCTAATTGAATCTGCAATTGATCCAGGGGTATTAGTATTGACATTGTGGGCTATTGCTATATATTTTGAAAATAGCGTACCACCCGCATACCTAATCCTATCTGTAATTGTTTTTGCGATGACGTTCCCAGGGACGACGCACTTACAATCTTCGCTGAAAAAGCTTATTGCCCAAACGCTTATCAATTGGGCAGCCATCGCCACTCTTCTGCTTGCAGTTGGTGCCGTCACCCATTACATACAATATTTTCCACATAGCGCCGTAGTTACTTGGCTATGGGTGGCACCCTTAACCCAGATAGCAACACATAGGGCATTACGCCTAGCCGCACCTTTAATCATCAACCTGCAAGGTCCGCCGCATCGCGCGGTAATTGTAGGCATGAATACGCAAGGGATTGCACTTGCGAAACGTATTCGGGAAACCCCTTTTTCCCGCATTGATCTCATGGGATTTTTTGACGATCGCGAATTGCATCGCCTCAATGCGCCCTCTGGTTTTGCCCTTATAGATAAATTACACGCCTTGCCACAGTTTGCAAGAGACAATAACATTCAGAAAATTTATCTATCTTTGCCAATGGCATCCCAACCTCGCATACTGCAAGTGCTGGATGACCTGAAAGATACAACCGCCTCAATTTATTTTGTGCCGGACATGTTTGTCACAGACTTGATCCAAGGCCGGAGTGGTTCGGTGTGCGGTACTTCTGTAATTGCTGTTTGCGAAACACCATTTAGAGGAACCAACGGTGCTGTAAAAAGATTGAGCGATATTCTTCTTTCGCTAATCATTCTTTTGTTGGTTTCACCTGTTTTAATCGCAATTGCGATTGGTATAAAACTAGATTCCCCTGGACCAATTATTTTCCGGCAACGTCGCTACGGACTCGATGGGAAAGAAATAGTAGTATACAAATTTCGCTCGATGTCGGTTACGGAAGATGGCGAAAAAACATACACGCAAGTTACTCGAAATGATGCCCGGGTTACGCGCCTGGGGGCATTCATTAGGAAAACCTCATTGGATGAATTACCTCAGTTCCTCAACGTTCTTGAAGGAAAAATGAGTATCGTAGGCCCACGACCGCATGCCGTTGCAGTAAATGAACAATATCGCAAGCTGATATCGGGCTACATGATTCGACACAAGGTGAAGCCAGGCATCACCGGCTGGGCACAAGTCAATGGCTACCGCGGTGGCGACGATTTGGTTCATATGCGCCATCGTATTGAGTATGACTTGGACTACCTGCGCAATTGGTCGCTAAGACTTGATCTTTTGATTATTTTCAAGACCATTCGTGTTGTATTCAATGACAGCAAAGCTTTCTGATACATACAAAACACTTAGCTCAGACGAACTATTTTCCCAAAATGTATTTTCAAGACCAATAATTCCATCTGTATGAACAAATGAAATTACAGCCTACACATTGGATAGCCATAACCGTTGCTGCATCCCTTTCGGGTACTTCAGCGGCATATGCAGATGCACAAGACACCTTCAATATGTCTGCAAAATATATGCGGCAGACTGATAGCAATGTGTTCCGAATTTCTTCAAATGTCACACCCCAATCAGCGCTGGGGGTATCAACCAAGTCTGACACAATTGATATCACCTCGATTGGATTGACGTTAGACAAAACTTATTCTCTTCAAGAGTTCCAGTTAAATGCCAACATAATCGACTCTCGGTATAAAAACTTCGACTATTTAAATTTTGATGCACTGAATTACGCAGGTGCATGGAATTGGAGTTTGACACCCCGAGTGCACGGCATCTTGAGCGCGGACCGCAAACAAACACTCAACAATACGATTCAGTTCGTCACTACCAACGGGCGTAATGTGCGCACCGATACAGCACTACGCTTTAGCGCAGATGCCGATCTGGGCGCAGCCGTCCACTTGATTGGCGGTATTGAGCAGGTGCGTAGCACCAACGAATTGTCCATATCCCAAGAAGGTGACTCTCGCGTCAACAGTGCATCGGTTGGCTTACGTTACGTTTTCCCATCAGGCAACTCCTTGAGTTATCGGATGCGAAAAGGTAGCGGCGACTACTACAACAGAGAACAAGACCTCACTCAGGCCATACCCAATAGCTTTGACGAAACCGAGCATGAGTTGCGCGCGGCGTGGATATTGACTGGCAAAACAAAATTGAACGCACGCTTAGCCCATTTCCAGCGCAGTCATCCAAATCTAGCGCAACGCGATTACAGCGGGCCTGTTGGAGATTTAAGTCTGACCTGGGATGTCACATCCAAAGTAGATCTAACTGCAGTCGCCGCTCGCACTTTGAGCGTATACCAAACCGATACCAGTAGCTTTATTACAGGCAATAGGCTTGCACTGTCACCTGTGTGGCACGCCACAGCGCATACAAGTCTGCGATTCAACTATGCCTACCTACTTCAGGACTACCGGGGAGCCCTGCCGGGGAGCACGCTGTCCGTCAATAGGCAAGACACCACCCGCTCAAGCCTGATAGCACTGGATTGGAGCCCGAGGCAATCCATCGTGCTGAGCCTCGCCCTGCAAAACGAAAGGCGCTCGTCGAATGTGGCGGACTCTGATTTCAAAAGCAACGGCGCAAGTGTGAGTGCCCAGCTGAATTTTTGACGCAATGTATGACCGGCCCGCTTGGCCGTTACGGACAAATAATGACAAACCTACTGCGCACCTTTCGGTATTTCTTTTTGCTTTTATGCGCTTGTGCGGCCCTTCAGGTACTGCCTGTCTATGCCCAAGACAAAGCCGACTTTCGGTTAAGCGCAGGGGATGCCATCCGAGTACTGGTATTTCAGAATCCCGACCTCACTGTGGAAGCCCGTGTTTCTGAAGACGGCACCATCAGCTACCCCTTAATTGGCTCTGTCGAGCTCATTGGACTCACCATTGGGGCCGCAGAAAAGAAAATTGCCACCGCCTTGAAAAGCGGTGGATTTCTGCAGCAGCCGCAGGTCAATATCGTTCTAGTGCAAACACGTGGCAGCCAAGCTTCCGTACTGGGGCAAGTGAATCGTCCTGGACGATTCCCATTGGAAACCACCAATATCCGTGTGAGCGACCTGCTGGCAATGGCCGGAGGAACCACTCCCGTTGGTGACGACAAAGTCATCCTGACAGGTCTACGTGCTGGCAAACCTTTCCGCAAGGTAATTGACGTACCATCTTTGTTTCTCGAGGGTAAACCCGAGGAAGACGAGATCATTGTCAGTGGCGACAGGCTGTATGTGCACAAAGCCCCCGTGTTTTTCATCTATGGCGAAGCACAAAAGAATGGCCAGTACCGCATTGAGCGGGGCATGACGGTCATGCAAGCCCTAGCCACGGGCGGCGGCCCCACCAACAGGGGAAGCGAATCCCGGCTGCGCTTGTTCCGCAGAGATGCCTCAGGAGTTGTGCAACAAACAACCCCAGCACTGACAGATGTCCTGCAGCCTAACGATGTGATCTATGTTCGTGAAAGCCTTTTCTAAATCGCCGAGCACACCATGACACCGCAACAATTCTTCCTGATACTTCGGGCTCGCTACAAAGTCGCACTCATTACCCTGTTGGTAATGACTGCCGCCGCTATAGCAGTCACGCTATGGTTACCCAAACAATACACTGCCAATGCCGCCGTGGTGTTGGACGTCAAATCCCCCGACCCCATCAGTGGCCAAATGCTGTCCGGCATGATCGCCCCCGGCTATATGGCTACGCAAATTGACATCATCAATAGTCAAAGAGTAGCCCAGCGAGTGGCCAAGCTACTTCCCAAAGGAGAAGGCACCTGGATCCGCAACAAATGGCTGGAAGACGCTGAAGGCAAGGGTGACCTCGATTTATGGCTTTCCAATCTGCTGCAAATCAATCTCAATGCCAAGCCAGCACGCGATAGCAACGTCATTAACATCAGTTTTACCAGCGAAAACGCCGACTTTGCCGCCGCTGCAGCCAACGCATTCTCCCAAGCCTATTTAGACATTAACGTCGACCTGAAGCTAGCCCCTGCTCGCCAATACGCTGCATTTTTTGATGAGCAGCTCAAGCAGACGCGTGAGCGGCTAGAAAATGCTCAAAGGGCTCTCAGCACTTACCAACAACAAAATGGCATCGTGTCTGCCGATGAACGTCTGGACTACGAAACTGCCAAGCTGAACGACACGTCCAGCCAGCTAACCGTCATCCAAGGCCAAACAACCGACAGCGAAAGCAAACGTAAAAACAGCAAGGCCGATACCGTCGCAGAAGTCATGCAAAGCCCTCTAATCAATGGCTTGAAAGCAGACATCGCCCGGCTGGACGCAAAGCTACAAGACAGCAACGTTATCTTGGGTAAAAACCACCCCCAAACCCAACGTACAGAAGCCGAATTGGCCATGCTACGCACGCAGCTAGATGCTGAAACACGCAAGATTACGAGCTCTATCGATACCACCTACCAGGTCAGCAAGCAACGCGAACAGCAACTGCAAAGCGCCTTGGCAGCCCAAAAAGCGCGCGTGCTAGTACTCAATAAACAGCGCGACGAACTCAACGTATTGCGCCACGATATCGAAACTGCCCAGCGCGCTTTTTGGGCTGCCAAGGCGCTTTGCAGTTGCTGTTCGCGTTGCTTGCTGACCTGGTAGGT
>Ga0075366_10000994_pt1 | contig 13881 bp, 8 predicted proteins | sample EndMethybrTD3031_FD_72351 | JGI IMG/M metagenome (GOLD analysis project Ga0075366, IMG submission 72351) | Populus endosphere microbial communities from Tennessee, USA - Endosphere MetaG P. TD hybrid TD303-1 | ecosystem: Host-associated > Plants > Roots > Endosphere | place: USA: Tennessee...
GTACAAGTCCAAATTGCTAATTCCCTTCGGGCCTGCTTCGAACTGCTCTTTGCAAGCACATTGTCAGTGCTTGCAAAGAGCAGTTCGAAGCAGGCCCGAAGGGAATTAGCAATTTGGACTTGTACATCAAGAAAATAAGGATTCTCGAAGCAGTTAACGATTTGACTTCCAGCAAAAGCCATGACGAAAGCTGCGTTCTAATAGCAGAAGCGTTTTCCTTTTTTCTTTCCTTTTACACGGCGTACAACAAAATATGGGACCTGGGGGGCAAGCACACGATTAGGCTTTTGAAGGAAAAGGAGCCATCGATGATACAGGAGCTCATAAGGCGCTACAACGAGTTTTTTGCCACCCAAAAAAGCAACTCTTTTACCGAATTCGTCAACTACAAGCTATCTGCATTTTCGAATCACTCAAACGGGTATTCCAGCTACAACGGGCTGATCGACATTAAAGAAGAATACCTAGTGATACAGTTTTACAATATTAAGTCCTATTACGGGTTTTTAAAAGAGATGTACCAAGCACTGTCGTCCATTTTCAAGCGAAAGTCGTTGAGCTTTTATTTCTTTAGGAGCAGGCCCCTTGGCGACACCAACAATCCGATGCAAAGCATTTACTTCGTGGTTTTTGACAAACCTGACGGCGAGTATAATGACGTGATACCTTATCTGAACCAGGCTTTTGATAAACTGATTAGATTTGGCCGTCCAAGATATTCCTTTCCGATAAACCTTGATTTGAGCTTGGTGTATGGTCAAAAAAGCGTCATAAAGCCTATAGGTGCTTTTTTGCGCAAGCTTAGTTATTGGGCAGCAAATGCCGTTATTGACGAATCAAAATCCATTGCAGCCGCAATCCTGCTTTTCCTCGGTTTTAAGGACGTGTTTTTTGGCGACGATACCGAATTTGCGACTTTCGTTCGGTATCTATACGACGCATGGAAATGTGAAGCGTATGACAGCGGCAGGATATTTGGTTACGAGCAAATGCTCATTGCATTAAAGAATATAGAAGCTTCCTTTTTGCATCAGTTCACTTCCCAAAAGGATATGATTGAAAAAATAACTTCGTTAAATAGGATTTTTATCGAGGAGTTAACGCAATTGAAGCCAGAATTTGAACACAAGGATCAGAAGAGCGCTTTTCCCGGGAACGTCCTTTTAGGACACGTGAGAGGCGAATCTAACAAATTCTCTATGTACAAAGATTTTTTAAATGTAACTTTGGGTACCTTGTTGGTAAGTGAAGAGCAAAAGGCATATATCCCATTTGTTATTTTGCGATTAATAAAGTAGTTTTTTACCTAACTATCACAATTTCTTTGATGAATTGGAAATCATTCCCTGCTGAGCGGCAGCTTGATAAAATGGACTGCGGGGCCGCCTGCTTAAAAATAATAGCCAAATACTATGGCAAGTTTTATTCCCTTCAATATTTAAGGGACAAATGCGGCACGACGCGGGAAGGGATTTCCCTCGCGGACATGAGTTACGCGGCTGAATCAATAGGCCTTAGAACGATCGCGATTAGCTGCTCAATAGAAGACCTTTTGGCCAAGATGATGTTTCCGTGCATTTTGCACTGGAACAACAGTCATTTCGTTGTGGCTTATAAAATAAAAAACAACTCGCTGTATATTTCCGATCCGGCTAGGGGCCTTGTAAAATACGACCTTGACGAAGCCAAGAAGCATTGGTATAAAAAGGGATCAGAGCAAGGGAGCGTCCTTGTATTGGAGCCCATGGCGGACTTTAGGCAGCGCGAGACCGATGAGAAGCTTGAGCGGAAGAAAACGCTGCACAACTTTTTTGCCTATTTTCGCCCTTACAAAAAGAGCCTCGTAAACATTGGCATCGTAATGCTCATCACCACCGTCTTGCAGGCGGTTCTCCCGTTCATATCAAAGTCGGTCATAGATGTTGGAATCCAGACAAAAGATGTCCAGTTTATCAACATTGTGCTCATAGCGAACATTTGCATTCTGGTAAGCATCATGTTTTCGAACATGGTTCGCAACTGGATACTTCTGCACGTCACGGCGCGGATAAACATTTCGATAATCTCGGATTTCCTAATAAAGTTGATGAAACTGCCTATTACGTTTTTCGAAAACAAGCTCGTCGGAGACATCCTTCAACGAGCGAACGACCATGAGCGTATCCGCAATTTCATCATGACCAACGGCCTGGGAATGATTTTTTCGACCTTGTCATTCTTGATATTTGGCGTCATTCTTTACATATTCAACGTTACCATTTTTTACATATTCCTTTTCGGGAGCGCCATATATGTTTTATGGGTCATGTCCTTCCTCAGCATAAGAAAGAAGCTTGACTGGGAGTATTTTGACCTCATCGCGCGCAATCAAAGCTACTGGGTTGAAATCGTTGGCGGTATGCAGGACATTAAGATTAACAACTATGAAATGGCGAAGAGGTGGAAATGGGAAAAGATTCAAGCCAGGCTATACAGGGTTAATAATCGTGTGTTATCGATTAACGATACGCAGAATGTGGGTGCGCAATTCATAGACAGTATGAAAAACCTATGCATCGTCTTCTACTGTGCTAAGGGGGTCATTGCCGGAGAAATAACCTTCGGTGTTATGATTGCTACACAGTTTATTATTGGCATGTTGAACGCTCCCGTTGTGCAATTTATTCAATTTATGGTTTCAGCGCAGATTGCACAGATAAGCTTTCAGCGCCTTAACGAGATACACAAGCTTCCTGACGAAGACGAAGATACTGGCAGCAACAACAACATCCTGTTGCCGGCAAATAAATCGCTTACCTTGACCAACCTGTCATTTCAATTTACCCCGGCGTCGCCACCAGTGTTGAAGAATATTTACCTCATCATACCCGAGGGAAAGATGACGGCAATCGTTGGCGACAGCGGAAGCGGGAAATCCACACTTCTGAAGTTGTTGCTGCGATTATACCAGCCTTCTTACGGCGAAATAATGATCGGCGACATGAATATCAACAACATAAGCTTGAGGCAATGGCGTAGCCGATGCGGCGCGGTGATGCAGGATGGCAAAATCTTTAACGATACGATTCTTAACAATATAGTACTGGAAGACGACAACATCGACTATGAAAGGCTGAGGCACGCTGTGGAAACGGCCAACATTTCTGCCGAGATCGAGAGCATGCCGCTGGGATACCAGACCCCGATGGGCGAGAAGGGCCGCGGCATAAGCGGTGGACAAAAGCAACGGATTCTAATCGCACGTGCTTTATACAAAGACCCGGACTACCTTTTCTTTGACGAGGCAACTAACGCGCTAGATACTATAAACGAGCAGAAAATTGTCGTCGCGCTTGAAAGCGTCTTTAAAAATCGAACAGTAATCGTGGTGGCGCACAGATTAAGCACTATAAAAAAAGCCGACCAAATCATAGTGATGAAAGAAGGAAGGATTATAGAGATTGGCAACCACATCGGACTTATGGAGAAGCAAGGAAGGTATTACGATCTGGTAAGGTCACAGTCCGATATAGTCTCAAATATCAACCTAAACAGATTATCCTAATTCCACTTTTATGAGCGAAGAGAAAACAAGCCAGGATATACTATTCAACATTAGCGGCCAGCGCAGTGAAGAAGTAGACAGCATAATTGAACGAATGCCTGTAAAGTTCGGGGCAATAGTAACCATTCTTGCCAGCGCAATCGTCATTTTGTTAGTCGTATTCGGTTTTTGCGTAGAATATCCCGACGTCGTCACAGGCAACATTACTATCAACGCGGAAAACTCGCCAATTCGGCTTATTGCTGCAAGTTCGGGAAAGCTAAAGCTGCTTTCCAGGTCGCAACAGAAGGTTAAGGCCGGTGATTACGTAGGCTATTTGCAAAACCCCGCGAATATTAACGATGTTATCCTATTGAAACAAAAACTGAAAAGGTTTGACAAAGATGCTTTTTTCGAACGGCCGACGAACACGTTTAAGGAAAAGCTGGTTCTTGGAGAGATAACGTTAAAATATTATGCTTTTGTAACCGCGGTTGAAAACCTTTATTATTTCAAGACGGATAACCTTACCCAGAAGCAAAGAACCAAGCTAGAAACGTTGCTCAGCAAGCAAAAGCAAAGCCTAGCAACAAACAGCGAGCAACTAAATTACTATAGCGATCAGTTAAAGCTCAGCTACAAATCCCTTAAGAGAGATTCAACCCTTTTTAAAGAGCAAGTTGAATCAGAATCTGAGTTTGACAAGGCAAAAGTTAGCAACCTTGTAGTAAAACAGAGTTACAATTACTCGAAGGACGAGGGAATAAACATTCGGGAGAAAATTGATGACACAGAAAATCAGTTGGAGCAACTTTATATAACTGCGCACGAGAAAGAGATGGCTTTGAGAATGGCGGTTACTTCCGCCTATAACGATTTGAATGACAACATAAAAGCGTGGGATCAAAAATATGCCTTTGTCGCGCCTATTAACGGAACGGTTCAGTTTTTGAAATTCTGGATTGACAATGAGTACGTGCAAGCAACCGACGAAATGTTTACAATAGTGCCATCGAAAAACAGGCCCATAGGCCAAGTCTTCCTGCCTGCATACGGGGCCGGCAAGGTAAAGGTCGGGCAGGAAGCTATCATTAAATTGGACAATTATCCCTATGATGAATATGGCACCTTGAAAGGGCGCGTATCCGCAATATCATTAACAACCAACCTTACCAAGGATAAAAACCAGACTGTGGTCAACAGTTACCTGGTAACCGTGGAGTTGCTGAACAGTTTGAAGACAAACTATGGCACCGAGCTTGATTACAAATTTGAGCTCAAAGGGACTGCAGACGTGGTAACCAAGCCAAGAAAACTGGTGGAACGTCTTTTTGATAACGTCACAAAGGCAACCACTAAGCATCAATAGTCTATCTTATGATTGTTATTGTGCCCGAAAACAGACTTCGTCGTCCGTGGGTGTCGATTATGTAATAATAAACGCCCACCGGGAGCCTCTGTCCATTGGTTGTTCCGTCCCATGGGACAGAATAACCGACGGAAGAAAACACCTTGGTGCCAAGCCTGTTGTAAATCTCAACCGTGCATGTCGGATAGCTATCAAGATACTTGACATTCCACGTGTCGTTTATGCCATCCCCGTTCGGCGTGAACGAGTTGGGAATAATAGGCGACTTTAGCACGGTCACATTCACAATTATCGAAGAAGCGCAGCCTTTGGCAGACGTTACGGTAAGCATATACCTGCTGTCTTCTTGCGGGCTTGCCAATGGCGTTAGATAGTCGTCGTGATCTAAGCCCACGGCCTTTTTTCCGTCGGCCATCGTCCATTTGTACGACAACGCAGTGTCCCCGCTTGCGCTTGCGTTAAGCTTGACCTGCCCTCCCTCAAGAACCGTCAGATTTTTATCAGCGGAAACCTTCGGCGAAGGGTTAACCACTACGTCCTGCGTGGTTGCGTAACTGCATCCGTTTAATGCGCTGAAAATGTAACTGATGGTAAACTTGCCCGGACCGGTTTTGGCAGGATCGAACGCGCCGTCAGACGAAATACCCGCGCCACTAAACAAGCCCGTCCCTGCAAAGCCGTTGGCTTGCTCCGTTATTTGCTGCACGCCCGCATCTTGGCATATTGTTCCTATGCTGGATAGCCCTATTGTTGGGTTGGCCTGGACGGTGACTGTCTGGTCGTAAATGCTGCTACAGCTTTCCCCAGAAAATACTATCATCCGCACCAGGAAATTCTTTGTTAGCGGCGCATTAAAAATGCCGTAATTATGCCGAAAGATGTTGTCTGCCGGGATCTGCCCCTGACTTCTATAATAAGTGCTGCTTTCGTTAGGGAAGTTGTTGTAGTCGAAATAGAAAACGATCTTGGTGATGTTTCCGAAGTCCACGCTGGAATTGCTAGCATCAAACAGCACATCATCGCTACTGCAAAGCCCTTTGCCGCTGCCCCTTACTGAAAAGGCCGCCCTGGGAATGGCCCCGTTAACCGTGAATGACTTAGTTTTTACTGCTGCGACGCAACCGTTGGCAGAGGTGACTGTTAGGCTTACCGCATAGCTTTTTGCCTCGGAATACTTGTGCCTGGGATTCTTATCCGTCGAAGTGTTGGGATTGCTGTTTGTAGCATTGTCGTCGCCAAAATTCCACAAATAGCTCAAACTGCCCAGCTCGGTAGGTGAAATTGTACTGGCGTCGGTAAATTCCGCGTACGCATCCAAAAGGCAAACGTCCGGCAAAGTAAAGTCCGGAGACGGCAACGCGTGTATGGTGACGTCTTGCGATAGCAGGTTACTCGAACAACCCGTGGACGAAACAACCTGCAATGTCACGGTATACTTGCCGGCTTTCTGATAGGTGTGCGTGAACAGCGCGCCGCTGGTCTTAAGCTCGCTTGGCGAGCCGTCGCCGTACGACCATATCCACTTGCTTATTATTCCGTCGTCGGAGGTAGACTTGTCCGTAAACGCCACCGGCTGCCCCTCGCAGTTAACGGTTGAAATTGAAAAAGCAGCAACCGGGGGATTCTTTACATGTATTTTCCTTTGGTATGTGCCGCTGCAGCCCAGCGCGTTAACTATGGTCAGGCTAACCGAATAGTCCCCGGGGGCAAGATACTGGCACTCGGGATTCTGAATGTTCGAGCTCGTTCCGTTCCCGAAGTTCCAGTCCCATGTGCTTATTCCGCCGCCCGAATTGACGCTTGCGTCTTTGAATTTTACGGTTTCGCCCAGACACACGGTATCGGGGGCTTCAAAGCTGGCCGTAGGCGCACCCGTCACGGCGTAGTTCAAGGAAACGTCCTCGTTTGTCCCGCAGGAAATCGAGACAGGGTCAATTACGGTCGCTTTGACGGCGTACGTGCCGGGCACATACGTAACGGTCTTGTCATAATCGTATACGTACAGCACCTTATCATCCCTGTGCAACGTGTCCCTAACTGCCGGAGACGCCTGTGTGACCTGGCCCGTGCCAGTCCCAAAATCCCATGTAATTGAGCTTGTTTGGTACGGCAGGACGATTTCTGGATAAAGGGCGTCCCCGGCGCAACCCGTTGCTTGGGACTTCCTGGTAATTGGATTGTAAAACTGTATGTATTCGTTCAGGTTCTTCACGTTGGTGCCCGCCGCGTAGCCGTAGGACTCCTTTGGCCCGAACCCGTATGCCGTTGCGTTAAACCCCGCGTTTGCCGAGATCGTATGCGTTTTTCCGGTCTCCACGCTGAACTGCCCGTAAGAGTACGTTTTGTCTCCGGGCAATAAGGTAAAAGCCTCGCTGGGTGCTGTGCCGTCTAATAAAAACGATGGTGCCGCCGCTGTCGGGATCACGACGTTTATGTAGCTGTTCGAAATCAGGTAGTCCTTGGCCGAATACAGCGTGACGTGGTCGATGGTCTGCTCTAGCGGGTTCAGGAAAATCATCTCCGGATCGCCAAGGTCGGGCGCGACGCTCGTCCCGGTTATTCCATTGTTCTGCGTCACCGCGTACTGCACTACCTGGATGGGCTTGTCAGAAGTGATTATGTTTGCGCTTTGGCTGCTGAGCTCGTAGAAAAACCCGTTTACGAGCTGAGAACTGCTAAGCTGTGTGCCGTTGAGTATGACTTTCGCCGCCGGGTCGCTGGTAGCGATTCGCAAAACGTCAAAATTCCTGCTTTTAAGCGGGACTGTGATAAACCGCTTCCCCCAAGATGCCGTGGGATAGGCCTGCTGTATAAGGTTGTCGGAAGTCACGTTTGGAGTCTTGATGTATATCTTGCTGCTCCCGCAGTATACCGCTATTCGCTTGCAAGAAACGCTTCCGCTGCCTACGCTGGCTATGTGGGTACCGGTCAGGTCGGTATTCGATAGTCCCTGATAAACCTGGCCCTTTTGAAGGGTGACCGAGATTTTCTTATTGGCCGGAGAGCCGTCTATTAGCGCCGCCGTCGGGGTAATTTCGACAACGGTGTTGTCTTCCGTAGCTACAACCATGAAAACCGAATATGCCGGGCCTGTGTTGGAAACCTGCTTGTAGTTTATCGAATAGTAGTCGTTAGTGAGCGTATTTACCGGAAGTAGCAGGGTAGCACCGGATATGTCAGTTGCGAAAATGTGCGCGTAAACAGCAATGGGATTCTTGCTTTTAATGTGGATTCCCTTCGTCGAGACGCCGTTGATGTTACCAAGGAAAGCGCCGCTCGGTATCTTAAAAATAGTTATCTGATTGGGCTGGACACTGAAGCTTCCGGAAAAACTGCCGTCGGCTAAGTCTACGGTGCCGGATGTCGCAACGTCCGATGCGATATACAACACCATCTGCGATGCGTTTGCACCAGTGGTTCCGTTAATGTGATCCATGTAGCCAGTCCAGAATTCCGTGCCTATGTTGGAGTTCCCAAACTGCGCCAGGGCATCCGAGCAAGCAAAAATTAAAATTATGACAGTGGCAAAAAGCCTAAGCTGGCGGTGCATTTTATTTAAACGGCGTGGTAAGTGATACGGTCATCGGTATACAAAAATGTATATTTTATGAATGAAACCAAAGTATATTTCAACTATTATTTAAAACTCAATATTTTTTTTGACGGTTTGTTGAAAAAGCGTAGTTTGGCATAGATATGAACACTCGTCTAAGCCTTATAGTCGTTTTTTGTGCCGTGTTCGGCGCAATCGACACTGCCATTGGGCAGCAAACGTATTATCTGACCTACGGCGGCCAGCCGGTATCCTCTCCGGACAGTGCGGATTACATCCGTGTTATCAAGGCCCCGGACGATGCCTCAGGTCTTTTTAACATCTTAGAATTCTATCCCGCCGGGGAAAAGAAGCTTATTGGCAAGTCGAGCAAGGTTGACGCCTATAACCTGGATGGTCCCTGCGTAAGCTACTATAGGAACGGATTCAGGAAACGGGTTGCCAGCTACAGTGCGGGCCTGATCGTTGGTGATGAGTATTTGTATTTCCCCAATGGGGTGTTATATACCGTGAAAAACTACAGCAAACCGCAAGTCGACCGATATACGCGAATTCCTTCTCAGCACGTAAAGATCATGAACTGTAATGATTCTTTGAATACGCCGCTGGTCGTTGACGGAAAGGGGCACTATCGTGGCTATGATCCCGAATTTGGGTACATATGCGAGGAAGGCGATGTGCTTAACGGAGACAGGATTGCCGAGTGGCGAGGCGAAGACCGGGCGTTTGGACTGAAATTTACAGAGAGCTACGCAGCAAACGGCAAGATTGAAAAGGCGGTTTCGGTGGGAAATGACGGCCGGACGTATGCATACAAACAGCGCGAGGTAAGTCCCCAGTTTGCGGGCGGCGTGGACTCATTTAACGACTATGTGAGAAGGAACCTTGTTGCGGGCACAATTGTCAGGGGAGCGGTATTTGTCAACTTCACCGTTGAAAAGGATGGGACTATCAGTGGCATTTCGCTGAATAATGTATCTAGCGATTACACTTATGAAGCACGCAAAGTCGTGAAGAATTCACCGAAATGGATGCCTGCCACCCATTTCGGCGTTCCGATTGCGCACAAACTGACTGTGCCGATATTTTTCAATCAGGTTTATTAATAACGAAATACAGTGTTCAGTGGCCGTACGTGTCCCGTTTCTCGATATAAGTAGTGTAGCTGTACCTACCGACAGTTGCAGCAAGGACTCGTTAGGCTAAAATCGGTTGAAGCCGCCCGCCCGTTGATTTGGCAATCTTGAATTGTGACTTGCCGCCTGAAAGCGTCCAGAAATGAGCAAAGCGCCAGTACGATTTCACTGAATAAAGCGCATCCCACATGCAAACCGTTTGTCCTGGTTACAGAACATAAGGGAGAACCCAACCAGTGCTGTAAAGTCTCATTAATGCCCATATGTCATACGCATTGCGTAGTACGTCGTGATAATGCCCGTTGACGTGTCGGTGTACCCCTGCTGCCCCGGTAGGACGAGTTGCATTGTAGTGTCGTTCAGGGCTGCAAAGTCATACGTGACGCTCTTGTTGACCGCCAGCTGGTGGTTGTCGCCGATGATGTCGAAGATGCCCGAGACGCTCGCGCTTCCCGTGACCTCGGTGACAGTGCCGTTCATGTAATAGGTCGTCACCCGCGAGAGCGCGGCGGCTGGAAGCGGCTTTGCAACCCACGCCCCGCTGGACTGCTGGTATTCGAGCGCGGTTTGCCTCCACGCCGCTTGCGTCAGGTACCGCCACGTGATTGTTCGTACGGGGTCATTGTCGAAGGGCTCCGCGTCCTTCTTCTTGCACCCCTGCACCGCGAGAAGCGCAATGCAGGCAATGGTTATCGCTATCCGTCTCATGTCAGTTGGTAATGATTTCCTTTGCCAGCAGGGCGGGCTCGACGTTGATGCCGTAGCTCACGCCTATTTGCTTCTCCTGCCTGAAGACAAGGTACACCGTCTCGTCCTTTGCCCCCCACGTCTTCTTGCTGTGCTTTATCTTGGCGATGGTCACCTGCTTGGTCGCCCAGTCGGCTGGCAGCCCGTCGCCTGACGGCATGCCGGTGAGGAACTGGATGCCGACAACGTACCTGAACGCGCCGTCGGTGCCCGTCCCCAGGCCGAGCGTCACCTTTTGCCCCACCCTGAACGTGGTGCCATTTCGCGAGACAAACACGCTGTCGGAGGGCTTTTGCGCTAATGCGCCGATGCTGCACAGGCAGAGGAGGAAGATGGAGAGTAGTGCTGTTCTTTTCATATAACTTTGGTTTGGTGGCTGGTTATCAGATCAAATATAAGTAAGATAAATGAAAAATACAACGGATGCGTTGTACAACATTTCGGTTGTATCGCATTCCTTTACCTGTCAATGGAAAAGGAAGCACTACTCAGGAAGCTTGGCGAGAGAATACGGGAAGTCCGAACCAAAAAGGGCATCACGCAGAAGAGCCTTGCGCACACCGTGGGCAAGGATCAGCAGTCCATCCAAAGGCTGGAGGCGGGCAATATAAACCCTTCCTTCTATTACCTGCACGAGATCGCGTGCGGGCTTGAAACCACCGTGGCGGAGTTGCTCCCGCCGTCCGCTTAGCTCACGGCTTTCTCGAATTGATGATGCGCCGGATAATGTCGCTTTGATTGCCCCCGCCCTGCTCGTACTGGACCCTTACCCTGTAGCCCTTGTGCGTGGTCGTTCCCCGTTTCGGGGTTTGCGCGAAGAGCAGCGGTATCTCCTCGGCGGTCATAACTCGCACCCGCTCCCGATCTCCGGCTGGCAGGGCGCTTGCTATCAGGCCTTGTATCTGTAAGATTTTGGCTTGGCTGTTGGTGCAGACCACCACTTGCGCGTATCCGGCAGCGAGGCACTTTCGGATGTTGTGCAGTTCCCACGCGGCGGACGTTGTAACGGAGATTTCGACGGCAACGTGCGCCCCGTCCTTCTCCAGCAACACGTCAACTTGTCCGGCACCGTCTGGGGTGCGGACTTCCATGCTTGCCTTGTACCCGTGCTCCTCGGCCAACTTCTTGATGAACGTTTGCAGGTAGCGGTGTTCTCGCATGTCCTTTTGCTGCGTGGTGTCTATTGGGGGTTCAGCATCCTTTGGCGGCTGTGTTGGCGCTGCTTGCGGTATTGAAGTTGCCGGCTCGGTCGACGGCTCGGGTTCTGCCGCTGGCGCAATCGGGACGCCGTAACTGTTGCGGGAATGCTCGACGATCTCGGCCTTGTAACTGCCGTTGTCGGCACAATATGGCACGACTGCGATGTTGAAGTCCTGCACAGTGGTATTCACTCGTACAATTGCCTCCCCGACGCCCAAGTTCTGCAAGTCTTCCGCACTGAACGCGCTGAAGCCCTCGCCCAGCCGCTTGGCGTCGCTATCGCCAACCCGAAAGCATACCCGCGTTCCGGCGTTTGACAGGAGGCTGCTGGCAATGTTCGCGTCAAGGGATTGCACCTTTTGCATGTCCTGATGTGCCAGTACCAGTCCCAAGCCATACTGCCGCGTTCCCGATAGCATGGTACTCATAGAGGGCGTGATGAAATGGTGAAACTCGTCTATGTAGCAGTAAAACGGAACGCGGTCATGCCTGCTTTGCTCCTGGCGGGCCATGGCGGTCTGCTGCAGCTTGGACACGATGAACGCCCCCAGCAAGTAGCTGTTTTCCTCGCCCAGCAATCCCTGCGACAGCTTGACCAGCACGATCTTCTTGCCGTCCATCAACGCCTGAAAGTTCAGGCTTTGCTGCTGCGCAACCATGTTCCTGATTACCTTCGGGCGCAGAAAACTGTCAAGCCTGGTCAGGATTGAGCCGATGGACGAGCTCTTTAGGAGCGGATATTCCTTCTGCCAGTAGTACACAATGTCTGGGTCGGTGCACGTCGCGAGGATTCTGCTCCGGAACGGCTGCTCGACAAAAAACTTGCGCATGTCGGCCAGCGTGCCAACGCGGCTGTTATACACGAAGGCGCTGACGGCATTGGCAAAGACACTGTTCATCTGGTCGCCCCATGAGGTGCTGAACCGCCTGAACAGCCCCACTAGGTCGGATGCCAGCAACTCCTTCTCCTGGTCGGAGTGGGCGGAGAGGACGTTGAACCCTACGGGGTATTGCGTGTCCGCCGGATCAATCAGTACCACGTCTCTGATCCTGCCTTGCGGAATGCTGGCGAGGATGCTTTCCACCAAGTCCCCATACGGGTCAATGACACACAGCCCCCCGTCGTGCAACACGTCCTGCATGACAAGGCTGTGCAGCAGCGTTGACTTGCCCGTGCCGGTCGCGCCTATGAGGTGCAGGTGTTTCAGCCGCTGTGCGGTGTCCAGGCCGACCGTTACGGTGTTGCCCTGATGGGTGTTCGTGCCGAGGATGTACGCGCCATTGTTCAGGAAGGCAGGGGCGGCCTTGGTCGCGCGGTGCTGCGTTATAAGCTTTCGTGACAGGCTCGGCGCGGGAAAATGCGCCAGCGTCGCAAGCTCGCGGCTGTTCAGTAGCATTCCCACGCGGTGCGATTGCCGAAGTTCGATATCCATCATCCTCATCGCGAGGCCGTAGCCGTCTGGTGGCAAAGGCACAAGCGCGTTGAACGGGCTTGTGGTCGCTTGGGTCAGCGCGAAAGATACGCGTTGCAGCAAGGCCATTGCGGCATCACCTCGTTCGTCCTGCGCTACGATGCGCACCGTGGCAGCAAACAGCGGGGCGCGGCATTTCTCCTTTGCCAACGTTGGCATTTCCGGCGCGTCGAGAAAGAACGACCCTCCCCGCTGGTCGCCGACCGCGCGCTCGACGCTTGGCGCCCAGCGGTTTTGCGTGCCGTTGAACAGCACCTGCACGGTGACCCGCTCGTTCCCTTGCAGCTGGTCGCACATGCCGTATAGTCCGATGAGGCTGTCCGCGTGACCGTGCTGCGTGCCGATGGGGCGCATCCATTCATCCCGCAGGCCGTAGTCCACCGTGTAAAAGGACAGGGCCCGGTCTATCAGCGGTTCCAATTCGGGAAGCGGCACGATGCCCGCGTCGGGAAAGAAGATTTTTAACTGGCCGTACAATAACGTGCCGTAGGGCTTGCGGTACACGAGCCGCACGGAAATCGCGTCCCTGTCGGCGACTATTTCGAAACTGACGGGCGCGAGAATATTGGACAGCATCACGAGGCACTGCTCCATCAGGTCAATTGAGGGCCTGCCGTTCCTGCCGAAGCCGATGGCGTACCCCGCAAGCGTCGCGGTGTCCTCAAACGGGAACGGCTCGAATTCAGGCAGTGGGTGCTGCTGGATTTCGGGCACTTTCTGCGCGCCGCGGAACAGGTCGGCAAGGCCGCTCAGGAACGTTGGCCGCGTGCCGTCATCCACGTAGGGTGTTTGCACGAAGTGGCCGAAGAAGGGATGGAACGGCGGCTCCAGCTGCACGGCATGCGGCGCGCAGAAAGTGCCCGAAATCCAGCAGCACCCAC
>Ga0075366_10000995_pt1 | contig 13880 bp, 11 predicted proteins | sample EndMethybrTD3031_FD_72351 | JGI IMG/M metagenome (GOLD analysis project Ga0075366, IMG submission 72351) | Populus endosphere microbial communities from Tennessee, USA - Endosphere MetaG P. TD hybrid TD303-1 | ecosystem: Host-associated > Plants > Roots > Endosphere | place: USA: Tennessee...
CACCAGCTTGGGCAACTCGTCATGACGCTGCTTGAGCAGTACATCGATGTTTGCCCAGGCTTTGGACACGGCATGCTTGAGCTGCACCAGCGTGTTGTAGACGAACACGCCATAGAAAAAGACGAGCACCAGCACGCCGAGAAGGACAGCACTGCGAACACTCATGACTTGAGCTCCCTTGTTGGATGACAGGCGAGGTTGGACGGAACGCCTGCGGAATCGTCAGTGTAACTGCCACGGAGATGCAGACCCTGCCGCGCGGCGCTTGCAACAAACGTTAGTCGATCAGCGGATCGGTCGAAGAATCGTCAACGGCCGACGGCCAGCGCTCTTCGGGAACGTCGAGGCGCCTGAGCAATTGTTCGCTCGTCATGCGCAGCAGCCGGGCGATGGCCAGGTAGTCATCGGGCAAGGCCGGGTCATGCCAGCCCTTGGCCGAATGACGTGCAAGATTGTTGGCGAGTACGACGTTCTGCACGCGTGGGCTGTGCGCATCGTGATCGCTCATCAGGGTGATGAGCAATTCCGGCAAGCGCCAGCTCTTCGCAAGCGAGAGCTGGATGTCATGCATGCTGAAGCCGAAAACTGCAGTCTGGGCCTTGGCGCTGCGCAGTCCGGGCGTTTCCTGCATGCGCTGGATGACTTGCTGCATCAGGTCGGGCGCAAAACACCAGCAGAGAATTTCCGCCGCCTCGTGCAACAGGGCCGCGACCGTCACTTCATCGACATCGAGATCGTGCCGCAACATCGCCCAATCGCGAGCGTAGGCCGCTGCCTGCCGGGCGCGCGAAATGACATGCAGGACGCCCAGTAACGAGCGCGGGTGGCTGCCAAGTTGTTCTTCTACAGTGGGCAGATCGGAGAATTTCTCGAAGAACGGTGTGATGCCAAGCATCATGATCGCCCTTTCGATGGTGGTGATGTCGTGGTTTTGCGCGCTGCGGCGGTTGGCTTCTATATAGACAAGCACGCGTAGCGTCATGAGCGGGTCTTGCAGCACGACCGTTGCGATGCGTCGTCCGCTGACGTTGTCTTCCTCCGCACGCAACTCCGCCAGTGCCCTCACCGTGCGGCGCAGCACGGGCAGCTCGGTCTGGCTAAAGTAAGCAATGTAACTGTCGATACTTGTCAGTGGTGCAGCGATCATGGCATTACAACTCCGCATTTCCTGACAGGCTAACGGCATCCTTTTGTGAAATCTTGAATGGGCACGGGTGTTCCCGGCGCCTTGAAGTATTTCGCCGCTTGTCCTGAGCATCGTGCTTCGGTCACCGCAAGTCAGAATTCTTCGAACTTGCCCGAAAGGGTATGTCTATAATCCGTCGCATTTGCTACCAAAAATGATTTTGTTGTCAGAACCGATGGAGCAATTTGCGTGAAGCCATTCCGCGCGTTTCTCGTTACACAAAATCAGAACGGTATCTGCGGCAACTTTGTGCAGCTTGACGAGTCGCAACTGGACGCGGGCGATGTGCTGATACGAGTGCAGTATTCCAGTGTCAATTACAAGGACGCACTCGCCGCAACGGGACAGGGACGGATCATCAAACGCTTCCCCTGCGTCGGGGGAATAGACTTGGCAGGTACGGTGGTACGCAGCGGTGCGCCACGTTTCAAGCCCGGTGACAAGGTAATCGCGACGAGTTATGACCTGGGAGTGGCGCATCATGGCGGCTATGCAGAATATGCGCTGGTCCCTGGTGGATGGGTCTTGCCCCTGCCGGAAAGTCTGAGCCTGTTCGAAGCCATGGCGCTTGGCACCGCGGGGCTGACAGCGGCCATGGCGATCAATCGCATGGAAGACAACGGACTCAGGCCAGAGGCAGGTCCGGTGCTCGTGACAGGTGCGACAGGCGGCGTTGGTAGCCTCGCTATCGACATGCTGGCAGGGCGAGGTTATGAAGTCGTGGCGCTGACCGGAAAGGCTGCGCAGGGAGACTGGCTCCGGTCGCTGGGTGCTGCGCGCGTGATGTTGCGCAGCGAGTTGCCGAGCGATATAAAGCCACTGGATAAGGGTTTATGGGCAGGGGCCGTTGACAATGTGGGCGGCGAAACACTGGCCTGGCTGTTGAGTACCGCCAAACCGACGGGGGTGATTACCAGTATCGGTCTGGCTGCAGGCACTGCATTGAACACAACAGTGATGCCTTTTGTGTTGCGTGGTGTCAGTTTGCTGGGTATAGATTCGGGTTACGCTGGATTTGCCGTGCGCGAGCGCGCATGGTCGCGTCTGGCTGGGGATTTGCGACCACGCCATCTGGACAAGATTGCCCGCGGGCAGCCCTTCGATATGCTGCCGCAGGTGTTTGAGGAATTGCTTGCGGGTCGCGCGCACGGACGTACCGTGCTGCAGGTGGCTTGGACAGACAATGTGAGTGTGCATTAAATGTCAGAAAATACGTGGGCAAAACGAGTGGCGTTGCTAAACCGAGTGAGGGTGGAACATGACTGAAGTTGCCGCGCAGTTGCCGCGCATCCTGATTGTCGACGACTCACGCATGGTGCGCGCTTCGTTGATCAAGCAGATCCGCGACAAGTTTGATGTGCGCGAAGAGGTCGACGGCGAAGCCGGCTGGCAATCGCTCCTGCTTGATCCGACCATCGAAGTTGTTATTTCAGATATCGGCATGCCGCGCCTGGACGGTTTCGGTCTGCTGCAACGTATCCGTGGCTCGCGCCTGGCACGCGTCAATTGCCTGCCGGTTCTCATCATTTCCGGCGAAGACGAGAACGAAGCACGCATGCGTGCGCAGGAACTCGGCGCGACCGACTTTATTACCAAGGGCACGCCGCGCGTCGAACTGCTCGCGCGTCTTGAGGCGCTCGCCAAACTGGCGCAAACCCGCCGCGAACTCGAACAGAGTCGCGAACAACTCGTCCGCCGTAATCGTGGCGATGTGAGTGTGATGGTCATCGAGGTCGATCACTACGATCGTCTATGTGAATCCTACGGTCACAGCGTTGGTCAGCTGGTGCACCGCAAGCTGTCCAAACTTCTTTCCGCGAAGGTCCGCAAGGAAGACACCATCGCCCATCTGGCTGAAGGCCAGTTTGCAGTGATCTCGCCTTCAGCCGACCTCGATGCCTGTGGTGCCTTTGCGCTGCGTTTGCGCCGCGCCATCGAAACCATCGTCATGACCTACAAGGAGCATCGCATCCGCGTGAGCCTTACCGTGGGTCTGGCCAGCGCTCATGGCGACGCATCCGTTTCGCTCGAGCACCTTCTGCAAACCGCAGCACAGCGGGTGGCAGATGGCCGCAAGCTGGGTGGTAATCGCGTGGTTTCGGAATCCGGCGAAGTTACGGCCGATACGGTCGGCCGCTTCAGCCGCTTGGCTGTCAGCGTAGATCATGCCCTGACGCAAATCCGCACGGGTAGCGGCGAAGAGGCCAGGAAGCGCCTGCGCGAACTCACCCACACCCTGCTGCCGCTACTGGAAATGATTGAGTCCGAATATCACGTCGGTATCCCGCTTGCCGAGTTGGGCGAAAAAGCGCAGATCACGAATATCGACATGCACGCGCAAGCAACGACTACGGTTGGTTCGCGGACCGTGTGGCGCACTGGCGCTGGCTGAGCGCTACGCTTAGCGGGAGGAGTGCCTGGCTGGCACATCAATAATCAATAGTCCTGCTCCAGCTTTTCAGATCCGACAAAAACAAAAAAGGGCCCGAAGGCCCTTTTTTGTTGAAGCATCAAGCTGATCCAGAGATCAGGCCTGACGACGACGCATTACACCCAGGCCCAACAGGCTCAGGCCAACCAGAGCCAGCGATGCTGGTTCCGGGATGCTGACCGTGTCGATGCTCAGGTCAAGGTTCAGGGCAACGGCGGTTGGATCAATCGTCAGTTGCAGAGCACCGAGATTGGCCAGATCAACACCACCGCCAACGGTCGTCAGGCTGGAGCTAGGAGTGATCAGATCACCAAAAGTGATCGAATAGACGCCGGGGCCTGTGCCGCTGAGTACGTATTCCGAATATTGTGCTGCGCTCGTGTAAGCCGACAGGATGAAGCTGAATGGGCCGTCAGCAACAGTTACGTCGAACACGAATGCATTGCCGTAGCCCGTCAGATCAACGCCGCCAAGACCGGTTGCATTGATTGCCATACCCGCGTTGGCGCCGTCCCAACGTACGATGCCGGTACCAGCTACGCCGGAATCATTGCTGAACGACAGTTCGCCGGAGTCGACCAGCATGCTGGTCAGCTTTGCCGTGGAGGTAGCGCCGGTTTTCTTTTCAACGATCAGGTCGCGATAGCCGCCGAGTACTGCGGCAGCGATCTGGCTGGATGTGGCAACGCCGTCAATCGTGCCATCGGAAATCTTGGCTTGATCGGCAGCGAAGTTGTCGATGACGAGCGTAGCGCTCGCATTGACACTGAAGGCCAAGGCCAGTACAGCGCCGAGTGCTTTAAGTTGGTTTTTCATAATGAAGCTCCTGAAAATTCAGTACTGCAGGTTGCGGGACTAATTTAAACCTGAGTCACATGCTCAGGCCTTGCGAGACCATTAAAGCTATAACCGTGCCAGAATTCCGGGATCAATATAAAACAATGATTTAACTAAGATTTGGTATGCCTTGAACGGGGTTACCAAAGCCTTGTGTAAAAAACTTCGACCGTTCTGGTGACTGGTGGTACGGACCATCGGGCAGCCACAAGGAGTGTTGTTTCCTGGCGGGCTTGGTGCGCTTCAAAAAAACGGAACGCGCTCCCTGTTTGGATCGAAGGCAGCAATCGGCCGGGCAAGCGATGCCTTGGCCCTTCAGGGCACCGAATTTGCCACAGCCATGCGGCTACAATGCGCGGGCTGTCCGTATGATTTGCCGCTGGCGTGGCATTTTTCCGCTTTTGCAGACATGACGGGCGTTATTATCGATCATCTTGCTGCAATGCAAACCAGTTGCTGAAAATGCTTGTTGCCCTTGCGAGGGCCGACGACGGGTTTGGCTTTGCCGATTTCATTTGTACATTGCTGGAGGTTTGACATGCTGCGAACCCTGAGTCCGAAATTGTCCTTGGCCGCGCTGCTTGCTGCTTGCATGTTGTTGGCCGGGTGCGGGACCACCTATCCGGCGGCGCCTGCGACTGTAGCGACCGACGAATATAACTATGTCATCGGACCTGGCGACAACGTCAATATTGTCGTGTGGCGCAACCCCGAATTGTCGATGTCGGTGCCGGTGCGTCCGGATGGCCGCATTACCACACCGCTGGTGGAGGATCTGCCGGCAATTGGCAAGAGCGCAAAAACCCTGGCGCGCGATATCGAAAAAGCGCTTGCCAACTACATTCGCGATCCCGTTGTAACCGTGGTTGTCACGAATTTTGTCGGCCCATACAGCGAACAGATCCGCGTGGTGGGAGAAGCTGCCAAGCCACAAGTCCTGCAATATCGCCAGAAGATGACGCTGCTTGACGTCATGATTGCAGTCGGCGGCGTGACTGATTTTGCAGATGGCAATCATGCAACGATCCTGCGTACATCTGAAGGCAACAAGCAGTACAGCGTCAGGCTCAGGGATCTTCTCCGGCGTGGTGACGTTTCGGCGAATGTAGAAGTCAAGCCGGGCGACGTGCTTGTCATTCCGCAAAGCTGGTTCTGAAATGCGTTTGACATCTTGAAGGTGTGATTAGTCACGCTCTCAGGTGTTGTCATGTTCTGCAGTGCTCTTCTTCTGTGCGGATGTTTGAATGGATGATCTGATAAGACGGCTCGTGGCTTATGCCAGTGGCGCATGGCGATTTCGCTGGTGGGGTTTGCTGGCGGCATGGCTTGTAGGTGTGGCCGGCGCAATAGTTGTTTACGTATTGCCCGATAAATACGAGGCCAATGCACGTATTTACGTCGACACCCAGTCTGTTTTGGCACCCTTGATGTCGGGGCTCACCGTGCCCAGTGACATCAATCAACAGGTGACCATGCTGTCGAAGACGCTGATCAGCCGGCCCAATGTCGAAAAGCTGATTCGCATGGCCGATCTGGATCTGGCGGCGAAGACAAAGAATCAGCGTGAAGACCTGATTGAGGACGTGACCAAGCGCTTGCGAATTCAGGGTATTGGCAAGGACAACCTGTATACGCTGGCGTTTCTGGATACGCAGCCGGAACGTGCCAAACGTGTTGTGCAATCACTGGTGTCGATCTTCATCGAGTCCGGATTGGGCGACAAGCGCAAGGACTCGGATTCGGCACGACGTTTCATTGAAGACCAGATCAAGAGCTATGCACAAAAGCTCGACGATGCCGAGACGCGTCTCAAGGAATTCAAACTCAAGAACATGGCGCTCGTAGGCGATGCCAAAGACACCTTGGGACAGTTGCGGGACATCTCCGAGCGCTTGCGCCAGTCGCAGCTTGAACTGCGCGAAGCGGAAAATTCACGCGACGCGATCAAGCGCCAACTGATAGGCGAGGCGCCTGGTGGCGTCGCGGCGGTGGATGCCGGCTTCCCTGAGCTTGATAGCCGCATCGACACCATGAAGAAACAGCTGGATGAATTGCGCCGCAGCTATACGGACAATCATCCGGATGTCATCGGCACAAGGCGCGTGCTGGCTGATCTTGAAAGACAGCGTGCTGAAGAATTGAAGGCACGAAAAAGTACGTCGTCCGCAGGCCCCATTGCATCGACCAATCCTGTTTATCAACAGCTGAAGATATCCTTGACGGACTCCGAGGCAAAGGTAGCGCAGCTCAAGACCCGCGTCGCAGAATTTTCGGCGCGTGCAGCGCAATCCAGGGAGTTCATGCGTCTCGCACCGCAGATCGAACAGGAACTGGCGCAGCTCAATCGCGACTACGAAATTCACAAGAAAGAATATGACCAGCTGGTGACGCGTCGCGAGTCGGCCAATATGTCGGCGCAGATGGAATCGGTTGCAGGCGTGGCTGACTTCAGGCTGATCGATCCGCCGAGCGTGCCGACGAAGCCTTCTGCGCCAAACCGCAGCATGCTGATGCCGCTGGTGGGGCTTCTCGCACTTGTCGCAGGTGCTGCCCTGACGATCTTGCTGGACCAGATTCGCCCTGCATTCTTTGATAGCCGCGTATTGCGCGAATCGACCGGTTTGCCGATTCTCGGCTCCGTGTCGGTGACACCGAATCCCGAACGTTTGCGCCGTAGCCGTCGCAGCCGGTGGCTGTTCATGGGTGGTGTGGGCTCGCTGGTCAGCGTGTTTGGTGCGCTGACCGTAGTGTTGCTTCTGTTAAACCGCTAAGCCGGGGGAAATGTTGTGAGCCTTATCGAAAAAGCGGTGGAGCGGCTGGATCAGCTCAAGCGTGCTGGCGTGACACCGCATGGTGTCGAGACACCGGCAGTTGAGCATGTTGTACAGGAGGCGCCGCAGCCCGTGGCACAAGCAACAGCACCGGTGCAAAAGGAGCCGCAGGCGCAAGTCGCTGCACCAGGAGTCGCCGCGCCGAAAGCTGCTGCCCCTCAAGCCGGCGCTGATGAGTCACCCATACAGAGCCGTCAGATTGACATTGATCTGGCACGCCTCGGCGCGATTGGCATGGTAACGCCGCTCAATACGCGCTCCATGATCGCGGAGGAATACCGCGTCATCAAACGTCCGCTCTTGCGCAACGTTGCGCAGGGCTCCGAAACGGATGCTTACCATCGTAATCTCATCATGGTGACCAGTTCGGTACCGGGCGAGGGCAAGAGTTTCAGTTCCATCAATCTGGCAATCAGCATGGCCATGGAGCTGGATAGAACTGTCCTGCTTGTCGACGCGGACGTATCACGCCCATCGGTTCTCAATCACCTTGGCCTGCCGCCCGCACGAGGCTTGATGGACCTGTTGCTGAACGACAATGTTCAGCTGCCTGACGTGCTTCTCCGTACCAACATCGAGAAACTGACCATTTTGCCCGCGGGCATGCCGCATCAGCGTGCTACGGAGTTTCTTGCCAGTGACGCGATGGTTCGATTGCTGGATGAACTCGCGACGCGCTATGCAGACCGCATCATCATTTTCGATTCCCCGCCACTGTTGATGACGACCGAAGCACGTGTGCTGGCAACACATATGGGTCAGGTCGTCGTCGTGGTTGAAGCAGGACGCACATCCCAGGCGATGGTTCGTCAGGCGCTGAGCACGATTGAGGCTTGCCCTGTCAAACTCATGTTGTTGAACAAGACTCGTGACATCGCGCCAGGTGGCTACTACGGCTACTACTCTCCCTATGGCTACGGCCAGCAAGAGCGTGAGCACTGAGTCGTGAACAACGGGCTGGTTTTTTCGTGTCGATATGTGCGCATCCAGCGGCTGACGTTGACATTGCTTGGCTCAATGCTTTTTGCATCGCAGTCGCAGGCCGCGAACTGGAGCGGTGAAACGGGGTTGCGTGTCAGTGAAACCTACACGGACAATATCGGTCGTCAACCTGCAGGACAGAAGCGCGGCGATTGGGCGACCGAGATATCGCCTTATATCAACTATGCGGGGCAGGGAGCCAGAACGCGAGGAAGCATCGATGCGCGTTTGCAGAACTGGCTGCATACGGATAGCCAGACGAGCAATCGCACAGGTCTGCAATTGAATGCAGTGGGCAGCTTGGAAGCCTATGAGGATCACTTCTTCATCGATACTTCGCTGACCAACGATAGACAGCAGATTTCCCAGTTTCGTGCGGCAGATGCCAGCTATGGCGGGACAAGCAATAGCACGGAAGTCACGCGGTTTTCTCTCTCGCCCTACCTGTTGTGGCGGCTCGGGAATTCAACTGACGCCGCGTTGCGTTATCGCTTTGAAAAGGTTAACTCGGACGCCCGCTTCGCTACGGGACAGACAAGTTCTGCAACGCTGGATTTGCGCAATGGCACGGCATTTGGCCGACTTGGTTGGGGCTTCAATGCAAGCCACTATGACGTCGAAAGTGAATCAGCTGATGCTAGTAGTACCAATAGCTATAACGGTACGATCACTTACGCGGTAACTCCGGCGCTGGTCGCTTCGCTATTTGGGGGGCAGGAATTTTCGGATTTTGCAGGCGGTACCCGCCAGCACTCGTGGAATTGGGGGGCTGGTCTGCAGTGGCAGCCTGATGAGCGCACGACGATAAGCGGACAAACCAGCAAGCGCGTCTTTGGACGTGGTTTCAATTACCAGTTCTCCCATCGCTTCGAACGTTCGGCGCTGGAGTGGAGTTATTCGCGTGACTTGAATGTGGTGTCAAACACTACATCCCTGGGGAACTACTCGGTTCTCAATATATCCCGTTATTACGAAGACTATAAAGCCGAGATGGACGCTTTGGCGAGTTCCATTCCGGACCTCAAAGAGAGACACCTCGTTGCGATGGAGCATCTCGCCGCGAAAGGCATTTCAGCTTATGACCTGATGCAGCTTGACTACCTTTCCGGTCAGTCTTCCATCAACAAGAGAATGCGGCTGGCATGGGTTGTGTACGGGGTGCGCAACTCAGTGACGCTGTCGGCATTCAAGTCCGATAGACAAAGTGTTTCGCAGAACGGGATCGTCGTAGCGGGGACGGGCGATGATCTGTCCACACATCAGAACGTGAAAGAGCGTGGCTGGGACGCGAACTGGACTCATGATCTGAGTGCATTGACGTCGCTGGGCTTTCGTTTTGCCCATACCGATATAAGCGGCCAGACGAGGACGAATCAATTGACCTCAACGCATAGCAACAGTATCGGCCTCAATCTCAATACAAAACTCGCGCCTTTCACGACTGGCGGAGTGAGCTACAACCACATTCGATCAACCGGCAGTGCTGAATACCGTGAAAACTCGGTGTCGGTGCAGCTCAATCACCGCTTCTAGGGTCCACCATGTACGAGTCTTTCTACGGCTTAACCGGTAGGCCGTTCCAGCTGAATCCTGATCCGAGTTTCTATTACGGTAGCCGCGGCCATCGCCGCGCCATGGCGTATCTCGAATATGGTTTGCACCAGAGCGAGGGTTTCATCGTCATCACAGGTGAGGTCGGTGCCGGCAAGACGACGATGGTGCGTAGCCTGCTGCAGAAGCTGGAGCAGACCAAGGTGGTTGCCGCGCATCTGGTGAGTACGCAGATTGATGCGGATGACATTCTCCGGCTGGTGGCAGCGTCTTTCGGTATTCCGGCCAAGGGCATCGATAAATCCGATGTGCTGCTGGCACTTGAGGCGTTTCTGGTGTCGGTCACGGCGTCGGGGAAACGTGCTTTGCTGATCGTCGATGAGGCGCAGAACCTCACGCCACGTGCGGTGGAAGAGCTACGCATGCTGTCGAATTTCCAGCTTGAAGATCACGCCTTGTTGCAGAGCTTTCTCGTGGGCCAGCCGGAATTCCGTGACACGATGCAGAGTCAGCACATGTCGCAGTTGCGCCAGCGCGTGATCGCGACGTATCACCTTGGGCCGATGGATGCTGATGAAACACGGGCATATATAGAACACCGGTTGAAGCATGTTGGCTGGAAAGGCGATCCGCGTATTGAGCCTTCTGCCTTTGCTTACGTGCATGCCTTCACGGGCGGCGTGCCACGCAAGATCAATACTTTGTGCGACCGTTTGTTGCTGGCGAGTTTCCTTGGTGAAAGCCACGTGATCACCGAGTCAAACGTGGATGAGGTGATTCGCGAGATTCGCGAAGAAACACCGCAAGCCGCTCCACGGCCGACCACGGCGGACGCCGCGCGGGGTGTGACCCGAGAAGATTTCATGGCTGCTTTTCCGGGTGTCGCCGCGGATGCGAGTGGTTTGATGGGCAACCCCGATCTGCTGCGTCAGCTGGCGGACGCAGCGGCCGGTTTTCAGGCATCGCGTCTGGAAGAACGTATTTCACGCCTCGAAAACACTTTTGCTGCCATGCTCGCATTCATGCAACAAGCGGGTGTTGCCGTGCCCGGCGCGCCAGTGCCGCCTGCGTCGGCGAAAGTATCGCCCTTGAATCCGGACAAGCGCTCCGCCAAAGGCTCCTAGGAGCGGCGCCGTGTTCCGACCCATACAGCAAGAGGAAGTAATGATCAACGCCCTGACTGTCGACGTGGAAGACTATTTTCAGGTTTCCGCGCTGGCGCCGCATTTTCCGCGCTCCAGCTGGGATGGCGTGCCATGCCGCGTCGAACAGAATGTTGATCGCATATTGGCGACTCTCCATGAATACGGCGTCAAGGCCACGTTCTTTACACTCGGCTGGCTGGCTGAACGCTATCCGAAACTGGTGCGCCTGATCGTCATGGAGGGGCATGAGCTGGCCAGTCACGGCTATGGACATGAGCGTGCAACTGACCAGACCCGCGGGGCTTTCACGGCAGATATCCAGCTCGCCAAGGCGGTGCTCGAAGACATCGGCGGCATAGAAGTCAGAGGCTATCGCGCACCCAGTTTTTCCTTCAGCGACAAGAATCCATGGGCGCACGATTGTCTGCACGAAGCGGGCTACGTCTACAGCTCCAGCGTGTATCCGGTTGTGCATGACCATTACGGCATACCGGATTCCCCGCGTTTTCCGTATCTGCATGACAGCGGGGTTGTCGAGATACCCGTAACGACGGCGCGCGTGATGGGCCGCAACTGGCCTGCCGGAGGTGGTGGTTATTTCCGCTTCCTGCCGTATGGCGCATCCCGCTGGATGATCCAGCGAGTGAACAAGTCAGACGGCAAATCTGCCATCTTCTACTTCCATCCGTGGGAGCTTGATCCGCATCAGCCGCGTGTCGATGCTGCATCAGCGAAGACCAGATTCCGCCATTATGTGAATCTCGACAAGACCGAATCGCGTTTGAAGAGCTTGCTGGGGGACTTCCAGTGGGGCCGTGTTGACGAGGTCTTCCTTGACAAGACATACAAGCTTCCGCCCACATAATCCGGTTTGGCATTCAGCCCCACTCAGTTTTTTCGCAAGAAACCACATGTCCAATATATTGCCTGGCGGGCTGCAAGTCTGCACCCTGCAAGACAGTGATCGCCCGCGATGGGATGCGTTTGTACGTGCCTGCCCGCAGGGCACCTTCTTTCATCTTTCCGCCTGGCGTGACCTGATCAGCCAGGTCTGGCGTCACAAGTGCTACTTCCTGTTTGCGCAACGCGATGGTGAGATCGTTGCCGTGCTGCCGCTGGCCGAGATCAAGAGCCGCCTGTTCGGACACTCGTTAAGCTCACTGCCGTTTGCCGTTTATGGCGGCATTGCGGGTGATGACGCGGAAGCGCGCGCAGCACTGGAAGAGCATGCCGACAAACTGGCACGCGAGTTGGGTGTCACGCATCTTGAGTATCGCAACGTATTGCCCGCCCATCCCGAGTGGCCGAACCAGGATTTGTACGTCGCCTTTCGCAAGACGCTGGAGGCGGACGAAGAAGCCAACATGCAGGCGATCCCGCGCAAGCAGCGCGCGATGGTGCGCAAGGGCATCAAGAACGAATTGCAGTCGCACATCGATCCGGACGTGAATCGTTTCTTCGCTGTCTATGCCGACAATGTGAAGCGTCACGGCACGCCTGCCATGTCGAAGCGCTGGTTCAAGGCACTGTTCGATACCTTCGGTGACGACTGCGAAGTGTTGACGGTGACGGACGCGCAGGGCAGGGCGCTGTCGAGCGTGATGAGCTTCTACTTTCGCGACGAGATTCTTCCCTACTATGCTGGCGACATGACAGCGGCACGCGATCTGGCCGCCAATGATTTCAAGTACTGGGAATTGATGCGACGCGCCGTAGCGCGTGGCTGCAGGATTTTTGACTATGGCCGCAGCAAGGTCGGCACGGGGCCGTACAGCTTCAAGAAGAACTGGGGTTTTGAGCCGACGCCGCTAGCGTACGAGTATGTGTTGTACAAGTGTGACAGCGTGCCGCAAAACAATCCGATGAATCCCAAGTACCGTGCATTCATCGCCATGTGGCAGCACCTGCCGCTGGTGGTCGCCAACACGCTTGGCCCGCACATCGTGCGTAACCTCGGATGAGAACGGTGGACGACATGCGTCAGGTTGAACGGCCGCATCTTCTCTACCTCGTGCATCGCATTCCCTTTCCGCCCAACAAGGGTGACAAGGTGCGCTCACATCATCTGCTCAAGTTCCTTGCCCAGCATTACCGCGTGCATCTGGGTACTTTCGTCGATTACGCGGACGATTGGCAGTACGTGCCAAAGCTGAACGAGTTTTGCGAATCTGTTTGCGCCGAACGTATCAACCCTGTGCTTGCAAAAGTCCTGTCCCTGCGTGGGCTGCTGACGGGCGAAGCGTTTAGCCTGCCGTTCTATCGCAACTTGCGCATGGCGGCTTGGGTACGCAAGACCATTGAAGATCACAATATCAAACGCGTTGTCGTGTTCAGCTCGCAGATGGCGCAATACCTCGATGACGAAATCGGCAAGCATGGCGTCGTCGATTTCGTGGATGTTGATTCGGCAAAATGGACACGCTATGCCGAAGACCGCAGTGGCCCGATGGCCTGGCTATATCGTCGCGAAGGTGAGCGTCTGGCGGCATTCGAGCGTAGTGTGGCGCAACGCGTCGCAGCGAGTGTACTGGTGTCTGAGGCCGAGGCTGCACTGTTCCAAGGTGTGGCGCCCGATTCCGTAGCAAGCATCCACGCGATTGGCAACGGTGTGAATGCAGAACTGTTTTCACCACAGCACGTATTTGAATCGCCCTATGCCGCAGGTGAATTGCCTGTCGTGTTTACGGGTGCCATGGACTACTGGCCCAACATTGACGCGGTGTGTTCCTTTGCCGATGAAGTGTGGCCCGGTATCCTTGAGCAGTGGCCCGCGGCGCGCTTCTATATCGTCGGCATGAATCCGTCGGATGCGGTGCGTGTGCTGGCGGAGCGGTCCGGAATCTCTGTGACGGGTACGGTACCCGACGTGCGTCCGTGGCTGCGCCATGCTCGTGCAGTGGTGGCCCCGTTGCGTGTGG
>Ga0075366_10000996_pt1 | contig 13861 bp, 10 predicted proteins | sample EndMethybrTD3031_FD_72351 | JGI IMG/M metagenome (GOLD analysis project Ga0075366, IMG submission 72351) | Populus endosphere microbial communities from Tennessee, USA - Endosphere MetaG P. TD hybrid TD303-1 | ecosystem: Host-associated > Plants > Roots > Endosphere | place: USA: Tennessee...
AACTGACGCAGGACGGCATCTGGGAATACGATCTGGCCCGCCGCAAGCTGTACATCTCGGGGCAGGCGCTGGTGCTGATCGGCTGGCAACGCGAAACGGCGCCGACCCCTGCCGCTCTCCTGCGCATGCTGCCCCATCAATGGCGCCGCGAAGTACTGCGGATCATCGCCAACACCGCGGGCCAGCCCGCAACGCGCGAGCTGAAATTCCCGCTCAGCGAGGCCATGCTGACGTCCCGCTGGATACGGCTGCGCGTGCGCGACATGAGCGACGCCACCGGAAAGCCCTGGCTGATCACGGGCAGCCTGGCCGATATCAGTGAGGAAATCAGCCATGCCAGCGCGCAGGATCGCTACCGTGCCCTGTTGATGCGCGTGCTCGATGCCATGCCGATACCTGTCGCTGTCAAGACAGCCGACCAGCAGGTGGTGATGCTCAATGAGCGTTATGCAACCCAGCTGATGAGCTCGCTCGAACCGGCGTTGAAGCGTTCCACCCACAGCAAGGCAGAAGGCCACGTGGATGAGGGTTTCGCCGAGCGCATGGAAGAGCTCGATCAGATGGCCATCGCCACCGGCGAGGCGCAGGTAGCGCACGAGTGGTTACGCACCAGCGATGGCGATGAGCTGTACCTGCGCATCACCCGTGTGTTGTGCGATGGTCTCAATGGCGAACCGATCGTGCTGGGCACCTATGAAGACCTCACCGAGCTGCAGCGCCAGGCGCAGCAACAGACGGCACTGCGCGAATACTTCGAGAAGATATTCGACTGCCTGCCCAGCCCGACCTATATCAAGGATGCCAATCACCGTTACGTGTTGACCAACCAGGCCCATGCACGCGTCAACAAGACAACGAAGGAAGAGATGATCGGCAAGCGCTCTGCCGATTACTCCCCCGACGAAGCGGAAGAAGTCGAGGCGGCCGAGCGTTACCTGCTATCGACTGCGAGCGAAGAGATTCACGAAAAAGAGTACTTCCTGAATTCCGGCAACATGCAGCGCAACACCATCATCCGCAAGGTGCGCATCACCGACCCGGAAGGCAATCCGGTACTGCTTGGCACCTCCTCCAACGTGACCACGCTGCGCGAAGCAGAGTCGGATTTGCGACGGCAGGCCGAACAGCAGTCGCGCCTGCGTCGCTTCCTGCAGGACGTCTTCGACGCCGTACCGCACCCGCTGTTTGTCAAGGACAGGCAGTACCGGTACATCATGACCAATCGCGCGCATTCCGAGTCCGTCGGCGCGTGCATGGAAGACATCATCGGCAAACGCTCGGGCGATTTCGTCAGCGAGGATGTTGCGCGCATCATCGAACAGTCGGAGGAAGCATTGTTTGCGGGCGCCTCATCCGAATCGATGGAGGGCGAATACATGCTGGCCCATCGCAACGGCGAGACGCGCCACACCATCATCCGCAAGGCACTGTGCACCAACGCCGATGGAGACTCCGTTCTGGTGGGTGTGAATACCGACATTACAAGCCTGCGCGAAGCAGAGGCTGGTTTGCGCCGACATCGTGATCAGCTCTCCGAGCTGGTGCGTGAGCAAACCATTGGTCTGGTCAATGCCAAGGAAGTGGCCGAGCGTGCCAACGAAACCAAGTCGGCCTTCCTCGCCAATATGTCACATGAGTTGCGCACACCCTTGCACGCGATCCTGAGCTTTGCGCGTCTGGGCGAGTCGCGCATCGAACGACTGGATGTGGAAAAACTGCACGACTATTTCAATCGAATTCGCGTCAGTGGCGACCGCCTGCTGGCCATGCTCAACGATCTGCTCGATCTGTCCAAGCTCGAAGCTGGCCGCATCATGCTGGACATACGCCCCACCAAGATCGAGAACACGGTACTGGAGAGCACTCACGAATTCGAAGCGTGGCTGGCGGCACGGCATTTGCGCCTCAATACGATCGTTGCACCCAACCTGCCTCGCATCATGGTGGACTCCGCCAAGATCGGTCAGGTGTTGCGCAACCTGCTGTCGAACGCCATCAAGTTCTCGCCAGAGAACACTTGCATCACGCTCTCGCTATGCATGTGCGAGCTGACGGTGCGTGGTGGGCCGGTGCCCGCAGTGGAAATCTGCGTGGCAGATGAAGGGATGGGTATTCCGGACGATGAGCTGGAAACCGTTTTCGAGAAATTCGTCCAGAGCAGCAACAACCATGGCGTCACAGGCGGCACCGGACTGGGCCTCGCCATCAGCCGTGAAATCGTTGCGGCCCACGGCGGTCAGGTATTCGCACGCAATCGCAAGCCCGGTGGTGCCGAGTTCGTCGTACGTTTGCGCGTCGATCGCAGGGCTTCGCGCAGCAATGAAGAAACTCGTCATGCCCCCCAAGAGATCGAATCAACATCCGCGAAGGCCCCCGCAATGACGGCTGACATGAGGACGGAACCATGAGCGCGTCACTTCTCGTCGTCGATGACGAACCGATCAATCTGGAAATCATCGGCGAGTTTCTCGAAGACGAACCTTTCAAGCTGACGCTGGCGAGCAGCGGCGAGCAGGCATGGGCACTGCTCAACGAGAATCCGACGGGGTATAACGCCGTCATTCTCGACCGCATGATGCCCGGCATGAGCGGTATCGACCTGCTGCGCAAGATGAAGGCCGATCCGCGCACAGAGTATTTGCCTGTCATCATGCAGACCGCGGCTGCGGCTCCCGAGCAGGTCGCGGAAGGACTCAAGGCGGGCGCCTACTACTATCTCATCAAGCCCTACGAGCGCACTACGCTGCTGTCCATCATCAATGCAGCGCTGGAAGATCTGACACGCTGGGACGACATCACCCAGCGCATGTCGCACAACGTACTGGCCTTGAGTCTGGCAAACGAAGCGCAATTTTCCATGCGCACGCTGGAAGAGGCGCAGGCCGTCGCCGGTCTGATTGCCCAGGTAGCGGCAGAACCGGAGACCGCTGTCATGGGCCTTGCCGAGCTGCTGGTCAACGGTGTCGAACATGGCAATCTCGGTATCGATTTCTCCGCCAAGTCACGTCTCAAGCACGAGGACACATGGAGCGAGGAGATCGAACGCCGGCTGGCGTTGCCCGAAAATCGCGACAAGCGCGTACGCCTGCACCTGCAGACCTGCGCCGAGGGCTGGAAGGTCACCATCAGCGACGATGGCGAAGGCTTCGACTGGCAGTCGTTCCTGGAAGTGGCCCCTGAGCGTGCCTTTGCCCCCAACGGACGCGGCATTGTGCTCGCGCGCAAACTGGCCTTTACGCAGATGACCTATCTGGGCAACGGCAATTGCGTAGAGCTGCTCATGCCTGCTGCACGTCGTGACTAAAGCCATGAAGGCACGCATACGTCACGCAGTTTTACGCTTTGATGCAGTTATTGGCGTACGCATTACCGTACCATCCGAGCCATTCAAGTCAAACTCCCGACCCGACTTTGGGGGACTGACATGCCAGGATCAATAGCGTGATCAACAAGCCCTTCAAAGTTCTGGTCGCAGACGACACGCAGGCAAACCGCACCTTGCTGCGCGCCTATCTGGGGCGTCTCGGTTTCGAGACCGTGATGGCGGAGAATGGCCTGGAGGCCATCCAGGCATTCGAATCTGCCGAGCCGGACATGGTGTTGATGGATCTCATGATGCCGGTCATGGATGGTTTCGAAGCTATCCGCCGCATCCGCGAACTGCATACGCGGCGCTGGGTACCAATCTTTGTCGTCTCGGCCATGGATGCGGAGCAGGATGTCGTACGCGGACTGGAGAGCGGTGCCGACGATTACCTGGCCAAGCCGCTGTCATATCAGATTTTTGCTGCCAAGATGCGCAACATGGCCCGGGCACTCAGCTTCCAGCGTTCCCGTGAAGAGGCCATCGAGCGCGAAGTGACCGTATCCGACGCGGTCATCGACGGCATCGTGACCTTCGATGTGACCGGTTCGATTGTCAGCCTGAATCGCGCCGCCAACAATATTTTCGCGGTAGATCCCAAGGAACTCGGCGGACGCCATTTCGCCTCGCTGGTCGCCGAAGAAGAACGCCCGGCCTTCGCTCTGGAGCTCGCCCGCTGTATTGAAAATGGTGTCGGTGATCTGATTGGCCGCGTCGCCGAAGTGAGTGCCTGCACTCCCGGTGGCAGACGCTTTGCGATGGAGCTGTCGATCAGCGAATTGCCTGCGATGGATCGGCGTCTGTTCATCGGCGTGGTGCGCGATATCAGTTCGCGCAAGCAGTTCGAACGACAACTCGCAGAAGATGCCGAGAGCTTGCGGCAGTATCACGAAGAGGCAGAGTCCGAGGCGGAGCTGGCCAAGGAGATCATGGAGCGCCACATCAAGCGCGAAGGCGTCGACGCACGTGGTACGCATCAGCGTGTATTGCCGACGACGCGTTTCTCCGGCGATATCGTGCTGGCCGCGCGCTCATCCTCCAACCTGCTATACGCCCTGCTCGCCGACGCAACCGGCCACGGGCTGGCTGCCGCAATGAGTGGCCTGTCCGTCGTCAGCTACTTCTATCAGGCCGTTGCGAATGAGGTGCCGCTGACGACCATGGTGGCCGAGATCAACCATTCGCTGCGTCAGTTGCTGCCCGCTGGCCGATTCGTATCGGCAGCACTGGTGTGCATCGATGACACTTCGCGCTCAGCGCAATTGTGGCTCGGTGGCGTTCCTGACGTCCTGCATCTGGACGAACGCGGCGCGCTTCTCACGCGCTTCACCTCAAGTCATTTGCCGCTCGGCATTACCGACCTGAATGATGAAGACTGCAAGGTGGCGCAGTTATCGTGGCAAACAGCAGGGCGTCTGCTGTTGTGCTCGGATGGCGTACTTGAAGCCACCGCCCAGAACGGCGAGGAATTCGGCTATCCCGGTGTGCTGGAAGCCATGCTCCAGGCGGATCAGGCACGGCCTCTGGACGCACTGACAAACGCACTGAACGCGCATCTGCAAGGCCAGATCGCGCACGACGACGTCTCTTTCCTGCTGCTTGATCTGACCTGAGGGCAGGTTCCGAGCAACGTGCCGGGCGCACCCTCACGCGCGTCAATGTGCGATCTGCTGGTCCTGCAACTCGGCTGCAACCCCCAGCCATTCGCGCGCCATCGTTTCCTCGTCAAATACACGCACATCTGCATCGACGAATATCTGTGAGAACAAAGCCATCCAGGCCACCATCGTGCTGTCGCTGACAATCGCGATACGGCTGAAATCGTGCGCGTGCAAACGCCCGTAGCGTATCTGCTCGATCAGTGCGTCCAGCGAACAGGATTCCAGCTCGCGCAAATCGAGCAGAAGGTCGAGCGGCCCGCTGAACTGGATACGATAGTCGGACAGATGCTCGAATTCGCGGCACTCATCCAGCGTCAGACGGCCGTAAGCGTGAAGTTCGAGGCGGTTGGTGAATACGTCGGTGGTGATCATGGACATCTCCCTTGCAGACGAGGCGCAGGTTAGGCCCTGATACCGTATTGCATGCAGGCAATGCGGGCCGGGCGCCAAGGCCTCCAATCCACTATAGACCAGCCCTGCGTATCCGCCGTGGCTACGTCAGGCCTTGCCGACAACCACGCGGGCCATGGCATCGATGACTGTCTGCGCCTCACCGATTGCAGCGCGCAACTCGATCTGCACACCGGAATATCGGGCACGAATCTGATCGAGCATGAGCGGCACGTCTCGCCGAACATGACCGCCTTGCGCGAGGAACACCGGCACCACGACCAGCGTCGTAGCACCTTCATGCACGGCCTGTGCAGCCGCTTCCGGCAAGCTCGGCGCCATGAACTCCAGACAGGCAGTCAACACCAATGTACCGGGTTCGGCAATACGCACGGCGTCGGCAAGACGTTGCAGCGGTCGCGCCCACTCCGGATCGCGTGCCCCATGCGCAAACAGGATGATGGCGCGACTCACACCGCGACCTCCACAAGCGGAGGTACAGTAGCCATCGCACGCAAATTTGCAAGCACACGCGAAGCCGCGAACAGGCCAAAGCTTGCTGTCACGCACACATCCGAACCATAGCCCGCGCACGACAGCCGCTGCGGTGCCGTACCGTCGCTCTCGCATGAAACGGGATGCTGCAGCGGCTCGACGGAATACACGGCTTCGATGCCGAACTTGCGGCGCGGATCGCGTGGAAAACCACGGATCGAGCCGTACTCCTTGCGCAAGCGCGAACGCACCTTGGCCAGCATCGGGTCCTGCTCGGTACGCGATAAATCGCTGACGCGAATGCTTGTCGGGTCGCTCTTGCCCCCTGCTCCGCCACACACCACCAACGGCAGTTTCTGATCCTGGCAATACACGGCCATAGCGATCTTTACCGGCACGTTGTCGATCGCATCCAGCACAATGTCATGTCCGGCCAGCAGAGCAGACATGTTCTCGACGGTCAGGAAATCCTCAACAACAGTGACCTTGCATAGCGGGTTGATGGCAGCAATGCGTGCCTGCATCGCGTCGACCTTGGCCCGCCCGTAGGCATCGCCCAGAGCGTGCAGCTGGCGATTGGTGTTGGACTCCGCGATCATGTCCAGGTCGATCAGCGTGATCGCGCCCACGGCACTGCGCGCAAGTGCTTCGGCAGCCCAGGAACCGACGCCGCCAATACCCACAACGCATACACGTGCAGCAATGAAGGTCTGCAAGGCAGAGCCCCCATGCATACGCGCCACGCCACCGAAGCGACGTTCATGATCCATCTCATTCATTGCTCAAGAATCCGGGAACAAAAAACAACATCAAAAAACTTGTCGCAAAAACGCGGAGACCCAGCACCTTGCCTGTCGGAGAGACGAATGCGGCAGCGCCCTGCCTTCCGGGCAAGCTTTCAACTCTGTGTGAAAACCTCTTCGCCCGTTACACAGGCGATTTTCGCAGACGCGCCAGTGTCTTGCGAAATTTATCGAGCTTCGGTGCAACCACGTAAGCGCAATAGCCCTGATCGGGATGCTGGACGAAGTAGTGCTGATGGTAATCCTCGGCCGGAAAGAACTGCGGCGCTTCGACCAGCTCGGTCACGATCGGCGCGGGAAATACCTTGTTGGCAGCAAGTTCGGTCAGCATCGCGCTGGCCGTTTCGCGTTGTGCTTCATCGAGCCAGAAAATCGAAGAACGATATTGCGTGCCGATGTCGTTGCCTTGCCTGTTCAGCTGAGTCGGATCGTGAATGGTAAAAAACACTTCAAGCAGCTCGCGATAGCTCACCACCTCCGGGTCAAATGTCAGACGAACGGCTTCTGCGTAGCCGCTACGGCCGGTGCAGATGAGATCGTAGTTCGGGTTCGGCACATAGCCGCCGATGTAACCGGAGACAACGCCAGAGACACCCTTGACCTCCTCGTACACAGCTTCGAGACACCAGAAACAGCCTCCCGCAAGGATTGCGGATTGCATGCGAGAAGCTTCTTCAGACTGTTTTTCCACGATGCTCATATCGGCCTCGACTCTTAAAAACATCAAAAATCGTGAAATTTTGCACGAAACCACAAATATTAAAGTAGCGCAATTAGTCTTACCGCCTACTTGCGCTGGTCAGGCAAGGTTGACTATGGTTGCATTAATGACAAAGAAATGAATACCTCAAAGCCTGTAAGTGTCCTGATGGCGGGCTCCGATTTTCTCGCCATCCCCCACGTTGTTGCAGTCCGGTTTTTGCCGTAGGCCAGAACGCAGGACGTGCTTTAACCTGTCGCTCAGGCCAGACGGACAAGGCGTTTGCAGAGTCGCTACGTAGGTCATCACGCAGCTGGGTCGGCGAACATTGTGTTGCGCAGTATTGTCTGTCTCCAATGTCCTCCTTGGGGCCGTCATTTATCAGACGGCCCCTTTTCTTTTCCTTTCCCTCATTTTTTCCTGCAGGCACTCGCGGCTTTCACCGACCCGAATTGCCCGGAAATTCGCCGAAAAACAACAGCCTGCCTCTGCCAAATCTGTCTAAACCGTAAATATCCGATTTCTCTAAAAAGCCACGGCAATCGCAATATGCAAATGCAGGCGACGCGAATTTACGCCCCAGGCGAGATCCGCTGCCAGCGGCCCTGCAGGGCTACGCCAGCGGGCTCCAACTCCCACCCCGACCTTTGCCCGCCAGGTATCCAGATGATCGCTGGCGTTGCCCGCATCGACAAACGTCGCCATACCCCAGCGATCGCCGAACCAATGTGTGTGTTCGATCGAGCCCGCTGCCATATAGCGGCCACCAACGATCGCATTGCCTTCGCTCTCGCCCAGCGACAGATAACTGTAGCCACGGACTGTCTGGGCGCCGCCCGTACGGAACAGAAAATCCTCGGGCACTTTTGAACGGCTTTTCGTTGCGGTGTACCCGCCCTCGGCCCGCGCTGACAGCACGTCATGCAACGACAGCGGAAAATAAGTCACGAGACGCCCATAGCTACGTACGAAATTCGCATCCGAAAATGCCCATTCCGATCCGCCGCCCAATTGCAGATTGAGTACGTAGCCCGAACGGGGATCAAGCGCATTGTCCACCCGGCGATAAGTCCATGCGCCGGTCAGCGCAAGCGCCTGGTTGATGTTGCGTGTGGAGCCTTCGGCCTGCCGCGCCTCGCGCTGGAATGACAAACCGACACGCGTCTCGATACGACCGCCCGCGTGTTCATGCGATCGCGCCAGCCCGACTGCCTGACGGTTGATCGCCAGATGCTGGATATCACTGCGCTCGACCACGCCGCCTACGCTGTAGCGATGATCTTCGCGGGTAGGCGGCAGGAAAATATCCGCGAACGCAGCCTGCCGGACAGACTCGATGCGGGCACCGCTGGAGAGTTGCCAGGCACGATCGAGCAGATTTGCATCACGGTAGCTGAAATCGCTGCGTACCCCGGTGTTGGTACTGAAGCCAATGCCGACACCCATGCGGCGCGGCTTGGCTTCGGTTACCGCCACATGGACAGGCGCTGCAGCAGCGTGCTCGGGATCAGTGTCCATCGTCACTTCCACCGCCGAAAAATACGGTGTGGCCTGCAAGGCAGACTGGAATTGCAGCAGCTTGTCCTGGCTGTACGGCTCGCCTTGCGTGAACGGCTTGTAGTGTTCCAGCAGCTCGGGCCTGTATTGCGACAGCCCGGTTATCTGCAGCGGGCCGAAATAGAAAAGCGGACCGCTATCGACGACGACGGAGAGACGCACTTCGGCAGTGGCCGGATCGACGTCGGCCAGGCTCTCGGCGATCTTTGCGCCAGGAAAATCGCGGTTTGCCACCGCAATCTGCAAAGCAGTCTTGGCAACCGTCCAGTCCTGCTGGCGAAAGAATCTCCCCGCTGGCATGGCCCACGCACTGCGCAGGGCCTCTGCCCGCTCAGCTTCGGCAAGCTCTGCGAGCTTGCCGAGAAATGACACGTTGACGCTGGTGACACGTGCCTGCGGGCCCGATACGAGGATTACGGTTACGGGATCAGCCGCTGCGTCGATCTTGAGATCGGGAGAGAAATAGCCCTCCGTCGAAAGCAGCTCGGGAATGCGCTCGCGCAAGCGGCGTATGAGACCAAGTTTCTCCAGCGCCGCGTTTTCCGCATCGGCCGGAATATCACCGCTCAGGGGCGGCAACCAGGGAAGAAGCAGGTCCCTGACCGACTGCGGCGCCTCCAGTCGCCACAACTCGGCTGCGTGCAGTGGTGTCACGGCCAGCGAACAGAACAGCAACAATATCCCCAATGCACGCTGCATATGCAGAACGCGCTTACTCCGCGTGATAACCCACCACACGTTCGACTTCATGGCGCGAACCCAGGATCACGGGCACGCGCTGATGCAAACCTTTCGGTACGAGATCGAGAATGGGTTCATGGCCCGTCGAAGCAGCACCACCGGCTTGCTCCACGATCATGGCCATCGGATTGGCTTCGTAAAGCAGACGCAGGTGTCCGCCTTTGGGGCGGTTCTTGTCGTCGAGCGGATAGAGAAAGATACCGCCGCGTGCCAATATGCGATGCACATCGGCGACCATCGAAGCCACCCAGCGCATATTGAAATCCTGCTCGCGCGGCCCCTCCGCTCCTTCCTGCAACTCGGTAATGTAGCGCTTGACTGCAGGTTCCCAGAAGCGCGCGCGCGAAGCATTGATGGCGAACTCCTTGGTATCTTCGGGTATGCGAATGTCACCATGTGTGAGCACCCATGAACCGAATTCACGATCGAGCGTGAAGCCATGTGTGCCAGTGCCAACCGTCAACACCAGCATGGTCGAAGGGCCATACACGGCGTAGCCGGCAGCAACCTGTTGACGCCCGGTCTGCAGGAAAGCCTGCTCGGTCGGCTCCATGCCCGCCGGGCAACGCAGCACCGAGAAAATCGTCCCCACGGAAATGTTCACATCGATGTTCGAAGAGCCATCCAGTGGATCAAACACCAGCAGGTACTCGCCCTTCGGATAGCGCTTCGGGATGTAGGACGGATCGTCAAGTTCCTCTGAAGCCATCGCCGCCAAGTGGCCGCCCCACTCATTGGCATGCAGCAGCACTTCGTTGGCAACCACGTCGAGCTTTTTCTGCGCCTCACCTTGCACATTGTCGCTCCCCGCGTTGCCCAGCAAGCCGGCGACTGCGCCCTTGCCCACATGCACGCTGATGGTCTTGACGGCGCGGGCCACGACTTCGATGAGCAGACGCAAGTCCGCGGGAATCATTTTCTGATTGCGTTGTTGTTCGATAAGAAATTGGGTAAGGGTCACACGGCTCATTGTTTTTGTCCTGCACGTTTCTCTCAAGGGCGAATTATCGCCCGCTTTCATTGCTGCTTTGCAAAATCCTTCCGTCGCACGGACAGATCCGGGTCGCTCATTTTTTCCTCAATTGTTTGTAAGATGTGGCGGTTTGAAGGAAACTCTCGGCACCAAATCCGTTCCAACCGTACGCTTTCCTGCTCTGCATTTCTGCTCATGTAATTGCGGCGCCATGGCCTGACGCCATCGGAACCCACAACAAACGCACCGGGCCCGCAATTTTCGAGCCGATCACTCTGCTTTTCCCCGAAGTTTTTCTCACGAGCTTCCAGACTTCCCAGCATGCATATTGTCATCATTGGCGCCGGTCTGACCGGTGTAAGCACAGCCTGGTACCTGCAACGAGCGGGTCATCAAGTGACAGTCGTCGAGCGGCGCGAAGCCGCCGCCATGGAGACCAGCTTCGCCAATGGCGGCCAGGTTTCGATCAGCCACCCCGAGCCATGGGCCAATCCACAAGCGCCCATGACCATCCTGCGCTGGCTTGGACGACGCGATGCCCCGCTGCTCTTCCGCCTGCCCGCCGAGCCCGCACGCTGGCGCTGGGGCATGGAATTCCTGCGCGAATGCACACCACGCCGCGCCCATCGCAATACGCTTGCGATCGGCAGGCTGGCAGCCTACAGCGGACGGTTGTTGCGCGAGTTGCGCAATGAAACCCGTATCGAATATCACCAGTTACAACGTGGCGTGCTGCATCTCTACTTCAACAAGACCGATCTGCATCACGGCCAGCGTCAATCGCGCATCCTGCAGGAACTGGGCATCAAGGCCGACATCCTCACTCCCGAGCAATGTGTCGACTACGACCCGGCACTGGGTAACGCGCTGCCACGCCTTGCCGGTGGCATGCTCGGCCGCGACGACGAGAGTGGTGATGCACATCTGTTCACCGTCGGGCTTGCCGAAGCGGCACAACGCGCAGGGGTAAATTTCCAGTACGGTGCCGACATCGAGCGCCTGATGATTGAAGACAGGAACGTTACCTCGCTTCATCTGGTCGATAGCCATGGCCGCCGTGGCGCCGTCACCGGCGATGCCTATGTCATTTCAGCCGGCAGCTTCAGCAAATCCCTGGCACGCCGCGCTGGCGAGCGACTGTCGATCTATCCGGTCAAGGGCTATTCGGCCACCGTCACGGTGCGCGATGCAGAACGTGCCCCCACCGTGAGCATCACCGACGAGGCACGCCGCATGGTGTGCGCACGTATCGGCGATACCTTGCGTATTGCAGGCACGGCCGAGCTCAACGGTTTCAACCTCGAACTCGATCCTGCGCGCTGCGAGGCATTGCTAAATTGGATCGAAGATCTCTTTCCCGGTGCGGCCGATCTGAGCAAACCCACGTACTGGGCGGGCCTGCGCCCTGCCACGCCCAACAATGTGCCCATCATCGGTCGCTCGCGCCTCAACAATCTCTACTACAACACCGGTCACGGCACGCTGGGCTGGACGCTGGCCTGCGGCTCCGCGCAAGCCCTGGCGGACATCATCGACAAGCGTACGCCCGAAGTGGCCTTCCCGTTCTGGCGCGGACGCAGCTGACACCAGCGAACCATCAATTCGTGGAGACGTGAAAATGAGTCCCGAATTTGCTGATCACCTGCGCGAATTGTTCGCACCACTGGGCGCGATCCAGATCAAACGCATGTTCGGTGGCGCAGGGATTTATGTCGACAACATGATGTTCGGCCTGTTGGCCGATGATGTCTTGTATCTGAAGGCGGATGCAGAGAACCGTCCGCTGTTCGACGCAGAAAATCTGGAACCTTTCAGCTACGAGGCAAAAGGCAAGCGGCGCGTCAGCCTCGGCTATTTCCGCGCGCCCGATGAAGCCATGGAGTCGCCTCAGCTGATGCTGCCCTGGGCGCGCAGTGCCTTGGGCGCAGCGTTACGTGGGGCGAAGAAGAAGACTGCGAAAAAAGCCACCACAAAGACAACCAGGACAACGACGAAAAAACGGCCTGTAGAGAAGTAGTCAGGGCTGCTTGTGCAAACCCTGCCGCAGGCCCCGGCAGGCCTAGACGCGATAGGCCGCCAGCGTTTGCGAGATACCGCGGCCCATGCCGGAGATACTTTCGACGGCTCCGGCGACACCCTGTGCGGCGCTTGAATTCCGCTCGGTCATCTGGGCTATCTGCTCAATCTGCCTCGCAATCGTGGTGCTCGCGGACGATTGTTCGCGCATGGCTTCGGTCATTTCATCAACCAGCCCGACCAGCATGCCGGCGCCGCTCTGTATCTCACGAATCGCTGCGCCGGCCTCGCGCGCATTTTCGACACCGCGCTCGACGGCTCCGACGGAGGTCGACATGCTGTCGACCGCATTGCGCGCCGCGTCCTGGATCTTGAGAATCAGTGTGGAAATATCAACGGTGGCATGCGTGGTACGTTCCGCGAGCTTGCGCACTTCGTCAGCCACGACGGCGAAGCCGCGCCCTTGCTCGCCTGCACGTGCCGCTTCGATAGCCGCGTTGAGCGCCAACAGGTTGGTCTGATCGGCAATCTCCTTGATCATGTTGGCGACCGAGGAAATGCTCTCGCTATCGCTGCGCAGTGCGGCAATGCGCTCTGAAGCCACGCCGACGGAGTCGGCAATGCTCTGGATGCCGGCCACGGTATTCATGATCACCTCGGTGCCATGGTCGGCGCTTTTCTGCGAGCTCTGTGTATGCACGCTGGCATCAAGCGCCCGGTCGACGATTACCGAGATACTCACCGTGAGTTGTTCGACAGCTGCTGCCATGCTGGCAGTGGCATCGCTTTGTGTGCGTGAATTGTCGGCAATATCGCGCGAACTGCCATCGACGGCGACGACCGCGCCTGCGAGTTGCTGTGCGGCGTGCTGGACCTGGCCAAAGCTTTCACGCAGACGCTTGATGAGCCCGTTGTAGGCCATGACTGTCAGGCCGATCTCGTCGAGTGAAGAGACGGGCACGGGATGTGTGAAATCGAGATTTTCGGCAGTGCTGGTAATGGCCCTTTGCATTGCCGCCATTGGCATGACGATGGAGCGAGCAAGGAAGTAACCGATTACGGCAAACACGCCCAGGCAGATCACCGCTGCAACGATGGAGAAGCTGAGGCTCACCGTGAATACGCGATCTGCATCCTTCGACACACGCGCCACTTTCTCGG
>Ga0075366_10000998_pt1 | contig 13846 bp, 17 predicted proteins | sample EndMethybrTD3031_FD_72351 | JGI IMG/M metagenome (GOLD analysis project Ga0075366, IMG submission 72351) | Populus endosphere microbial communities from Tennessee, USA - Endosphere MetaG P. TD hybrid TD303-1 | ecosystem: Host-associated > Plants > Roots > Endosphere | place: USA: Tennessee...
TTGTTGTGTCGTTTCACTGCTCTTGCGGGAGGCACCATGGCGCGCTCGAAGAGAAGATCGGTCCTGGGCTTTGCCAATCGCCGCCAGTTCTTCGGCCGCGCGGGCGGCGCCGCGCTGGCACTGACGCCGGTGGCCCTGCTGCCGGCCTGCGGCGGCGGTGGTGGCGACGACGAACCCGCGCCCACGCCACCGGGCAGCGGCCCCTTCCAGCACGGTGTGGCCAGCGGCGATCCGCTGCCCGACCGGGTGATCCTGTGGACGCGCGTGACGCCGGCCAGCGGCAGCGCCGGCAGCGTCGCGGTGACTTGCGTCGTCGCCACCGACACCGCGCTCGCCAACGTCGTGGCCACGCTGTCGCTGACGGCCGATGCGGCGCGCGACTACACCGTGAAGGTCGACGCCACCGGGCTCGCGCCCGCCACCACCTACTACTACCGCTTCGGCGCGGCGGGCGCCTCGTCGCCGATCGGCCGTACGCGCACCTTGGCATCCACCACGTCGAGCCTGCGCATGGCGGCGGTCAGCTGCTCGAACTTCGCCGCAGGCTACTTCAACGCCTACGCGCGCATCGCCGAACGGGCCGACCTCGACCTGGTCGTCCACCTCGGCGACTACATCTACGAGTTCGGGACCGACCAGGGCGACGTGCGAGCCGTCGAACCGAGCTTCGAGACCGTGACGCTCGCCGACTACCGCCTGCGCCACGCCCAGTACAAGCGCGATCCGGACCTGCAGGAAATGCATCGCCAGCATCCGGTGATCGCGATCTGGGACGATCACGACATCGCGAGCAATGCCAACGCGACGGGTTCGCAGAACCACACCGAGGGCATCGAGGGTACGTGGACGGATCGCGTCGCGGCCGCCTTGCAGGCCTTCTACGAATGGCTGCCGGTGCGTGTCGTCGACGCCGCCGATCCCCGCAAGAACTACCGCAGCTTTGCGATCGGCAACCTGGTCGAGCTGCTGATGCTGGAGGAGAGGGTCGTCGCCCGATCACCGCAGCTGCCGGGCAACGCCACCCTCCCGGACACCTTCAGGCAGCGCGACGCCTTCCTCGATCCGAGCCGCGAGATGCTCGGCAGCGTGCAGCAGGACTGGGTCGCCGGCCGATTGCGGACATCGACGGCCAAATGGAAATTCCTCGCGCAAGGCGTGATGTTTGCGCAGCTCAAGCTGGAGGCGCAGACCATCGCCGAAGGCGGCGGGCTGTTTGCGAACGCGGACCAATGGGACGGCTACCAGCCCGCTCGCGATCGCATGTACCAGGTGCTGAAGGGGGATGCCTCCCACGCGGCCGTGGGCAACGTCGTCGTGATCAGCGGCGACGCCCACAGTTCATGGGCAGCCGACCTGACCCAGGACCCGAGCAATTCCAACGTCGCCGCCGGCGGGTACGACCCGAACACCGGCGCCGGCTCGCGCGCGGTCGAGTTCGTCGGCACATCGGTCACGTCGCCGATGATTCTCGACACGCACGGCCTCGCCGAGTCGCTGCTGCTGTCCGTCAATCCGCAATTCAAGTACATCAACCTGTCACGGCGCGGCTACCTGCTGATCGACGCCAACACGGCTCGTGTCGTGGGCGAGTGGTGGTTCGTCGACACCGTGGCCAGCCGAGGCGCCGGGCAATCGTTCGCCACCGCGTTCCAGGTCGTGGATGGCGCGCAGCATCTGGTGCCGGCGGCCCAGACCAGCGCGCGCCCCAATCCGCCTCCATTGGCGCCGGCCTGAGCGCGGGCGGGAGACGACTCCTTACAAGAGTACCAGCCACCTACCGATGTCAGCTGTCGTGGTGGAAAGTTCTGTTCTTCACGTTCGGAGCGGGCGCTGTTTCAGCTTGCTGCTTGAGCCAATTGCGGTTGTGAACTCCGGGTTGAGTCGGTATGTCCAGCGCGCCAATGAGCTCCTCGACGCGTGTGCGGACCGCGGCCTGAATGCCGCCCGCCAGGTTGCGTGACGTCAGCGAGAGCCTGCATGTCGGAACCGCCTTCGCGACGCCTCGATAGGACACGAGCGCCGACCATTGGGCGGCCTTTGCATCAAAAGTCCACGTGGCGTGGTACTCGTACAGATCACCGGCCAGACTATTCGCCTCACCCGACACGAAACCCGATAGGTCTTCTGTTTTCACTTGCGCGACCTCGATGTCCCTGAGCATCCGATCATCTTCCCCTCAGGCGGGCGGGCCGAGCGCGTCTCAAGGAAACTTCAGGCGCATCCGGCCGCACCAGACTTGGGAAAAGTTTCCCAATGAATTGAAGTTTCCGCTCCGGCGCGAAACCGGTCCAACAGCCGCTACGCCGCCGTTTCGTAGGACGCCGCCGACAGGAGCTGGCTCAGCAATGCGCAGAGTCCTGATGTCGGCAACGCGAAGGCATTGGGGGTTGCGCTGCCAGCAAGAAGCAGTCATCGCCAGCCGCCTGTTTCGGCGGGGCAGGCAGCGGAAGCTTCGCGAGCGAGCCGCTCAGCGCGTGATCAACTTGCGACGCCACACCAGCAGCGTCACGCCACCGGCCATCAACAGCCAGGTGCCGGGCTCCGGTATGGGTGCCACGCTCTGGTTCAGCGAGAGCACCTGAAACCCGTACTGATAGCCGACGCCCGCGGCATCGAGCTTGGTCACGATCCCGGCATTGCTCCGGTTCGCCTGCAAGGGATCGAAGTGCACGTTGCGGTAGTCGAACGAGTCGGTCAGGCCGAGGCCGCCCATGTACGAGTCCAGCTCGATCAAGAAGGTCTGCTGCGGATAGGAGCTGCCCCCGTTCGAGAAGGAGCGCCCGAAATTGACCGAGTCCCTGGTGGCACTGTTCTGGATATGCGAGTAGGCGTCGTCGCCTTCCATGGTCGGATAGGGAACGGGGGCCGGCCCCGATGGAATCACGATCGTGCTGCCATCCGGTTGACGCACCGTCACCTGCATCCAGTCGGTGTGCGGAAAGTAGCCCGTCTTGCTGGCCTGACGAAGGCCCAGCTCCGGGTAGTCCGTGATCGGCACCTCGCCGAGATCGATGCTGACCGTTCCGCTGACCACCTGTCCGATCCAACTCGAGGGAAGGATCGTTGGCACCAGCGTCTGCATCATGCCGGAGTAGAGCAGCGACGTGCTGATGACGCCGGTGAAGTCGAACAGCACCACGTCATCATCGGCTTGCGCCGGCGAAACGACGAAAACACCAGCACACAGCGCGGACACGAGCGGGAACTTCATCGGAAACCTCCCCGGCGTTGACGCTGCACGCAGGCCTTGCAGCACGGCCGAGCATGTATAGCGTCATGGAGGCTCGCTGCCGAGCGACCTTACCGGCCTTTACCGTGGTAACGCTGTGCGGAGCATGCCGGTTGCGATATTGCCGCAGGACTTCCAGCTCCCAGGGCAGCGGTCTTTCCTCGACGATCGCTGCCGTACCGACTACGGACCCGTCGAAAGGCCGAGCTGGCACGCCCGGCAAGGACAGCGCGAACGCATCATGGGCAACGGGACCGGCGGCAGCGAAGGCCGACGATCAACCCTGATAGCAGGTCTCGGCTCGACAGCGAGTGACTTCCTCGGCGGGGCGTCGTCCCTCACACGGTGCACCCTGCGCTCGGGCCATGATTGGGGCGTCTCGCGCTGCGAGCCGGCCAGCGTTTCAACCAGCGTGGACCATGGACTGCTCATGCCCCGAGAGTAGGAGTTCGCGGAGATGTTTGGGTCCCCCTGAGTGAGGCAGGCGTCACCCGCGGTGTGAGGAGAAATTCTCGAAAGGCGCACCTCCCCTCTCGAAGCTCTAGACGGACGTCGGCGTTGCAATATCAACGCCTACTTCTTGCAGTCGCCTCCAACGGTGACGGAACCGTCCTTGCACTCGGTGAGGATGGGCTCTTGCGCTGGCGAGCCCTTTGGCCGCGGTGGCACGGACACGGACAACGGGCTGTAGACGATCTTCTTCGTGCCGAGATCGCAGGTTCCGACCACCTTGCCGCTGACCCGTGCACTCGCTTCGACGACAGACAGAGCGAAATCTGCAACACCGGCAGCGCGCACCTTGGCATCGATCTGGGTGCGAATCGACTCGCAATTGTTGCTCGCGTAGCTCGCGGCACTCCCGAAGAGCAGCACGAAGAAAGCAAGGTGGGCCGGCAGGAACATTAGTGCGCCTCGAGAGGTGAACCAGAGATCTGCCGCAGTCTAGCGATACCCCGCCACGAGTTCGTTCCGACCGAGTTGCGCCCCTCGGCGCAACTCAGACGTCGCGTGAGTGACGTCTCATCGTCTGGCGAAACTGCGCACGGACGTTGGCGTATCAGACGGCACGTTTTCCGCGATGCGTACGGTTTGACGACGAGCCGGTCTTGCGTTGCGCTTGAGAAGTTGCACGCGGTTCGGTGCCTTTTCTGCTTGCCGTGCCCGCTATGCGGCCGCAGCGCGATACTGGTCACGCAAGGCACGCACACGGTCGTGGTTGGCGAGCACGCCTTGATACTGCCGCTCCACGATCATGCGGGAGTCGATCGGGAGGTCGCGTTCCAGCGCCTTTCGATACTGCGCCTTTGCGTAGTCCTCGCCCCGTTCGCACTCTTCAAGAATCGCCTTGTCGTCGCGGCTGGAAACAGCCTCCTTCAGGCTCAGCCAGCCGCGGTGGAGTGCGCCTGCCGCAGTGCCTGACTTCTCCGGGGTTGCGCCGAGGCCACGCACATGTGCCTGAAGTTCGGTGGCGCCTTCGCGGCACCGTTGGGCACAGTCGGCGAAGAACGATTTCAACTCCGCGTCGTGCGCATCTTCCGCGGCCTTCATGAATCCCTTCTCGCCGTCCTTCGAGGTTTCGATCAGTTCGTTCAGCACGTCCACGGTGTCGTCTTTCATTGGGTACTCCTTCGCGCGTTTGCGGGCGTGGGCCACCGAAGTTCGGCGCGCCACACGTGCCGTCAACGGACGGCTGCAGCAAGTTTGGACGGGCGTGCCATCAGGCGCTGCCGGACGCCTTCGCTTTCCGGCTGAGTGCCCGCACGCCCACGCCATGTCGGCAGGTTCCTACGAGGCCTGGGCAAGGCCTTCTCCGCATTTCTCTGCATGGGCAACGGTTGGCGCGCCGTAGGAATCGTCCGTCTTGCGGTACTGGGACGCCCGATGGGCGAGGACGTACGAACCGCCTAAGGTGAATTTCTGACCATTCAACCTGGAGTCGACCATGAAGAGCAAACCCCAACCGACCGGCGCGCCCGCACGCAAGGATCAACGCGAAAAGCTCAAGGATTCGTTCGAGAAGGCCACCGCGAAGCGGCCGGAGACTTTTCGCGACGAGGCCAACGAGGACAAGACGGTGGAGATCCCGGCTGACAAGACGAAGAGGCCGATCCGCGGGATCGACGCTCCGGAGCAGCGCGGCCGCTGAAGCTCTGTCTTTCATCCGGACCGTCGAGCTCTCGGTAGTTCGGATTCTCCGGATCGACGGGCGTCTGAACTGACCTCCCGAGCGCCGCCGACCAGAAATCGGCGGCGGCGTCGAGGTCGTCAGTTCGACAGTCGACGACGATGGTTCCCAAGCGGCTCTTGTGCATGGCGCGACCTCAGCAATCACCGCCGGGGTTCCGCGATCAGTGTGCGGCGGCCATCAGCTCGTCCTTGCGGGCTTGCAGCTGGGCGCCGACAGCCTTCAGGTCCAGCTTCTTCGAAAGCTTCGGAAACAGCTCGTTCTGCTCTTCCTTGACGTGGTGGTTGATGTACTCGCCGAGCACCTTGACCTTGGCATCGAATAACGCGCCGGCTGGGTCCATACCCTGAATCTGGGCAATCAGGTCTTTCGCGCTCGCATGCTCGACCTGGGCCTCATCGAGCAGGTCCTCGTCAGCTTCCGAAACGACTTCACGCGCCGCCGGGTAGAAGATCTCTTCCTCGATGGTCGCGTGAACGGTGAGCGCGTCGCAGATTTGCAGGGCCAGCATTTGCCTCTCGCCCGCATCGGCATCGGCTTCCGCGAGCTTGTCGTATTCCTTGAACAGCGCCTTGACCTGGGCGTGATCCTGTCTCAGCAGCGTGATCGCATTGGGGCCGGCGCCGGACGCGGTGCTGTGCTTTGCCGATTGACGGGAGGTCGGAGCGGGGTGGGTGGTGGGCATGGGAGTCTCCTTGGGTTGACGGTTGCGCGAAGCGCAAAGTTACGACGACGCGGCCGAGATTGCGCAGCACTCGCGCGAAGATCTGACTGGAGATCCGCGCCCGCTCGGGCATCCGTTACAGGCCATTTCCTACAGAGCCGCCAATGCACGAGAACTAACTTCTTCGAATCAGCCAACCCTCAGCAGCGCGTAGGGAAACGATGAGCTCTCGCACGCAACGCCAGCGCAAGGACTGGGTTGATCTCTGCGCCGAAGTCCTTCGCGCCGAGATGTCGGAAGCCGAAGCGCTGGAACTGGCAGGTGTCCTCTGGGAACGACCGAGCGTGCGCGGATTCGACCCTGAGATGGTCGCGTCGACGATTCTGGCGAAGAAACTCTCCGGCGTACCAGAACGTTAGGGAGAGAGCCTCGCGAGAGCAGAATCCGATGCACACCGTTTCCGCCGTGGAGCACTTCTCACGTGGCTACCCTCCTCGACAAACAACTCAAGCGGCAAGTCACCATCGATGGCGTGGACTACACCGTTGCTGTCGATCCTGAAGGTTTTCGGTTGACCGGCAAAGGCAAGAGACGGCCTGAAGTCGAGCTGCGCTGGCGTGATCTGTTGAGCGGCGAAGCCGCGATGACCACCGCCCTGAACGCTTCTTTGTCGAGGAAGCGACCAGCAGCCGCCAAGCCGGCGATCGAACAGGCGCCCGCTCCAACGACCAAGGGAGTGCGAAGGAAGCAAGCCGGCTAGCGTGCGCGAGGTCAGGCCGGGTTGCCCGCTTTCCTCGTTGGGCCAGCCGCTTGCAAGGTGCTTTGCTTAGCGGCACCCTTCGGCGTATGGCGACACCGATCATCGTCAACATCCCGCACCAGCTCGGCCGCGTTGAGGCACGCCGCCGCATCGAGGCCGGATTCGCGAAGCTCATCCGCCAGTTGCCTGGCAGCGGTGGTGCCTGCAGCCAACGCTGGGAAGGTGACCGACTGGTCTTCGGCGTCACCGCGATGGGTCAGACCATCGCCGGTGTGATCAACGTGCTCGACGCCGCAGTGACGATAGAGATCGACCTGCCCGGCATCCTCGGTATGGTCGCGAGCGGCATCAAGGATCGGCTGCAGAAGGTGGGACAGTTGCTGCTGACCAAGAAGTAGCGCCTGGGCGTCAGGACGACGTTCGGGGCCTTCGCCAAAGCGACCCCGGAGCTGTGCACAGGCTTCGCGCACTGTTCTCCGTCATGCGACGGAGCTGGTCCCACCTTGATCGCAGCGCGCCGGCGCGTCCGTCGCCGTGTTTCGCGGCTGGAGCCGCCGGTCCCGCCAGGAGGCCAGCTCCGTGAACTCGCGCGGGCAGCCAGAACACTTGTAAACCCCGCTGTAGCGCATCACGCCGTCGGGCCCGCGGTGAACAAGGCGTTGATACGTCGAGGCGCCGCAGGAACGGCAACGATAAAGGGGCGGCGTCGAATCCATCGATCGGCACAGTCCGGTACTTCACATGAAGTCCAACGCACACAGGATGGCGCGGTCTTCGCCCGGCGCCCATTGGTGAAACCTCTCGGCGCCCACTTGCAGGACAAGCCGATCGAACCGGCGCATCCGGTCAATCAGCCCCCCGTTCGACTCGAACGAAGGAACGCCCAACATATGACGGAGACGAGAAGGAACAAGACAACAAGGACAAGAACCACGAGAAGCGCTGCGGACAGCACAGCGTTTCCGAACACACGCTCTGACAGAACCTCGAGGGCCAGAATAGCTGCACCTCCCACGATCCATCGCCGGATGTACACGGGCAGCCACTTGGCCTGCTCCCGGTTGTGACGCAGGGCGAGTGCTCGTTCGTGGACCGTGCCGCGGTCGGCGTCGCGGAACAGCCAGTCATAGAAGAAGTACCGATACACGTCGTCGCGCAGCGAGCGACCGAGCGCGCTGTCGGCTACCGGTGACGGGACCTCGGACATGGTTCGAGCGTATGGCATCGGTCACCGGACAGTCGCGAAATGTGCTGCGTGTCCCCACGACAAGCATTGCTTCTGAACGGCCTGGAAAATCGCAATGTCGATCACCGTTGCGCGGCCGACTTCGGTCGATGAGGGCCGCTCTTCGCCCAGCAGCCTGAACGATCTTCCGAATGCCTGGGTAGAGGTACGTGTAGCCGTAGCCATCCCCTACTGAGAGATCCAGCCTTCGCTTCATCTCCTCGTTCACCGGGTTTACCTGCGGCAGCCCGAGCGTCACGAACCCGATTCAATGCTCATTCGTCCGGCAGTTCGCCGGTGCCGTTGTCGCCGCCTTGATTCCTGTCGTGCTGGTGCGTTCTGGTCCATCCCGTTCAATCTTGGCCGCCATCCGGGCGAGGTGTGTTCTGCCGCGATGCCGAGCCCGCTGCACATGACTTGACGCTACGTCGCATCGCTGCCATTCCCCTTGAGCGAGATCAAGCGCACGGTGCAGGCGTGCCCGCCGGAACGCGGTCGGTCAGCGTGATCCCGATCGTCGGACCGGGCGTGGTTGCCGCACAAGTCCACGCCCGCTGGCGACGCCACAGGTCGCCGTCGGCAATCGACTCGCCCCGTGTTGACCCGATTACGTGCGCAAGTTGATGTGCATCAAGTAGTCCATGACGTGTGCCTGCGATGCTTTGTCCCAACTCTGGAGACGCAACATGCGTTCTGTTCTCGTTCTTGCCGTCGCCGCGCTTCTTGCAATTGGCGCGCAGGCGCAATCCGAGAAGGATCACACCGTGCATCACCCTGAAGGTGCCTCGGCTCCGGTTGCCGCTCCTCCCAAGGCGTCTGCCAAACCAACGGCAAAGGCTGCTCCGAAAGCCGCCCAGGTGGCTCCCGCGCAGATGGACATGCAGATGAAGTCCATGCAGGAGATGCACGGAAAGATGATGGCGGCTAAGACGCCCGAAGAGCGTATGGCGCTGATGGCCGACCACATGAAGGCCATGCAAGGCGGCATGGCGATGATGGGTCAGATGAAGGCCCCAGACGCCAAAGGGGGCGGCATGTCCATGAGCCCCGAGATGATGGGCAAGCGCATGGACATGATGGAAATGATGATGCAGATGATGATGGACCGCGAGGCGGCACGAACATCTGCAGGCAAGTGACACAAGGAGCACGGCCATGGACCATTCCCCGCCGCCCTCGTTCTGGCGCTCGCCTGCTGGCCTGACGCTGCTCGTGGCAGTCGCGGTCGGCGGCTTCTACCTCGTCACCGAGCACGCGGCACACCTGTTCGGCGTGCTGCCTTACCTGCTCATCTTGGCCTGCCCGTTGATGCACATGTTCATGCACCACGGCCATGGCCACGGTAGCCATGAACATCAGCACCGACAGTCCCGGAGGAACGACGATGAACATCGCCCCCAATGACTATGGCCTCTGGGGCCTTGCCCTGCTGAACTCGGTCATCTTCGTCGGCTTCGCGTACAGCTTCTTCAAGCCGGCGAACCTGCGGGACTGGCGGAGCTTCGGTGCCTACAGCGCGTTTATCGTGGCGCTGTTCGCCGAAATGTACGGCTTCCCGCTGACCATCTATCTGCTCTCCGGCTGGCTTGGCACGAAGTTCCCTGGCGTCAATCTGTTTGGCCACGACGCTGGCCATTTGTGGTGGCTCGTCACGGGTCAACATGGCAACCCGCACTTCGGCGCACTCCACATCCTGAGCTTCATCTTCATCTTCGCCGGATTCACGCTGTTGTCGAATGCCTGGCACGTTCTGTATCACGCCCAGCGCCGGCATGAGTTGGCGAGGTCCGGTCCGTATCGGCTCGTGCGCCACCCCCAGTACATCGGCTTCGTCGCCATCATGTTTGGTTTCCTGTTGCAGTGGCCAACGCTGCTGACACTGGCAATGTTTCCTGTGCTGGTCGTGATGTACGTTCGACTGGCCATCGCCGAGGAACGCGACTGCGAGAAGGCGTTCGGCGACGCTTGGCGCGAGTACGCAGCAGTGACGCCGCGACTCATCCCCCACTTCTCGAAGACCAGCCGTGTACGACCCGCAGGCAGCCACTAAGCGCGCGGAACTCGCGTCCGGGCTTGGCGCCATCGTCCTGGGGGCCGGTCTGGCGCTCGTGTCGCCCGAGTGGCTTCGGACCTACGCCATTCCGCTGCTGATCGGGGGCGTGCTCATTCACGGTGCTGGCATGACCGTGAAGTACCGGTTGGAGGCCCGCGGTGGCCCGCCGCTGTGGTGGGAGCGAGCCCTCTTCTGGCTGTGCTGGGTGCTTCTCGCCATTCTGGGCGTCTGGATGGCTGTCGCCGCGCTCGCTACGCGGCAGTAGGGCCACGTGGCGCGCCGCACGCGGACGTCCTTCAGGGGACTCCTGTCGAGCACACGCGTCGATGCGGAGGTGATCCACGGGGAGCGGTCGGTGAACTGCTCGAGATGGAGGAAGACCGTCCGCCAGGATGTTCGCTGCACGAGCCGCACATGAGGGCCGCGAAGTGCGGGGTCGTGGCCGGCTCGCTCTAGAAGCGATGGCGGAAGCCGAGTGCCACCGCGCGCGCCGTGACGCCCGCGCCGGCCGGGATGCCGTCCGCGATCGCATCGAAGGTGTAGCCGGTCGTGCGGTACGCGAGGTTGCCCGGGTTGTCCACGGCCTGCACCGCGGCGTACAGCGCCGTGCGCTTGGACAGGTTGTAGACATAGCCCACCGACACGTGGCGCACGGCGGAGTCGTCCACGTCCTTCACCTTGGACTGGCCGTACGACGCACGGATCTGGCTCGCATTGAAGGAGTAGACGGCGCCCAGCATGAACTCGTTGCGGTCGTCCTGGGTCGCGGCGGCCTGGCTGTCGTTCTTGGTGCCCTGCACGGCGCCGAAGAGCTGCACGTCGCCCAGCTTGTAGGAACCCGCGACGTTCCAGATCGTCTTGTCTTCACGAGTGGGATCGGGCTTGGTCAGCTTGAGGACGGCGAAGCCGGCGCCCAGGGGACCGGAGACGTACTTGACGCTCGCGCTGCCGATCGCGTTGTAGCTGTTGCCTGCGGCGGTCTCGCCGAAGCCCACCATTGCCGAGCCGGAGAAGCCGTTGATGACCGGCGAGCTGTAGAGCACGCTGTTGTTCACCCGCGAGATCGTGCGCATCACGCCGGAGTTGTAGGCGCTGCCGTAGCCGGTGGTGGACAGCGCCGAGTCGAACGTGTCCTGGTGGGTGAGCAGCGGCGAATAGTGCCGGCCCAGGGTCAGCGATCCGTACGCGCTCGACGACGCGCCGACGTACGCCTGGCGATTCCAGAACGCGCTGCCGGATACGGGCGAGCCGCTGTCAGCGAGGAAGCCATGCTCCATGACGAAGACGGTGCTGAGCCCGCCACCCATGTCCTCCGTGCCCTTGAAGCCGAGGCGCGAGCCGTTGAGGCCGCCCGACTGCTCGCGCCAGATCTTGGCGGGCGCGGCCTTCGTGCCGGCCTGGCCGTATTCGACGAATGCGTCGATGACGCCGTACACCGTCACGCTTTGCGCGTGCACGCTGCCGACCATCAGGGCCTGCAGGCCCGCCGCGATGCAGATCGCACTTTTCTTCACTGGTTTCTCCGCTCTTGAGGTTGGGATCGTTCGGCTGCGAACCCCCGGCCCGCATGCCCGACAGATTCAGTATCAAAGTGCAACGGACGTGTCGCAACGGGGGTGCGGGGCCGGTATGCGGACCACGCATCGACGAAGGTCCGTGCAGGCCTGTATGGGCTGTCGAAGCTCGCGGTCTTGCGAATCCCGCATGAGCCACGTCGCGACAAACACACGCATCCCCGACATGGGCGATGCCATCGGTACACTCTGCGCGCTCGCCCCGGCCAGGCGCTGGCGGAGATCGTCAGCGGCCGCAGGTGGACTTCTCGTTCCTGCCGGGTGGGGCGGCGTGCAGGCTGGCGGCCTGAAGAAGGTGTGAACGAATGCTGCGGCCGTCAGGCCGCGGCGCGCAAGGTGCGTTCGACGGGATGGCGGTGCTCTGTCACCACGCGCGGCACGGGCATGCTTGCGCCCGGTGCAAGACATTGCCAGACGATCCCGGTAGCGCTGTTCGGCGGATGCGGCCGGGCGCGTGCGCGGATCAGACGGATCTCGAGTTCGCCGGACCACCTCGTGTCGACATGCACCAGTTCGCGCCGACGAAGCTCGTCGCGCACCATCGATTCGGGCAGGAACGCGACGCCCATGCCGTGCAGCGCCATCGAACGCAGGGAGTGCAGCGAATCGGCCGCGCCGGTGTGTGCCACGTACGCACGCATCGGGCCGGCCGACACCAGCATCGCCGCCACCTGGGCGAGGTAGTCGCTCTTGCGGTACTCCAGCAGCGGAGCGGGGCGGCCCGGCAGCCCCGGAAGCGTGTGCAGCGCGCGGCCCATCGGATCGGGGGCCGCGACGGGCAGCAACCTGTCGTGCGCCACGGTGACGGCTTCGAAGCGGGCGGGGTCCAGCGCGAGCGGCAACTGCACATGCTGCGGCGCCAGCCACAGGTCGGCCTCGCCTTCGTGGAGCGAGACGGGGGCGGCATCCACGCCGCGCGCGACGACCCGGACGGTCACGTCGACGCTCCTGCCCTTGATTCGCGTCAGCAGCTGCGCCAGCACGCCCGACTCCAGGCCTTCTGCGACGGCCAGCGTCACGGGCGCCTGCCGCGCGGGCGATTCGTTGGAACAGATGCTTCGTGCGGCCACGAGCGAGGTGCGCAGATTGGCGGCGAGCGGCAGGAAGCGCTCTCCCGCCTCGGTGAGCTGCAAGGGTTGCACCGTCCTGTCGACGAGCATGACACCCGTCCACTGTTCGAGCGACTGGATCCGGCGCGACAGGCCGGACTGCGACGTGTTTCGCGCCTGGATGCCCGCGTGAAGCTGCGGTATTCGGCGAGCGCCAGAAAGTCATCGAGCCACTTGACGTCCATGGGGTGACCCGGCGAAGGCGTGGCTCAGTGGTCGTGCAGATGGCATGCCACGCCGTGCCCCGCCGCAATGTCGCGCGGCTGCGGCACCTCTTCGCGGCATCGAGGCATGGCCGACGGGCAGCGAGGATGGAAGTGGCAACCCCTGGGCGGGGACAGCGGCGAGGGGATCTCGCCCTGGATGGCGACGAATTTCTTCTTCTTGACCTTCAGCGTGGGCGCCTCGGCCAGCAGCGCCATGGTGTAGGGGTGGGCGGGCCGCGCGAAGAGCTGCGCGGCGGGCGCCGACTCCACGATGCGGCCCAGGTACATCACCGCCACGCGGTCGGCGATGTGGTGCACCACGCCCAGGTTGTGGCTGACGAAGAGATAGCTGAGCCCGAGCGCCGCGCGCAGGTCGGCGAAGAGATTGAGCACCTGGCCTTGCACCGAGACGTCGAGTGCCGCGACCGCTTCGTCGCAGACGATGAAATCGGGCTTGACGGCCAGCGCGCGCGCAATGCCGATGCGCGCCCGCTGCCCGCCGGAGAACTGGTGCGCGAAGCGCTGCGCCATCTCGGGCTTGAGCCCCACCTGGTCCAGCAGGGTGGCAACGTAGTCGGCCTTGTCCTTGCCGGCCACGATGCCATGGGTGACCGCGGCCTCGCCGACGATGTCCTGCACGCGAAGCCGAGGGTTCAGCGACGCGTACGGGTCCTGGAACACCATCTGCAGCTTGAGCTGCCTCGCGACCGCGTCGCGTCGATGCAGCGTGTCGATGCGCTCGCCCCGCAGCAGCCGTTCGCCGGCGTGGGCGCGGTGCAGTCCCACCGCGACCCGGCCGAGTGTCGACTTGCCGCAGCCTGACTCGCCGACCAGGCCGACG
>Ga0075366_10001000_pt1 | contig 13800 bp, 13 predicted proteins | sample EndMethybrTD3031_FD_72351 | JGI IMG/M metagenome (GOLD analysis project Ga0075366, IMG submission 72351) | Populus endosphere microbial communities from Tennessee, USA - Endosphere MetaG P. TD hybrid TD303-1 | ecosystem: Host-associated > Plants > Roots > Endosphere | place: USA: Tennessee...
GCCATCGCGCCGCCGACGAAGAACATCACCATCGCAAACCACAGATACATCGTGCCGATGTCCTTGTGGTTGGTGGTGAAGATCCAGCGGTCGACGAAGCTGGGGGCGTGGTGATCGTGGTGGTCGTGCGCGTGACCGTGATCGTGGGTAGTTGCGCTCATGTCGATCTCCGTATTCGATTCGGTTATTTGCGGGCAGCCTTGACGTCGGCGGGCATTACGGCGTCGCCGGTCTTGTTGCTCCAGCTATTGCGTGCGTATGTGGCGACGGCCGCCAGCTCGCTGTCGGAGAGCCGCGCGAAAGGAGCCATTAAAGTTCCTGGCCTGCCGTTCAACACCACAGAGAGCAGTCCGCTCTTGGGACCCTTGACGACGGCGGAACCATCGAGCGCCTTGGCCTTCATGGCCGGGTTGCCCTTGCCGTCGGCCTGGTGGCAGGCGGCACAGTTGGCCGCATAAAGATCGCCGCCCACCTTCTTCAACTCGTCGGGAGTCCAGACCTTGTTGGGATCTTCGGCCACCTTGGCGGGCTCGCTGGAAGCGTCCGCGGGCTTCGCTACGGCGAACTTGGTCTTCGCATCGGCCACCCACTTCGCATAGTCGGCATCGCTCAGCGCGTTCACGGTAATCGGCATGTAGCCATGCAGCTTGCCGCATATCTGGCTGCATTGGCCGCGATACGTGCCGGGCTTGCTGGCGGTGAACCACGCGTCCTTGATGAAGCCGGGGATACCGTACTGGTTCACGCCGAGCGTAGGCACATACCAGCCGTGGATCACGTCGTTGGACGTGACGAGCAAGCGCACCTTCTTGCCGGCCGGCACTACCATCGGATGATCCACTTCCAGAAGGTAGTTGTCGCCCTTCTTGTCGGTGGCGGGCGCGCCGGGCTGTCCGATCTGGCTCCACGGGGTGGCGAGGTTGCTGTAGAACACGACGCCTTCCTGCTGATACTCGTACTGCCAGCCCCACTGGTAGCCCGTGACTTTGATCGTTACGTCCGGGTTGCCGGCGTCCTTCATTTCCAGCACGGTGCGGGTTGCCGGGATCGCCATGCCGATCAGGATGATGAACGGGATGACCGTCCAGATGATCTCGATCAGCGTGCTCTCGTGAAAATTGACGTCGGGCTTGGCGCCCTGCGATTTGCGGAACTTCAGGAGCGAATAGAACATCGCGCTGAACACCACGACGAAAATCACGATGCAGACGATGATGATCCACATGTGCAGGTCGTAAATCTGCGTCGCGATCGGGGAAGCCGGCGGCGGAATGTTCACGTCGTAGCTCGCCAGTGCCGGGGCCGCATGCATCGCGCTCACGGCGGCCATCAGCAATGCCGCGACACCTTGTTTCACCCTGTGGATCATGTTTTGCATCGCTCTCTCTTATTTGACTGATTTCTAGATACTGTTGGCGCGGGGCTGGGGCGCTGCGTCTGTGGACGCCTTCGCTTTCTCTACCCGCACCAGCCCGCGCAGCTCCCGCACCCAGCTCTCCCGCTGGCCGTCGCTCAGCAACGCGCCCAGCGGGTAGCTGCGTCCCGCATAATTCAGCCGCAACTGGCAGCGCCCCGCATACACCACTTCCTCGACGCGCATCCAGTGCCTGTTGCCACGTACAGAAACTCGCTGGTTGCGGCGGCGGACATCGAAACTCAGCTCATCCCCCGCAACCGAAAATTCTTCAAAATCCTCGTCTCCCGCCGCGATCGCGCTGAATGCCCAGCACAGCACCGCGATTTCCAGCCCCGCAAACGGCAATACCGGCCAAGCGCCGACAAACAAAGCCGCTCCGGCGATTCCCATGGAAGTCGCCGCGAAAATCATGAGACAGATCAGCCTGCCCCGAGGAGACAACGAGCGATTGGGCCTGATTACGCGGACATAGTCGGCTTGGCGCACAATTGGCGATCGCTCCGGTTTGCGTTCGGTTTGCCAAACGGCCACCCGGTAACAGTCACGCATCTGCCGGGACCACGGCCGCCACTCTCTCCCTGTTTCTCCCCGTCGCATCTCTCCTGCTTAAGACGCGGGATTTTAGCCTAGCCGCCCATCGAGTGGCAAGGAAAGCCGCGTCGCCAGGAGCTGTGCCGGCGAAAAAAAATATTGCAAATCAGTTGACTAAGACGACTCGGGCGGAGAATCAGGAAACTCCTCGGGCGTCTCCGGCTGGGCGGGTATCCGGTACTGATCGCTCGCCCAGGCGCCCATGTCGATAAGGCGGCAACGCTCGCTGCAGAAAGGCCGGAACCGGTTTTCGGGACTGTACTCGGCGGCTTTACCGCACTGTGGGCAATTGACCAGACGCACCATGGCTCGATGGAATTGAAGGGATTAAGGGGAAAGCAGCAACCGCTGCCCGGCAGGAAATCAAAGATTGCAATACACGAGTTCGAAGTCGATGTCCTGCTCGTATACCTTGGTGCGCTGCACGCTGCCCGCCAGTATGAAGCGGATGTTCAGCGCGTACTTGTTGGCGCTGATTTCCGGCACGCAGGGAAGCTCGTGGCGAAGAATCAGCCTCAACATTTGTGCCACGCGTTCCGCCGGCGCCTGCTGGAAGACGCCGTGATAAGCCACCAGGGCGATCGGTTTACCGCTTTCGCGCAACACCCGGAGGACGATGCGCAAGGCCTCGAAAATGGGCAGTAACGGCCGCAACCACTCATTCAGATCCGCGCGCCGCGCCTCGGTCTCGTGATGAAGCCACTGGTGATACGACGGAACGTCGAATTCGCACACGCCGCCAGGGATGGCCGCGCGCTGCTTGATGGTCATGAGCCACTCGTTTTCGCGCAGATGCTGACCGGTCTTGCCCGCCGACGCAATCAGGGCGGCAAAAGCCTGCTGGATCTCACCGAGAACCTGCGCGAGCTTGTCCTCCGAAATGGCGGGGTTGTCGCGCAGTGCCTCGAGGAAGGCTCGCTGACGGTCCAGTTCCTGCAACAGGTCGGACTTGAGATCGCCGCGGCTTGCCACCTCCAGGATTTCGAAGATGCCGATCAGCGAAGCATGATGGTCGTACGCAGAGTCCCTCGCCATGAAAAACAGCACGCGGTCGAACAGATCCTCCAGGCGCAGGAGAGTCCTGACACGCTCGTTGAGGGGATATTCGTAGACGATCACTAGGGAGCCTGGAAATTTGCCGAATTCTGACCCAAGAGGAGGATTTTTACAATTTGCCCTGTTTTACGCGCGCGAAGAGCGCGCGTGCGGTCATTGCGAGTTCTTCGATGCCTGCTTCGTTGTGAATCACTTCGTCCGCGAGCTGCAGCCGCACGGAACGCGGTATCTGGCTCAGTACGATCGATCGCGCCTGATCCATCCCAACACCCGGGCGGCGGCTAACGCGTTCGATTTGCGTCGACAGCGAACAATCGACAACGACCACGCGTTGCAACGATGGCCGGTAAGTCATCTTTTCAAACAACAGCGGTACGACAAGGACGACGACCCGGTCGCCGCATTCGGCGACCTCGGCAAGCGACGCATCGCGAATGGCCGGATGCAGGATCGCCTCCAGCCTGCCGCGCGCATCGGCGTCGCGAAACGCCAGTTCCCGCATCCTGGGCCGGTGCAACCCGCCGGCTTCATCGACCAACTCCGCACCGAAAGCAGTCGCAATGGCCGGCATCGCAGCCCCGCCGGCGCCGGTGAGCCGATGTGCGATCGCATCGGTATCGACAATGGCGGCGCCGCACTCTTCAAGCACACGAGCGACCGTGCTCTTGCCTGACCCCGCTCCTCCCGTCAGGCCGACGACATAAGGCATGGGGGTCAGGCCGGAAACCGGCCGAGATACCAGTCGTTGAGCTGGCGTCCCCACAAGATCGCGATGAGCCCCGCCGCCGCGAGATACGGGCCAAAAGGAATGCGCGCTCCCTTGTCGCGCCCGGCAACGACAATACCGACCAGACCGACCACCGCGCCGACCGCGGCGGAAATCAGGATGATCAGCGGCAGGAGTTGCCAACCCAGCCACGCGCCCAGCGCGGCAAGCAGCTTGAAGTCCCCGTAGCCCATCCCTTCCTTGCCGGTGGCGAGCTTGAATGCCCAATACACGCACCATAGCGAGAGATAACCCAACACCGCCCCGATCACCGCCGCCTGAAGTGTCGTGAATGTGCCAGCGACGTTCACCAGCAAACCCAGCCATAGCAGCGGTAATGTCAGATCGTCGGGAAGAAGCTGGGTGTCGGCATCGATGAACGTCAACGCGATCAGCACCCAGGCAAAAACCAAGGCCCACAGCGTCAGAAGGGACCCGCCGAAATGCCAGGCGATATAAGCCGAAAGGAGGCCGGTGAACAGCTCGATGATCGGATAGCGCGCGCTGATTCGCACGCCGCACGCAGAGCATTTCGCCTTGAGGACGAGCCAGCTCACTACCGGGATGTTCTCCAGCGCGGTGATCTTGTGCCCGCATGCCGGGCAAGTGGAGCGCGGCACGACCAGGTTGTAGCGCGGCGCCGGCGCCTTGGGTTCTTCCTGCTGCTCAAGAAATTCCAGGCATTGCGCGCGCCACTCGGCGTTGAGCATCTTGGGCAGGCGGTGAATGACGACATTCAGGAAGCTGCCCACGCAGAGCCCAAGCACCAACGCCATCAGCACGAATGCCGATGGCGTATCGATGAACGCGTAAACGGTGTCCACTTGTTATTCTTTTTTTCCGGACCCGAAGAATGTCTAGATAGCCTGGCCCATCTTGAAGATTGGCAGATACATGGCGATAACGAGGCCGCCGATCAGGCCGCCCAGCACCACCATGATGATCGGCTCCATCAGGCTGGACAGCGCTTCCACGGCGTCGTCCACTTCCGCCTCGAAGAAGTCCGCCACCTTGCTCAGCATGGCATCCAATGAACCCGACTCTTCGCCGATCGCGGTCATCTGCAGCACCATGCTGGGGAATACGTTGCTGTTCTGCATGGCCACGGTCAGGCTGGAACCCGTACTGACCTCGTTCTGAATCTTCTTCGTCGCGTTGTAATAGACCCGGTTGCCTGCCGCGCCCGCCACCGAATCCAGGGCTTCCACCAGCGGCACGCCGGCCGCGAACATCGTCGACAGCGTCCGCGTCCAGCGCGCGATCGTTGCCTTGCGGATCAGGTCGCCGAAGATCGGCAGCTTGAGAAAGACCCGGTCCATGAAGAACTGCATCGATTCGGAACGCTTCCACGTATAGAAGAAAAACCAGATCGCGCCGCCGAGCGTGCCGAAGATGATGTACCAGTAGCCTACGAAGATCTTCGAGATCTGCATGACGATCAGCGTCGGCGCGGGAAGGTCCGCGCCGAAACTCTTAAAGAGATCGGCAAACACGGGGATCACGAAAATCATGATCACCGCGGTGATCACGAAGGCCACGACAATGATCGAGACCGGGTAGAAAAGCGCACCCTTGATCTTCGACTTGATGGCGAGAATCTTTTCCTTGTAGCCCGCCAACCGGTCAAGCAGGCTGTCCAGGATACCGGCCTGTTCGCCGGCAGCGACGAGGTTGCAGAACAGCGTGTCGAAATAGAGCGGGTATTTGCGGAAGGCCTGGGCCAGGCTGCTGCCGGTTTCCACTTCCGTCTTGATGTCGAACAAGAGCTTCGCGACCGCGGGATTGCTGTGCCCCTTGCCGACGATATCGAAGGCCTGCAGCAGCGGCACGCCCGCCTTCATCATCGTGGCGAGCTGGCGCGTGAAAAGCGTGATGTCCTTGTCGGTGACCTTGCCGCCGCTCCGGCCCGACATCCTCTTCAGCTTGGTGACGTTGACGCCCTGCCGCCGCAGCGTCGCATTGACCACGGCATCGCCCGAGGCGCGCATCTCGCCCTTGATGATCTTGCCGCTCTTGTCCTTGCCTTCCCAGAGGAAGGTGTACATCTTGACGTCTTTGGCTTCTTTCTTTGCTGTTGCCGCGGTGGTTGCCATGCGGAACCCTCCTATTCGTTGGTCACGGCTTCGACTTCCTCGAGAGAAGTCAGCCCTGCCTTGACCTTGCGTAATCCAGACTGGCGAAGGTCGCTGATCCCTTCGCGCCGGGCCTGGTCCGCCAAGTCGATCGCCGTCCCATTCTTCATGATGATACGGCACATTTCTTCCGATATGGGCATCACCTGATAGATGCCGACCCGGCCCTTGTAGCCGGTCTTCTTGCAAATGTCGCAGCCCACCGGGCCATACGGCTGCCAGCTGCCGTCGAGGTCATCGTCCCTGTATCCCGCGCGGCGCAACGCTTCTTCGGGAATCTCGACCGGCTTCTTGCACGAACACAGTTTGCGCGCCAGGCGCTGCGCCGTGATCAGGATCACGGACGACGCAATGTTGAATGGCGCAATGCCCATATTCATCAAGCGCGTGAGCGTCGTGGGCGCGTCGTTGGTGTGCAGCGTCGACAGCACCATGTGCCCGGTCTGCGCGGCCTTGATGGAGATTTCGCCGGTATCGATGTCGCGGATCTCACCGACCATGATGATGTCCGGATCCTGGCGCAGGAACGCTTTCAGCGCCGCCGAAAACGTGAGTCCCGCCTTGTCGTTCACGTTGACCTGGTTGATGCCGGGCAAGTTGATTTCGGCCGGGTCTTCGGCTGTCGAAATATTGATGCCCGGCTTGTTCAGGATGTTGAGACAGGTATACAGGGACACCGTCTTTCCCGAACCGGTCGGACCGGTAACCAGCACCATGCCATAGGGCCGGCTGATGGCATTGAGAAGGAATTCCTTCTGATCCGGATCGTATCCCAACGCATCGATCCCCAGCGTGGCGCTGGACGGATCGAGAATACGCATACAAATCTTCTCGCCGAACAAGGTTGGCAAGGTGCTCACGCGGAAGTCGATGGCGCGGGTCTTCGACAGCACGAGCTTCATGCGGCCGTCCTGCGGTACGCGCTTCTCGGAGATGTCCATCTTGGAAATCACCTTGATGCGCGACGCGATCTTTTCCTTGATGGCAAGCGGCGGCTGGGCCACGTCATACAGAATGCCGTCCATCCGGTAGCGGATGCGGTAGAACTTTTCGTACGGCTCGAAATGGATATCGGAAGCGCCACCGTTGATGGCATCGAGCAGCACCTTGGTCACGTATTTCACGACCGGTGCGTCTTCGATATCCTCGCCACCGACCTCCGGCCCCGATTGCGCGTCCGCATCGGCGGCGGCGACGTCGTCGAGATTGACGTCCTCGCCGATCATCTTGTCGAGCGCCTGCGCGCCCGACTCGCCGAACTTCTTGACCATCACGGAGAGCTTGTCGTCCTCGACGACGACGGGCTCCATCGCCATGCCCGTAGCGAACTTGATCTCCTGCAGCAGACCCTCGTTGGTGGGGTCCGACATCGCCACGAACAGCCGGTTGCCGCGCTTCTGGAGCGGCACTACCCGCTTGGCGGAGACGATCTTGGTATCCAGCAGGTTCAACGGAATCTGATCGACATCGACCGTATTCAGGTCCAGCAAAGGCAGCCCGAACGCCTGCGCCGCGAAAAGCGAGACTTCCTTCGCCGTCAGTTTCTTGGATTGCGTGAGCTGCTCGATGAACGTGATGCCGGCCTTCGCGGCCTCCGACTGGATCATGTTCGCGTCGGCCTGGACGAGTTTCCCCTGCTGGACCAGGGCCCGGCCTAGCGGACTGAATTGAGTTTGCGCGGAAGCAGCCATCGGATCAGTATCGGAAGCAGTCGAAAATGCTCAGAAAGTGCATCATGCCTTTACGCTAAGGCTTTGTAAAGACAATGGTTTAAGTATGAACCCTTACTTCAACAAGCTTTCGAGTTCCTTTGTCAGTTCGGGCGCGTCCGGCGTGACCTTGCTGGAGTAGGCCTTGATGATCTTGCCGTCGCGCGAGATCAGGTACTTGTGGAAGTTCCATTGTGGCGCCTGACCGGTCGTTTGGGCGAGTTTTTGATAGACGGGATTTGCGCCGGGCCCTTTCACGACGCTCTTCTCGAACATCGGAAATTTCACCTTGTACGTGCGCTCGCAGAAATCCTTGACCGCCTCGTTGCTGCCGGGCTCCTGCGCGCCGAAGTCGTTGGAGGGAAAGCCGAGAACGACGAAACCCTTGTCCTTGTTCTGCTGATACAGCTTCTCGAGCCCCTCGTATTGCGGCGTATAACCGCAATAACTGGCGGTATTCACCACCAAAACGACTTTGCCCTGATACTCGCAAAGATCGCGCGGCTCGCCGGCCAGCGTGCTGGTGCGGTAGTCGAGCACGCCCTGGCAGGCGGCATCCGCAAAACCCGGCGCGGAACCCGCTGCAGCAAAAAATAGGAAAGCGGCGAACTTTGAAACGGCATTCATGACATCACTCCTGAAATTACGATTGGACGCGCGTCCGACTCTTGTTGCAGACCATCGGGATCGCGCAGCAAATGGCGCATCAACGTGGAATTCTGCGCCGATTGCAGGCGGCGTGCACTGCTCCCCGTCATGCGCCGTCACACAGGACCGGCGAGCATGAGCATCCGCAACCTGGTTCTCGTCCTCGGCGACCAGTTGGACCCCAAGGGCGCCGCACTGCATGGCTTCGACAAGTCGGCCGACCTGGTGTTGATGGTGGAAGCGACGGAAGAGTCGAAGCACGTCTGGAGCCACAAGGCCCGCAGCACGATGTTCCTTTCGGCCATGCGGCACTTCGCGGCCGACCTCGAGGCGCGCGGCTTGCCCTGCGAATACCTGCAGCTGGGTTCCCACGGCTTTCCCACACTCGCGAGCGCCGTCGCGGACGCCGCAGCGCGCCACCGCCCCGCGAAGATCGTGGTCACCGAGCCCGGCGAATACCGCATCGAGCAGGCATTGCGGGCCGCCGCAAAGCTATCCGGCGTCGCGATCGACGTGCGCGACGATGCCCACTTCCTCATCTCCCGGCACGAATTCGCCACCTGGGCCAAGGGTCACCGCCAGATCCGCATGGAGCATTTTCACCGGTACATGCGCAAGCGCACCGGGATATTGATGAGTGGCGCGGAGCCGTACGGCGGCCGCTGGAACTACGACGCCGAAAATCGCGGCAGCTTCGGCAAGGACGGTCCGGGCGCGGTGCCCGCGCCGCCGGCCTTTCCGCCCGACGCCATCACGCGCAAGGTCATCGGCGAAGTGGAAAAGCGCTTTCGCGATCATCCCGGCGATCTCTCGACCTTTGCCTGGCCCGTCACGCGGGCAGAAGCATTGGCGGCATTGAAGGCATTCATCGCGGAACGGCTGCCCCAATTCGGCGCCTATCAGGACGCCATGTGGACCGGCGAAGCCTGGCTCTACCACAGCCTTTTGTCCGCAGCGTTGAACCTCAAGCTCCTGAACCCGCGCGAAGTGATCGCGGCGGCGGTCAAGGCGCTCGAGGCTGGGCACGCGCCAATCGAAGCGGTGGAGGGTTTCGTACGTCAGATCCTGGGCTGGCGCGAATTCGTGCGTGGGATGTACTGGCTCGATATGCCGGGCATGCGGGCGGACAACCATTTCCAACACGAGCGCAAGCTGCCGCGCTGGTACTGGACCGGGAATACCCACATGAACTGCATGCGGCAGGCGATCGGCCAGACACTGAAATTCGGCTACGCGCACCACATCCAGCGCCTCATGGTCACCGGGCAATTCGCGCTCCTGGCGGAAATCCTGCCGCAGGAGGTGGAGGACTGGTATCTCGCGGTCTACGTCGATGCAGTGGAGTGGGCGGAACTGCCCAACGTGGCCGGCATGGCGCTTTACGCCGACGGCGGGCGCCTTGCCAGCAAGCCGTATGTCGCGAGCGGCGCCTACATCAACCGCATGAGCAACTACTGCACGGGTTGCCGCTACCGTCCGGACGAGAAGACCGGTTCCCGCGCCTGCCCTGTCACCACCCTCTATTGGCATTTCCTGGCGAAACATGAGAAAGAGCTCGCCGACAACCCGCGCACCAGTCTCATGACGAAACACATCGCCAAGCTGAACGGCGAGCAGCGGTCAGCGCTCCTGGAACAGGCGCGCAATACCCTGGAGCGGCTCGACTCCCTGTGAGTACCTCCCAGCCCGCCAGCGGCCCCCACCAAAACCGCCGCTGCCGGCAGTATCAACCAATCGCACGCTCGGCACAGACGGGCGGATGCTAAAATTCGCCCCTTATTCAATCGCAAGCCCGGGTTCACCGGGCCGCAAGCCCTCAGCATGGCGCTCTACGCCGTCGGACTCAATCACCGCACCGCTCCCATCGACGTGCGAGAAAAGGTCGCGCTGCCCCCGGAATCGCACGGGGCAGCGTTGGGCACGCTCGCCCGCGACGCAGGTGCGGCCGAGGCGGTGCTGGTATCGACCTGCAACCGCACCGAGATCTATTTCCGCGCGGACGAAGCCGATCCCGTGCAGCGCTGGCTCACTGCCCTGCCAAGCGCAGCGGGGCTCGAACTGGTCAAGCATCTCTACACGCTGAAGGACGACGAAGCCGCGCGCCACGCTTTCCGCGTCGCCTGCGGCCTCGACTCGATGGTGCTGGGCGAACCGCAGATACTGGGGCAGGTAAAGCATGCGGTGCGCGTCTCGTCGGAGGCGGGCATGCTGGGCACGCATCTCGACCGGCTCTTTCAGCACACCTTCGCCGTCGCGAAGGAAGTACGTTCGCAGACCGCCATCGGCGAGCAGTCGATTTCCATGGCCGCAGCCGCGCTGCGCCTCGCCAACCGCTTGTTCGGCGACTTGCGCGACACCAGCCTGCTGCTCATCGGCGTGGGCGAAATGATCGAACTCGCGGCCACGCATTTCGCGGCGCAGACGCCGAAGCGCATCGTGGTGGCCAACCGCACGCTGGAACGCGGCCAGGCGCTCGCGGACCGCTTCGCCGCAGAGGCCATCACGCTCAAGGAATTGCCCGAGCGCTTCCATGAATTCGACGCCGTCATCACCTCCACCGCCAGCACGCTGCCCATCATCGGCAAGGGCATGGTCGAACGCGCGCTCAAGCTGCGGAAGCATCGTCCGATGTTCATGGTCGACCTGGCGGTGCCGCGCGACATCGAGGCGGAAGTCTCCGAACTGGACGACGTCTTTCTCTACACTCTCGACAGCCTGGCCGGCGTGGTGCAGGAAGGCATCAGCGCGCGCTCGGCTGCCGTCGCGGACGCCGAAAAGATCATCGACAAGCGCCTCGCCGAATTCCATGACTGGCTCGCCAATCGCGCGTCGGTACCGGTCATCCAGAGCCTGCGCGGCAAGGCGGAGCAGTACCGTCAGGCGGAGCTTGCTCGCGCGCTGAAACTGCTGGCCAAAGGAGAGGCCCCGCAAAAGGTCATCGAACATCTCAGCCAGGGATTGATCAACAAGTTCCTGCATCACCCGATGCAAGCGCTCAACCGGGCCGAAGGCCGCGAGCGCGACGAACTCGCGCGCGCCCTCGACAAGCTCTACCCCGACACGGACGCGCCCGGCGCCCAGAACAGCGATGCCGACAACGGCGCGGAAGACAGCAACACATGAAAGATTCGATAGCCGCAAAACTCCAGTCGCTGGCGGATCGCCTCGAGGAGCTCGACCGTCTGCTGTCCGACCCCGGCGTGACGGGCGACATGGATCAATACCGCAAGCTGACCCGCGAACATTCTGACCTCACGCCGGTCGTGGCATTGTTCAAGCAATTCAAACAGACTGAAGCCGACATCGCCGCCGCCGAAGACATGGCGCGTGACCCCGAAATGCGCGAATTCGCCGACGCCGAGATCAAGGAAGGCAAGGCACAGCTGGAAAAGCTGGAAGTCGACCTGCAGAAGGAACTGCTGCCGAAGGACCCCAACGACGACAAGAACATCTTCCTCGAAGTGCGCGCGGGCACCGGCGGCGACGAGTCTGCTTTGTTCTCCGGCGATCTGTTCCGCATGTATTCGCGCTACGCGGAGCGCAACCGCTGGCAGGTCGAGATCGTCTCGGAGAGCCATGGCGAAGTCGGCGGCTACAAGGAAATCATCGCGCGCATCGTCGGCCAGGGTGCTTATTCCAAGCTCAAGTTCGAGTCTGGCGGACATCGCGTGCAGCGCGTACCGGATACCGAGACGCAAGGCCGCATCCATACCTCCGCCGCAACGGTAGCGGTGATGCCCGAAGCCGACGACGCAAGCGACGTCGTCATCAATCCGGCGGAAATCCGCATCGATACGTTCCGCGCCTCGGGCGCGGGCGGGCAGCACATCAACAAGACGGATTCCGCGGTGCGCATCACGCACCTGCCGACCGGCATCGTGGTCGAATGCCAGGATGGCCGCTCGCAGCACAAGAATAAGGAGCAGGCCATGCGTGTGCTGGTCGCGCGCATCAAGGACAAGCAGATGAGCGAGCAGCAGGCGAAGGAGGCCGCGACGCGCAAGTCGTTGATCGGCTCCGGCGATCGTTCCGAGCGCATCCGCACCTACAATTTCCCGCAGGGTCGCGTCACCGATCACCGCATCAACCTGACGCTCTACAAGATCGACCAGATCATGGACGGCGATCTCTCCGATCTCACCGATGCGCTCGTGGCCGAACACCAGGCCGAACAGCTTGCCGCGCTGAGCGGCACGAACTGATCGGCATCGCCATGGCCGAGCGTCTTGATCGCGTATTGAAGCGCGCCGCCGGGCGCATTCCCGGACGCGAAGCCGAAATGCTGATCGCGCACGTCCTCGGCAGGGACCGCGCATGGGTCATCAGCCATGGAGAGCACGCGCTCGACGACGCCAAGGCCGAAGAAATCGAGCTCACCGTGGAAGCGCGCGCGCTCGGCACGCCGGTCGCCTATCTCATGGGCACGCGGGAATTCTACGGACGCGATTTCCGCGTCGACCAGCGCGTCCTCATCCCGCGTCCGGAGACCGAAACGCTCATCGAGGCAGCGCTGGAGCGCATGCCGGCGGGAGAGCGCACCGTGGTCGACCTGGGCACAGGCTCCGGCGCCATCGCCCTAACACTCGCGTTGGAACGCCCGCAGTGGGCGATTACGGCGGTCGATGCCTCCGGCGACGCGCTGGATTGCGCGCAGGCCAACGCTGCCGCGCTGGGCGCGGAAAGCGTCGTCTTCCTCGAGGGAAGCTGGTACGCGCCCCTGGCGGGCTGGACATTCGACCTCATCGCCTCCAACCCGCCTTACGTTGCCGGCAGCGACGCGCACCTGAAACAGGGCGACTTGCGTTTCGAGCCCCAGGCCGCACTTACTGACGGCAGTCAAGACGGGCTGGCATCCCTTCGTGCGATCGTTGGGGATGCCGCGCGCCATCTGAACCCGGACGGCTGGCTGATGTTCGAACACGGCTACGATCAGGCCGATCTGTGCCGCGAACTGCTGGCCGCCGCCGGTTTCCAGGATTTGTTCAGCCAGCCTGACCTCGCGGGCATCCCCCGGGTCGCCGGCGGACGCCGCGTATAATCGAGACCAGTTACCAGGAGCACATCATGAGCACCCAAGACACCATCCGCGCACAAGTGACATCCCACCCCGTCGTGCTGTACATGAAGGGTTCGCCGCAGTTCCCCATGTGCGGCTTCTCCGCTTCCGCGGCACAGATTCTGAAGGCGTGCGGCGTCGACAAGCCGTTCACCGTGGACGTGCTGCAGGACGCCGAAATCCGCCAGGGCATCAAGGAATTCGCGAACTGGCCCACCATCCCGCAGCTCTACGTCAACGGCGAGTTCGTCGGCGGCGCGGACATCATGCGCGAGATGTACCAGTCGGGTGAGCTGCAGAAGATGCTGGACGGCGTGAAGGCCTGAGCGCCGCACGCTACGCAGCAATCGGGGCAGACGCTGTGATCTCTGCCCCCGCCTTCCTCTCGTCATGCTTTCCGCTCCACCCGGGTCCTCGCACCTCAT
>Ga0075366_10001001_pt1 | contig 13786 bp, 10 predicted proteins | sample EndMethybrTD3031_FD_72351 | JGI IMG/M metagenome (GOLD analysis project Ga0075366, IMG submission 72351) | Populus endosphere microbial communities from Tennessee, USA - Endosphere MetaG P. TD hybrid TD303-1 | ecosystem: Host-associated > Plants > Roots > Endosphere | place: USA: Tennessee...
CCGGAAAAGAAGACGATCCGGTGATCGTCCTGGCGCACGTCCAGCGCGGCACCGAGGCTGCTGAAGTACACGAAAACGGTGAGCGCGCCAAGTATCAGAACGGCGATCCAGTCCCTTGGCAAAAAATTACCGGGGATGGATCCGCTCCGTTCTTCCATTAAGGCTCCATGCTAAGCTTGACGAATGCGCGCAATTATTCCACAACCGGCGTCCGAGTCCCTGCCAGGCTGATTCCGATGCCGTCTTTTACGCCGACGCGCGACTACCTGTTGCAACTGACCGCCGAACTGATAGACGCGCATCGCATTGGTGGTCCGTTTCTCGAAATCGGCTGCGGCGACGGCGCCATCTCGGTGGCCCTGGCCAAGCGCGGCTGGAAGGGCGTGGCCATGGACCTCTCCAGGGAATCGGAAGAGGCTACGCGGGAGCATCTGCGGCGCGAGAGCCTGCAGGACAGCGTGCGCGTCCTGCGCGGGGATTTTCTCGAGTGCGAGTTCGACCACCAGTTCCAGGTCATCATTTTGTACGACGTTCTCGAACACGTGGCGCGGGACCTCGATTTTTTGCGGAAAATCCGCGCGTCCCTGCTCGACGGCGGCTTTCTCCTGCTCTCCGTTCCGGTGAAGATGAAGGAGTGGCGCTGGGACGATGACGGGTATGGCCACCTGCGGCGCTATGAAGATGATCAGTTACAGGCGATGCTCGATACGCCCGGGTGCGGCTTCGAGAAGCTGGTCCAGTGGGACATCACTTTTCCGGTCTTGTGGATGCTCCGGCGGGTCTACATGGCAGTACGCTCGCCGGCGAAAACCGTGGCAGGCATGTCAGTCGACCAGCGAACCGAGCAAAGCGCGTTTGTGAACGCCGGCGGCAAGAGCCTGTTGGTGCGCGTGGCCGAGCGCATGCCGGTCTGGCCTCTCGTGTACTGGCTGCAAGACCGTTTCAGGGAGCGAAACTTCGGCTGCAATACCCTGATCCTGGCGCGCGCAACGCAAGTTCGCGCCGTGCCGGGCGGCGAGCCGGGGCCTGCGTCGTGACCAGCGGCGCGCCAAGTGCGCGCCGCATCCCTGCAATTGAAGAACCTTCCTGGCTGATCAGGCCGGGAGCCGGCGCACCGCCTCGCCTTCCATGATCTGCCGGCTATGGCGGGTTCCCATGCTGATGAACCTCTTTTCGACAAATTCATACGAAAGGTATGCGGCAAGTATCGACAAGGAGAGGGTGCCGGCCAGTTCCAGCGGCGTCAGCGTGGCGCCGCCGCTGCCGAGTTGCTGCCACAGATAAACCGAATAGGATATTTTTCCAAAGAACAAGAAGGGTGCGGCCTCGAGAAATTTCGCGCGATAAAAAATCAGCGCCGGAATGGCGATCGGGAAGAACAGGGGGCCGACGATATGCTGGATCGCCGTTGAGCGGATGAACGGAAAGGCGATCAATACGACCAGGGCAAAGACCAGGAGCAGGGTCCGGTTGGCTTTCAACGCAAACCGCGGCTTGATCTCGTTGGCAGCGACCGCGCCGCCTGCGACCAGCAGCAGATAGACTTTCAGGAAGCCGATGTTGCCCAGCCAATGCAGCGGCGAGAACAGCGGCAACACGGCGAAACCCAGGGCCAGCAGGATCAGCGGGTGCGGGCGCTCGCGGAATTTCCACAGTACGATCAAGGCGGGCGCGAGCAGGTAAAACTGCTCCTCGAAGGCCAGGCTCCAGGTATGCCCCGAAAACCAGTTGCAGCTCGCCCAGGCGTTGTTGCACACAAAGAAAAATGCGCCCACCGTATTGCGGAACGGCTGGTTGATGATCTCCAATTGGTCCAGGCACAGAAGGACGAGCAGGTACAGCAGCAGGGGCGGAATGATCCTGAATCCACGCCGGACATAGAAGGCACTGATCGAGATGCGCCCGTTCCGTTCGCCCTCGCTGAGCAACCCCCGGGTGATCACATAGCCGCTGATGCAAAAAAATATGTAGACGCCGGTCTCGGCATAGTTGCCCAGCCAGCGCAGGTGAAGGTCCTGGAGCAGCCGATCGACGTGCTGGTTCTGGGCAAGGTGCCCGGCGATCACCATGGATACGGCGATGGCGCGCCAGCCGTCCAGTTGCAATACCCGCTTCAATTCCAATTCAGATCCCCCGACAATGACCGGTTCGGCCGGACAGGCAGCATGCCGCGATGGTTTCTCGCCGATGACCTCGTCACGGGATCCCGGCCGCGCATATTCTAGGAGATGTCCCGGAAATCAGGCATCAATCCGGGGAAGCAGAAGTGGATGTCGGAACACACCGCCAATCCAGGACGGGGGCGACCACCCCCAGGCGCTTGCGGGTCCAGTACGGGCCATGGACCAGGCCTCCCTTGACCACCAGCGAGATCGCCGGGGCAATGGTGCGCGGCTCGATGATCCATTCCAGGTCAAACAGCACGGCCACCAGTTCGATCTTGTAGCTGCCTTCGTTCAGGAGTGCCGCCGGAATCTTCAGCATGAACTTCCACTCTCCCGGGCCGAGCGTGGAAGTCTGGCTGTCCCGGTCCGTGTGGTAGCTCTGGAACACCAGGCTGGCGTCTTCCGCGTAGACCTGGATGCCGATGGCGAGCAGGGCATTGCGCTGCCGGATGTTGCCTTCGATGCGAACCCAGACGTCCTCGTTGTGGCGAACCGCGGAATGGGCCGGGCTTTCGCTGGCGTCGACCAGGCCGAACCGGGTAGGCTTGAACCAGACGCTCTCGTATTGGTCCCCGCTGTTGGTCCATTCGGCGTGTTCGGCGACTCCGGCATCGCCGATGTATCCCTTGACGACATCGGCGATGTCCGCGGACATTTTGGCGATGCGGCCGCCCGACAGGAGCATGGCGGAATTGCACAGCCGTTCCACCGCGCTGATGTTGTGGCTTACGAAGATAAGCGTGCGGCCCTCTTCGCCGATCGACGCCATTTTTCCCAGGCACTTGTTCTGGAAGTCCACGTCGCCAACCGCGAGGACTTCGTCCACCACCAGGATGTCGGGCTCAAGATGCGCGGCGATGGCAAAGGCCAGGCGCATGTACATGCCCGACGAATAGTGCTTGACCGGCGTATCGAGGAACCGCTCAATGCCGGCGAAACTGACGATCTCGTCAAATTTGAACTGGATGTCGGCCTTGGTCATGCCCAGGATCGCGCCGTTGAGAAAAATGTTCTCCCGGCCGGTCAGTTCAGGGTGAAAGCCGGTGCCCACCTCGAGCAGGCTGGCCACCCGCCCTTTGACGCGGGCGGTGCCGCAACTGGGCTCGGTAATCCTTGACAGTACCTTGAGCAGGGTCGACTTTCCGGCGCCGTTGCGTCCGAGGATCGCGAGGCGGTCGCCCGGGTTCACGTTGAAGCTTATGTCCCTGAGCGCCCAGAATTCTTCGTATTCTTCCGGCGCCGTACCCGGCTCGCCGCGCTGCCGGCCCGCCAACAGCCGTTTCGAGAGGCCGGCGACGGCATGCGCGATGGTATCCCGCAACGTGCCGTACCTGGGCTGGTTCTGGTGCCTGATGCGATACTTCTTGCCGATGTCGAGGGCTTCGATAACTGGTGTCATGGTTTGCGCGGTGGGAGTGCGAATGGCTGCCGACTGAAGGAACACGGGTCAATGCCGGGCGCGCCGGACATCCGCGGCCGGCGCGTTGCAAGCGGTCGAGCTAGATCAAATCCGCAAATGCCTTTTCAGTGCGGCGGAAATAAGTGATTCCGCCGATCAGCATCAGCACGATCATCACCAGCGAGAGGATGAAGCTCGGCCAGTAGAAATCGGCATTGCCTTTCAGCACGGCCCAGCGGAAACCATCGATGATGCCCACGATCGGATTGAGCGAATACAGGATGCGCCATTGCTCCGGCACGGCCGTGCTGCTGAATCCCACCGGGCAGATATACAGCCCGAGCTGGATGGCGAACGGGACTATGAAGCGGAAGTCGCGGAATTTGACGTTGAGGGCCGCCGTGAAAAGGCCGGCCCCGACCGCGGCGGCAGCGGCCATCAGGGTAAACAGGGGCAGAGTCAGGATGCGCCAATCCGGGGCAAAGCCGAACCACAGCATGAGCGCGCCCAGCATGGCCAGTGAAATCATGTAGTCGACCACGCTGACGATCACCGCGGCGGCCGGGACCACGAGGCGCGGAAAATAGACCTTCGCGATGATGTTGGCATTGCTGACCAGGCTGTTGCCGGCTTCGGAAAATCCGTTCGAGAACAGCTGCCAGGGCAACAGGCCGGCGAACACGAGGATCGGATACGGGACATTCTCGGAAGGCATTTTCGCCAGTTTGCCGAACACGAGGGTAAATACCACCATCGTCATGAAGGGGCGCACCACCGCCCATGCGATGCCCAGCGCGGTTTGCTTGTAACGAACCAGGATGTCGCGCCAGGCGAGGAAGTAGAAAAGCTCCCGATAACGCCACAGGTCCGCCCAGTAGTGGCGCTCCTTGCGGCCGGCTTCGATGATGAACAGACGCTTCTCGGTCATTTTCCCTGGTAACTCTTTGCATGGTTGCAGCGGCACCCCGGCCGCGACCGGACGCCGGCCGGATGGATTTTATCCGCTGACAGCCGCGCTGGCGAACAGCCGCACAACGCGCAGCCCTGTTCCGGCAGGAGGCGCGCGCGATATGCGCCCTCCTGGCCGCAAACCCGGAGTATCGGCGCGGTCGTCATAAGCGCTCGAAAGGCTGCGCGGGATCCGACAGCGTCCGGCGTATCAATGCGCTTACGCGCAATTCAAAATTGCGGAATGAATAGTGGTCCAGGCCGGCCAGGACTACGCCCTTGGGTTTGGCCAGCGCATCGACGATCGCGCCCTTGAGCTCTTCCTGGTTGCTGGGGTTGACCAGGGCGCCCAACTGGCCGTTCAGCACGGCTTCGCGCCCCCCGTCGACCTTGCTGGCGATCACCGGGATGCCGCAGGCGATCGCCTCGAGCAGGACGAAGCCGAAACCCTCGCCGCGGCTTGCCATCACGTAGGCATCGGCCAGGCGGTAGTGATCTGCCTTTTCAAGCTCCGAGATGCGGCCGGCGAATACCACGTGCCCGGTCAGCCCCAGATCGGTGACCTTCTTTTCCAGGCGCTGACGGTCCGAGCCGTCGCCCGCGATCAGGTACGCAAGGTTGGGGATGTCCTTGATCATCTGGGGCATCACCTCGAGCACCTCATCAAAGCCCTTGTAGCGCTCCACGGACACCAGCCGCCCCAGGGTCATCAGCACCTGCTTGTCCTGGAGCGCATAGCGTTCCAGCAGCGCCGGATTCTTCGGTCCCGCGCCATACCATTCGGCATGGACGCTGTTCGGATTGACCAGCACCTGCTGGTCCTTTGCGTTGAGCCAGGAGCGGAAGCGGCCTGCCGTCAGCTCGCTGACGGCCACTACCCAGGGAATTTTCCTGACCAGCAGGTTGACCAGCAGGCTGCTGGTGGGCTGCCACGCATCGATGCCGTGGATGAACAGCACCACCGGCACCTTCAGGATGCGGCCCACCACATAGGCCAGCGGCACCAGATTGATGTGCCCGCACAGGATCAGGTCGAAGTTGCGGTCGCCGCGCAACAGCCGCATGGTCGAGGACAGATAGCGCAGCTTGCCGCCGACCGCCTCGCGAACATAGGCCAGCTTGTCGGGCATCGGCTCGGGCGGGTTGGGCATCAGGCGCGGCAAGGCCACCACGCCGGCGCAATCTGGCATCTTGCAGACTGCCTCCAGCAGGTCGCGATTGTGCAGGGCGATGCCGCCATGCCCGCCGTAGGCATCGGTGAAAAACGCCAGGATGCGGCTGCCGCTCTTGACGCGCCCGACCACCCGGGACCAGCCGCGCAGGCCGCGCTCCGGGGCCATGCGGGGAAAGTCCTCGCGCAGCCAGTTGCGTACCGGCACCGAAAAGCCGGTCTTTTTGCGCGTGGCGATTTCGGTATGCAGCGGCTGGGCGGCAATCTGCGCCAATCCGCTCTTGGTCGGCGGGTTGCTGCTGGCGATCAGCGGCGCCAGCGCGCGCACCACGTCGACGTCGACAAAGGGCACGCGGATCTCCACGCCGTGGAACATGCCGGCCCAGTCGGCATCGCGCAGCAGCTGGTTGCGCATGTACCAGGAAAGTTCGAGCACGGCGACCATGCAGCGTTCGTTGCGCAAGCCTTCGATCGAGGCGCCCAGCATGCCGAGCGGCTGCAGGCTGTCGAGGGCCGCCCGCGCCCGGTCGCGGCCCAGCAGGCGGCCCAGTTCCCAGGGCATGTGCAGGGCGCGGCGCAGCAGGTAGGCACCGGCCGGCGTGGCGCCGTACTCCAGCAGCCCGGCGTACTTGGGCGAAGTCACCTGCCGCAGCAGCGGGTCGGCCAGCCAGCGCAGGCCGCGGCCCAGGGCCGGGGCGCTGGGCACGGCACGCAGCATGCGCGGCACGTCGCGGAAACTCGGGTAGCCGCCGAACAGTTCGTCGCCGCCGAGCCCGGAGATCGCGACCTTCAGTCCGCTCTTGCGCGCCGCCTTGGAAACCAGGTAGCTGTTGACGCCGTCGGTCGAAGCCTGGTCCATGGCCGCGGAGAAATGCCGCCACTCGCCGCGGAAATCGCTGCGGTCGATCCAGTGGGTGACGTGCGGAATGCCCAGGCGCCCAGCCGAGTGCTCGGCGATCACCGTCTCGTCGTCAAAGGTGCCGCGATATTCGTGAAAGCCCAGCGTGAGTGCCTGCAACTTGTCGGGATTGACCTCGGCGCCCAGGCTGGCCAGCACGTTCGAATCCACCCCGGCGGAAAGAAACACGCCGACCGGCACGTCGGCCACCATGTGATAGCGCATCGAATCGCGCATCGTCTCGCGCAGGCGCTCCTGCAATGCGCTTGCGGACAGCGTGACCGGCGCCGCCTCGGCCTTGCGGAATTCATCGGTGACGCTGAAATACGGCATCGGCTCGCGCGTGCCCTGCGCGCTGACGGTCAGGGTACAGCCGGCAGGCAGGGCGCGCACCGCGCGATAAAAAGTATGCGGGTCCGGCACGCAGCCCCACAGGTAAAAGCCCGCCACGCCGGCCAGGTCCTCGGCGGTATCGACCGCGCCGCCCGCAATGAGGGCATTGACCAGGGTGGCGAAGCGCAAGGTCCGGCCATCGTCGGCGTAATACAGCGGCTTGATGCCGAACGGGTCGCGCGCCAGGAACAGCTCCTGTTTGCGCTCGTCCCAGATGCCGAAGGCGAACATGCCGCGCAGGGCATGCACCATCCGCGCGCCGCGATCGGCGTACAGGTGCAGCAGGACCTCGGTATCGGAGTTGCTGCGGAACACATGGCCCTTGGCCTGCAGCTCGGCGCGCAGTTCGCGGTAGTTGTAGATCTCGCCGTTGAAGGTGATTTGCAGCATGCCGTCGGCGCTGGCCATCGGCTGCTCGCCGCCGCTGGAAAGGTCGATGATCGCCAGGCGCCGGTGTGCCAGGCCGATGCGGCGGTGCTGCGCCACCCAGAGTCCCGCGCCGTCCGGACCGCGATACTGCATCGCCTCGCGGGTGCGCAACAGTTCTTCGCGATCGACCGGCGCCGCCTCAGCACCGTAGGCGTGGATGCCCGCTATGCCGCACATGGCCGGGCCTTCAAAGTGGCGGCCCGCGCCGCGCCAGGACCGGGCACCGGCTCATTGCGGATGGACGACGCCCCGGAAGTAGTCGATGGCGCGCACCAGGCCCTGTTCCAGCGGCACCGCCGGCGCCCAGTCCAGCATCTTTTTGGCCAGGGTGATGTCGGGTTGCCGCTGCACCGGGTCGTCGCTGGGCAGCGGCTTGAACACCACGGCCGACTTCGACCCGGTCAGGGCGATCACCTGCTGCGCCAGTTCGAGGATGGTGAACTCCTTCGGGTTGCCGATGTTCACCGGCCCGGTGAACTCGTCCGGCGTGCCCATCAGGCGCATCAGGCCGCCGACCAGGTCGTCCACGTAGCAGAACGAGCGGGTCTGCTTGCCCTCGCCGTACACGGTGATCTCTTCGCCCTTGAGCGCCTGCACGATGAAATTCGAGACCACCCGACCGTCGTTCGGGTGCATGCGCGGCCCGTAGGTGTTGAAAATGCGTGCTACCTTGATGTTCAGCCGGTACTGGCGGTGGTAGTCGAAAAACAGCGTCTCGGCGCAGCGCTTGCCCTCGTCGTAGCAGGAGCGGATGCCGATCGGATTGACGTGGCCCCAGTAACCCTCGGTCTGCGGGTGCACGTGCGGGTCGCCGTACACCTCGCTGGTGGACGCCTGCAGTATCTTCGCCTTGACGCGCTTGGCCAGCCCCAGCATGTTGATCGCGCCGTGCACGCTGGTCTTGGTGGTCTGCACCGGGTCGTACTGGTAATGCACCGGGGAGGCCGGGCAGGCCAGGTTGTAGATCTCGTCGACCTCCACGTAAAGCGGAAAGGTGACGTCGTGGCGGATCAGTTCGAAGTGCGGGTTCGGCAGCAGGTGCTTGATATTGTCCTTGGTGCCGGTGAAAAAATTGTCCGCGCACAGCACGTCGTGGCCCGCGTCCAGCAGGCGCTCGCAAAGGTGCGAACCCAAAAAACCGGCGCCGCCGGTAACCAGAACGCGTTTTGTTGAACTGTAGTGTCGCATGCGTCCGTCACGTAGGTTGTTGCAAAAGTATACCAATTAGCCTGCCGCGACGGTTGTGCGCGGTCCGCCGCCCGGCAATGTCTTGCCTGCTTCCGATGAGGTATTCTAAGGCACTTGGCTGGTGGTTTCGCCATCCGCGCGGCAATTTCCCCTTTTTTCGTGACTTTTCCAAACTGATCGAGTGACTTATATTCTTGGCATCAACGCCTACCACGGCGATTCCTCGGTGTGTCTGGTGGACGACGGCGTGCTCGTCGCCGCGGCGGAAGAAGAGCGCTTTCGGCGCATCAAGCACTGGGCCGGTTTCCCCTCCAAAGCGGTCGAATACTGCCTGGCCGAGGCCGGCATCGCGTTTTCACAGGTAGACCACATCGCGATCAACCAGGACGCCCGCGCCAACCTCTGGAAAAAGCTCGCCTTCACCCTTGCCAAGCGGCCCGACCTGGCGCTGGTGGTGGACCGCATCAAGAACAAGAAGGAACGCGCCAACATCAAGGAAGAGCTGCAACTGGCCTTTCCCGGCAAGGGGTTTGCCGGCCAGGTGCACGAGATCGAGCATCACCTGGCGCACCTCGGTTCGGCCTTCCTGGTCTCGCCGTTTGACGAGGCTACCGCGGTGTCGGTGGACGGTTTCGGCGACTTTGCCAGCGCCGCCTGGGGCGCGTGCCGTGGTAACAACATCGAGCTGGAAGACAAAGTCTACTTCCCGCATTCCCTGGGCATTTTCTACCAGGCGCTGACCCAGTACATCGGCTTTCCGAATTACGGCGACGAATACAAGGTGATGGGCCTGGCGCCCTACGGCGAGCCGAAATACCTGGAGCAGATGCGCAAGATCGTCACCCTGAACGACGACGGCTCCTTCCAGCTCCAGCTTGAATACTTCCGCCACCACCGCGAGAAGATCGAGTACGAATGGGAGAACGGCGAGCCGCGCGTCGGCGTGCTGTACGCCGAGCGCCTGTGCGAACTGCTCGGCCCCGCGCGCGGCCCCGGGGACGAACTCACGCAATACCACAAGGACATCGCCCGCTCGGTGCAGGCGATGTACGAGGAAGCGTTTTTCCATCTGCTCAACCATTTGCACCAGCGCCACAGGATCGACCAGCTGGCGCTGGCCGGCGGCTGCGCGATGAACTCGGTGGCCAACGGCAAGATCTACGCGCGTACCCCTTACAAACAGGTCTACATCCAGTCCGCCGCGGGCGACGCCGGCGGGGCGATCGGCTCGGCCTTCGTGGTCTGGGCGAAGATCAGCAATGGCGTCACGCCGGCAGTGCCGGCGCCGGCGCTGCCGGTCCGCGCGGGAGTGGTTCCCCGGCGCGGCTACGTGATGGACCACGCCTACTACGGCCCGCACTTTTCCCGCGACCAGATCGCCGCGCTGCTGGACGAGCGAAAAGCAGAACTGGGCGCCGACCAGTTCACGCTGTCCGAATTTTCGGACGAGCAGGCCCTGTGCGACCAGGTCGCCGCGGCGATCGCGCAAGGCCAGGTGATCGGCTGGTTCCAGGGGCGCATGGAGTGGGGCCCGCGCGCGCTGGGCAACCGCTCGATCCTGGGCGACCCGCGCCGCGCCGACATGAAGGACATCCTCAACCTGAAGATCAAGCGCCGCGAATCCTTCCGCCCCTTCGCCCCCTCGATCCTGCGCGAGGAGGTGGCCGCGTGGTTCGAGACCGACGACGACGTGCCCTTCATGATGCAGGTGTTCCAGATCCGCGCCGAGCGCCGCGCGGCGATTCCCGCCGTCACCCATGTGGACGGCTCCGGGCGCCTGCAGACCGTCTACCGCGAGACCAACCCGCGCTACCACCGCTTGATCTCCTCGTTCCACGCGCTCACCGGCGTGCCGCTGGTGCTCAACACCTCGTTCAACGAAAACGAGCCGGTGGTCTGCAAACCCGAAGAAGCGCTGGACTGTTTTTTGCGCACCCGCATGGACATCCTGGTGCTCGGCGACTTCCTGATCACCCGCCTTGGTTGAGATGGCGGAGCGGCGCGCCGGGTCCGGGGTGGCCTCCAAGCTGGTATTCGTCAACCGGTACTTCTATCCCGACCTGTCGGCCACCAGCCAGATGCTTACCGACCTGGCGGCGCACCTGGCCGCAGCCGGGCGAGCAGTGACGGTGGTGAGCAGTCGCCTGGGCTATGAGGACCCGGCGGCGCGCTTTGCCGCGCGCGAGACCGTGCTGGGCGGCGTCACCGTGCTGCGCGTGGCGACCACCCGCTTCGGGCGCGCGCGCCTGGCCGGGCGCGCGCTCGACTATCTGAGTTTTTACGCGGCGGTGTTCTGGCGCCTGCTGCGGGTGCTTGAGCGCGGCGACGTGGTGGTGGCCAAGACCGATCCGCCGCTGCTCTCGGTAGTGGTGGCGCTGGCGGCGCGCGTCAAGGGCGCGGTACTGGTCAACTGGCTGCAGGACGTGTTCCCCGAGGTTGGCGCGGCGCTGGGGGTGCGCATCCTCGGCGGGCTGCCGGGGCGCTGCCTGCGCGCCTTGCGCGACGCCAGCCTGCGCGCGGCCGCCGCCAACGTGGTGCTGGGGGAAGGCATGGCGCGCCATCTGCGCGGCCGCGCGGTGGCGCCGGCAAGCGTGCACGTCATCCCCAACTGGGCCGATGACCGGGAGATCCGGCCGCTCGCGCACGCCGACAACCCGCTGCGCCACGCCAGAGCGTGGCAGGACAAGTTCGTGGTGGCGTACTCGGGCAACCTGGGCCGCGCCCACGAAGCGGACACGCTGCTGGCCGCGGCGCGCGAGCTGGCCGGCGAGCCGCGCATCCGCTTTGCGCTGATCGGCGGCGGCGCGCGCACCGGCGCGGTACGCGCTTTCATCGAAGTCCATGGTCTGCAAAACATCGAATTGCTGCCTTACCAGGCGCGCGGCGCGCTGGCGCACAGCCTGGGCGCCGCCGACCTGCACCTGATCAGCCTGCTGCCGGAAGTGGAGGGCTACATCGTGCCCAGCAAATTCTATGGGATAGCCGCGGCAGGGCGGCCGATTGCCTTTGTCGGCGATCCGGACGGCGAAATCGGCCGGCTGGTCGCGCGTTTTGACTGCGGCGCCGCCTGCCGGCCCGGCGACGCGGCGGCCCTGGCAAGCTTCATCCGCGCCCTGGCGCAAGACCCGCAACGCGCCGCGCGCCTGGGGGCCAATGCCCGCGCCGCCCTGGACCGGCATTTCAGCCAGTCGCGCAGCCTGCAAGCCTGGACGGAACTGTTGGCGGGAATAGCGGGGCGCGACATGTGACATTTTTCACCACACGCGCCAATTAGTCGGCCAATATCAAGGCTTTTTGCGCTATTATTGCTGCAATGGGATAGGTGTAATGGCAGCACACTTAAAATCCTCAGCAAACTTCAGCAAAATACAGAATTCTCGGATTCATGCCCCAGGGAGGTGCCATGCGTAACCTGATTCACTTGTTATTGATTGCGGTATCGATGTTTGCCGGATCGGTATTCGCGGCCGAGACGGGTTATGTCCACGCCATGAGCGGCGACGTAACCATCACCCAGGCCGGCAAGGCATCCGCCAAGGCCAAGGTGGGCGACCTGTTCGAACAGGGCACCTCGTTCACCACCGGGGCAGACGGCAAGGCCGTCATCAAGTTTGCCGACGGCCAGGTGATTGCGCTGGCGCCGAATACCAACTTCGTGGTCAGCTCGTACGACTACAACGCCGCCAACGTGCCCAGCAGCAATATCGTCTTCAGCCTGGTGCGCGGCGGCATGCGCTTTGTCACCGGCCTGATCGGGCAGACCAGCCCGTCCAAGTTCGCGGTGCGTACCCCCACCCTGACCGCCGGCGTGCGCGGCACCGACGGGACCATTGCCATCGGCCCCAAAGGCGAGACCCTGGTGACGGTGAAACAGGGCGTGGTCACCATTACCAGTGCGGCGGGCACCGTGGTGATCAACGAGGGCAGTTTCGCCTTCTACCCGCCGGGCGCCCTCACGCCGTCGGCGACCGGCCCGCTGTCGGCCATGCCGTCGGAAGCCCAGGCATTGATCCTGATGGTCAACGAACTGGGTAGCCGCGACCTGCCTTCCCCGACCCCGGTGGACGTGATTCAGGCCGCTAAGGAAGCTGTCGATGCCCAGAGCGCCGCCGGTGCGCCGGGCGCCCCGGCCCCGACCCCCGGGCCCGGCGGCGGTGGCGGTGGCGGCACCGGGACTAGCCCGTCCTGATCTCCGGATTCACGCGGTTTTCAGAAAACAAAACGCCACCTGCAGGTGGCGTTTTGTTTTTCGGGGGGCTGGTGAACCGGGTGGTTTGCTGCCCGGGCACGTACCGCAAACTACTTGCCGGCGTCCTCCTGTGCGGTACGAACCAGCAGGTGGTACGCCAGTTTCATGTATTCGGTGCGGACGAACTCGGCTGACCAGGGGTTTTTCCACCAGGCCTGCGGATGCCACCCAGCCATGTCCGCCGCGACCACGCGCAATTGCATCCCGCTGCCTTCGAACTCGCGGGCCCAGAGCAAGGCCAGGCGGCGCATGTGCGGCGGGTCGCTCACCACCAGCACGCTGCGCCAGCCCCGCTGCCGCATCAGCGCCAGTGTATAACGCGCCTCCTCGATGGAACTGGTGGGCCGGGTATGGAGCAGCACCGCATCGCGCGGCACGCCGCGGTCCGCCAGCACCTGCAGGCGCGAGGCCGGGTAGGGAGCGCCGGGACGCAAGGAGATCGCCTCCGCCCCCGTCAACAGCACCTGCCGGGCATACCCCTGCCGGTAGAGCACGGCGGCCTTGGCCGAGCGTTCGCCCCAATCTCCGCCCACGCTGACCACCAGATCGGAGGAGACGGGCTCCTGCGCGGCCGATTCCAGGAACACGCCGGCCTGGGTGTAGCCGAGATACCCGAGCGAGGACAGGGCGAGCGCGGCCGCGCCCAGCAGGCGGAGCCGGCGCGGGACATGCATGCGCTTGATTGCCGGGGCGGGCGCCGCTGCTGTGGCCGGTGCGGCCGGCATGGGTGATTCCCCTTCCGGCGGGCTGCCGTTATGCCGGGCAGCCCGCCCGGGCGCAGGGTCAGTCAATGGTGCGAGGGCCGAGGCGGAGCGGGGCGGTTGCAGCGGTTGCATGATCAATGGCGCAGGCCGGCGCGGCGCGCGAGGGGGCTGGACGCAAGATGGCCAGCTTGCGGACGGACTGCGCGGTCTCAACCCGGATTGAGGGACGGCGCCTCGGCCTT
>Ga0075366_10001002_pt1 | contig 13783 bp, 8 predicted proteins | sample EndMethybrTD3031_FD_72351 | JGI IMG/M metagenome (GOLD analysis project Ga0075366, IMG submission 72351) | Populus endosphere microbial communities from Tennessee, USA - Endosphere MetaG P. TD hybrid TD303-1 | ecosystem: Host-associated > Plants > Roots > Endosphere | place: USA: Tennessee...
GATGTGCATCATGGGGGCCAGGGCTACAATGCGGGTATCAACCCGGCCGCGCTGCCTGTCAAAAAACACATCTTCTTTAATCCGGAACCGGCGTACTTTATCGGGGTTGAACTCGTTAAGCGCCATCCTGGAGCCCGTTTGGTTACCGTCTTTATCAAAAATTGGTATCAGTACCGAGTCGGCAAAGCGCAGCTCCCCTTGTTTGGCGCTGAGTTTCTTTTTCAGGTCCTCTTTTTCGTAAGGCGTAAGCTTGCCTGCTTTTATCCCTTTCATGATATCTTCCATAAGGGATTTACCGGGGATAGTAAGGATGCTGTTGCCCGAATCGGAAAGGTCGATATCCCGCCAAACCTGGGCGTATAGCCTGATGTTGGCAGCATTAGCCTTTGGATACGGAAAAGGCTTTGCTTTTCCTAAATCGGCCGATTTGATTAAATTATCATATGCAGGCAGGGTATCTGTTAACGTACTATCGGCCACTATTGCCTGCGCAAAAGACATACCCCTGCCGAAACCGATCAGCAGAAGGGTTTCAATCACTATTATTATCTTTTTCATAAAATTATCGTTTAGCGTATTTTCTTGTTTTTACCTGCTCGCCGGGGAGTTCAAAGGCGGCCATTACGCAGCGGAAACCTATGTAGGAGTGGGCGTTGCCCTGGTCTTCAAAACTGCGGGTATCACTGTTCAGCATCTCGCCGTTATCTTTCCATGATCCGCCGCGTACTACCTTTCGTTTTAGCAGAGGCGAGTCTTTATCGGTAGCATCATACAGCAATGCCGGGTTTAAATCATTTACCAGTTGCGATGCCGAAGGACTAAAAGCGTCCATCGTCCACTCGGAAACGTTGCCGGCCATGTTGTAAATGCCAAAGGCGTTGGGCGTATAGGAGGTAACCGGCAGCGTAAATGTTGAACCGTCACTGGAGTAAGCACCTTCGCCCTGTTTAAAGTTGAGCGAAAGTTTTTCCTTACCGGTAGCTTTATCAATAGTGGTTTTCACTGTACGCTCTACGGTATCAGATGGATCGAGCTTGGCCTCGGCGGCGTATTGCCATTGCGCTTCGGTAGGCAAACCAAAACTTAGTTTGAAATTTTTAAGATTGGGATTGTTCCTGATGAGCACCTTTAACTGCGTACTGCGCCAGTCGGCATAAGCACGGGCCTGTTTCCAGGTTACCCCGACTACAGGGTTATACTCGTAAATTTTATTGCTGAAGTAGTTGGCATCCATCACCGTCATTTGCGCGTTCGGAAAATCCGTCGACCATACATGCTCGTTAGGATAAACGCCAACCGTATCCATTACATACTGGTTGTTTTTTTCGCCATCCATACGCACGTAATAAAACCGGTAGTTCATTAATGCCGGGTCGGGCATGCGCTGGCCATTGAGCATGGTCATCATGCCGGCCAGCTTTTCTTTTACATCTGCAGGCGCGCGTTTCCACAATGGCGAAATCTTGTGCACTTTATCCCAATCTATCAGCCTGATCTCCTCCCGGTTTTTTCCAACGGTTGCCCCGGAAGATGGCAGGTAAAAGGAATCATCGTGCAGGTAATCTGTAATGGCAACCGAATCCGCAACCCAGTTTACAAAGGCCTGGTATTGCTTGTTGGTAACTTCGGTTTTATCAATAAAAAAAGCGCTTACGCTTACATTGCGTTTTTCGGATTTATCATCATCCTGCAGTTTGTATTGGAAGGTACCTGATGGTATATACACCATGCCCGCCGGCGGGATGAGGCGCTTTACAGAAACAGCACGGGTGGCCGGGGTATTGTATAGTTTTGACTGGCAGGAGCTGAGCACTATTAGCAGCAAGCCTGTAATTTGAATTGACGATCTCATAATTGACTTATCGGGGTTTTAAATGAAAAAAAATAGTCGATGTGAGATCATAGCGTTTTTTTAAGTGGTGAAACAATGACTCAAATATGGGAGGTGTGCACCCAAGGGGGCATAATGTGCCGATGAACAGACTAAAAAACTCGACAAAGAAATTATAGGCTTAGTGTTGCGAGTTTTACTTAGATGTTTAAACAATATAAGTATTCGTTGCAGCGTTTTAGGCGCGCCGCTGCTTGTAATACAGGATTTTACAGGTGTGATTTGAGATTAGATGTGGAGAAAATACTCCCCCCTGCCACAACAGATCCTTGCAGGATAAAATCAATTTTTGAACTGTGATTTTAATTAATGCTGTTGGTGATGACCCATTCAAATTTTAACGCTCTTTTGGGATCTGTGGTAAAGGTTTTGCCACCATCGCTGCTGTAGCTTTCTGTTTCATTTGTTTTCCCGCTATCGCGATAAGCAAGCCCGTAGCATCCTGTTGTTGCTGCCGAACTTATGACTATGCAGTAGTTCCCTGGGTTTATTCGTTTCATTTCCGAATTCGTTTTCAGCTTTTTTGGCGACCATCCTACGCTGTCGGCCGCGATGGTTTGTGTGCCTAAAGCTTTGCCGGTTGGCTGTCCTAAACCGTTTGTTTTATAAACAGTTAGTTGCAAATCGGCATTTGGGTAGCCGGTTTTAAATGTAACAATGTTAAAAGTCAGATAACCAGCTTCCTGCACCTTAAACGTTTGCTTGCGTTGTGTGCTTTTGCTGATGTCGTAAGTTATCTTATATTTTGCGCCTGTTGTATCATTCCCGTTTTTATCATGAAGGGTTGGGATTTTAAAGGCCTGTTCGCAGGTCATCGGGATTATGGAGCCATCGCTATTAAAGTTTAAGGGCGCCCAATAGTAATTGGCCAGCGCCTCGTTTTTCGCAGCATTGTTCCACAGGTCGCTGCCAAATAAAAACACGGCCCCCGAGCCTAATTTTATGGTTGATACAAAAGACGGCTGCCCGCCGCAGGAGTTATCACTTATCTTTTTCCCTGCAGACCACGGCCCTAAAGGCGATGTGGCTGTGCTATATGAAGCTCCGGTGCCTGAGCAATAACCACAATTCGGGTCGGAATATACGATGTAGTAAATACCATTGCGTTTAAACATGCCCGGCGCTTCGGTATCACCCCTGGTAATGCCTTTGGCAACTTCGCCTGTTCCGGTCAGATAATCAGCACTCAGTTTTTCAACAACTATGGTGCCTTTGGTGCGCCAGTCGGTGTACGCCAGGTAAGCGATTCCGTCATCATCTACAAATGTATCATGATCGCCATTGTTTAAACCTGCGGCCGGGGCATTGGCGTTTACAGCCAATTTGGGTTCGGCAACTTCTGTAAACGGGCCAACCGGACTTTTAGCTGTAAATACGCGATACCCGGATATATTATCGTAAACATTTATCCATAACACGTATAAATTTGTTTTTTGGTTATATATAACATGCGGGCGAAAACAGCCATAGGTATTGCCGTTACAACGGGTTTGCCATAACGGAGTTTGCGCATCAAACAGAAATCCATTATCCGTCCAGTTAACCATATCTGTTGATGAGTAACTTTTAAAACCGCAAAAAGGCGCTCTTTTATTACCCCACTCAAACCCGCAATCATAGCTGGTGCCATACAGGTAATAAACACCGTTAAACAAGGCTATCTCGCCATCGTGCGCGTCAATAGCATCGCCAACGGTGCTAAAACGGGTTACTTGTTTGCCATCCTTATCAAAATTGGTAACGGTGTTTAAAGGTATGGTCGCCTTTTGTTTACTTTGCGATAGCACAGATTGCGCCATAAGGGTAAGCGCCAACATTAGCAACGGGGCAATGCCTTTTAAATATAAGGGATAGCTGTTTTGAGGTTTCATTTTTCGGGCATGCTAAGTGTTGCGCTAAAAATAAATATTATATGTTAATTAAAAAGGTTTTCAGAATGGAGAGCGATGCAGTTAATTAGCGGTTTACTATCTTCGTTACCCACTGTATGTTAACCTAAAAACATCGTCTATGTATAAAGTTGTTGTGAGTTGTTTTGTGTGGCCGATGGTGGGTTTGCACGTGTAAAACCGTAAAGCATTGGCGGTATCAGCAAAATTACTCAGCACTTACCCGCCAAACTGTATTGCTGATATCATCCGTTACCAGCATCGCGCCATCGGGCTGTACCACAATACCCACCGGGCGGCCATATACTTTTTTATCCTTACGGTCGGCAATAAAGCCGGTTATGAAATCGCGGGGCTTGCCAGTTGGACGGCCATTTTTAAAGGGAATGAACAATACCTTATACCCTGAAAGTTCCGATCGGTTAAAACTGCCATGCTGGGCCACAAAAGCGCCGCCCCGGTACGCTGCCGGGAATTTGGTGCCCGTATAAAAAGCCAGCCCTAAGGATGCTGTATGCGAACCAAGGTCAACATCGGGCACTATAGTATGTTTTACCTGGTCGGGCTGTTTAAATTTCACGCGCGGATCAGGGTGCTGGCCAAAATATACGTAGGGCCAGCCATAAAAGCCGCCTGGTTTCACGCTGGTCAGGTAATCGGGTACCAGGTTATCGCCTAAATAATCGCGTTCGTTTACTGCCGTCCAAAGCGTTGTAGTGCCTGGCGCCCAATCCATGCCAACGGGGTTGCGCAGGCCGCTTGCATACACCCTCATGCCGGTACCATCGGGATTTATTTCGAGTATATTGGCACGCAACAGTTCCTGTTCCAGGCCTTTTTCGGCAATGTTACTGCCCGATCCTACAGCAATATAAATTTTGGTTTTGGCGGCATTGGTAATAATATTGCGTGTCCAGTGGCGCTTACCTGCCGGCAGGCCGATGATCTTTTTACCAATGCCGGTAATTCTGGTTTGGCCGGGTTGATAAGGATAACGCATCAGCGCATCGGTATTGGCCACATATAAATAATTGCCCAATACCAACATACCAAAAGGTTGGTTAAGCCCGGTTAAAAATGTTGTACGCAAGGTTACTACTCCGTTGGCATTCGGTCGTAGCAGTGTAATGCGGTCGGCGCTTTTGCTTAAATTATCGGCTTTAGCGGCGCCAATTACCGCCCCGCCCACTTTTTTGAAAATATTAGTCGACCCGTTACTTTCAGCTACCAATACATCGCCGTTTGGCGTAACATACATCCAGCGTGGATTTTCAAAGCCTCCGGCAAATTTGGTTACTTTAAAACCAGGGGGCGCCTTGGGCTTATTGCCATTTTTCCAGCCAATTACATTACTAAAATCTAATACCGATTGCGTTGCAAATGGCTGCGGCAGCGTATCTGGTTTATTGGATAACTGTGCAAAGCAATTAGTTGCCATAAGGCACAGCAAAGCGGCAAATGTTTTCATTACAGTAGTTATTAGTTGTTTAACATGCTGTATATGAGTTTTGTTTAAAAACATTTCCGATGCCCGGCACCTTAAGTAAAAGATTACCTTTAGCGGGTGAAGGCCGGTGGCGAAGACTCACCCGCCTGTTCGCCGTAGGCGAACGGCACCCTCTATGCGGCGAAAGCCGCATAGAGGGTGCCGAAAAATTTGATTTATCTTCGCAGAACCTAAGCCTCGTTCAAGCCCCTCTTTCCTGCGCAGCAGAAGAGATGACAAGCGCAGCGATGTCGGGTGAGTATTTGCCTGCGTTCAAACACCTCCCCCTAAAACACAAACACCCCGTTATACCAGGCATAACAGGGTGTTAATTAAGTTTATGATCAGGTTACAGGACGAAGGCTTTTAAATAGGCGTTGGCATAAGTGCCCCAATCTTTCATTACATTTTTTAAGGTGGCTACCAGTTGCTGGTTATTTACCACTTTTCCTTTTTTTGGAGGTGTAAGCGCTTTGTCGTCCACCGGCACTTCGTTTACTTTGGTGGCAAACCAGGTTACGTTTTCATGCGGCAGGGCAAGGCCCAATATCATCCCGGGAAGGCCTGTGAAACTTTCCGGTCCGCCAGGTACGGCAATGTCGTCGGTATAAAACGCTACTACATAAATAGAGTCCATAATCAGCGCGTTGGCACGGCGGCAGGTAAAGCCGGCAATTTCGCGGGTTTCACCGGTTATCTTCCAGTTTATTTTGCGCAGGGTATCTTTTACCAGGAAGTTTTGTTCAAAAACCTTTTTTTGGTTGATGCTTAAGCCCGTGGTTAAATCGTCGGCAATGGTATTTACCTGGTTTACTACAGGGCTTTCACCAAAAAAGCCATTATCGGGCGCGTCAGATTCGATAGGCGTAAACAATGTTTTGTTATTGGCAAATGTTAACGTGCTTTTAAGTTTTTTAAACTGCGGCTGTGTTTTTTTATAAGAGTCAAAAGCAGATCGAAGAAAGTCTTCATTGTTTTTGTTGATCTGTTTTTCAAAAAAAGCAAACATGTTCACAGTCTTTTCAAACTCGATGGTGCCGTTCACGGTAAAGTGCTTGTTTTGAGCCAAAACGGCACTACTGCCAAAGACAATTATACAGGTGGTAAGTATTATAAGGTTTTTCATAGCGCTTATTTTTTAGGTGCTGCTCCGCCGCCAACGTGGTTAAAGTCCCAGGTGAGCGATAGCATAAAATATCTTTTAATTGCGGTGTATCTTTCCTGTGTTAGTATCCCGGCAGATCCCGACCGGTTGTACCCTTTATTTTGGTTAAGCAAATCGTTGCCGCTTAAAGTTATTTTAATGCTTTCATCCTTCATAAACGCTTTGCTGATGTTGGCATTTAACGTGGTACGCTTAAAATCTTCAGGAAAGGATTGCGTTTTGGCGTTGTATTGGTAATTACAATCGGAACCTATGCCGAATTTTGCAGGTAAATAAATATTAAACCCGCCGTTGGCATTAAACCCGCTGCCATTATTATTTACGTTTGATAAAAGTGATGATGAGTTAAGCGTATAAGATGGGCCAGCAGATGCCCACACGTTATATTTTTTTTGCTTATACTTTGATAAGTTAAAATTGGCCGAGTAGGTATACGAGGTGGTTTTATTGAGTTTATTGTTCGACATGTTATAATAGGTATTGCCATTGGCATCGGCACTTATTCCGGCGTTGATATCGCCAATTGGAATTTTGCGGCCATAATAAACATTAACGTACATATTAACCGTTTGCTTATTGAGGTTTGAGGATTGAAAAACACTTTTGCCGGTTAGGGTATCGGTAAGCACGTTGCTTACAATTGGGTTCATGGTATTGCTGTATGAGCCGCCCACGTATAACGACTGATCGCTGATAACCTGGTACGAGTTGTACCATAGTGAAAAACGGTTGGTGAACGATGGCTTCAGGTTGGGGTTACCCAATGTAACATTGAGCGGATCGGTATTTACCCTTACCGGCTGTATCTGGTCGATATTTGGCTGCGAAGTATTACCGTTGTAGCTGATGCGGATAGATTGCTGCTGCGAAAACCGGTACTGGTAGGTAGCCTGCGGAAACCAGTTTACAAAATTACGGGTACGTGAGTTGGCATCATTAAACAAATCAATTTGTTTAAAATTAACTGTCGCTACTTTCGAGCCAAAGTTGAAAGTGGCTTTTTTACTTTTATAGTTAAAATTTAATCCGAACTGGTTTGAGAGTTGATTAAGCTTATAATTATTACTCAGCGAATCAATTTGTACGTTGTAAACACCCGGGGCCGATTGGTTATAGGAGCGCCTGTCTGAGGTTCCGTTGTTTACGTTGATGCCGTAATTGACAACTGCCGAAAACTTTTTAGATAGCGGCTCGGTATAGGTTACCGTCGAGCTTAATACATTATTTTTAGTTTGGGTTGTTTTACGCTGATCTATGGCCTGCGTACTCGTTGCATTTTCCAGTGTATCAAAAAACGCCGTGTTCGATTTTAAAAAGCCCTTTGCATCGCTTTCATTATAGGCTTCGCTGATGTTTACCGATAGCGTGCGGCCTACTCTTTTAAATTTTTTGGTGTAAAAAGCTGTTGCATGAAATATTTTGTCGGTAACATCATTGTTTACAGTGCGGTTGTTGGTGTTCAGCTTAGTACCGTTTTGGCGTAAGCTTGTCGAGGCGTAAGTATTATCAACCTTGCTGTGTTTATCGGTTCCGTCAACCATCAGCTTTAAGTTTGATGATGTATCCAACTTTACCTGGTATGTTAAATCAAGCTTTTGACGAAACATATATTTATGAAAACTCTGGTCGGAGTTGCTGTTGATAAAATTACCCGGAAGTGTATTTTGGGTTAAGATGTTTTTCGTCCCATCCACATCAAGCGAGCCTATTTTATAATTAACGTTGATGGATTGTTTATCGGCGTTCCATTTAGTATCATAATGTGCACCGGCGGTGCGTGCCAATGGGATACCTTCGCCTTCAAATCTGCCATTCCAGCTATCAAGGTCGCTTTCGCCGCCACCTCCGTTAAAGAATAATCCGCCGTCGTCGCTAAACTCCAGGCCGGTGCCGCCGTATTTGTTTTCGTCTCTCCAACCAAGGCCTATCTTACCGGTATTGCCTATAGTACCATAAACCGAAAACTTCTGCTTCCCCTTAAAACGGTTAAACATCAGCTGTTCCTGGTAATATTTATCGGTACCGCCTTCGGCATCCAGCTTGCCAAAATAGCCGTTCTTTTTATCCTCTTTAAGCTTAATGTTGATGGTTTTATTCTTCACCCCGTCGTCAATACCGGTAAATGCCGCCTGGTCGCTTTTTTTATCGTAAAGCTGTACTTTATCAACCATATCGGCACGCAGGTTTTTGGTAACCAGGGTAGGGTCATCGCCAAAAAACTCTTCGCCATCAACCAAAACCTTACTTACGGTTTGGCCCTGGGCGGTAATTTTGCCATCCTTATCAACCTGGATGCCCGGAAGCTCCTTTAGCAGGTCTTCTACTTTGGCGTTGGGTTGTACGGTAAATGCCTTGGCATTAAATTCTGTGGTATCGCCCTTAATTTTAACGGCTGCTACCTGGGCTTTTATAATAACCTCTTTAAGCAGCTGCGTTTTAAGGATCATGCCTATGCGGCCAAAATCATGCGTGGTATGTGCCGAATCGAGTGTAAAACGCTCCACAAAATCGGCATAGCCAGAGTAGCTTATCAGCAAAATGAATTTACCTTTTTTTAGGTTATTGATGGCAAACTGACCATCGCTTACCCTGGTGAATTTTTGCAGAATGGAATCTTTGGCATTTAAAACAGCAACCGTAGCATTGGTAAGTTTTGAATTTGAAGCTGTATCGGCAACTGTTCCTTTAACAGAATAAGTGTTTTGTGCAAAAGCGGAAACCGTACCCAGCAGGAGTATTATTAGTGCGGTAGTTGTGATTTTCATAAGGTAGTTTATGGAAACCAAGGTATAACTAAGTTTTTAGTAATCAAAACGATTTAACATTTACACCTGTATATTTAACATTTAAAGCGCAAAATTTAACATTTGATGCTGTTGGTAAAATATTCAAATTATTGATTTTCAAACGTGTAAGCCGGTTTGGCTTACACTGTAATAATATTATTACAATTTATTTAATATCGACAGCTGTAAAGCATGATAGGGAGGATGGCACCAATGGAACGCAGGCGAAGTGCAGGCCAATGATACGGACAGTGTTTTTATTCTTACCTGGCAAGTTACATGCTACAACTTATTGCTCTTTATTTTTTTGATACGCCACCCACACATAAAACGGTACGCTCATCATAAGCAAAACAAAGCCGTAATAAACAGCGTCTTTGCCGCTGCCAACAATGTTCCACAGCGCGTAGCTAAAGGCAACTATGGCCAAAGCCACAGCGCCCATCCAGCCATCCGCTTGTTTGTTTTTTACCCTGATGATAAGATATGATGCCGCTGATAGGAGGTAAGGAATAAGCATTGACAGGAGGGAGAGTAACAGTAAAAAACGGAATTGCTCTACAAATCCCTTGGTGTAATTCATGCTCATAAAAACAGAAACTAACGTGCTGCTGAGCAGGATGCCCATATAAGGGACGCCCTTTTTATTTTGTTTACCAAATATGGCAGGAAATAATTTATCGCGCGCAACCGCAAAGGGCATTTGCCCCTGCATTAGTGTCCACCCGTTGAGTGCACCAAAAGCCGCAATTGCAACGCCGGCGCTCACCCAATACCGGATATTATTACCGTAAATAATGGCGGCAGCATCGGCATAAGGCGTTTGCGATTTTTCTAATACAGCGGCCGGTATCAGCCCCATTACGCTTACGCTTCCTAAAATGTATACCAGGGTTGTGATTAATAAACCCAGCAAGGTAGCACGGGGTACAGTTTTTTCGGGGTTTTCCACACTCCCCGCGGGTATGGTAGCGCACTCGATGCCGATAAACGAAAACAATGTCATGGCAGCGGTGGCGCTGATTGCGCTATAGGTAGTTGTACCGCTGTTGTTAAAAGGTACAAAATTTTTAGCCTGTATGAAAAACAAGCCCCCAAAAGCGACAAGCAACAACGGTAAAATTTTAAGTATGGTGGTAACAAGCTGCCATTTGCCGCTTGTTACAATGCCCCTGGTGTTAATATAAGTAAGCAGCCATATAGCGCACAACCCGGTTGTTACCGCCGGAATGCCACTTGCCAGCGCCGGGAAAAACGTACTTAACGCGCTTACCAGCGATTTGGTAATGGCCGCGCAGGCGCAGGATGTAGCAAGAAAATAACCCCAGGCTACCAGGAAACCTGCAAAATCGCCCAGCCCGTAACGGGTAAAGGCGTAAGGCCCGCCTGTAGCGTGGGGCAGCAGCTTACTCATATTACTGAAAACTTTGGCCAGGAAGAATGCGCCTATCGCCGAAAATACCCAGCCCAGCAAACCAATGCTGCCAAAGCTGGCCATAGCGGCGGGCATTAAAAAAACACCGGCGCCTATCATATTGCCCACCACCAGAGAGGTGCTTGTCCATAGGCCTAATTTTTTTTCAGAGTTGGGCATTGTTATAAATAAAATTGAGGATGATAAGATAAGGGTTTTATTAAATACTGCCGTAATAATTTAATGGGAGGGCAGGGTGGTTTTGGCCGTTTGTAACGGCAAACCAAATAGCTACCTGAATTTTCTTTAAACATTTCCCGCCCAAATTCCTTTTACTACCGGCAAATATCTGCTGCTGATCATAGTCAGCATAATCCCTGCATGAAGAATAGTAATTTTTTAAGAGCGAAGAAAATGGCTGGCATGCTGCTAATGGCGGCACTTGTGGTTATAACGCTTGGCTTCGTTTTAACCAACACTACTGATAAAATGTTAACCGCCGATCCTGACAACGGCGGCTTATTTTTGCCCGGTAACTTTAAGGCTGTAATAGCCATCGACAGCCTGGCCGGCAGGGCGCGCCACTTAGCCGTAAATACCAATGGAGATATTTATGTAAAGCTCCGTTTTCCCGATTCTGTAGGAGGCAACGTGGCAGCACGGGATACCAATCATGACGGTAAGGTAGATACGATTAAAAAATTTGGCAACTATGATGATAAAGGGCCCTATGGTACCAGTATGCGGGTGCATAAGGGCTACCTGTATTTTAGCTCGGAGATAAACGTTTACCGCACCAAATTAAATCCCAATACACTGGTACCCGATGGCCCGCTGGAATTAATATTGCACGATACCCATGGCGAGCACGAGCACGACGCCAAACCACTGGCTTTTGATGATGCCGGGCACATGTACGTGGCTTTTGGCGCGCCATCCAATGCCTGCCAGGAGCAAAACCGGGTACCCGGTTCGCCGGGAATTAAAGGTTGCCCCTTGCTACAGGACTATGGCGGCATCTGGCAGTTTGATGATGCTAAACCCAACCAGCAACAAACAGACGGGGTAAAGTATGCTACCGGCCTGCGTAGCGTAGTGGCTATGGATTGGAACACGGCCGATAATTGCCTGTATGTTGTAGCCCATGGCCGCGACGACCTGCGTTTGTTGTTCCCCAAAAAATTCAGCGCCTGGCAAAGCGCTGTTATGCCTGCCGAGGAGTTTTTAAAGATAAAACAAGGCACCGATGCAGGCTGGCCGTATTATTACTACGACCCCATTAAACACAAAAAGCTATTAAACCCCGAGTATGGCGGCGACGGTATAAAAGCAGGCAATGGCGCAAAATATGCCCAGCCATTGATTGCTTTCCAGGCGCATTGGGCACCCAATGATTTGTTGTTTTATACCGGCAACCAGTTTCCGGCACGATACAAGAATGGCGCTTTTGTGGCTTTTCATGGTTCAACCAACCGATCGCCATACCCGCAGGCCGGCTTTTTTGTGGCCTTTGTTCCGTTTAAAAATGGAGTACCAACCGGCAAGTGGGAAATATTTGCCGATGGCTTTGCCGGCCGCAATACCGTGGTGAGCGTAAGCGACGCGCTTTGCCGCCCCATGGGTTTGTCAATGGGCCCCGATGGTTCACTATATGTAAGCGATACCGAAAAGGGTAGGGTATGGCGCATTTTTTACCCGGGCGATAAAACCAAATTCACTAATGCCATGCTGGCCAAAATGGAGTTGCGCAAAAAACTGCCCAATTTTAAAATACCCGACCAGGCACGCGGTAATATTGCAACCGGGATGCTTAAAGGCGGGGCCAAAATATATACAACTTATTGCGCCAGCTGCCACCAAAAAAATGGCCGGGGCGATGGTAACCTTTTCCCTCCGCTGAGTGGCTCTGAATGGGTAACAGGTGGCAAATACATGGAAAAGGAGCCTGCTATCAGGGTATTATTAAGTGGCCTGCAAGGGCCGGTTACAGTTAAAGGCAAACCCTATAACAGTGTTATGCCCAAACATGATTTTTTAAGCGATGCCGATATAGCCAGTGTGCTTACCTATATCAGGAGCAATTTTGGCAACAACAGCAGTTTGGTTTCCGCATCTGAAGTTGGAAAAATACGGGCGGGTTTGCGGGGTAAATAACCCTGTTGGTTACATTTGCCAATATCTCCTGCTAGTGTTGTGCTTTGCATTTAATGACGCTTAAGTTATTGATTAATGTGTATATTATTGCGCTATCTATTCCTACAAGAAAATCGAATTTTTGACTTGCTAACTAAATTAGTAAAATACGGATTTTATCAGCATATTTGTGTGTGCAATGCAAATTTCACCATCTGCACATCTAAATTTCCATGGCCAAAACTAAAATTGCCTATTTCTGCCAAAGCTGCGGCTTCGAATCGCCCAAATGGTTGGGTAAATGCCCATCGTGCCAGCAATGGAACACTTTTGTTGAAGAAATTATTGAAAAAGGAAATACCAGCAATGCCGTACCTACCTGGAAAGTAACATCCAACACCCAGCAACGCGCCAACAAGCCGGTGCAGGTAGCTGATATTACCTTTAACGAAGAGGATAGGGTACTTACCCCCGACAAAGAATTTAACCGCGTTTTGGGCGGTGGGATAGTTGCCGGCTCATTGGTGCTGATAGGAGGCGAGCCCGGTATCGGCAAATCAACCCTGATGCTGCAACTGGCCCTTAATATGCCAAACCTGAAGGTGCTATATGTATCCGGCGAGGAAAGTGAAAGGCAAATTAAAATGAGAGCGGAAAGGCTAGCCCCCGATGGGGAAAATTCTAAATCCCAATCTCTAAATTCTAAAAATCAAATTCTAAATTCCAAATTCGAAATCGAGCATCCGAAATCTGAAATTGGAGGATCCTGCTATGTGCTTTGCGAAACCTCCACCCAAAACATATTTAAACAAATTGAAGCCCTGGAGCCCGATCTGGTGGTGATAGATTCTATCCAGACGCTACATTCATCTCACATCGAATCGACTCCGGGAAGTGTATCGCAGGTACGGGAGTGTACGGCCGAAATGCTGCGTTTTGCCAAAGAGACCTCCACACCGGTATTCCTGATAGGGCATATTACCAAAGACGGAGCTATAGCCGGCCCCAAAATCCTGGAG
>Ga0075366_10001003_pt1 | contig 13781 bp, 8 predicted proteins | sample EndMethybrTD3031_FD_72351 | JGI IMG/M metagenome (GOLD analysis project Ga0075366, IMG submission 72351) | Populus endosphere microbial communities from Tennessee, USA - Endosphere MetaG P. TD hybrid TD303-1 | ecosystem: Host-associated > Plants > Roots > Endosphere | place: USA: Tennessee...
GCACATGGACAGCGCCAACTATAAAGCTGCCCGTGTTGGCGTCGCCGTTTGCGACAAGGTTGACGGTGACTATAAATACCTGAAAAGTTTTAGGCCCTTGGGCGAGCAAAGCCGCGATATAGGCCAGTTTGTTGATGATGACGGGTCGGCTTACCTGATATTTGAGGATAGGGCCAAGGGCTTTCATATAGCCAAGCTATCTGATGATTACCTGGACGTAGAGAAGGAGATTTGCCTTGTTAAAGCTCCGTTAGAAGGTGGCGCATTAGTGCATTACCAGGGGCTTTATTATGCCATAGGTTCGGCGCTCACAGGGTGGGATCCTAATCCTAACAAATATGCTACCGCAACATCGTTAAGCGGCCCGTGGTCGGAGTTTAAGGACATCGCCCCACCCGAAACGAATACCTACGGATCACAATCTACCATGATGGTTAAGGTTGTTGGTACAAAAAGCACCACCGTAATTTTTATGGCCGATCAGTGGCATCCAAAAACCCAATGGGATTCGCGCTACCTGTGGATGCCTTTAGAGATAGGTGAGGGCAAGCTTTGGCTACCAAAACCGCAGCCATGGAAGATAAATGTAAAAACGGGCGAATGGAGCTATGTTGATGATAAGTAATACTCGCTTTTTAACTTATGAGAGGTTAGCGGTTGCTTAACTTTCGGGGTGCACCGGTTTGTTTAAGTCTGTGGCTTGACTACTTCAGCTGAAAGCTGAAACCATGTAACCCACGAGCTGGAAGCTCGCGGGAGCGTACGTTTTAAAACAATTTCAATTGCTGTTGTACTGGCGGCTTTGCTTTTCCAAATACTGTTCGTCCTCCATATTTCCATGAATCTTCACGTTCTTTGGCTATCACCTGGTCGAAATTAGCATTTGGCGTAAAATCCTTTTCGGCGTTCTCAGCTATTTTATGGAGCCGTTTAATAGCTTCATTTTGTTCCGATAACCCCAGTTTTGATTTGTGTATGGCGTTTTGAAGAACACCTATGGTTTCGTCATATACTTTGGTAGGTACCGGGAAGGGGTGCCCATCCTTGCCACCGTGCGCGAATGAAAACCTTGCCGGATCTTTAAACCGGGATGGTGTGCCATGAATTACTTCAGATACCAAAGCAAGAGATTGCAAGGTGCGCGGGCCTAATCCCTGTAATAACAATAAATCTTCAAAATCTGCGGGTTGCTTTTCATGGGCAAGCCAAAGTACGGCGCCTAAGCGTTTCAAATCAACATCTTTTGCTTTTACCTCATGATGATTGGGCATCACCAGCTTGCTTATTTCGCGCATCATTTTTTCCGGGCTTTCCCCGGCTATCTGCATTACCGCGCTTCTTGAAGGATCGGCCAGTTTATCGGTCATATTCAGGATAAAACCTGTGTTTTTTCCATAGATAGAAGTATGCGGATTATCTACAAAAGAACTCAATTGTTCTGAATGCCAGTGGTAGCGGCGGGCGGTGCTGCTGGCATCGCTCATACCTTGTTGTACAACGGCCCATTTGCCGGTATCGCTCAGGATAAAGTTGTGGGTATATAACTGGAAGCCATCCTGAATAGCGGTGTTATCAACCTTAGCGCTCAGTTTGCTGCATCTTACCAGGTAGTTGCCGTCAAGCCCTGTAGTTTCGCCAATTTTTAGCAATTCGGCAGGGGTTTGTTTCGAGTGTTTGCCTTTACCGCCACAAATGTAAATACCAAGTTCCCGGCTATGCGGGTTTACTGATCGCTTTAAAGCGCCCATGACGGACGTTGTTATACCAGATGAGTGCCAGTCCATCCCCATCACGGCGCCGAGGCTTTGAAACCAAAACGGATCGCTCAGGCGGCGTAAAACCTCGTCCTTGCCATAATCCATTACAATGGTTTCGATAACTGCCAGGCCCAACTTTGCCATACGCTCGGCAAGCCATGTAGGTACGTAGCCATAGTGTAAAGGTAAGTCAGCACTGCCGGATCGCTTCATGCTAACAAAGTTAGTATTTATTTACACGATTTAAGGATTTTGCAGGATTAACAGTGTTTTTTTCTGAACTCGGATTAAGCAGATTTTTCGGATTATTTGGATTTGACATCATCCAATCCGGTCAATCTCTTTGAGCCCTTAAATCGTGGTTCATACAAAAGCATTTTCAAATTCTCAAATCTTCAAATTCTCAAATCAGTCTTCTGCTTCCGCTTCACCGGCGTACAATTCATCTATTTCCGTGGCGTACTTTTTCTCAATCACTTTGCGTTTGGCCTTCATGGTGGGGGTTATTTCGCCTTCTTCCATGCTGAAGGGGTTCCGTTTAACTTTGAATGATTTGATGCGTTCAAACTTGGCCAGCTCGTTGCTGAATTTGCGGATATCCTGGCTTATCCAGTCTACTATTTCTTTATCATCAATGAATACTTCCGGGCGTTCAAAAAAATCATTTTTAAGGCCAAATTGTTCCTGCAGGCCTTCTTTGCCAGGCACTATGATAGCGGCAATGTATTCGCGTTTATCGCCCACTAAAAATACCTGCTCAATTTTAGGGCTTTTGAGGTAGGTGTTCTCTACCGGGGTAGGATATATGTTTTTACCGTAGGCGTTTACCAGCATGTTTTTAAGCCTGTCGGTAATTTGTAGGTTGCCGCGAAAGAAGCGGCCGATATCGCCGGTGTGGAACCAGTTATCCGCATCGATAACGGTTGCCGTTTCTTCGGGCTTGTTCCAGTAGCCTTTCATTACACAATGGCCGCGTACAATAATCTCGCCTTCTTCGGTTTGCGTGTCTTCTTTGAAATTGTCGTGGGTTTGAACGGAGTAAATTTCTTTGGTCTCTACATTCTGGATAGCTACTTCGATACCTGGAATAATGCGGCCCACCGTGCCATAAATTACCCGGTGCCTTTCGGTTACGGCCATAACGGGCGATGTTTCCGTAAGCCCGAAACCTTCTAATATCACAATACCCAGGTCGCCAAAAAACTCACCGATGTTTTTGGGCAATGCGCCACCACCCGAAACCATGAACTGTAGCCGTCCGCCGGTTTTCTCTTTAATCTTGCTGAATACCAATTTTTCTGCAATGTTATGCTGAGCTTTTAGCAGCAGGCCTGGCGATTTGCCGGCTTCCTGCACGTGGCGTACTTTTTTGCCAATTTCAAATGCCCATAAAAAGATTTTTGTTTTAATGCCACCTGCTGATGTTCCGCTTTTGATAGCCCTATCATGAATTCGTTCCAACAGTCGCGGTACGCAGCATAAAATGGTCGGCTTAATTTCGCCCATGTTTTTGGCCAATAACTCCAAACTTTGAGCAAAAGCAATTTGTGATCCTTTTAAAATGGCGATATGATAAATAGTGCGCTCAAACACATGCGACAACGGCAAGAACGACAGGAAACGATCATCCTTGGTTACATACGGAATCTGGATAACACTGTTCAGCGCGTTTTGTGTAAGGTTGTAATGGGTGAGCATTACGCCCTTAGGGATGCCTGTAGTGCCTGATGTGTAGATAAGACAAGATAGATCCGTAGGTAAAATTGCTTCACGCGCTGCGTTAATAGCATGGCGTGATTGTTCAAGCAAAGCCAGCCCTTCTTTTATAACCTCATCAAAACCGATAACTCCGGCATTAAGCGCGTACTTGTCACTATGCTTTGCAAAATCGTCAAAAGCGGGTATAATGCGGATGAGGTCGGGGCAGTTGTTAGCTATTTTAAGCACCTTGCGAAAAAGAAAGGGGTTGCCTACAATAATGGTTTTAGCACCCGAATCGTTCAGGATATATTCAATTTCGTTTTCGGTTAGCGTAGGATATATAGAAGCATTAACCGCGCCTATTTGTTGCAGCGCCTGGTCGTAATAAACATAGTTTGGCCCGTTCTCGATAATGAGCGAAAGCCGGTCGCCTTTTCGGATACCAAGGCTCAGCAACCATGCCGATACAGCATCAATTTTTTCGAGCGCTTCGGCATAGTTAATTTCTACCCAGGTATCTTTAACCTTGTGGATTAAAAAAGTATGATTTTTAGGATGGATATTGGTTACCGTGTTGCGGATAAACGATGGAACGGTTGACAGTTGATTAGCCTGGTTCATTAAATGGTGAATTGGTTCTGTTCAAACATCAAACTTATGTTTTTTCGGTATAAAACTCAAATCAAATATTAGCGGCCGGATTAATAAAGCGTGGACGGTTCTCTGGGCAACTAAAGCATTTTTTTTAAATTCCGGATGTGCAATTTATTCCTTAGGTTTTATTAAAAAGAACATCTGGTTGTAGCGTCTGTAGGCGGTATTGCGTAATCAGTTTAATAGCCAATTATATTATGAAAACACCTTACATGATTTTTCTTGCAATGGCAATTGTTATAGCCGTCCTGTCGGGCTGCGATAAAGGCCAGCCTGCAGCAATTAAAAACAGCGAAAGTAACGTAAAAGTAGCTTTGTCGCCTGCTCAGTTATCTCAATCACTTACAGCGGTATTTTTTACTAACGAAAAAACCGGCTATGTAGCCGGCGGAGCCGGTGGTATTTATAAAACTGTTAATGGTGGCGACAGCTGGCAAGCCGAAAATTCAACTGCCAATTTGCCAATTTATGGCCTGTATTTTATAGATAGCAATAAAGGGTTTGCGGTTGGCGGCGAAAGCTCTTGTGAAGGGACAGGCTGTGTGCCATCGGGTGGTTTTATATTGCGTACGCTTAACGGGGGACAAAGTTGGGCACGGGTTTATACGCCGGTTGAAAAAACGGAGATAACGTCCGTTTATTTTGTAAATGCCAATGTGGGCTTTTGCGTAGGTAATAACCTGATTTATAAAACTACCAACGGCGGTATAGCGTGGACAGCACAGGGGATCGAAAATCTGGGCGGGAAAATGATGCAAATAAAATTTACCGATGATAAAAAAGGCTTTATAATATGCCTGTTTGATAAGATAGTACAGACAGATGATGGCGGCCTAACCTGGAAAGTAACCAGCCCGCAAACCAACACCGGTTACTACAGCATAGCATCTGCCGGAGGCGTTACTTATGTGGGTGGGCAGGGCAAGGTTATAAAATCAACTAACAATGGCAACTCGTGGAGCGTGCTGGCTAATTCTCCGGCAGACGTTTTTGCCATCTATTTTAAAAACTCTAAAAACGGCATTGCACTCGGCCGGGGCAATTATTCTGGCGGCGATTTTGGACACTCTTATGCTTCAATTTACACCACATCCGATGGTGGCAATTCCTGGACAGGATCGTCAGATATTACCGCGTATTCTACCGTTAAAGCTGTTAGCTTCCCGAATGAAAACGTGGGTTTTGGCATATCGGAAAATAAAATAATTAAGATAACGTATTAAGCTTGGGCGATGCCGTTATTTAGCCGCTAAAAATTCATCAAGCATCGCCACAAACAGCTCCGGCACTTTGCTATCAGGATTTGGCGCCATAACTTCGCCCATGAAAGCACCGTGGCCGCCTGGCATAATGGCTAGCCGGCCATGTGGCAGCAACCGCGACAATTCTATGGCATGCTCTGGCGTTATCACATCCTGATCGCTCACTATTACCAGGGTAGGGGCTTTTATTGATTTAATAAGTTCTTCGTTCCAATCCTTAAAGGTCTGCATCCGTTTGGCATCTTTATCCTGCATGTTTAGCAGGCCTGCTTGCGTATTGCCAGGTATGCCCAGATAAACGTCTTTATAAATCTGCGGCATCGAAGAGATATCTGCTTTGCTTATAAAATCCCAAAACCACGGAAACGTGCCGGCGCGTTTATAAAGTGCCGAAATGGCAACCAGTTTACGTACTAATTCGGGATGCCTGATAGCTAATTGCAGGGTAGTGCTGCCGCCGTTACTAAAACCCATAACATCGGCGCCTTTAATGTTTAGCTGCTTTAGCAGTTCGGCCACATCATCGGCATCCTGTTCAAAAGTTTCGGGAATGTCCCTTGCCGATGTACGTCCGTGATTTTGCAGATCGACGGCAATAACCATATGGGTTTTGGCAAGCTGCGGCATAATTTTACCAAATGATGTATGCATGGTTGAACCGCCGCCGTGAATTAATACCAGTGGCTGGCCCGTGCCATGAATTTCGTAATACATTTTTATGCCGTTTACCTGGGCATATTTACCGGCATCCTGTGCCTGGGTGGTGTTGGCTGTTGTCATAAGTATGAGTATAAAGGTAATGATCTTAATATGTTGGATTGTTGAAAGTTTCATAATTCAAATTTAAGGCGAAGCACTAATGGCGCAAATAGCCGTATGCGACAAAGTTTAGGGCGGTTTACGACAGGTTATAAATCGTTTCAGCAAACCAAGGGTAACAATTCACTTACAATGCACTTGGGGCATCAAAATAAGAGTGTATTTACTACACAGTGATTTGCTAAATCGTTATTATTGTTCAACCAATTAGCTAACCGGTACTTTTTTGCCCTTACATAATACAATTTTACCGCAGGCCCGACCCCGGCTTTTCATTTGCTCTTATTGTAACTACCAGTGGGCTTATTGGGATAAAATGAACATCAACTAAATCTCTCAAATAATGTCATTAAAATTAAAACTCACCTGTATTTTATTGATAGGGCTCAGTTTTGGGCTGTATTCGTTTAAAAAACCTGTGCCAAAACAGCATGTGCTCGTTTTTTCAAAAACACTTGGCTGGCATCATTCCTGTATCCCCTTTGGGATAGCTGCTATCCAGAAGTTGGGTAAAGAAAATAATTTCGAGGTAGACACCACAATCAATTCCGAAGCCTTTACCGACGAAAACCTTAAAAAGTACGATGCCGTTATATTTCAATGTACTACAGGTAATGTGCTTAACGCTGCGCAGCAGGCCGCTTTTGAAAGGTACATCCAGGCCGGCGGCGGCTACGCGGGTTTTCACTCGGCGGCCGATACCGAGTACGACTGGCCATGGTATGGCAAACTGGTAGGCGCCTATTTTTCGAGCCATCCCAACAACTCTAATATTCGTAAGGCCACTGTTGACGTAACCGACCGTACAAACCCAATTACTGCCGGTTTGCCGGCACGCTGGGAACGCACCGATGAGTGGTATAACTATAAATCCATCTATAGTGGCATTCACGTTTTAGCAAGCCTGGATGAAAACACATATGATGGCGGTACCAACGGCGCAAACCATCCTATTACCTGGTTCCATGAGTTTGATGGCGGCCGTTCATTTTACACCGGCTGCGGCCACACTGACGAAAGCTACAGCGATCCGTTGTTTTTAGGCCAGATGCTTGGAGGTATTAAATATGCCATGGGCAACGGCAGGCCATTGGATTACAGTAAATCGTATGCAAAAGTATCACCCGATCAAACCCGCTTCCAGAAAACGGTACTGGTTAGCAATATCGCTTCGCCGATGGAGTTGGCTGCCGCCAATGATGGGCGTGTGTTTTTTACGCAATTGATGGGCAACTTTTCTGTTTATGACACCCGTACCGGCAAGTATAAGGTAATTCATAAATTTCCTATTACTTATGAAGGCGGCACAGGAGTTATCGGTTTAACCCTCGATCCTAAATTTGATAGTAACCAGTTTGTTTACATTTATTATATGCCTGCCGGTCAAACTATCGAGCCGCTAAACTTTCAGCTATCCAGGTTTAAATTAAGCCCCGCAAATGTGCTCGATTTAAAATCAGAAAAGGTCCTACTAAAAGTGCCGGTACAAAAAGTGAGCGGCGCGCACCATGGCGGATCATTGGCATGGGACAAGGCCGGTAATTTATACCTGTCGACAGGTGACAGCTCCAGCCCCTTTCCTTCTGATGGTTACGCGCCGATAGATGAGCGCCCCGGAACAGAACATTATAGCCTTGACGCGCAACGCAGCGCAGCTAATACCAACGACCTTAAAGGAAAAATATTGAGGATCCACCCCGAGGCTAATGGTAGCTATACTATCCCCGAAGGAAACCTTTTCCCGAAAGGCATGGCTAAAACCAGGCCCGAAATTTATGTGATGGGTTGCCGTAACCCGTACCGTATTGCGGTAAATCCTAACACCTCGGTTTTATACTGGGGCGAGATTGGGCCGGATGCCGGTAAAGATTCGCCCCGCGGCCCACGGGGATATGATGAATTTAACCAGGCCCGCAAGGCAGGTAACTTTGGCTGGCCATATTTTGTAGGCAATAATTTTGCCTATCCGCACTGGGATTTTACAACCAACACGCCCGGGGCAATGTTTGATGCTAAACGGCCCGTAAATAATTCGCCTAATAATACAGGCTTAAATGAACTGCCACCTGCAACACCTGCCATGATCTGGTATCCATACGCCGCATCGGACGAGTTCCCCGAATTGGGCATGGGCGGCCGCTGCGCTATTGGCGGCGATTTTTACGAATATGATGCTAAAATTAAAAACCCCAATAAGTTCCCTGATTATTATGACGGCAAGCTGTTTGTAGCAGATTGGATGCGCAACTGGGTAATAAGCCTTTCGTTTGATAAGGATGAAAACTATTTACGTAATGAAGCATTTATTCCTGCCAATGGCGATTTCAGGAGGCCAATCGACATGCAGTTCGGCCCCGATGGCGATTTATACATGCTGGAATATGGCTCGGTTTACGGAGCGCAAAATGTAGATGCCCGCCTGGTAAAAATTGAGTACAATACGGGCAACCGTGCGCCAATAGCCAGGGCGGGTATTACCGATACCGCTATGCAAGCCTACTATCAGCATACCAAATACCTAACTGCCGAGTTGAAAGAAATGCCCGTAAAAAAAGAGATATCAGGCCAAGCCCCGCTAACCGTAGGTTTTAACAGCCAAAACAGTAAAGATCTTGACGACGATGACAAAATAACGTACCAATGGTTGTTTGACGGTAAAACCGTAGGGGCTGCAACAGCTTCGGCAAGCCATACCTACACCAAGCCGGGCATTTACAAAGCCATATTAAAGGTTGCTGATAAAGCGGGCGCTATCGGCCGCGATACTATTATAGTGAGGGTGGGGAATACCCGGCCGGTGGTTACCATTGCAGCTGCAGGCAATAAATCATTCATCCAAAAGGGGCAGCCCTTTAAATATCATGTTGTGGTTAAGGATGCTGAGGATAGCAAAATTGACCCCAAACGGATAAAACTGTTTTACATTTATAATCCACAGCCATCGGCAGGTGGTAAAACGGTGCAAAACCTGGCGGCTTTATCGACAAATGAGATAAGTTACCCCGGCAAGGCTTTGATGGCCGCCAGCGATTGTAAATCGTGCCATTTGGTTAACAAAGTAGCTGTTGGCCCAAGCTTTGTAGCTATAGCCAACAGGTATAAAACACAAAAGGGATCGGTTGATAAGCTATCCAAAAAGATTATAGCCGGTGGCGCAGGCAGTTGGGGTACCGAGCACGTAATGAGTGCCCACCCGCAATTGTCGGCAGCCGATACCAAGGAAATTGTAAAATACATCTTCTCGCTTACCGATAGGAAAAGTAAAGTAACGCCGCTGCCGCTTACCGGCAGCCTGGACTTGAAATTTAACGATGCGGAGCCACGCGGCCAGTATACGCTGTTGGCATCATATACCGATAAGGGTGGCAAGGTAGTTGGCCCGCTTACAGGTACCGATGTGGTAACTTTACGCAATGCGGATGTGAAAGCAGTTTATGCCGATGAATTAAACGGTTTTAACCGCTTTAAAGATGAACTTTCCGCCGGTAACCATAAATCGTTTGTGTTATTCAGGGATGTAGACCTTACCGATATTAAAAAACTGAGCTTCCGATATGGCTCCAAAGGTATTGATGGAGAGATTGAAGTACGTATGGACTCACAGGCAGGCCCGGTCATTTGCTCAGCCGCTTACGGTGATACAGGCGGCTGGGATAAACTGGCCTGGTTAAGCGGCGATATGCAAAAAAGGGTAACCGGCAAACATAATGTATTTGTTTTTGCTATTAAGCGAACCAAACCAAACGACGGCATCCTTAAATTAAGCGATATTCGCTTCGATCAATAATTTATAACATATAGAACGCCACATATGAAAACATCATCAGTTATAATAAACGCCTGTATAGGTTTAGGCTTATTAGCCTCCAATGCTTTTGCCCAAAGCGGTAAACCAGTTTTTGCTGGCAAAATAGGTGTACAAGCCTATACCTTCCGTAGCAGTATGCCCAGGGCTACCATAGCAGTGCTGGATACCATTAAATCAATGGGTATAACCGAACTGGAAGGGCAGGAGCCTAAAGGTATGCCACCCGAGGAGTTCAGGAAGTTGTGTAACGAGCGGGGCATCACCATCCCATCCATAGGTGCCGGTTATGATGATATTGTGCGCAGCCCCGGCGATGTAATTAAACAAGCCAAAATATTGGGGGCCAAATATGTAATGGTGGCCTGGATACCTCACGGTAAAGAATTTACACTTGACGATGCAAAAAAGGCGGTGAAGGATTTTAATACGGTAGGTCAGATTTTGGCCGAAGCAGGTTTAACCTTTTGCTACCATAACCATGGTTATGAGTTTGGCCCTTATGAGGATGGTACCCTGTTTGACTATATCGCTAAAAACACCAACCCCAAATATGTGTCATTTGAGATAGACCTGTTGTGGTCGTTTCATGGGGGCCAGGACCCGGTTAAACTTATCGAAAAATATCCAACCCGTATCAAGTTGATGCACCTGAAAGATATTCGCAAAGGCGTAGCCAACGACCTTACCGGCGGCACCGATACCAAAAACGATGTGGCCCTGGGTACCGGACAAATTGATATCCCGGCGGTGCTTAAAGCCGCAAGGAAAGCCGGCGTAAAACATTATTTTATTGAGGACGAAAGCCCATCGTACGCAACGCAAATCCCCCTTACTATTGAATATATTAAAGGTTTAAAATACTAATATCATCGGCTCAGCCGGAAAAAACAGCGATGATATGGCTGTAAATGGGGTTGTTGTAAAGACGCATAATTGCGTCTCCCGCAGGATAGTCAGAATTTGCAAGGCCGATTTGCATGCATGACTTGCATGTGTGATTTGCATGCGGGAGACGCAATTATGCGTCTCTACATTGGGGAACAGATTTGATAATCAATATCTTAAACAATGTCATTGTAAGCGCGGCGATTGCTTCGTGTTTCGCAATGACATGTAAGGCTCATACCCCATATAGGTCCCTCAAAATATTACGATGATGGATATTGTGCCCTACCACCATCCATCCAACACTTCTTGCTGTGTAAACCGGCGTTGTGTCGAATTTAAAATCCAGCATGGCGTCGGTCATGTGTTTGTAAAGGCTGATGGTAGCGTCCCTGATGGTTATCAGTTCTTCGGCTATATCTGTTAAGGTGCGGTTTTGCGCGTTAAAATCCTTGTTATAATCGTTGCCCTGCGGCACTTCAAGTATTGCATCAACCTGCCGCGAGCAGCAAAAAGCTTTGTAGGCATAATAGCGCTCGTCATCAGCAAGATGAATAAAAACCTGTTTTATGGTCCATTTACCTTGGGCATAGCTATAGTCTTCCGCAGATGCCGGGATCGACTTAATCAAGTCAATTGTTTGCCGTTTGTTAACCTCCAAAGCGCCGATGAGGTCATCGCCTTTGGCTAAATCAAAAAAATAAGGATACCAGGAGGGGGCATCTTTTATATTGGGGCGGCCTATTTTTATCATCGTTTATCAGTCGTTTTTTCTTTTGCTATAAAGATACCGGTAGTAATTAATTTCGATGATATGCACAACCGACTATTTAAGGGTGATATGCGACAATCACTTAATCGCCCGCGTACTCCCAGGCGCTTTGGTAGCCGCCCAGTTTTTCGGCATATTCAACAAAATCAGCATAAAATTTTAAACGGGTCAGGGTGGCGCTATCGCCAATAACCACCAGCTTTTTGCGGGCGCGGGTCATGGCTACGTTCATACGGCGGATATCCGCAAGGAAACCTATTTCACCATTGGCATTGCTGCGTACCAGGCTGATGTAAACCAAATCGCGCTCCTGCCCCTGGAAGCTATCAATGGTGTTGACCGCAATATAGTCGACATAAGGCATCAAATCCGGGTTGGCCTGCAACTGTTCGGTTAATACCCTGATCTGCTCTTTATAAGGCGATATGATGGCTATCGACGGAAATTTATCGGTCGGGTCAATCTCGTTTACCAGCCGGTTTAAATGTTTAAATAATAGTACTGCTTCATCTGGGTTATAGGTACTTGTTCCGGCTTGTTGCTCTTCAAAACCAGCACCGGCGGTATCAATAAAGGTAACCGGCGTGTCGCCATTGAACAATAGCCGTGTTGCTACCGAAGCATGGGCCTTTAATTGATTGCGGTAAAACTCGCGGGACGAAAAGCCCATAATGGCATCGTTCATCCGGTATTGCTCATCCAATAAAACAACAGCTTCGGGATGCAGGGCAACACATTTCTCTAACAAAGTAGTGCTTAAACCTGCACGGGCGGCATCGTTTGATTTAATAGTAGGGGGGAGCTGCAAATGGTCGCCGGCTAAAATTACCTTCTGCGCTTTCAGTATGGGGATCCAGCAGGCGGGTTCAAGGGCCTGGCCGGCTTCGTCAATTACAACGGTTTCAAATTTTACCTCGCGGATGGTGTAATGGTTAGCGCCAACCAGGGTGGCCGTTATTACCTGCGCTTTGCTCACCAGGTCGTCAATAATGTGCTGCTCGGTATTCGCCACATCCTTCATGATCTTGTGCGCCTCATTAAACAAGGCCTTGCGCTGGTCGCGTTCCGATTTGCCGAAGCTGCGCTTGTACTTGTGTGCCATATCCTTATAGGCGCTGGCCTGTTTCTTCAGCGTGCGGATGAGTTTATTATCCGCGTGTTCGGCCATTTTGCTATCTAGCGTAAGCGAAGCCAGTTTGTCGGATACCCGGTTAGGGTTGCCTATTCTTAAAACGTTTAAACCTTCGTCGGCCAGTTTTTCGCTCAACAAATCAACGGCAGTGTTGCTCGGCGCCACCACTAAAATTTGCTTGTGCGTTTGCCTGGCTAACAAACAAATAGCCTGCACCAGCGTAGTGGTTTTACCGGTGCCTGGCGGGCCATGAATTACGGCCAAATCCTGCGCGGTTACTATTTTGTTTACTGCCGCCAGTTGTGAAGTATTTAAGCGGGAAATATTTAAAGGCTGGGCAATGTCGGCAAAAACAGGGGAGGTTTTACCGCTGAGGATATTTACCAAACGGCCTTCCTTTTTCTCGCCCAAAGCCGATGCTTGCTTTATGGCTTTGAACATTTCATCATAGCTGTTGTTATCAAACAGTAGGTCGATGCCCAGCTTGCCGTCTCGGGCCCAATCGGGCAGTTCCTCGGCATATAAAGTTATTTTGAGCCTGTTACCGCCCTGGTAGGTAATGGTGCCTTCTATGCGGTCCTTTTGAGGGTCGTGGTTGCTGAATAACGCGGCCGGCACCCCGAAGCGTAACTGGTGCGATAGGTCCTGGTGGGTGGTACGTTCAACTTCCACGCTAATATAATCGCCACGACCGGGTTCGGTATTCCTGATGGCGATAGGGTACCAGGCGAGGCCCTGCGCGCGGCGATCGGCGGCTGATGTGTTTTCGGTAAGTTTGAGGTAGGCGCTACGATCTTCTTCTTTTTCCTTATTCAGCAGATCGAGCAGCTTTTTAAAGTAGTCCATTGAGGGCAAAGGTAGTGGTTAAGTCGGGAAGTCGGGAAGTCTGAAAATCCGAAAGTCGGGAAGACCGAAAGTAGGAAGTTTGGAAGTCGGGAAGTCGGAAAGTCGGGAAGTCTGGAAGACCGAAAGTAGGAAGTTTGGAAGTCGG
>Ga0075366_10001004_pt1 | contig 13780 bp, 12 predicted proteins | sample EndMethybrTD3031_FD_72351 | JGI IMG/M metagenome (GOLD analysis project Ga0075366, IMG submission 72351) | Populus endosphere microbial communities from Tennessee, USA - Endosphere MetaG P. TD hybrid TD303-1 | ecosystem: Host-associated > Plants > Roots > Endosphere | place: USA: Tennessee...
GTCCGCTATCTCGCGCTCTTGTTCCTCGGTGCGATCGCCGAGCGGCAATCGCGATTCGAAGACGCCGCCGCGCAGTACCGCGCGGCGATGGCGTACTTCCGCTGGGGACAATCGGCGCCGCTGGCGCTCTCGCACGTGCTGATGCGGATCGGGCGCGAGCCCGAGGCACGCGCGCTGCTGATCGAACACTTCGAAGGCGTCCGCGGGCGGACGATCGATCCGCTCTGGACCTACCTGAGCGACCCGGCCACGGATCTCGGGCCGGCGCTGGAGCTGCTCAGGGCCGAGACATGGCGGTGAAACCGGCGGCCGCGATCGTCGCGCTCGCGCTCGCTCTCGCGCTCGGTCCGCCGACGCCGCAGTTCCGCAGCGGCGTCGACGTCGTCACGGTGGACGCGCTCGTCACCCTGGATGGCCGCGCCGTCGCCGGCCTCACGGCGGCGGACTTCGAGCTGCGCGACAACGGGATCGTGCAGGAGATCGACAGCGTCAGCATCGACGACGCGCCGGTGAGCATGCTGCTGGCGCTCGACACGAGCAACAGCGTCGAAGGGCCGACGCTCGATCACCTGAAGCGCGCCGCCGTCGCGGCCGTCGACGCGCTCGCCCCGGACGACCGCGCCGCCGTGATGACGTTCGCGGAGGGCGTCACGCTGCGGGCGCGCTGGGGCTCCCCCTCCGGCGCGACGCGCGAGGGCATCATGCGGACCGCCGCCGGCGGATCGACTTCGCTGTACGACGCGGCGTATGCCGCGCTCACGCTCCAGGACACCGGGCCCGGGCGGCGATCCTACGTGCTCCTCTTCAGCGACGGCGGGGATACGTCGAGCTGGCTGCCCGCACGCGGAATGCTCGAGCGCGCACGCCGCAGCGACGCGGTCGTCTTCGTCGTCACGCGAAAGGCGCCGAAGCCTGACGTCAGGCTCGAGTATCGGCCCGGCGTCGAGTTGTGGACGCCGCAGTCGCCGGCCGCCGCGGCCGGAGCCGCGATGATCGACCTGGCCGACCTCACCGGCGGCCATGTCTTCGTCGTCCAGCGCGCCGACGAGCTGAGAGGCGTCTTCAGCGAGATCGTGTCGCAGTTCCGCAACCGGTATCTGCTTCGCTACCGCCCGCGCGGCGTGGACGCCGCGGGCTGGCACACGATCGCGCTGGAGCTCGCCGGCGGACGCGCCGTCGTGACGGCGCGCCGCGGCTACGCTCGCTAGGACGCGGCTACTCGCAGGTCGCCGCGATGCGCTTCATCGAGGTCACGCGCATGGCGCGGTCCGACATCGGACCGGTCACCGTCACGCGCTCCCCGACGTGCTCGGCGAAACGCGTCGAGCTCTTCGCGTCGCTCAACGCAATCGCCGAGTTGCTGCGCCGCATGAAGCCCGACTTCCAGCTGCGCGACTTCGGCGCGTCCGTGCCTTCGGTGTCCTTCAGCACGAATCCGCGATCGGCCTGCTGCAGGCAGCCAGTCACCGACACGACCTTCGTGTCCGGCGCGTCGGCCGGCTTCGCCTCGTTCGAGGCGGCCGGAGCGGCCGCTGTCGTGGCCGCAGGTTTGGGCGCCTTGCGTTCGGGCGCGAGCGTCGCTTCCACGGCCGGCGTCGCCGCCTGCGACGTGTTCGACGATTCGCGTACCGCCATCCAGAGACCGGCTGCCGCGACGACGAGCATCAACATCGCCACCGGCAGCGCCCACACTTTCACGGGCTCCACCTTCGTCGGCGCGGCGTCCTGCGTCATGGGCTCGGGTGCCGCCGCGTCCTGCGGCGCCGTATGCTCCGGCGTCGCGTGCCGCGCGGCCGCAGCAGTCTTCTTCGTTCCGGCAGATTTCTTCACCGTCATCAGGGCCTCCTGACCGCTCCCCTCTTGAGCAATCGGGATGCCCGCGGCGGCAAACGCCGGCTAACTCCGTTCCCTTGGTATGAGTTGCTCGTGATGGGTCGTCACTACCACCCCCCAGACCCCCTCGTAACCGGCCCGATTTCGTGATTTCGGGTCGAGCCGTGTAATCTATTTCGCATGCCTTCGATGTCCCGACTGACTGCCCTGGTCGTCGCGTGTGTCGCCTGCGCATGGCTCTCCGGATGCGGCGACAAACCGGGAGCGCCGACGACGCCGTCTGCACCCGTCACCGCCCTCACAATCAGCGCGCCGCCGGCCACGATGAAAGCCGGCGATACGTTCCAACTGACAGCGACCGCGACGCTGTCGAACGGCCGGACCACGACGAGCGGCTTCACCGTGAGCTGGTCGAGCTCCGACACCGACGTCGTGACCGTGAATGGGAGCGGGCTCGTGACGGCGAAGTCCGATGGACGCGCGGCGATCTCGGCGTCGTCCAGTGCCATCTCCGCGTCGGTCAATTTCGTCATTCGCGGCGGGCGCACGCTCAGCGGCATCGTCACCGAAACGGCGCCGACCACGTCGGTCATGGTGGCCGGCGCGCGCGTGACCGTGGCCGACGGGTTCTATGCGGGCGTCTCCGCGACGACTGATGCCGGCGGCGCGTTCACGCTCGAGGACGTGAACGGCACGGTGAATCTGAGGATCTCGGCGCAGCACTTCGACGACGCGCTGCTGACGGCGGACACGGCATCGACCAGTCCGGTGACGGTGCGGCTGCTGCCGTCAGCCCGCACGGTGACCGACGAAAGCGTCTTCAGCGTCCCGTGGGGAGATCGACAGCAGCGTTACCAGTCCACGCTGACTTTCGCCATGCATCGTGCGGGACGCGCCGAGGTCACCACAGGTGGTTCCGTCGGCGCCGGCGAGTCTTCTCCTCTCTGCAGCGAGTTGCGCGACGACGACAACAGGCTCCTCTGGGAGACCCAGAGCTTCTGGCTGGGGCCGGCGAGCGCCACTCTGCAGCTGGAAGGCGGCAGACGCTACACGCTGAAGGTCAGTGACTGCGGATGGGCAGGCAGGCCGATCCTGAATTATTCCAGGCTGACCGCCACGCATCCGTACTGAGGCCTGCGTCGCGCTACTTCGCCGTGGCCTCCGCAGCGGCGGGAACGAGGTAGCTCTTGACGAACGCCTTGAACTCGGGGTGCAGGAAGTCGGCCCCGAAGCGGTACTGCTTCATCTCCTCGAACGCGCGCACGGGCGTCCACGCCTCCATCGTCATGCGATAGACCGCCGTCATGACGCCCGTGCGGTGCCTGCCGCCCATGCAGTGGACGTAGACCGGCTGGTTGGCAGGGTCGTTGACGAGCGACAGGAACTTCGCGATGACCTCCGGTGTGGGCGCCACTCGCGTGTTCATCGGGATCCGCGCGAACCCCATCCCGGCGGCGCGTGAGCTCGCTTCTTCGCCGGGATCGCCCTCGTCGGCCAGGTCGATGACCATCTTCACGCCCAGCGACGCGAGCGCCCTGAAATCATCGCCCTTCGGCTGCGCGCCGCGAAAATACCTGTCGTTGACCTTGCCGAAGTTGTCGATATGGATTCCCGCCATCGACGCTTCGGTCGAAGCGGCGAGCGGCAGAGCCTGAACCGGTCCGGCGCTCAGCAGGCCGACAACAGCCAGCCCGGCAACGTAGGCACGAAGGTGTCCACTCAGCCTCATGCTTATTCCTCCTGGGATACATCCGTGACCGCAAGGAGCGTTCCGTACATAGGACGCCCAAGAACCGGCGCCGGCCGCGGCTGGGCTCACGGCCGAGTCGTGTAAAGAGGTCAGCGAATGATGATTCGGCCCTTGAGGGCGTTATTGTCGGGGTCCTCGTGATCGTGCACGCCGCAGGTGCGCACACGGACGAGGTTCGCGGTCTCGCGCCGCTGCCCCGGCCCGAGGACGCCGACCGGGTCCATTTCGGTGCAGTCGTTGTGCTCGGGATGCGGATCCGATGACATCTGGTGGGCGCGCGAGTGGTTGTTGATGAACAACACGCGCGAGCCGGCCGGAACGGTGATTTCCGACGGCGTCAGCACGCCCGACGCGGAGATCACCATCTGGTTCGGGTTCTCCCCTGGATTGGGCGTGGGCGACCCCGGCGGGCTGCCGCCGCCGCACGAGGGCAGTGCCAGCACCAGCATCGCCGGCAGCAGCAACAACCGTCCGCGACACGCGACCTGCAACCGGCGCATCACGTCAGAAGCGGAACCCGGCGGTCAGCGAAATCGCGCGGTTCTTCACCTTCGAGCCGTCCGACGTGTCCTTGTCGATGTCGGTGAGGCCGAGCGTGTAGCGTCCGTCGACGACCAGCGGACCCAGCTCGACGCCGCCGCCCATCGCGACGCCGAAGTCGAACCGCTCCACCTGATCCGAGACATCGATCTCTTCCGTCGAGCCGCTGAAGCGCGCGCGTGCCTTCGCCTGGAGGCGGAACGCCATCGACGGTCCCCCGGCCGCGTAGAAGATCCGCGCGAGGCGCACGCGTCCGAGAACCGGCACTTCGAAGTAGTTGACGATCAGCTTCGATTCGCCGCCGAACACGTTCACGCGCGATCCCTTCTCGGAGTAGAGGCCTTCGGCCTGCACGTCGAGCCATGACGCGATCGGCAGCGTCACGAAGCCGCCGGCGACGATGCCCAGCCGCGGATCGAACGACGCCTCGTCACTGGTATCCGTGACGTCCTGGTTGGCGACATTCAGTCCGCCCTTCACGCCGAAGTGCAGGCCTTGCGCAAGGGCGGACGGCGCGCAGATCAGCAGCGCGCCGCAGACGAGCGACCAGATTCGCAGCATTCGTGTCACCTGCAATCAGAGAAACGCGGGTCCCGCGGGGAACGTGGCGCCGAGGACCGCGGCGGGATCGGCGCCGAGCCAGCGTTCGATGACGGTCGCGTAGACGGACCGGAAGTCGGTCTCGAAGCGCACGTCGGTGCTGTTGTTCTCGAGCGAGGGATCGCCGGCGCGGAGGTTCGGCGCGTTGCCGTAGAGGCCGCCGCGCACGCCGCCGCCCAGGGCGAGCATGATGCCGGCGGCGCCGTGATCGGTCCCCTGGCTCGCGTTCTCGTCGATGCGGCGGCTGAACTCCGAGAACTGCAGCACCAGCGTGTCGCCGAGCAGTCCCTGATTCAGCAGATCCGCATAGAACGCCGAGAGCGCGCCGTCGAGCGTGCCCATGAGGCCGGCGTAGGTGCCGTTGGCGTTGGTGCCCTGGCCGGCGTGCGTGTCGAAGCCGCCGGTCTGCACCCAGAACACGCGCGTGCCGACCTGGTTGACCATCGCGCCGGCGACGGTCCGCAGCGCCAGGCCGAGGCCGTTGTTCGGGTAGGTCACGCTCGCCCGGTAGGCCCCGACCTGCTGCACGCGATCGAGCGTGGCGAACGCGGCCTGCGCCGTGGCGTTGACGAACGCGAGGTGCGGCCGATCGACCGGCAGGTGCGACGCGATCCGGATTGCGCTGCTCCGCGCGAAGCCGGCGTCGGTGCCCCCGTTTGGACTGGCGAACGCGTACGTCGCCGCGTTGGGGATCGCGGGGACGCCGACCGTCCGCGCCTGCAGGGTCCGCGGCACGCTGCCGGTGGTAGACCAGGCGGCCAGCGGATCGACGGGCGACGGGAGGCGATCGAGATAGCGACCGAGCCAGCCGAATCCCCCCGGCGACGAGGGATCCGCGGTGGACCAGATGTCGGTCCCCTCGAAGTGCGAGCGGCTCGAATTCGAATACCCCGTCCGCTGGATGACGGCGAGACGGCCCGCGTTGAAAATCGTGCGAAGGCCCGTGAGCCGCGGGTGCAGACCGAGCGGCCTGCCGCTCCTGTCCGCGCCGATCTGCAGCACGCTGGCCGCCGGCACCGCCAGGGTCGGCCGCCTGGCGTAGTACTGCGGGTCCGTGTAGGGAACCAGCGTGCTCAGCGCGTCGTTGCCGCCGCTCAAGTACAAGACGACGAGATTGCGCCGCCCCTGCCCCTGCGCCTCGGCGAGATCCGAGATGAAACGCGGAGCGCCGAAGCTCACGGTGAAGGCTGCGACGCCGCCCCGCACGAACTCACGCCGGGTCATGGGCATGCTTCGCTCAATTCAGCTGATACTCGCCCGATCCGACGATGAGGTGCACGAGGCCGGGCACCTTCGTCAGCAGCTGGGCGTCGGAGCCGCTCCACGCGGCGCCCGATCGGAGGTAGTCCATCAGCGCGGCCTCGCCGCCCGAGTCGAAGTCGGCCGGCATCAGCCGGTCGAGCGCCTCCGAGAGCACGCTCTCGGGTGTCGAGCCGACGCCGCGGAACGAATCGCGCAGCGCGAACCGCTGGTTCGTCGCGAGCTGCGACGCGAAGTTCATCCGGGCCAGCATGGCGCCGGTCGAGAACCAGCCGGTGCCAAGGTTCCAGCCGCTCACGTCGGGCGGCTCCAGGAGCTGCTGCCCCATGTTGGTCAGCGGCGTCAGCGCGTCCCCCAGCGAGAAGCCGGTCCAGCCGACCTCCTTCAACGCCCGCACGACGTACTCGACAGGCCATGAAAAGCGCTTGTTGTAGTTGGCCGGATCGCGGAACTGCGACGAGAGCAGCAGGCGGCGCACCATCGGCTCGATCTCGTAGCCGCGCGCGTAGTAGATCCCCGCCACCTCGTCGATCAGTGCGGCATCCGGCTCGTCGGTCTCGTTGATGAAGAACTCGTACAGCTTCCGCGCGAGCCGGGGCCCGGTCTTCGGATGCGCCGCCACCGCGTTGATGAGATCGATCCCGTCCTGCATGCCGGCGGACGCCGCCCGCGCGGGTATGACGCGGTTGCCGTCCGGATAGATCGCGAACGTGAACTCCTTCGCCGTCGTCTCGTGGTTGTTCGCCGCGTAGTTGAAGGTGTACCGCTGCGCGGCGCCCGCCCCGGGACGCGACAGGTTCCAGCCGGTGAAGACGCGCGCGCCCGCGTAGACGTCCGACTCGGTGAACGTGCCCACGCCCATGGTGAACAGCTCCATGAGCTCGCGCGCGAAGTTCTCCTGCGGTCTCGCCCGCACGTTGGTCCGGCCGTCGAGCCAGAACAGCATCGCGGGATCCTTGGCGATCTCGATCAGCAGGTCCCGGAAATTCCCCAGCGCGTAGTCACGCAGGAGCGTCATCTGCCCCCGGACGCCGCCGGCGTCTTCAGCGGGCTTCGCCGAGAGCAGCCGCGTCGCTTCCTCGGAGCTCGTGTCGCCGGCAATCTTCGAGTGCGCCGTCGCGAAATGGTTGTGCCAGAAGAGCGCCATCTTCTCCTGGAGCGGGCGCGGGCTGTGCACCATGCGGAACAGCAGCCGCTGGCGCGCGTCGTTGATCACCGACGTCGGCGCGAACCGCGCAGGTGACGCCACGCTGACGTAGCCGGCCTGCCCGATCTTCGCGTCCACGTCGTCGGGCTGCGCCTGGTAGTTGAGCAGGTAGGAGACGGCCGTGGAGAAGCTGACGATGCCGAGGCGCGCGAACCGATCGACGTCGGCCGCACTCGCGCCGAATCCGGCGCGCCGGAACAGGTGAGCGATGTCTTCTTCGCGTTGCGGTGCCATCGGTCCTGCCGAGTCGCGATGATAGCACCGGCCCATCAAAAGGCGCGGCTTACAAATTCGTCCCTGGCTCTGCCGTTATGCCGCAGCTCGAACGGATTAGGCGACCTTTCTCAGCTTCGTCACTCTGCCCACCTCCACCCACTCGACAACGAAGATGTTGCCATCGGCGTCGAAGCAGGCCCCGTGCGGACAGATGAACTGGCCCGGGATGAATTGATCGCGCGGCTGCGTGCGCAGCGGGTTGTTCCACGCCGGCGCGTTGGAGTCGCCGAGATGCGCCACGATCGCGTTGCCGCGATCCATCAGCGTCACGCGCCCATGGAGATCCGGAATCACGACGAGCCCCTGCCGCTCGTCGAAGTGGCACGGCAGCCGGAAGCCCGGAATGAAGTCGACGTGCGTGCCGTCGAGCGTGAATCGCTGCAACCGGTTGTTGCGGCGATCCGCAACCACGAGCAACGGCGTCGACGCCCGCGTGTCCACCCAGATGCCATGAGGCTCGGCCAGCTGTCCAGGCGCGGCTCCCCTCCCGCCGAACGTTCGGATGTATTCGCCGCGCGCGTTGTACTGGTTGACGAAGTACGATCCGTAGCCGTCGCCGACGTAGATGTCGCCGTTCGGCGCGATCGCGAGATTGGTCGGGTTGTAGCGCTTCGGCGAGCCGTCAGCGTTCGGATCCTTGTAGGCGGCGATCTCGGGCGGACCCTGGATCTTCCAGACGATCTCGCCGCCGAGCGTGGCCTTGACGACGATGGCCTGTAGCTCGGGCTGCGGCGTGAGCCGCGGATTCGTCGCGTTGACGGTCAGGTAGAGGAACTCGTCTCTCCCCTCCCGCCTGATCTGGAGACCGTGCGCCACGCCGCGGAACTCGCGGCCCCACGATCGAATGAAGCGGCCGTCGCGATCGAATACCACGATCGTGTCGGCGCTTTCGCTGGTCGCGTGCACGGTGTGGTGCACGTAGACGCGCCGCTGGCTGTCTTCGACGACACCATGGGTGTTGCCCCACCGGATCGACGCGGGCAGCGTGCCCCAGTCGTGGATCGCTTCATAGGTGTAGGCGCCGCTGCCGAGCACCGGCGTCTTCGTCCCCGCCTTGTCCTGGACGCCGAGCAGGATCGGCGACAGGGGCACGGCGGCGGCGGCTCCGATGAACTCACGTCGTGTGGTCTTCATGCGAAGAGATCCCGAATGGGCTTGCCGATGCCGTCCTTCGTGACGTACACGGGACGCCGCTCGACCATGTAGGAGGTGTCCGGCGGAATGCCGAGGGCGTGGTAGATGGTCGCGTGCAGATCCTCCATGACGACGGGATGCTCGATCGTCGTGCAGGGGCGTTCCTCGGCGGTGCGGCCGTAGACGAACCCCTTCTTGACGCCGCCGCCGAACATCAGCAGCGATCCCGCCGCCGTGAAGTGGCGGTGCATGCCGTAGTGACGCGGCTCGGCCATCACGTCGGGGATGTTGATCGCCTGGTCCTTCACTTCCTTGCCGACCTTGCCCTCGGTGACCGCGTCACGGCCGAACTCGCTGGCGAGAATCACGAGCGTCCGCTCCAGCAGTCCGCGCTGCTCGAGATCGCGGACGAGCTGCGCGATGGGCGCGTCGATCATCCGCTTCATCGCCGCCGCGCGCTCGTGGCCGTTCTCGTGGCTGTCCCAGTAGAGGAACGGGATGTACTCCGACGTGACTTCCACGTAGCGCGCGCCGCTCTCGATCAGGCGCCGCGCCAGCAGGCATCCCTGGCCGAATCGTCCGGTGTTGTAGGCGTCGAACGAGGCTTTCGGCTCGAGCGAGAGATCGAACGCCTTCGCCGACGGCGACCGCAGCAGCCGATCCGCGGCGTCGAGCGAGCGCACGAGCGACTCCCGCTGGTAGTCGCTGCCGAACTGCGCCACCGGCTCCTCCGCCAGCAGCGTCGTCAACAGCTCGCGGCGGCCGCGAAATCGCGCGTCGCCCAGCTCCTTCGGCGGCCGCACGGGTGCGGCGGCGTCCTGCGGATCGACGATCAGGAACGGCCCGTGCTCGGTGCCGAGGAAGCCGGCCGTGTGAAACGCCTTGAGCGTGCCGATCTCGCCCGCGCCTTCGACGGTCTGCCCGATCGCGATGAAGGCCGGCATGTCGGGATGCTTCGGTCCCAGCGTCTTGGACACGACGGCGCCAAGGTGCGGCATCGCCATCGGCTGCGGCGGCACGTACCCGGTGTGCCAGTGGTACTGATGCCGTGAGTGCAGGATGAACCCGAGATCGGCAGCCATGAACGATCGGATGACCGTGCCGCGATCGATCACGCTCGCGATCTGCTCGAGCCCCTGCGTGAAGCGGATGCCGTCGACCGCGGTGGGGATCGACGGAAACGTGCTCAGCACGTCCTTGATCGGCACGCCGGGCGCGAACGGCGTGTAGCGCTTGGGATCGAACGTCTCGGTCTGCGCCATGCCGCCCGCCATCCACAACACGATGACGGCGTCGGCCGTCGGCCGCGCCGCCGCCTGCGCGCCCATCGCGAGGATGGGTTCACGGCCCGCGAGCGCGGACAGCGTCGCCGCCGCCGTGCACCCCATGAACCCGCGGCGGCTGATACGCGCGTAGATTTGAGATTCGTCCATGCGTTATCTCACGAACTGAAACTCGGGCTTCATGGTCAACGCCCACAGCAGATCGGCGAGGCCCTCCGGCGACGGCCTGGCCTCGCCGGTGCGGCGGCCCAATGTCCCCTGCGCAGCCTGGCGCTCCCCAGCCGACGGCGGCCGCCCGAGCGCGTACATGAAGACGCGATCGATCGCCGCGTCGATCGTCGTCAGCACCGCCGGCGCCGGCAGCGGCGTGCCCGGTGCCGGCGGCAGCAGCCGCTCCATGTTCGGCTCGGTGTCGAAGATGTAGAACCGCAGCTGCGGGTTCAGCGTCGATCCGATCTCGGCCGCCGCGTTCTCGGAGCCGATGCGTCCGCGCAGCCGCGTGAAGCCCTTCCCCGCGATGTCGTAGACGAGGATGGACGGATTCCTGACGCGGAGACCGCGAGGCTCCGCCGCGCCGGTCCGCAGGCCCGCGGCGTCCTTCGGCCGGAGCTCGGCGAGCGGCAGGCGCACAGTCCCGTTCGACAGCTCGGCGTCGAGCCAGATCGGCAGCATCCGCTCCGGCGCGTTCGAGCCTTCGTCCTGCACCAGCAGCCAGAGCGTCGACGCGCGCGAGACGTCGACGTCGAACGATCCGATCCTGGGCGACCGTCCCGCGAACGCGCCGTTGTAGAGACTGGCGGGCTCGGGCGGCAGCTCGCCGAGGAGCCGGCGCGCGCCGCGCGACAGGCGCCGCGTGTAGCTGTCGCCGTTCACGAGCTCCAGCGCCTGCAGCGGCGAGGCCTCGGCAGGCCGCGTCGAGATCACCTGGTCGCGTACCGGACGGCCGAGCGCGCGGGTCAGCGCGCTCGACGGGACACGCCACTCGCGCGCGTAGACGCCTCCCTGCCGGGCCGGACGGCCCGGGTACGTATTCCACTCTCCCGTGATCGCGCCGACGGCGTCGGCGAACTGCTCCGCCGTCAGCCGCCGCAGCTCGGGACCGTCGAACACGTACCCGCGCGCCGCCGGCTCGGCGGTCCGCGCCACCGACGGCATCTGGTAGGCGCGCGACGTCACGATTGCCGCGATCAGCCGCTTCACGTCGTAGCCGTGATCCACGAAGTCGGCGGCGAGCGCGTCGAGCAGCTCGGGGCTCCACGGACGGCCGTCCATCTCGTCGGGATTGGCGACGATGCCGTGGCCGAGCAGGCGATGCCAGACGCGATTGACGAGCGTGCGCGCGAGGCGGCCGTTGCGCGGGTCGGTGAAGATCGCCGCGGCGGCCGCGCGCCGATCCGCGAGCGCGTCCGATGCCGGAGCGTGCGCGATCTCGGGGAAGAGAAACGCCGGCTCGGCGTAGCGGTTCTGCGCCACGTCGCAGCGATAGAGCTGCAGCTTCGGCTCGGGAGAGAAGTAGGCCGCGAGCGCATACGCGTCCTTCAGCTTCCACTTGCTCACGAAGCTGTCGTGACAGGCGTTGCACTTCAGGTTGACGCCGAGGAAGACCTGCGCGGTGTTCTGCGACGCCTGCATCCACGGCATCACCGCGGCGGTCGTCTCGCCGCGCCAGTTGACGCCGATCAGGAATCCTTCGGGCTCGCCGGGTGACGAGGGATTCAGCAGCGCGCGCACGAACCCGTCGTAGCGCATGTTGGCCTGGAGCGCCGGGAGCAGCCAGTCGGTGATGCTTTTCCGGCCCGCCGTCTCCGAGAAGTACGACACGCCGTCTTCGTTCCTGAGCAGATCGTTCCAGAACGAGATCCAGTGATCGGCGTACCGCTCGTTGTCGCCGAGGAGCCGCGTGACGAGCGCGGCGCGCTTGCCGGGCGCCTTGTCGTTGACGAAGGCCTGCAGGTCCTCGGGCGGCGGCAGCAATCCCCACAGGTCGAGATACACGCGCCGCGCGTAGACGGCGTCCGCGACCGGCTGCGGTTCAGGAGCATGGCGCGCCGCCAGGTAGCCGGAGACGACGCGATCGATGGGCGACGACCAGTCGGGCCAGACGATCGGCGGCGCGGCGGCGCGGCGCAGCTCGAGCGGCGCTTCCCACGGCGCCGGCGCGGGTGGACCAGCCGGCGTTTCGCGCGCCCCCTGCTCGATCCACTCGCGAATGACGGCGAGCTCGCGCGGCGGCAGCGGATCGGCGTCCTTCGGCATCTGCGGATCGAGGGCGCCCGTCAGCCGGTGGACCAGCGGGCTGCCCGCCGCGTTGCCGGGCCGGATGACGGCACCGGATCGTCCGCCGTCCAGGGCGTCGCTGTAGGTGGCCAGCGACAGGCCGCCCTTCCGGCGATCCTGGCTGTGGCACTCGAAGCACGCACGCTCGAGGATCGGCTGGACCTGCGTCGTGTAGTCGACGCGCGCCTGCGCGCCGCTCGACGCCGCGCCGGCGGCGGCGAGCCACACCATCGCGCTGCCGGTTGCCGCCGCCCCGAACAGTCCGCGCATGATCGACTGGCTCCGCTCTTCAGATCTGCGAATAGCCCGTGGGGCGCAGGAACACCGTCGTGATGTTCGAGACGATGTCGGGATCCGAGAAGCCCGGCGTCTGCGCCAGCTTCCGCCACTCGGGATCGCTCACGAAGGCGCCCCAGTTCTTCTCGCGCGCCGCCATGTTCTCGTGGACGAGCATGTAGATCAGGCTGGGCATGCGCGCGCCGGCGACGGTGCGGCCGAAGAACACCGGCGTCAGGCCGACGCGCTTGAAGATGTCGATCTCCCCCATCTCGGCGAACATCTTCACCTTGGCGCGGTGCGCCCGCTCGTTGTGGCTCTCGTAGGTGCGCAGCTCGAACATGCGCGGCCCCTTCGAGGCCGTCGCGGCCGGAACGCTGATCCGCGGGAACTGCGGAAACGCCGAGAGCAGCGTGATCTCCTGCCGCACGTAGATCGGGTCCGCCGCGACCGCGTCGAGATACGGCGCCGCGGCCTTCAGGTACGCCTCGTCGCCGTCGAGCTTCGACTCGCGCGCCAGGAGCGAATCGGCGCCGCCGGACGCCGTCGACGGCGTCAGCACGAAGAAGGTCGGCGAGGGCAGGCCGAACGTCACCTGGAACACGCCGATCGGCGCGTGCCCGATCCGGTTCAGCGCGGGGACGAGCGCGTTCTGCAGGTAGTCGTCGAGCCGGCGTGCGCCCGCGCCGTTGCGGAGGGAGTACTGCCGCCACTCGTAGACCGACGGGGCCGTATCGCCGCCGGCCGCGGCGTTCTGGCCCTGTCCCTGGGCGAACGCGGGCAGCAGCGGCAGCGCGGAGAGAAAGTGTCGTCGCAACATCGGCACAGCTTAACTCATCGAGCCGGGTCCGCAGACCCGGCCTACGCCTGATGACGCCGGAGGGCGTACACGGAGAGACGCAGGCCGGACGTGAGGTCCGGCGTCTTCACGAGAATGTCTCGCTCCGGAGTATCCTCGGTGTATGCCGTGGCCGCCGCTCCCCCTTGCCGACTGGCGCGACACGCGGGACACCGTGCAGATGTGGACGCAGATCGCGGGGAAGATCGCGCTCGCGCTCACCCCGCGGGTCAACCATTTCTGGAACGTCGCGCTGCAGATCGCGCCGCGCGGCCTGCAGACGCCGACGCTCGTCCACGATCACCGGACGCTGTCGCTCATGTTCGACTTCGTCTCGCACGAGCTCGTCATCCTCGTCTCCGACGGATCGCGGCGCACGGTGCCGCTCCAGCCGCAGACGGTCGCCGACTTCTACGTCGGCACCATGGGCGCCCTGGACGAGCTGGGCATCCATCCCCGCGTCTGGAAGATGCCCGTCGAGGTCGTGGAGCCGATCCGCTTCGACC